>SMUY01321217.1_pt1 | contig 26385 bp, 21 predicted proteins | sample 2456441 | NCBI WGS metagenome assembly SMUY01 (sample SAMN11095931, study PRJNA526329) | marine sediment metagenome | biome: Marine sediment; feature: Surficial sediment; material: Deep marine sediment; isolation source: Hadal surficial sediment | place: Pacific Ocean | collected 2014-11 | depth...
ACCCTGACGCTGAACTCCAATATCAACACGGGCACCGGGGCGGCGCCGGTGTGCGGCGCCCCGGGCAACCTGCAGGGCTGCGTGCCGCTCAATCCGCGGCTGGCCGCCGACATTCGCTTCGACGGCGGCGACCGCCTGGTCACCAGTGGCGGCCCCGTTTCACTGGTGCACGTCCAAGAACCCACCGCCAATCTGACCGGCATCCTCGGCGGTGCCGTGGAGATGACCTCCAGGCAGGCGATCGGCGCGGCGACCTCGTACTCCGTGCCGGTGGGCGAGGACTCGCGCTTTGGCCTCGGTGATCCGGGGCCCGGCATTCCCTTCGGCTTCGTGGATCTCAACCTGGTGGCCTTCGAGGACAACACTTCGGTGCAGGTGCAGAGCCCTGGCGTGGGCACGGTCAGTTTTACCCTGCAGGCCGGACAGCACTGGTCGTCCCAAGGACAGATCGACAATGGCCCCGTCACCCCGGCCATCGCGCTGATCATCAACGAGGGCACCAAGGTCTCCACCGACAAGCCCCTGGCGGGCATGATCTTCACGTCGGCGGACGGCAACCGCTTCTACGCGACCCGCGAGTTCGCCCTGTTGCCGGACATCCTGCACAGCACCGACTACATCACCACCGCCCCCGGCGACAATCCGGCCACCGGCAACAACCCCAAAGAGGTCTACGTCTATAACCCCGATCCGTTTGTCCCCATCACCGTGACCTTCACGGACAGCGTGGGAACGGGCACTTTCCCGGTGGCGCCGAACACCACGGTGGCTTACTCCAGCGGTGCCGGGGCGGGGCGCTTCCCGCCCAGCGGATCGACGGTACGCCTGACCAGTAATCGCAATTTCTGGGGTGTTACCGCCTATGACAGTCAGGGAACCGCGTTCGATTGGGGGCACTCGTGGCTGGCGACGGACTTTCTCACCGACACCTATACGATTCCCTTCGCACCGGACAATCCCGCTGCTCCTCCCGGCGCCTCACCGGTGTTCGTCTCGGCAGCCACCAATAACACCTGCGTGCAGGTGGACTTTGATAACGACGGCGCGTTCGATCAGGTCGGCAACGGCACCGGTGGATTGCTCGCATTCTCCGGTGGTACCTGCGCCAGCGGCTACCTCCTGGATGCCCCCGGCGTCGCCGCGCTGAACCCGAATACGCTGCGCATCTACGACAACAACGCTGCCGACGGCACGCCCAACAACGACATCACCGGCGCGCGGGTAGTGGCCAACAAGCGGATCGCCCTGGGCTACGGCCTCGACACCGATCTGGCGCCCCCCTCGGGTGCCGGCATCCTCGATCTCGGCTACTGGGTCTATCCGGTGTCGCAGAAATTCCTGGACCCGGTGCTGGTGGTGGACAAGAGTGCCGACGTAACCGCGGTTCCTACCGGCGGCGGCGCAGTCACCTACACCATCACGGTCGAGGCCTTCGGCTTCGGCCCCCTGACGACCTTGCAGGTGCTCGATCTGTTGCCCGCCGGCGTTGCCGGCGCCAGCTACGTGCCCGGCAGCACCGTGATCACCAATCCGGACCTGACCCAGGTGACGGGCGCGGGGGCCGATCCCGCCATCAGCACCGTCGGCGCCCGTGACCAGCTGGACTGGAGCGCGGTGCTGGCCGCCAATGTGGCCACCCTGCAAAGCAACGAGACCTTGACCGTTCAGTACACGGTGAATATCCCGGCGGGACCGAGTGGCATCCTCAGCAACGATGCCACCGCCATCGCCAGTCTCGGCACCAGCGTGTTCCAGCCCACCGACACCGCCGACGTCATGCGCACCGACATCGGCTTGAGCAAAACGGTCAGCGACGACGGCTCACCGGAGCCCGGTGAAAACCTGACCTACACGCTGACGGTGAGCAACGCAGGCGTCGCCAACGAGACCAACGTGGTCATCACCGATCCGCTGCCGGCCAACACGACCTTCGTACCCGCCAGCATCACCAACGCCGGACCCTTCACCGGTGTTTACGACGCTGGTCAAAATGCCGTGGTGTGGACGGCGGCGACCTTCGTCGCCGGCACCGGACCGTTCCTGTTGAGCTTCCAGGCAACCATCAATCCGGCCACGCCGGCCGGCACGGTGATCGCCAACACCGCGGACTTCGAAAGCACACAGACGGTGAATTTCGATTCCAACACCACCAACACCACGGTGGAGGGCCCCACGTTGGTGATCGGCAAGAGCGCCCTGGGCAGTCCCAATCCGGTGCGCCCCGGCGAGCTCGTGACCTTCGAGATCACCGTGGACAATACCGGCGCCGGCGCCGCCAACAATCTGTTCATCGAGGATCTGTTCCCGGTCAACGGCGCTTACGTGGCGGGATCCATGCAATGGCGCCTGAACGCCGGCGCCTTCAATCCGCTCACCGATGCCGCCGATGCCGATCAGGGAACGGCCCTGGTGGACCGCGTGCAGTTTTCACTGGCCCAGCTCGGCGCCGGCCAGGACATCGCCTTCCGCTTCCAGGTGACCGTCAACCCGGGCACCATCGGACTGAATCTCGGCAACCAGGCGACGGTCAGCTCCGACGAGATTGCCGCCAGCGACACCAACCTGGTGCAGATCCCCATCGACGGCGACGCCAACGTCACCGGGCATCTGTTCATCGACCTGGACGGCAACGGCGTCCAGGGCGCCGGCGAGCCCAACATGGCCAACGTGGACGTGGTGGTCACCGACGAAGACGGCGGTGTGCAAACCGTCAGCACCGATGCGCTGGGCAACTACACGGTCACGGTGCCGGCGGACAACGTGCTGCTCACCGGGCAGACGGTCCTCGATGTGGACGAGACGGATGCGGATTTCCCCAACGGCGCCACGCTCACCACCGGCAACGATCCACAGACGGTGTTCGCGGTCTCGGGGGGCACGGTGGCCTCGGCAGCCGTGGGCTACCAGCCGGTGCCGCTGACCATCGGCAAGACATCGAGCGCCGGCGGCACGGTGGCGCCTGGTGACACGATTACCTACACCATTGCCATCGAAAACTTTTCCGGCACCAACCAGAGCGGCGTCACGGTAACGGACCCCCTGCCTGCCGGCGTGACCTTCGTACCGGGCAGCACGCAAGTCACCGCGCCGTCGATACGCCTTACCGAGTACTTCGTCGATGTCGGCAGCTTCCCCGGAACCACAATCGATCTAACGCTGAACCAGAATCTCGCCAGCGACTATTTCGTCATCATTCAGGGTAGCGATGGCACCGGTGGTTCCGGGGGCGATCGCGGGCCGGACGAGAACTATGCCGCGCTTACCGCGGATCCCTTTGGCACGGGCGATCTCGCGCCCTCGGGCGCGGCCAACCGCATCACCCTGACCCGCGGCAACGCAGACGACAACTGGGTCGGCGTGGTCACGGTGGTGGAGTCCCTCGCCAACGCCGCTGGCGATGGATTCCAGTTGCTCGACGTGCAGCGCGTCGTGCACACCGGCGCCGGCACCAGCGGCACCGATACGTCCGCTACAACCTGGTCGGACATCAACCAAGTGGTACTCATGGGTGGCTTCAACGGCGCCGGCTGCGACACCGCCGAGCCCACGGACAACGATACGCCTGTCTGTCACGTACGTTTGTTCCCTTCTGGAACCAATACCATCAACTGGACTCGCGATGGCACGACGGCGGCGCTCACCACCGCCACCAGCACCGTCATGGTGCTCGAGTGGGGCGCCGACTGGAACGTTCAGCGCGTTCGCGTACAAGGTAACAACGGCGGCGGCGGCGCGAACGCCGCCGGCGAGTACAACACCAGTGGCATCGCCAGCGTAGTGCGCGACAACACCTGGGTTTGGGGCACCGGGCACACCAATGACAACGGTCCCGGGGACTCTGCCGAAGGCGTGCTGCTGACCCTCGGTAACGGTGTGACTCAAAACGCCAACGAGACGTTGCTGGCCGCCGGCATCGAGCGCTCGGGCAACGCCATCGACTTCGAGGTCTACGCGCTCACCCACGCGGAGCTCGCCGTCGACTATCGCTTCAAGATCGACGGTAATAGCGGCGTGTTGATCTTTGACGTGCCGGTGGATCTGCAAACCCACAGCCGCATGGCGCTTTCGTATAACGGTGGCGCCGATACTGGCGACAATCATCCGCGTACCATGTTCTCGGCGCGCTACTTCGATGACTCGACGGTGCGCCTGCAACGGCGTCGCTCGAACACCGCCTTCCCGGCCTGGGTGCAAGGCATCGGCTATGCAGACGTCGTCAGCACTCTCCCCGGCGGCGCGCCGGCGATGCTCGTGCCGGCCGCGGCCAATTACGAGCTACCCCCCGGCACCCGCATGACGGTGACCTATCAGGTCGTTGTCGACGACCCCCTGGCCCCGGCCATTACTCAGATCAGCAATACGGCCACCGTGGCGAGCAACGAGTCAGCGGCTACCAACGACACCGTCATCGACGACGTCATTCGACCCCAGGTCAACATCGAACCGAACTCCGCCGGCACTGCGCTGGCGAGCGCCGGCACCCAGACGATCGATTTCCTGCACACGGTCAAGAACGACGGTAGCACCACCGATTCCTATACCTTGAACGTGTTCAGCGCCCGCGGCTGGACCGTTGAGCTGCTGGATCCGGCAACCCTCGCTGTCATCGCCACCGACAGCAACGGCGACGGCACCTGGGACGGCGTCACCCCCAACACCGGCAGCGTGCTGGCCGGCGACTCGGTGAGCTATCTGGTTCGGGTCACGATTCCGGGCGGCACCAGCATCGGCACCCTGGACACCGTGGAGCTGCGCGCTACCTCGGATGCGCGCGCCGGCGTGTCGGGCAGCGCATTCGACGAGCTCACCGTGGTCGACGCCGGCGTGCCCGGCGCTGGCGACGTCCTGGTCACTCCGGACGGCTCCAGCAACGCCGTCAGCGGCGCCAGCGCCGTCTACACCCACACCGTCACCAACCTGACCGGCGCCACCGACGTCTTCGACTTGTCGGCCAGCAGCAGCCAGGGGTGGACCACCACCATCTATCGCGACACCAACGGCGACGGCGTGTACACGCCAGGTGTCGACACCGCCATCGGCAACACGGCGAGCCTTGCCGCCGGCGCATCCCAGACCATCTTCGTAGTGGTCGACGTGCCCGGCGCGGCTGCCGCCGGCAGCGTGGATATCACCCACGTGACTGCCCGATCCCAGGCAAATCCCGATCTCGGCGGCATCGCCTCGGATACCACCACGGTCGGCGCCAGCAACAGCGTGACCCGGTTTGACTTCAGCGGTGGCGGATCACAGGTGGTCAATGCCAGCGACACACCCGTGTATCCGGGTACTCTGACCAACACGGGCACGGTCGCGGATACCTATGAATTTACCATCAGCGCTTCCGTCTACGGGCCCGGTGGCTCGGTGGCCGACGGCCTCAATCACGCCAGCCAGCTGTGGGTGGACACCGACGCCGACGGCGTTGCCGACACCCAGATCGCCCGCGACGACGACGGCGACGGCAGCTGGGACTTCGTCGACCCGGCTTTCGATAGCGACAGCGACGGCAATCCGGACGTCACCGTGGCGGCGGGCGCCTCGTTGGCCTACGAGCTGCGCCGGCCGGTGGACGCGGCGCAGACGCCCTACCGGGATCCGGTCGCCCTGACCACCACCTCCAACGCCAGCGGCGCCAGCGACAGCGTTACCGCCACCACCGCCATCCTGCTGGTCACCCGGGCGGTGATCGGCAGCTTCGTGGCCTACGGCTCCGCGGACGGCGTGGTGGTGCAGTGGCAGACCAGCTCCGAGCACGGCACGGTGGGCTTCCATTTGCTGCGCTTCGACGAGCGCAGCGGCAAGTACCGGCGCGTGAACGAAAAACTCCTGCCGGCGCTGATGCACACGCGCAACGGCGGCACCTACCGCTACGTGGACCCCGGGGCCCTGGTAGGCGAGATCGCCACCTACGAATTGGTGGAACTCGAGGCCACCGGCAACCGGCTCACCTACGGGCCCTACACGGTGCCCGTGGAGATCGATGCCGAGGCCGCCGGCGTCCAGGTGACACCGACCCTGGATCGGCCGGTAGAGAATTTCGAACGGGTTGAACGCGCGCTGTCCGCCATCCAGGAAGCCCGCATGGCCGCCAAGAAGCGGGCTCGCGAGAAAGCCAGAGCCGCCAAGCTCGCCCGCAAGGGCCCGCAAGCCAAGATCACGGTGCGCGAGCCGGGTGCTTATTACCTGGACTCGGCGCGTATTGCCCAGGTGCTCGGCCGCAGCCAGAAGGCGGTGCAGCGACTCATCGACGCCGGTGGACTGGTGCTGCTCAATGGCGGCAAGCGCGTCGCCACCCTGGCCGCTGCCGGTAACACGGGCCTGTATTTCTATGGGCAAGGCATCGACAGCCAGTACACGGCAGAGAATGTCTACTGGCTCGCCGAGGGCAAAGGCCTCGCCATGGCACGCCGTGACGGCCGCCTGCCGGCGGCGGTTGCCGGCGACACGTTCAGCCACACCAGTCGCGCCGAAGGCAACCGCTATTCCTTGACGCACCTGTTCGACGACCCGGACGACGATTACTGGATGTGGGACTTCCGCTTCGAGGACCTGATCTTCCTCACCTACGAGCCCTGGTACACCGTGGCCAGCCCCGGCGTGGCGATCAGAGATGGCGCCGTGGCGCGTCTCACCGTGCGCCTGCACGGCGGCACCCAAACCGCCCTCGATACCGACCATCGCGCCACCATCACCTTCAACGGCAGTGAGCTCGGTACTGTCGAATTCGATGGCCTCTCGCCTGCCAGCGCCACTTTCGAGGTGCCGGTCGCTCTGCTCAACGACGGTGACAATCGGGTGGAGATCACCGGCCACGCGACCGGCATTATCGATCAGCCGAGCGTCTTCTTCATCAACGATTTCGCGCTCACCTATCCGCGACGCTATCGCGCCGAGGACGGCAGCCTGGCCTTTTCCAGCGCCGGCCATCGCGTGGTGAGCGTGGACGGATTCGCCAACGACGACGTCCAGATCTGGGATTTAGGCAGCGCCCGCCGGCCAAAGCGGATCGTGAATGCCAGGGTCGAGGAGCTGGCCGCCGGTTACCGGTTGAGCTTCGCTGCGCCGAAGGCGCCGACACCTTATATAAGCTTCAGTACCAGCGCGGCCCGCGCTCCCGAAAGCATCATTGCCGATGTGCCGTCGGATCTGAAACGCCGCTATCACGGGGTCGATTACCTGATCATAACGGCCAGCGATCTCATGGACGCTGCCGAGGGCCTGGCGGAGTACCGTCGCGCCCAGGGTCTGCGCACCAAGGTGGTGGACATCGAGGACATCTATGACGAATTCAACCACGGCATCCGGAACGCGGATGCCATCTGGTCGTTCCTGCTCCATGCCCACACCCGCTGGCGGACTGGCCCGCGCTACGTGGTGCTCGCCGGCGAGGGTTCCTTCGACTACAAAAACTACCTGGGCTACGGTGACTCCATCGTTCCGACATTGCTGACGCCCACACCCCAGGGCCTGTTCCCCTCGGACAACCTCTATGCGGACGTGGTGGGCAACGACTGGCTGCCGGAGATGGCCATCGGGCGGCTGCCGGTCATCGACGCTGCCGAGCTGCTGGCCGTGACTGCCAAGATTGCCGCTTACGAGCAGTCCCAGGGGGACTGGCAGCGGCGCGTGGTGGTGGCCGCCGATCGGCCGGACCTGGGTGGTGACTTCCCCAGGGACAGCGACCAGGTGGCCGATCTCATGCCCCCCAGCTACGCCATCGAGCGCATCCATCTGGACGAGCTGCTGCCAGACGATGCCCGCAGCCAAATGCTCTCAGCCTTCGCAAGCGGTCGCGCCTTCGTCAACTTCTTCGGCCATGCCGGCTTCATGAGTCTCGGTAACACCGATCTCATCAACGTGTCCGACGTGCCGGGACTCGGCAATGGCGAGCGCCTGCCAGTGGTCACGGCTTTTACCTGCCTGGCCGGGCAGTTCGGATTCCCGGGGCAGGAATCCATCGCTGAAACCCTGGTCATTTCCCCCGACGGCGGCGCTGCTGCCATGTGGTCACCAAGCGGACTGTCACTGAACAATCGCGCAAAACTCCTGAGTGAAGGCTTCTACTCCAGCACCTTCGGGCAGGGCGAGCTGGTTATCGGTGAGGCGATCCTCCAGGCCCAGGCCCACTACGCCAGGGACGGGGTCGATAAGTACCTGTTGGACGTCTACAACCTGATCGGCGACCCGGCGACGATCATGAAATAGGGATCACACATCAAATAATAATCTTTCGGATCAATATGTTAAACCAGAAACCTCGATTGGATATCAACTCTCCCACGATGTGCCAGCGGATCGCTGAGCGTTTCGGTTCTTTGCAAGGAGCCCGCGACCGGAATTTTCCACCAGGTACCCGTTTCGTGAGGGATGCACAGTTTCAGGGGGATCGTTGCTGTTATGTTGCAGCCGCGATGGATCAGGGGACGCGCGATCTCGGCTGTGGGTCAAAGGGGCCACCACTCCCTGCTCCGCTCAGCTCGAGGGACACGAGCATCCGACGTTGATTTGGATCACAATGTTCCAGCAAGCTAAAATCTCAAATCATGGGTACCTTTCGGAAGGGAGCCGGAATTGTGTTGTTGGTCATTATCGTCTCGCGGCGCGCGCGGCCAGCCTTCCCGACATACAATCCGTGAGCATGAGTGTCTCCACCGGCGACGTGTATCGATGCCGTGACAACCTCGTCACCCGCGAGATCGTCGGCGAGACGATCATCGTACCCATCACTGGCGAGCTGGCCGATCTTCAGCAGGTGTATTCCTTGAACGCGACCGGTGCGTTCGTATGGCAGCGCCTGGACGGCAGCGCGTCGCTGGAAATCATTCACCAGGCCCTGACCACGCACTTCAAAGTCCGCAAGAAGGACGCATGGGAGGACCTGGTGGAGCTGGTTGCGGATCTCACCCGGGCAAGCCTCATCGAGAAGGTTCAATGACCATGTCTTCTAGCACGCACGATCCACAGGACGATAGGGATTATTTTGCCGACTTCACGCGCCGGGTGATGGCGGCACGCATTCCACTGGACGGCAGTATCGAGCTCACCCATCGCTGCAACCTGCGCTGTGTGCACTGCTATCTGGGCGACCAGAACGCCATCCGCACGCACCGTCACGAGGAGATGTCGACGAAACAGGTGATGACGCTCATCGATGAGATCGTTGAAGCGGGTGCGCTGAACTTCACGTTCAGCGGCGGCGACCCCATGATGCGCAAGGATTTCGCCGAGCTCTATGTGTACGCCGTGAAGAAAGGACTGCTGGTCACGGTCTTCTGTGATGGCGTGCTGATAAGCGACCGCATCATCGAAGTATTCAAGCGTTTCCCGCCCAGCAACGTGGAGGTGAGCATCTACGGTGCCACCCGGGAGACCTACGAAGCCATCACTCAGGTCAAAGGATCCTTCTCGCGCTGCCTGGCGGGCATCGACCGTTTACACAAGGCTCGCCGCAGCTTTCGTTTGAAAACCGTACTGATGACCGGGAACCGTCACGAGCTCGCGGCCATGCGCGCGCTGGCCAAGTCCTACGGCGTGGATTTCTACTTCGACACCGCCATCTTTCCGTGCCTGCCCCACCGCGACAACGGTGGCGGCGCCAATCGCGACCTGGGCAAAGCCAGCCCCGCGAGCATGGACGTTGCGCCTCCGAGCCTGACCCGGCCGATGGCCCTGCGCCTGGCACCCGAAGAGGCTGCCGCGGCACAGCTCTCGGACCCCGAGAATGTGCAGGAGCTGGCCGATCTTTATGTGCGCACCAAAGACATTCCCGAGAGTGATCGCTTGTATGTGTGCGGTGCCGGTCAGAGCACCTTTCACGTGGACCCTTATGGAAATCTGCAGCCCTGCCTCATCAGCACCAACGTCGATTACAACCTCCGCGACGGCGGCTTTCTGAAAGGCTGGAACGGGCCCATCGCCGCCATACGCGATATCCGGATAAGTGCCGATAGTAGTTGCAAGAGCTGCGACAAACAGTCCATGTGCAGCGGCTGCCCGGCAATGTTCTTCGCCGAGAACAACGCCGGCGACCGTAAATCCGACTACATCTGCCGGACTACCCATGCCCTGTTCGACGGCATCAAGGACACCGTGAACGCCATACTGGAGACGCCTTCATGAAGAAGCACGACAATGATACGAAACCCGGCCGACAGCCCTACGAGAAACCGCGCCTGAGAAGCTTTCCTCTGGCCGCCGACGAAGTGCTCGCCAAGGGCTGCAAGACGACGACCCCGGGGACGGGATTTCAGGGCGCCAATTGTGCCGCCGGCGGATGCTTTCAGATCGGTTCCTGACCGAGAGCCTTCGGAGCAGCCAGGGTGAACGCCACACCGACCCCGCGCAAGCGCAGCACGGCAACGCCGCAACAGATGCCGGGCACGACGGCGCTCTGTCTCAGCGTCGCCGGGGTGTGTCTGCACTTTCGCGGCGGCGAGCGCATTCGCCTGGCCGCGCCCATGGACTGCTACTCGACCTTTCTGCGCGCCTCGCCGGCGGATGGCCCCTGCATCGATACCGTCGAGATGGAGGTCATCGAAGGCGAGGTGCCGCGGCCGGATCTGCTCGAACCGGTGTTCGATACCGGCGATGCCTGGGAGCTATCGGCCGACGACCGGCGCTACGTATTTCGCACACGCATTCGACCGGATAACGACAAGCCACTGTGGAGCATGACCATCGACCGCGGATTCAACCACGGAAGAATCTACTGCAGCAAAGAACTCTTCGTTACTTCCGGAAAATCCATGCTCGCGCGCCACATCGTCCAGTATCCGCTGGATCAGCTTCTGATGATTCACGTGGCAGCGGCGCGCTCGGCGGCAGTGCTGCTGCACGCCGCCGGCGGCAACATCGATGGCAATGGCGTGCTGTTCGCCGGCCCGTCCGGCGCCGGCAAGAGCACGATTTCGCGCCTGCTGGGCGACGGCGGCAGCGCCCGTTTCCTGAGCGATGACCGCATCATGCTGCGCCGCTTCGGCGGCAAACTCAGCATGTACGGAACCCCCTGGCCCGGAGACGCCGGGGTTGCAATCAACGAGAGCGTGCCTCTCAAGGCCATTTGCTTTCTGCGCCACGCCGACGAGACCTCCCTGCGCCCGTTGAAGCCGGAGCAAGTCCTGCAGCGCCTGCTGCCCGTGACGTCCATCCCCTGGTACGAATCCGAGCTTGCCGGCAATGCCCTGAACCTGTGTGAATTCTTGATCGAGCACTACCCCGCATACGAGCTCTCCTTCCGTCCCCAGGCCAATGATTTGAATTCGGTACTGGAAGAGTTCTCCGCCGCCGCCTGATGTCCGTGTGTTCCCCCGGTTCCGCTTTACCCGGCCCCCCCGACACGCTCCTGCCCGCACTCATCGAGGATCTGCTGGCCCGCGGAGCGCAGGTGCGGCTCGCCGTAGGCGGTGTCAGCATGGCGCCGCGACTGCGCGATCACGATTGCGTCTTGATCGAAGCTCTACAGGGTAAAGATGCACGCTACGGCGATCTGGTGCTGTTTCGAAATGCGGCTGGCACCCTGGTGCTGCACCGCGTGATACGCCGTTGGCGCGACGGCAGACGGCGGCACCGGCTTCAAACCCGCGGCGACGCCTGTGTGCGTCTCGATGAGAGCATCGACGCAACCCGCGTACTCGGACGGGTGCGCAGAATTGAAAGAGCAACCGGCGCCAGCATCGACCTGGACACGGCAGCGGAACGTTTCCGTGCCCTGGCCATCGGCGCCGGCAAGCTCCTGTGCTCGGCACTCTACTACAAGCTACGTTTTTTTGATCGGGGACAGTCTTTAATTGGGGACAGATCTATTTTCTCTGTAGTATCCCCATCCGACGTTTCCCTCTTCAGAGACCGGATTCTGCGCCGGGCTCGATGACGGGCGCCTCGAGGGAATTGCTCAGTACGCGTTCAATTCCTGTTCGCGGCTGAGCAGTAATGAATCGTCCGGCCGATCATCCACGACCAGCGGCCCGGAATTCACCGGTGGGTCGGGGCGCGGTTCGGTCGGCTGCGTCTCCGAGACGCCTACATCCGGACCCACCCGCGGCCAGGCGCGTTTCGTTTTGACTTCGTCCTTGTCGCCGGATTTCTTGTCGCCGGGAAAGGTGAGCGGGCGCAGGCTTTCCATCTTGCTGCGGAATTCATCGGTCACCTGCGCCGCCTCGGCAGCGTTCTGCACCGCGCGCGGTGTGATCAACACCACGAGCTCGGTGCGCACCTGCTCGTTGGTGGTGGTGCCGAACAGTGGCCCGATTATCGGCAGGTTGTAGAGACCCGGTATGCCCGAACGGACCACCACCTTCTGCTCGCGAATGAGGCCACCGAGGACCACCGTCTGGCCACTTTGCACGGCCACCGAGGTCGTGATGCTGCGCTTGGAGATAATCGGCGTAAGGGTACCCGCCTCGCTCTCGGATGACACCTGGCTGACCTCCTGCTCCACATCCATGATAACCAATCCGCCGGGATTGACACGTGGCGTCACGGACAATAAGACACCCGTATTGCGGTACTCGATATTGTTGATGATAGGCGCAATCCCACCGGCAACGGATTGCTGCTGCTGGGTGGTGATCGGCACTTCGTCGCCCACGTCGATGGTGGCGGTCTGGTTGTTGAGCACCATCAGAGAAGGTGACGAAATGATATTGAGGCGTGAATCTTCGGCAAGCGCGTTGAGAACCGCGCGCACGGAGCCCGCCTTGTCGACTATCGAGTAGGAAAATCCGGGCACGATGGCAGCGATCCCCGCGGCGCCCAGATCAAGCTGGCCGATGCCCTCCTTGCTACCTAGTTGATTCGTGAAGAACCACTCCATACCGTACTTGAGGTCGCCCTTCAAAGTGATCTCGGCAATGGTCGCCTCGATGAGCACCTGTTGCGGTGGTATGTCGAGGCGGCGCAGCGCCGCCTCCATCTGCTTGTACTGCTGCGACGTAGCCAGGATCACGAGGGCGTTATTGATCTCGTCGGCGATGATGCGGATCTGCGCGCCCTCGGTGATGGCAATTCCCTCTCCCCCGAGCATGGCAGTGGGAATCAAGGTCGGCGCAGCCGCTGTTTGGCCTTCGACCACGACCGGAGCGGCCGCCTCGCCCTCACCGGGTTGCTGGGGCAACGAGATTTCCGTCGCCACCAGCCCGGGAGCCAGCTCCGGCGGCGCCACAATCGCGAAGCCGCTCTCAGGTTGAAAAACCTCGCCCAGCACGGCCGCCAGATCGGCGGCCTTGCCGTTTTGCACGCGGTAGACGAACAGGCGCTTACCAGTACCGCCGCTGTCGCGATCCAGGCGTTCCACCCACTCGCCGACCTTCTTCAGATACTGCGGCCGCGACGTGATGACGAGGAGTGCGTCGAGGCGCTCCAGTGTGGTGAAGTGGATGAGTCCGGCAAGCGGACTTTCGCCACTGTCGCCGAATACGGCTTGGAGCTCATTGGACAGGGTCTCGGCATCAACGAAGTCCGGTGTAAACAGAGCTACCGACATGCCCGCCAGCCAGTCGACGTCGAATATGCGCACCGTCTCCAGGAGTCGCGCGAGCTCCGGTCCGCCGCCCGCCAGGATCAGCAGGTTGCGAAGCGTATCGACACGCACGACGTTACCGGGGGCGGTGAAGGGTTCGAGGATCTTCTGCATCTCCGCGGCCGCAATGTACGACAGCGGCACCACCTGCACGCGGTAGCCACGCGGCAAGGCCAGGCCGGAATCGCCCAACTGCGGAGCCAGCATGCCGCGCACGGCACTGTCCCTGGGCACCACGTTAAAGAGCCCGTTCTGGAACACCAGCGCTGCGCCGTTCATTTGCAGCAACAGCTCCAGCGTCGGGATCAGGGCGTCCCTGGACAGGGGTTTGCTGGTCTGCAGTGTCACCGCGCCCTGGACCGCCGGATCGATGCTGTAGTTCTCGTCCAGGAGATCACCGAGGATGACCTTCACCACCTCGCGCAGATTGGTGTTCTCAAAGTTGAGCGTGATGTTGCCCTCACCGACGGCCCCCGGCTCCCGACCGGGGGTGCCCACGAAGACCCCGGTGCCAGGCTCATAGAATGCCGCCGGACGCGGTGCACGCGCAGTTACCAGCTCCTCCGTGGGCTGCGTGACGACTTCACGCGTGGCCTCGGCCACGGCCGCAGCCCGCTGCGACTCACCGACGGTGTAGCCTTTGACGATATCGGGATGCATGGCCTCGCAGCCGGACAGCAGAACACCGGCGACCGCGCATAGCAGGCCGCCGGTGCGACGCATCGCATGATGCGCGCTTACCGCACGGGAGCTTTTCACGTTTTTATATTGAATAATTTACTTTTAAAACATCTTCTCAAGTATTGCCGCTTACCTACTGATATTCAAGGAAATAGCGTCCTTTTTTGACCTACGGACGGGATCTGGAGCAGAGCCCGGAAACGGCGCGCGGCAGCGGCGCTCAATTGCCGCTGGTGCGCGGGATCTGCAGGGGCTGCCGGGGGCCGCGCTTGGGCCGCCGCGGTCGCTTCGGCAGCGCTTGCGCGTCGCCGCCGGCGGGTTGCTTGGAGGCGTCGGCGGCGCGCCGCTTGGGTGACCTGGGCACCAGCACCGGCGCTCCGAAGGTGCGCAGGGACAGCTCCTCACGGGTGTCGCCGTTACGGAGCACGGCCCCATCCGCGTGGATCTCCTCCACCCGCCAGCCGGCCAAGCTGTCTCCCTCCCTGACCCGGCTCACACTGCCGGTGGCGGTGTCCATCAACAGTGCGATGCGCTCATCATCGACGATGATGATGGCGGAGAGCGCGTAGCGATTGGCATTCGGCCTGGCGGCTCGGGGCACGGTTAGCGCGGATTCCGATTCCGCCGCCGGCGGTTCACGGTTGGGCATGAACAGCGGCCGCGTCAGCGTTTCGGAGAAGTTTTCCCGGGCCGCCAGGGCGAACAGCGGCGCCGGAGAAGCCGCGGCCGGCGCGCTGCCCCGGCCGATGAATGGACGGCCGGAGCCCGCACCAACCTCGAAATGCAGCTCGGCGGCCAGCAATGCCGCCAGCACCGCCAGGGTCAACAGCAACCAGCCAGGAGAACGTGCGTGCATCACGCGGGCTCCTCCGTGTCACGCATGTAGCCGTAGAGATTAAAGCGCACGTCCAGCAGATCGACGCCCTGTGTCGTCCGGCGCCGTTTGCGCGCGCGCCGGGACAGGATGACGATGTCATCGGTCAGCAGATAGGGCAGATTGTTTTCCAACTCATAGAGCACACGTTGCAGGGCATCGGTGGAAACCGCCATGCGCACGTTGACGATGACGCGCTTGAATCCCTGTTCCGTTTCGGTGGGGAGAACCTGGGTGCTCGTGAGCGTGCCGCCGCTGCTGTTGACCACCGATTTCATCCGCGCTTGCAAGGCTGCCGCGGCCAGCGGCTCGCTTTCCTGGACGAGCACATAGCGATCCAGATCATCGGTCTGCTCGAGCTCCCCGACCGCCGACTGTAATGCGCCGATCTGCGTCGACAGGCGTGAATAGCGGGCGATGTTGTCCTCGCTCTGGGCGATGGCGTCACGATTGCTCAGGAACCCGCTCCAGATCGGCAACACCACGACGCGCACGACCGCCGCCAGGACCAGAAACAGCAGAAGCATCGCCAGAATGCGTCGTTGAAGCCGTGGCAGACGCGCGATCACGAATCCCGTCCCCCGGGGCTGCCCGCCAGAGCGGGCCCTGGCGGCGACGTGATGCTCGCCGAAAGATGAAACCGTTCGCGGCCACTTGCCCCGTCCTGGGTCACGGGGGAAGCGAAGTGCACGTCCTCGAGAAAGCGTGATTCCTCGAGCTTCGCAATCAACGCGGATGCCCGCGTCGAGGTACCCTGCAAATGCACCTTGCCGTCACGGATCTCGACGCGAAACAACCAGGTGTCGTCGGGCAGTCGCGCGCTCAACTCTTCGAGCAATTCCACCGACGCCGGCTGCCTGACTTTCTGTGCAAACAAGTACCGAAAGCGGGCCTGGTGCTGGTCGATGCGCTGCTGAAGATTCGACGCGGTGGTGGCGGCAGCACGGATCTCGGCCAGGCGGGCACGGGATTGGTCCAGGTAGCGTTGTTGCTGCAGCATCGGAATGGCGACCACCGCAACCAGGAGCGCAAGATTCGCTACCAGCAACAGGCGATAGAAGCCACTCGTGACCCGCAACCCGGCACCAGCGGGCACGAAGGTAAAGACCCGTTGGTCCTGCTCAGGTTTACCCTCGCCCTGCTCCGGCGCCAGATCCCAGCCGGCGATGGGGTTCAGAATTTCGTCGACCACCGTTCGCGGCACCACCGAGAGCTGAACGGTGAGCTGCTGCGTCTGCGCCCGGCGCGCCACCACCCGGTAGTTGAAATACACCTGCTCGGCGCGAAAAGGCGTCTGCCGTTGCATCTCGAAGCCCAGAACCTGGCGCAGATTCTCTTCGGCGGCAAGAGGAAGCTGGATCTGCTTGACCAGCAGCTTTTCCGGCGGCACGGTAACCTCGACGCGCGTGGATTCGCCCTTCAGCGCCGCCAGGGTTGCCGCCATGCGTTCGGCGGCGTCGGGCAGGGTCGTATCGATACGGCCGAGCTCTTCGAGTCGGCCGTTGTCACGCCGGCTGATCCGCACTTCGTCGTGGCCGGGCGACAGCAGCAAGGTATCGTGACGCCGCTCGAAACGACGCCGCCACGCCCGGGGCAACATGCCGGCAAGCTCGGAACGCCACCAGTGGAAGAATTCACTTACGCCCACCAACTCAGGCCCACTAATCGATCTCGGAATCGGGAATGGAATCGAACCAGGCAACGATCACAAAGGGTTTGCGGGCGTCTCCGGTCAGCTGGACCACGGCCCGGCGACTCGCGCGCGCGCCTGCCGGCAGCTCGCCCACCGCCTCGACAGTGTAGACCCTCGACTCCGCCCGGGACAGATAGCGTGCTCCGGGGGACAGCAGCTCCACCGGCAGACGCGGCGGCGCCTCGCCATCTGCCGACTGCCCGGCGTATGTGGCTTCCCGGGCGGCGATGAAACGATCCACCACACCGGCGTCGAGGCCCGGAACCGCGAGCAGCACCTGTCTGGACGCCGTCATCGGATCCACCTGGGGCGCCCACGAGTACACGGTCATCCGGGGCGCCAGCCGCGCGTAGGCTTGCGCATCCACCGGCAGCACTTGGGTGAGCTCCGCGACGCTCAGAAAGGCACCATCCCGGGATCCGAAGGGGCGGCCGCTGGCCTTGTAGTGCCGGTCCTCGGCACCATCGGGACGGGCCCGCTTGTCCGGATCCCGCCAGTCGAGGATGGCGCCGGCGATGCGCTGGGCCTGTCCGGCGTCCGCGATCTCGCCGCTTTCGGCAAGGGAGCGCAACAGCCCCCGAATGAGCGCCTCCGGGGCGCCATTCAAATCGATCTTGCCGTTTTCCGACAACAGACGGATCTGCATGCTGCCATCGCCGAAGGGCAGCTCATAGAGTCGCCCGTCGGCGATCCAGCGCGGGCCCACCGGGCCCGCAAGCAACGCGACTATGCCGCGCCGGATGCCCGCATCGGCGATGGCCTCGGCGCGGGCACGCTCCACCAGATTGCTTGCGAGACGCGTCTCGATGCGCATGCTGAAGGCGAAGCTGGCGGCGATGACGCTCAACAGCACTCCCGCCCAGAGAACGATGACCAGGGCGAATCCCTCCTGGGTGCCACTGGGCGAAGGCGATCTCACTGCACCAGCCCCGGCGCCAGGATCGACCCTTGCCCCAGTCCCGGATCATCCACCCGGCTCTGCTGTCCCGGCCCCCCGGGCGCCGCCGAGCGTTGATAGCGCACGGCATCGGTGGGCAGACGGAAAATCATCTCAGGCCAGTGGCCCACGAGCTTGCTGTGGATGCGCAGCCTTACCAAGCGCGGCAGGCGCTGCCTGCCCTGCCAGCTCGTGTGCCAGGACTCCTCGCCGTCTTCCCCGGTGGTGCCGAAATAGGCGAACTGCGCGCTCTCGAGGTTTTCCAGCAACGGCCGCACCAGATCATCGACGCCCGGCTTGCCGGGCTCGGCATCGGGATGCAGCAAGCGCCGCGAAACCACCAAGCTCGCACCGTCGTCCTGCTGGTCGACCTTCAGCGTCATCTCGTACATGCCACCCTGACCGAGGTAGGTGGGCATGGCCGTGACGAACACCAGGCCCTGCGCTTCGCCATCGAACCACAAGCGCCAGGCGCGGCTCTCACTGATGGCGAGGGGAAATGCCTGGGTCGTGTGTCTGCGTATGAAGGATCCCGCCAGGCGCAGCTCAGAGACCGCGGCGTGGCTGCGCTCGCCGCTTTCCCAGCTACGGATGGCCAGGCGGTAACCGGCATACAGGACCGTAATCACAAGGGCGAAGATGGTGATGGCTACCAGCACCTCCAGCAGCGTAAAACCCTTGCTGGCCGGTTGCCTCACAATTGCGCCGGGCCCAGCAACATCGACGTCAGGGACACACTGTGCGCGCTGCCGCCCTCTTCCCAGAAGACGTCCACACGAACCGTCAACGGTTGCAGCATGCGATCCACCACCGGCATCTGGTCATCGAGATACGGGCTCACCGTGACCCGCCAGTGGTAGGGACCATCGCCGCTGCCGGTCGATACACCCTCGCGCAGGGGCTGCGCTACACCGAGCGCGGCCAGCCGCGATTGCGCGATCACCGTGGCCCGGCTGTACTGATCGCCGGCCCGGGCCGCCCGCAGGCCGGCGCTGAAAACCTGGAACAAGGCCCCCAGCAGCATGGCGAGTATGGTGAAGGCGACCAGCACTTCGAGCAGGGAAAACCCCCGACAGGCGCGGCGGGTCATCATCGCCCCATGGCCTCTTCGACCACGGACTCGATCACGCTGACTCTACCGGTGAGCCAGTCGACGTTAACCAGATAGCGTAAGCTTCCGGTGGAGAGCGTGATGCGCCCGCCCGTCGAGCTGCCGTCGGGAAAGAATCGGATGGCACCGCGCTGGGCGCTCTGCTGCTCCGAGCGCGCCGTGAACAGCACGATATCGATGCGCTTCGGTAGCTTGTGCACCCGTTGTTCACCGGGCAGCTGGAATTCGTGCTTGACGACATCGAGACCGAGGGTCGCGGAGCGATTGTCGTTGAGCGCCCGGTTGCGCGTATACCGGAGTCCCGCGGCAAGGGATCGCGCCGCGCTCTTGAGCTCGACCACCTGGCCGCCGCCAAGGGACGGCACCACCACGGCAGCCGTCAGCGCCAGAATGAACAGCACCGCGAGTAGCTCGATCAGCGTGAATCCGGTCGTCAAAGGCCTCACGTGACTGACGGGCTCCTCACTCCCAGCTCACGATGTCCTTCTGCTCCCCCTCACCGCCTTCGCTGTTATCGGCTCCCAGAGACATCAGATCGTAGCTGCCGTTCTTGCCGGGATAGCGGTAGACGTAGCTGTGACCCCAGGGATCCTTGGGGATAACCTTTTTCTTCAAATACGGGCCATCCCACCGGTCGGCCCCGGGGGGTTTCTCGACCAGGGCCTCCAGGGTCGGTGGAAAGCTGCCCACTTCCAGGCGATAGAGATCGATGCTGGCGCCCAGCGCCTCGATCTGGATGCGCGCCGAGTCGCTGCGCGCACCGGACACCCATTTCAGCACCTGGGGCACGGCGAAAGCCGCAATGAGACCGAGAATCACGATCACCGCCAGTAATTCGATGAGGGTGAAGGCCTTTTGAACAGGGGACAGATTTGAAATCTGTCCCCGCCTGTGCACAGGTTCGAGTGTAATTTTCACTGCTAGAAAGCCAGATCGTTGATACTTAGAATCGCCATCACCACCGACAGTATGATCGCGGCGATGACCACTGCGAGGCCGAGAATGAGGGTTGGCTCCAGCACTGCCATCAACCGCCGCAACGCCGACTGCACCTCACGCTCGTAGATTTGCGCGAGCTGCATGAGCATCGCCTCCAGATTACCGCTTTCCTCGCCCACCTGCATCAGGTGTCCCGCCAGCGGTGGGAACACGCGTGCCTCGGTCAGCGGCCGCGCCAGACCCTCTCCCTGACGCACCTGCTCGATGACGCGGCGAATGCCCTCGGCGATGACTTGATTGGCCACCACCTCTTTGGCGATGGCGATGGCGTCCAGCAACGGAACGCCATTGCCGAGCAGGGTGCCGAGGGTGCGGGTGAAGCGCGCCGCCTCCAGCCTGGCGATGAGCGCGCCTACCAATGGCAGGCGCAGCAGGCGGCTGTCCCAACGCAACCGGCTCGCGGGTTGGGCGTACTGGCGCCGCATGAATAGATAGAGCCCCACAGCCGCCAACGCCATCAGCCACCAATAGTTCTCTACCAAGCCGCCGGCGGCCACCACCAGCCGCGTGAACCAGGGCAACTGCTGGCCCGCTTCTGCGAACATCTGTGAGATTTTCGGGATCACCAGTCCGAGGATGACGGCCATGGAGAGGACGCCAACGACCACCAGCACGACGGGGTAGAGCAGCGCGGACAAAACGGAATCCCGCAGCTCCCGGGAACGCTCCATGAACTCCGCCAACCGCGCCAGCGCCACATCCAGCGCACCGCTGGCCTCACCGGCCTTGACCATGTTGCGGTAAAAGCGCGAGAACAAACGACCATGGGAGTCGAGCGCCGCCGACAGAGACGCACCGCCACGCACCTGGGCCAGCAATTTCTCCAGCACCCCCCGAAACGGCGACTTGTCGGCGATAGCGATCAGCATCTCGAGGGCCTTGTCCAGCGCCAAGCCCGCCTGCAGCAGGGTTGCGAGCTCGATGGTGAACACGTTGACGTCCGCGCGGCCGGGCCGGCGGCGCTGGAAAGTGAAAGCGGACGGCGTCTCGCTGGATACGGACCGGGTGATCTCCTCGGCCCGAATGGGAATGTGTCCGTCGGCCTGAAGGCGGCGAATGACGGCGTCCTGGTCGACCGCCTCCATTTCGCCCTGCACGACATCGCCGCTGTTGGTCGCCGCCTTGTACTCGAATATCGGCACGTCAATCAGGCCTCGCGCGTCACGCGTTCGACTTCTTCCACGCTGGTGATACCGGCAAGCACCTTGTGCAATCCGTCCTCATGCATGCTGGTGAATCCTTCCGCGGCGGCTGTAGCGCGGATGGCCGCGGCGTCATTGTGATCGAGAATGCTCTGGCGCACGCCCTCGGACATGACCAGCAACTCCAGAATGCAGATACGGCCGCGGTAGCCGGTCTTGTCGCAGGCTTCGCACCCCGTGGGCCGGTGGATGGTCAGTTCCGGGGAATCGGAAATCCGTGTCAGGCCCAGTTCCTGGCCAAGCTCGGCGGAGACTTCGTAAGGCTCCTTACAGTGCTCACACAAAATGCGCACCAAGCGCTGTGCCAGTACGCCGTTCACGGTCGTGGTCAGCAGGAAATCCTCCACACCCATGTCCAGCATGCGTGTAACGCTGCTGGCCGCATCATTCGTATGCAGGGTGGACAGCACCTTGTGACCTGTGAGCGCGGCCTGCACCGCTATCTTGGCGGTTTCGAGATCGCGCATCTCGCCGATCATGATCACGTCCGGGTCCTGTCTGAGTATGGAGCGCAAGGCGTTCGCGAAGCTCAATCCGATCTCCGGCTTCACCTGGATCTGATTGATGCCCTCGAGCTGATACTCAACCGGATCCTCCACTGTGAGAATTTTCTTGTCCGGCGTATTCAATGCATGCAAAGCCGTATAGAGCGTCGTCGTCTTACCGCTGCCGGTGGGACCCGTGACCAGAATAATTCCCTGGGGCCGCATGAGAATTTCTTCGAATGCCCGCCGTGCGGCGCCATCGAAGCCAAGGGATTCGAACTCCAACGGCAGGCTGCCTTTGTCGAGAATACGCATGACCACGCTTTCACCGTGCATGGTCGGAACCGTCGAAATGCGCATATCGATCTCGCGACCCTCGACGTGCTGCATGATACGCCCGTCCTGGGGCAATCGCCGCTGCGCGATGTTCAAATTCGCCATCACCTTGATGCGCGAAACCACGGCCGCGGTGGAGCGCACCGGTGGCGCTTCCACGTCCCGCAGCACACCATCGATGCGATAACGGACCTTGAGCGTGTTTTCGAAAGGCTCGATGTGAATATCGGAGGCTTGCACCTTGAGGGCACGGGTGATGAGCGTATTCACCAGGCGGATTATCGGTGCTTCGCTTGCCAAATCCTTGAGATACTGAATGTCGTCGACGTCGATCTGTTGGTCAACATGGTAATCACCGGCGATCTGTGCAAGCGCTCCGGAACCATTGCTGTACTGGCGCTGAATCGCCGCCTCGATTTCTGAAATGATGCCGACGCGCGCGACGATAGGCTTGCCCAGTGCGAGCTCCATGGCGTCGGTGGTGAAGTGATCCAGGGGATCGGCCATCGCCACGAGCACATGCTCCGGCGTCTCTTCCAGCGGAACGACACGCGCGGCCGCGAGAAACTCCGGCGTCACGCGATCGGAAACCGCCGGAGTCTGTGGATAGGCCTCGGCGGCCGCAAGCTCCAGATCCAGCTCTTCTGCAAGGGTTTCCGCCAGATCGCGTTCGGCGAGCATTCCCAGTTGCACCAGCAGAGGCCCGAGCCGCTCACCGCTGTCCTGCTCCAGGCGCCGCGCCTGCTGGAGCTTGTCGGGCTCGAGCTTGCCGCGCTCCACCAGCAACTCGCCAAGGCCGGTACTCAACGACGAATGCCTGGTCGATTGGGCGTCGGAGGTGAGATCACGCATGTTCGGTTTCGCATGCGCGCTGCACGCGAAAAGGGCTGGCGTCACTTGCTGGGACTGCGCACCCGGACGATCACGTCTACCCGGTCGACCACCTTTCCTGCGGGCATCTCCGGCAGCCCACTGAGCGTGATTTCCCCAGGGTCGATGTCTTCGAGGGTGCACGAGTCTACATCGTAGAAGTGGTGATGATTGCTGCAGTTGGAGTCATAAAATACCTTGCTGGGATCGACGATGACCTCGCGCACCAATCCCTTTGCGGCGAACAGACCGAGGGTGTTGTAGACCGTGGCTTTGGACACCGTCAGCTCTCCCTGGGTGAGGGCACAAAGCACCTGCTCTGCAGACAGGTGCTGGGGCCGGGCAAGCAAGATCCTGGCGATTTCGACACGCTGTGGCGTCGGCGTGATGTCACAAGACGCGAGGGTCCGGGCGGCGCGTGCACGCTCAGCCGCCAGTGGCGAGTGGTCAGAGCCGTCCGTTTGGGATTTCCTGGTCGATGACATAGCTTGCCGGGTGCCCGCGCATACCGGGCCACATCTAGCGCTGATTTCTCAGTATACGACCTAAGTTCCCGTTCGGTCTAGGAACTGTCCCCGTTCGCGAACCCTGCGCAAGACCACAAAATGGTGGGGCCCGGTGCCTTTCGTCGGTCTCCAGCGGCCGTTTGTCGATTCCATCATGGTCCACCGTGGCGAAGGATGCTATTGGTTGCCTATCGGGAAGCCGTTGGCCCCCGTCACCGGGTCGTGGCAGCATCGAATGCGCTGCGACCAGGAATGCGACCGAGAAGATACGCATCTGGTCAACAGGTTTTAGCACGTGAATTGGAGTAGCACCATGAGAACGATATTCCTAGCTGCGATGTTGAGCGCCGTGACCGCCTTGCTCTCGGCGCAAGCCTTCGCCGATCCCGTCAAGCGCGTTCTGCCCCAGGGCAAAGACGGTGACTATTACTACTATCAGGTGAAATGCGAGAACGGCACCGAAGGCAGTGTCGTCGTCCAAGACAAAGAGAAAAACGTCTGCGCCCAGGCACTCGGAGGCAAGCGCATCTGCAATGCCGGCTGGAACGTGCAGAGAGCGGCGGAGCATGCCTGCCGGTAAGGCGGATATAAGATGAAACATCAACGCGGATTTACCATCGCCGAGCTGATGATCGTGGTCGTCATTGCGGGCGTGCTTGCTGCCGTTGCTGCGCCCAACATGTCCGAATTCGTCAAGAACAACGCGCGCGCCACGCGCGTGAACACCATGGTGTCGGCGCTGCATTATACCCGCGGCCAGGCGGTCACCCGTAACGCGCGCGTGTCATTGTGCAAGAGCGCGGGTGGCACCGCTTGCGATGCGGTCGGCGTGGGTGGTGCAGGTAATTTCGCCGGCGGCTGGATCGTGTTCACCGACGGCGGCGTACGCGGAACCGTCGACGGCGGCGATTTGGTGCTGCGCGTCTTCCAACCGGACATGGGCGGGTTCGCGACCCTCACCGGGATCAATACGCCCATCGGCGCCATCCGTGGCCTGTCCTACGAGAACACGGGGCTTGGCTGGGATCTGGTTCCGCCAGCGGGCGTCATCGCGGTTTCGGCAGGCACCCTGTTCCGGTACTGCGATGACCGCGGCCCGCCGAAAGCACGCGGCATCGTCATTTCTCCCACCGGTTACCCGAGTCTCACCAGGGACACCAACGGTGACGGCACGGACGACTTCGGTGGTGTCAATCTGGTGTGCCCATGATGAAACACAAAACATTCAACCCTGCACGACGCCGGCGTGGACGCGGCTTCAGTCTCATCGAGGTGCTGGTCGCCTTGCTGGTCCTGGCCATCGGGCTGCTCGGCCTGGCGGCCCTCCAGGCCCAGGGGCTGCGCTTCAATCACGACGCCTATATCCGTACCCAGGCCACGCATCTCGCCTACGACATCGTCGATCGGATGCGTGCCAATAGCGCGAATGCCGCAGCGTATACGGCGCCCGATACAGGTGCTGGGTGTAATCCGTTGGCCGCCACCGTCACCGATGATCTCAATTGCTGGTACCGCGGCCTGACAGCAGCCATTCCAGGCGGCAGCGGCTTGATCACCGCCAATGCCACCGCCAATTTCTACGATGTCACGGTGCGCTGGATCGATCGTACACCCCGGGACTTCGGCGGCGGCCTGGTGCGCGCACCGTCGACCGCGGGCGAGTGCGGCACTATCGCCGGGCGCTTCTGGGACACCGTCAATAACACCTGCATGGTGCAACAAACCTGGACCGTATGGCCATGAGACCCGAAAAGAACCTTTGCGATCGCTCACGGGGCTTCAGCCTCGTGGAACTGATGGTCGCCATCACGATTGGCGCCATTATTCTCGCCGGCGCGATCACGCTGTTCGTGAACAACCGTGACACCTACAAGACCACCAACGAGCTGTCGCGGTTGCAGGAGACGGCCCGCTACGCGCTGGGCATGATGGTCAAGGACATCCGCATGGCCGGCTACTTCGGCTGCGCCGACCGGCTCGACACCGTCACGCTCAACGTACCCATCGGCACCGTCGGCGAGCTCTGGGATTTCAATCTGGATGCGGGCGCCGGAAACCTGGTGCCACCCGTCGAGGGCTTCGAAGCCGCGTTTCCCGGAAACAACTTCATGCCAAGCGGATTCGCCGTCGTGGTAGGAACCAACGGCCCGGGAGGCCAGATTCTTGCGGGAACAGATGCCATAACCGTTCGGTATATCGGGGGCACCATGAGCGATGTGGCACCCGCGAACGGGACACTGGATTTCATGGTCACGGCGGATGCCACCAATGGCGCAAATTCGACCATCACCGTGGACTCGACCACCGGATTTGCATTGAACCAGGTGGCTGCCATCACCGACTGCGGCGGCTCGGATATATTCCAGATCAATGCCGCGCCAACGGGGACCACCGTGCAGGCGAACTTTTTGAGCCGCGGCTACAACGCCAGCGCCTCCCCGATGATCAGTCCCTTTGTCGGCGTGCGTTACTACATCGGTGACAACGGCCGCGGACCGGGCGGCGAGACCTACCCATCGTTGTATCGGACGATCATTACGCCGGGCGCCCTCACCGAAACGAATCAGGAATTGTTCGAGGGCGTCGAGCAGATGCAGATCCTCTACGGTGTCGACACCAACGGCAACGGCAATCCCGACAGCTACGTACGCGCAGGTGACGCACCGCTCAATGCCGCGAGCCCGGGCAACTGGGCCAACGTCGTGAGCATACGCCTGTCTATCCTGGTGCGCACCATCGACCAGCACGGTCGTGCGGATGTGGCCAATGTCGACACGAACACCTACACGGTCAACGACCATGATGGCGTCCTGTTTCCCCAGTTCGATCCGGTCGACGATCGGCGTCGCCGGCGCGTGTTTACCACCACAGTCATGGTGAGGAATTCGTAATGAAAGGCATGACTCGTCCGAATCGTACCAGCCAATCCGGCGCCGTTTTGATCGTCGCCATGATCATATTGGTCGTCTTGACGATGCTCGGCGTCACGGCCATGAACACCAGCTCGTTGCAGGAACGGATCGCTTCGAACACCCAGGAGCAGGTGCACGCGTTCCAAGCCGCAGAGACCGGCTTGAATCTGGCGTTCGCCGACAATCTTGCGTACGACATTACAAGCACCTACACAGGCGGCGCGACGCCGACCACCTTCGCGGGTTCCGCGGACAGCGCAAGT
>SMUY01142932.1_pt1 | contig 26359 bp, 20 predicted proteins | sample 2456441 | NCBI WGS metagenome assembly SMUY01 (sample SAMN11095931, study PRJNA526329) | marine sediment metagenome | biome: Marine sediment; feature: Surficial sediment; material: Deep marine sediment; isolation source: Hadal surficial sediment | place: Pacific Ocean | collected 2014-11 | depth...
CACGGCGGTGCTCTTCAGCGCAGCGCTGCTCGCCGCCGGGCTCGGACTCCTGGCCCTCACCCGGATACCCGCGGCTGGCTATATAGCGGGAGTCTACGTGGGTCTCAACGTCTTCTACAGCGTGAGAGGGAAGCGCATCCCCCTTGTGGACGTTTTCTTGCTGGCCTCGGGGTTCGTGCTGCGGGTGCTTCTCGGCTGCGCCTTGGTTGCCGTTGAGGCTTCCAACTGGCTGCTGCTGTGCTCTTCAACCCTCGCGCTCTTCCTCGCGCTAGGGAAGCGCCGGGCCGATCTGGTCGCTGGTCTCGACGACCAGCACCGTCCGAGTCTTGCGGGCTATAACCGCGCATTCGTGGAGCAGGCGATCGGAATCACCGCGGGCGTCGCGCTGGTTTCCTATGCCCTCTACTGCATCGAGGCAGAGGTCCTCGTTCCCGGACGGGAGTTCGCGTCACTGCCGTTTGTGGCATTCGGGATCCTGGAGTATGTGCGCCTGGTGCACACACGGGAGGCCGGGGACTCGCCCGTCGAGCTCGTGCTCTCCTCACGCGCGATGCTGATCGTCGGGGTCGGCTGGCTGGCAGCCGTGCTCTGGAGCACGGGCTTCTTCTGAGTCCCCGGACGCGCTCCTGGCGGGCCGGTTGTCTCGCCGTGGCGAGCCGGTGTAGCCTGTCGCACACATGCTCAAGCGGCTCTTGCGCAAGTGGAGATACGGCGAGGAGATCATCGTCATCACGGGTCTGCCCCGGTCCGGGACCTCGATGATGATGAAGATGCTCGAGGCTGGGGGACTGCCGATCATGACGGACGGAGTCCGGACAGCGGATGAGGACAACCCCAAGGGCTACTACGAGTTCGAGCGGGTCAAGGAGCTCGAGAAAGAGACGGACAAGTCATGGGTCCGTGAGGCGCGCGGGAAAGTCCTGAAGGTGATCTCCCACCTGCTGCGCGAGCTACCCGATGAGAACTTCTATCGAGTTATCTTCATGCGCCGGGACTTGGACGAGATCCTGGCCTCTCAGAACAAGATGCTCGAGCGACGGGAGGAGCCGAATCCCGTGAGTGACGCCAAGGCCAAGGAGTCGTACCGGAAGCACATCATCGCTACCAAGGTGTACGTGCGCACCCGTCCCAACTTCGAGCTGCTCGAGGTCTACTACAAGCAGGCGCTGGATGATCCGAGGGGCGTGGCAGAGAAGGTCAGCCGTTTCCTCGAGCAGCGCGCGGAGCCGGACAAGCTGATGAGCGCCGTGGATGTCCAGCTGTATCGCAACCGCAAGGAGCAGCTCGGAGAGAGCGCCTCCCCCGCGAGCTGAGTTGGCCCCCCTCCGGGTGCTCGCGACGTTGCCTTTGGCCTGCGATCCATGGTATATCGCGGCTCTGATAAGAGCCCGATCAGGCTCCAAGCTGAGGTTGCACACCGGAAACCGCGGATGCCGGACTCCAGGGTTACGATCAAGATCCCCCGCTCGCTCTACGAGCGGATCAAGCTGATCACGGCGAACTCGAGCTTCAGCTCGTCCACCGACTTCATCGTCTACGTCCTGCGCGATCTAGTGTCGGGACGGGTCGTTCAGGGCCAGGCGGATGGAAACGACGGGCGGGATGAGCTCAGCCGCTACGAGATCGAGGCTATCCGCAAGCGGCTGAAGAGCCTCGGCTATCTCCTGGTTCTCGTTTGGCTCGCGAGCGCCGAGCCGGCACTGGCCTATGTGGGACCGGGCGCGGGCTTTGCGCTCGGGGGCGCGTTCGTGGGCATCTTCGCCGGAATCTTCGCCGGTCTGTTCGCGATTCTGACCTTCCCCTTCCGCTTTCTCGTGCGCTCCATGCGAAGGCGCAAGACACGGAAGCGCGCACGCGTGAAGCGCATGGTGATCCTGGGACTCGATGGCCTGGATCCGACCCTGACCGAGCGTTGGATGGCGGAGGGACACCTGCCCAACCTGAAGAAGCTCGCGGAGCAGGGCAGCTTTTCGCGCCTGCGCACGACCTATCCGGCGATTTCGCCCGTCGCCTGGTCGTCGTTCATGACGGGCGTGGATCCCGCGCGGCACAACGTGTTCGATTTCCTGAACCGAAACCTCAAGACCTACATGCCCGAGCTCTCGAGCAGCAGTGTGGGCGGGCCGGCGCGCACCCTGCGCGTGGGGAACTGGATCATTCCCATCGGTAAGCCCGCGGTTCGCAACATGCGCAAGAGCCGCGCCTTCTGGAGCATCCTCGGCGACCACCGGATTCCCTGCAATATCCTGCGCGTGCCGCTCACCTTCCCGCCCGAGAAGTTCGCGGGTGCGCTGCTCTCGGCCATGTGCGTGCCCGACCTGCGCGGCACCCAGGGCTCGTTTACCTACTACACGAGTGACCCCGCCGAGGTCGCGAAATCCGAGGCCGCGCCCGAGGGCACGGGCGGGGAGCGGTATCGCGTGACGATCGAGGACGACGTAGTCCAGGCCTCGCTCCCGGGCCCAGTGAACACCCTCGGCTCCGACGCAAGCCCGATGCAGATCCCCTTCACCCTCAAGCTCGATCGCCAGCGGGGACAGGCGGAGCTCAGGATCTGCGGCAAGAAGTACGTCCTCCAGGAGCGGGAGTACTCGCCCTGGATCCGGCTCCGGTTCAAGGCGGGCCTCGGGATTACGGCCCAGGGCATCGCGCGCTTCTACATCACGAAGATGTCGCCTGAGCTCGGGCTCTATGTCACGCCCATCAATATCGACCCCGGCAAGCCCGCGCTTCCGATCTCGTTCCCGGGCTTCTACTCCGCGTATCTCTCCAAGCTGATCGGGGCGTTCGCTACGCTCGGGCTGGCCGAGGACACCTGGGCGCTGAACGAGCGTGTGATCGATGAGGAGGCGTTTCTCAAGCAGACGCTGGATCACCACGAGGAGCGCGAAGCCATGTTCTTCAATGCGCTGGACAAATCCCGCGAGGGCGTGGTGGTGTGTGTCTTCGATGGGACGGACCGCCTGCAGCACATGTTCTTCCGCTACCTGGAGAAGGATCATCCCGCGAACGCGGGGAAGGACGTCGAGCAGCACAAGGACGCCATTCTCGAGATGTACAAGCGTGCGGACGCCATGGTCGAGCGCGTGATGCGGAAGCTTGGCCCGAAGGACCTCTTCCTCGTGATCTCCGATCACGGCTTCCAGTCGTTCCGCCGCGGGGTGAATCTGAACACCTGGCTGCGGCAGCAGGGAATGCTCTACCTCAAGGACGGTGTGGCCGAGAGCGGCGACTGGTTCAAGAACGTGGACTGGAGCCGCACCCAGGCCTACGCGTTCGGACTCGCCGGGATCTACATCAACCAGAAAGGCCGTGAGGGCGATGGCATTGTCGAAGCGGGCGAGGAGACCCAGCGGGTCAAGCGCACGATCATCGAAGGCCTGTCGGGATTCAAGGACACCGAAAAAGGTCAGATCGCGATCAACGAGATATTCGACAATCAGAAGCTTCATCCCAGTGGGCCGTATCGGGACAACGGTCCCGATCTGATCGTGGGCTATAACCGCGGCTACCGGGCGTCGTGGGAGGGGGCCGTGGGCAAGCTGACCGACTCGGTCATTTACGACAACACCAAGTCGTGGAGTGGTGACCATTGCGTCGATCCGCGGCTGGTGCCGGGTGTGCTCTTCTCGAGCCACCGCATCGCCAGTGAGGATCCCGGCATCATGGACCTCGCGCCTACGATCCTCACGCTCTTCGGTGTTGACGTTCCCGCCTACATGACGGGCAAGGCGCTTGAGGTGGAGGCGCCAATACCCCTGAAGGCGGCGGCATGAGGGTGTGGCTCGGCCTGGCGTGCGCCCTGCTCGCCACGGTCTGGCTCTCGGGGGCGGGTCAGGCGGCACCGGAGCGAGCCGAGCAGCGTTTGATCGTGCTCGGGATCGACGGAATGGACCCGGAGCTGCTTCAGCAGTTCATGGATGAGGGGATTCTGCCGAAACTCTCGCGGCTCGCGGCCCAGGGAAGCTTCATCCCGCTGGACACGAGCATCCCCCCGCAGAGTCCCGTGGCCTGGTCCAATGTGATCACCGGCATGGATCCAGGCGGGCACGGCATCTTCGATTTCATCGGCTTTGATCGGAAGGCCATGCTCCCCTACCTCTCGATCGCACGCGTAGAGAAGCCGGAGCGGGATCCGATCAAGCTCGGCCAATGGCGTATTCCGCTGGGATCGGAGAAGACGATTCAGCTACGCGACGGTCAGGCGTTCTGGGACATCCTCGAGCGGAACGGGGTTCCTACGACGATGTTCCGCATACCTGCCAACTACCCTCCGGTGGAGACCGGGGGCCGGGCGCTCTCCGGCATGGGCACCCCGGATCTGCGCGGCACGCCGGGGACCTTCTCGTACTACACCAACGACTCGGCGTTCGACGACGGGTCGGTCCCCGGGGGCGTCGTCCGGCGCATCTTCATCAGGAATCACACCGTGCGCTCTGAGCTCGAGGGTCCGCCGAACGGTTTCCGAGAGAAGTCACCCCGTACGAAGGCCAAGTTTAGTGTGCACATCGATCCCGAGAACCCCGTGGCGGAGGTCCGGATCGGCGCCGAGCGCGTGTTGCTCAATGTCGGCGAGTGGAGCGATTGGGTCAGGGTCGAGTTCGATCTCGTACCGGGTCTGGTGAGCGTCAGGGGGATCTGCCGCTTCTATCTTAAGGAGCTCGCTCCGCGCTTCCGGCTCTATGTGAGCCCGGTAAATATCGATCCAGAAGATCCGGCTCAACAAATAGCGACGCCGCCCGAGTACGCCAGGGAGCTTTTCGAGGCGGTTGGCCCCTTTTATACGCAGGAGATGCCCGAGGACACGAAGGCGCTCTCCGCCCATGTGTTGAGCCCGTCCGAGTTCCTCACGCAGTCGGGGCTCGTCCTCGATGAACGGCGACGTCTCTTTCAGCATGAGCTCAAACGCTTCCGCGAGGATCAGCGTTGGGGGCTGTTCTTCTTCTACATCTCGAGCGTTGATCAGCGCAGCCACATGCTCTACCGGCAGATGGATCCGGATCATCCCTTCCACGAGGCGGACACCCCCGAGGATCTGGCTACGGCGGTGCGTCATAGCTATGTCGAGATGGATGAGATCGTCGGCTGGGCCCTTGAAGCGCTCGACGAGCAGACCACGTTGCTCGTGATGTCGGACCATGGCTTCGCGCCCTTCCGCCGACAGGCCAACCTCAACACCTGGCTCGAACAGAACGGGTATCTGACGCTCAAGAACCCTCGGCGACGCGCTGAGTACGAGTGGCTCCAGGGGATCGACTGGAGCCGGACGCGCGCCTTCGCGATCGGACTCAATTCCCTGTACCTGAACGTTCGTGGCCGGGAGCGGAACGGCATTGTCGCACCCACACAGCGCGCCCCGCTCGCGCGCGAGATCGCCGACAAGCTCCTCACCTGGCGCGATCCCGAGAACGGTCAGCCCGTGGTAACCCAGCCCGCCTTGCGCGAGGAGGTCTATCACGGACCGCACGTGAAAGAGGCGCCGGACATCCTCGTGGGCTACGCGCGCGGCTATCGCGCGTCCTGGGCTACGACGAGCGGCAAGATCCCGGTCGGGCTGCTCGAGGACAACGACCGCGAGTGGAGCGGAGACCACTGCATGGACTCTCGGACCGTTCCCGGTGTGCTGCTCTCGAGCCGACCGCTCAAGGTTACTCGGGCTGATCTCAAGGACCTGCCGGTCAGTATTCTTGCGGACTTCGGGATCGAGCGACCGCCCCAGATGCGGGGACGGTCGGTGTTCTGAGCCCATTCTCAAAGCGGAGAGACATCGCATGTTCACACGTGGCAAGGTCAAGATCGAGAGGGAGCTGATGGAGAAGATCAAGCGATACTCAGAGATCGCGGGCTACTCTTCTCCGCAGGAGTTCATCACGCACGCGCTCGAGAAAGAGATTGCAACGCTGGAGGAAGCCGGCGACTCCGACGAGGAGATTCGGAACAAGCTCAAGGGCTTGGGCTATATCAGCTAGGAGCTGATCGAGTTAGTGTGGTCGATCGTCAATAACTTCTTCAACGTCCTCTTTGATGTGCTGCTCTGGCCTGTGGGCTGGCTGTCGCCGGCGTGGCAGGTCTGTGCGCTGGCCTTGCCCGCGGCGATCTTCGCGCTGGTCGTTTTCCGCTATACATCCAACCAGGCTGGCATCGAGAGAGCGAAGGATCGGGTCAAGGCGCATCTGCTCGAGCTCTGGCTCTATCGGGACGATCTTTGGGTGACCCTACGCGCCCTCGGCAACGTGCTGCGTTACAACATGACCTACCTGCGCCACTCGCTCGCACCCATGGCCGTCATGCTCGTGCCCTTCGTGCTGATGCTGGTTCAGATAGAGTCGCGCTTCGCGTTCCGGAGCCTGAAGCCGGGGGAGTCCGCGATCCTGACGCTGGAGCTCGACGGAGAAGGCCCGGTGAGTGTGATGCCGACCGCGCTGCGTCTGCCCGAGGGCCTGGAGCAAGAGACCCCCGCGCTGCGCATCGACGAGACCGCCGAGATCGTCTGGCGGGTCGGCGCGCGCCAGTCCGGCGAGTACGAGCTGGAAATCCAGGTGGGCGGCACGCAGCTCGTGAAGCGCGTCGTCGTGGATGGCAGCGGCCCCAGAATATCGCCCGCTGTCTACCGGTCCAACGATCTAAACGCGCTCCTCTACCCCGCCGAGACGTTGCTGGCGAGTGACATTCCGGTGCGCGCGATCCACCTGGACTACCCGCGCGCGCGCTCGACCTTCCTCGGGCTCTCCAGCGCCTCCTGGATCTTCTTCGCTGCCTCAATGGTCTTCGGCTTCGCTCTGCGGGGCCCGTTCGGCGTCACCTTCTGACGGCGCCGGCTATTCGATATACCCGAGCGCTTGCAGTTCCTCCAGGATTTCTTCTTCGGCGCCTGAGGAGCCCCCGCCCATACGCTCGATCGCGTGCGTATCGTAGGTCGCGATCCGCTCCACGCGCTCCACGTTCAAGAAGGGCGCGGGCGCTCCGTCCATATCTTCCGCTACTGGAAGACCGAGCCAGGCCAGAATCGTGGGTGTGACATCGCTCACCTTCAAGAGTCCGGCGGCGAGGCCGCGCGGGAGGCCGGGGCCCCGAGCGAAGACGACGCCGTCGATCGCCTTCTCGGATTCGTGAATCCCCGGTAATGTCGTACCCGTGACTCCGGCCTCGAAGCCGTGGTCCGAGACGATCATCACCAGGTCATCCGATGCGTAGCGTCTCATCAGTACTCCAATGAGTTCATCTGTATATTCGTAGTATTTCCTTAGTGTTTTCGCGCCTGCTTTGCGTCCGCTCGGCGAAGGGCGTAGCTGAGGCGGGTAGAGATTTGACGGCTCGACACTCGCCCAAAATACGTGAGACAACGCGTCGATGCCCTTGAGATAGACCATGAGCAGATCCGGCTGGATTTCACGTTCGATCGCTAGGGCGACGCGCACGACCACGTGGTCCCGGTGGTAGACCTTCGATAGGCCTTTTGCCCTCACCCACCTGGGGAGGTCGTCGTTATTCAGGAAGCGGTCGTCTATGGTAGTCAACGTCTCATCACTTGCGATGAGCTGGAGAAGCTTCTGGGTCCATCGTTCCGGGAAAGCCACGTGGCCTTGGGTCTCCGCGGCCGCCTTGAATAAGCGCGCCCGACGTTCGAGTTGGCCGGGGAAAGCGTGGTCAGAGACCATGATCCCGCGAATCTTCTCGGGCGGGAAAGTGTTCCACCAGTTGACGACGCCTACCGTCAGCCCCGCATCCGAAGCGATGTTCCATAGCGCGTGTGTCTTCCGATCGCTGCTTTGGAGCAGCCACTTCCTTCCCTGCTGATCCCGACGTACGAAAGCCAGAATACCGTGTTTATGCCGGCTCTTTCCGGTGGCGATCGTGGCCCATATCGCCGGCGATAAGAGCGGGCGGGACGAGCGGAGCGGTCCGGATACCCCCCTGCGCGCGAGCTCTGCCAGATAGGGTAGCTTACCCGCTGCCAGGAGCGGGGAGACGATGCGGAGTGTCGCACCATCGATCCCAACCAGAAGGACCCGCCCTCGTGGTGGAGGCTCAGAGCTGCATGCGACCACGCTCAGGCTCGCTGCCGCGAGACCGATTACAACCCGGATCCGCCTTCTTCCGTGTGCCGCCATTGCTTACACCTGCGCCCTTCGAGCAACGACGATGAGCGTGCCCGCGCGCCCTAGGAGACGGAGCAGCAAGCTCACCGGGATCGCGAGGGCCATGCCGATAGGAAAGACCGCGAGCAGGGCGGCGCGATAGAGGCCCGAGTGCTCATGCTTGACGGCCTCGTTGTTTCGGAGCGTATCGAACAGCCCGTTGTGGCGCAGGCCCATGCGGTTCAGAACCGTCTGCACGAGGCCGAAGGGGTCCATCTCCCATTGACCGGTCTGGCAGCGCTCGATCTCGAAACCGTGGTTGCGCAGCAGCCGCTCCAGGGTGGGCGGAGTGAAGTGGAAGATGTGGCGGGGAAGATCGAGGTGGAACCAGCACTCACCTCCGAGGCGGGCCTGCGTGGAGCCGTAGTTGGGTACGGCGATCAGGAGCGCGCCGCTGGGCTCGAGCGCCTGCGCGCAGGCCTCCAGCGTGACGTCAGGTCTGGGCAGATGCTCGAGCACGTGCCAGATGGAGATCAGGTCGAAGGAAGCATCCGGGTAGCGGCCCGGGGCTACCTCGCCCGTATCGATCGGTAGCTCCGGGTCCGCCGGGACGGTGGCGGTGGAGTACTCGGTCCCGCGTACCTGGTAGCCGCGTTCCCTCAGCATGCGCAGGTAGACCCCGCGCCCGCAGCCGATGTCCAGTACGCGCCCTCCCGTCGGCATGAGTCGGATCGCGAGCCGCACCCGGGAGAGCCGGAACAGGCGGATCACACGCTCGAGCCAGGGTGCGAAGCGGTTCTGGGATCCGCCATCAGCTGAGTGCTGCTCGGGTTGCGCGTCTTCCGCGGTACCGACGCGTTCCTGGAAGACCAGGTCACAACGCCGGCAACGCACGAGGGGGTGTTGCCTCCCAGGACCCCGCGCTTGGGGAAACTCGCGCATCGTATCGAGCAGGTGGCAGATCGGGCAGAGTCTCCGCTCGTTCGGTTCAGCGGGCATGGCTTCCTTTGTGTAAGATCAGACGGGATGTTTCGGGATCAGAAGGTAGTCGTGGTGATGCCGGCGTACAACGCGGCCCGGACTCTCGAGAAGACGCACGAGGAGGTCTTTGCGCAGGGGATCGTCGACCTGGCCATCGTGGTCGACGATGCGAGCCATGATGAAACGACCGCTATCGCGAACACCCTGCCAAACACGCGCGTTCTCACGCACCCCCAGAATCGCGGCTACGGCGCGAACCAGAAGACGTGCTATCGGCTGGCGCTGGAGGAAGAGGCCGACATCATCATCATGGTCCACCCTGATTATCAGTACACGCCGCAGCTCATCCCTGCCATGGTCTCGTTGATCGGGTGCGGTCTGTATTCGGCGGTGCTCGGCTCCAGGGTGCTCGGCGGCTACGCACTGAAGGGCGGAATGCCGCTCTGGCGGTATGTTGCGAACCGTTTCCTGACCTTCTTCTGCAACGTCATGCTGGGTGCAAAGCTGTCGGAGTTTCACACGGGCTACCGGGCCTTCTCGCGCGAGCTGCTCGAGCGCATCCCGCTCGAGGCGAACTCCGACGACTTTGTGTTCGACAACCAAATGCTCACGCAGATTCTCTGGTTCGGCTACACCATCGGGGAGGTCAGCTGCCCAACGCGCTATTTGGGTGAGAGCTCCTCGATCAACTTCGGGCGCAGCGTCAAGTACGGTCTGGGTTGCCTGAGCACGGCCACCATCTTTCGCCTCGCAAAGATGCGGCTTGTCACGTCGAGGCTCTTTCCCAGGCTTGCGTAATTCCCGTCAGAAGCGCCATGACCTGCTGGTCATAGGGTTCCTGATTCTCGCAACCGGGGCGGTCTACTGGCAGGTTGGCGGCCATGAGTTCATCGACTTTGATGACGACCGCTACGTGTTTCGGAACACCCGCGTGCTGGACGGACTGAGCTGGCAGGACGTTCGCTGGGCACTGACGGCGATGGAGGTGAGCAACTGGCACCCGCTCACCTGGCTGTCTCACCTGGTCGATGGGGAGCTCTACGGCTCGAGTGCGCGAGGACACCACCTTACGAACCTCGCCTTCCATGTCGCCAACTCGGTGCTGCTTTTCCTGGCGCTCCTGCGCATGACGAGCGCGCTCTGGCGTAGCGCCCTTGTTGCCGCGCTCTTCGCGCTGCACCCGCTCCACGTCGAGTCTGTGGCCTGGGTGTCGGAGCGCAAGGACGTTCTCAGTACCTTTTTCTGGTGGCTAGCGCTGTGGCTCTACGCAGGTTACGCGAGGTCGCCGAATTTGGGGCGCTACCTGGCGGTACTACTCGCATTCGCGCTGGGCCTGATGGCCAAGTCCATGCTGGTAACGCTTCCGTTCACACTGCTTCTGCTTGACTACTGGCCGCTGCGGCGGCTTGCAATCGAGCGGCGATCGCTTGGCCGCCTCTGCCTCGAAAAGCTTCCCTTCTTCGTCCTCGCGGCCGTGGTCAGTGCCCTGACGGTGGCGGCGCAGGGCAGCGGGGACGCGATCATCAGCATGCAGAAATTCCCCCTGGACGTGCGGCTGGGGAACGCTCTCGTGGCCTACGCGAGCTATCTCCTCAAGACCGTCTGGCCCTTCCCACTCGCTGCCTACTACCCGCATCCCGCCGAGATCCCGCTCGGCGCCGTGCTGGGATCGGCGCTGCTGCTGGTCGTGCTCTCCATCGGCGTGGTTCGGCTGGGGCGCGGCCACCCCTATCTGCTGCTGGGGTGGGGCTGGTACCTGGGCACCCTGGTCCCGGTGATCGGGCTCGTGCAGGTCGGTGCCCAGGCCATGGCGGATCGCTACACCTACGTACCGCTCGTCGGGGTCTTCATCATCCTGGCCTGGGGAGGGCATGAGCTCAGCGCGCGTTGGCCCAAGCGCGAACGCGCCCGGGCGGCGCTGGCTGCGGGCGCTCTCTGCGCCCTGACTGCCTGCACCTGGTTTCAGACGGCGCGCTGGCGGGACACGGTCACACTCTTCAAGCACACACTCGAGGTGACGCAGCGGAATCCCATGGCGCACGGCATTCTGGGAACCGCCCTCGGCCGCAGGGGTGAGGTGGATGAGTCGATCGTGCATTACCGCGCGGCGCTGCGTCTCAGGCCGGGTCTGGCCGAAGCGCACAATAATCTGGGGATCGCGCTCTTTCGCAAGGGAGAGCTGGACGAGGCCGTCGAGCACTACCGAGAAGCCCTGAGCCTCAAGCCCGATCATGCGACCGCCCACACTAACCTGGGGGCGGCCCTGTACACGCAGGGTCGGCTTGAGGAGGCGGTTGCGCACTATCGCGAGGCGCTCCGTGTGAAGCCGGACTCCCCCGAGACCCACAACAACCTGGCCACGGCTCTGGATACTCAGGGCCACGTGGCCGAGGCGATCCAGCACTACGAGGAGGCGTTGCGGCTTCGGCCCAGCGATGCCAAGGCCCATAAGAACCTGGGGATCACGCTGTACCAGCAGGGACGTTTCGACGAAGCCTCCGCCCATTTCGAGGCGGTGCTACGCATCGATCCCTCCGATGAGCGGGCCCGCACGCTGCTGCGACGGGCTCGCGAGCGCAGTCCCTAACCCGGACCCCGCCCTGGGTGCCAAGCGGGTGCGCAAGACCCGGCAGGCGCCTACATTTCCCGCCCATGCGATTTGTTGCGCGCTGGATCCTGCTCGGGGTGCTGCTGGCTTGTGCTGCCGTCGGGCCGTCCGTGCGCCAGGACGAAGATCCACAGTCCGCAGCGCAGCGCCTCGAGAGTCTGCGCGCACGCTACCCGAACGACTTCGAGGTCCGCCTCGAGCTGGGCGTGGCCTATTACAGGCTCGCCCGTAAAGCGCTCGACGAGGGTCGCGAGTACGACTACACGAACTACCTCGGGAAATCGCTAGCTGAGGTGCTGGAGGCGACGCGGATCGAGCCCGAGTCTCCCAGCACCCACACCTGGATGGGAATCATCACCGCCTATACGGACGATCTGGAGGGCGCGCTCGCCAGCTTCAAGAACGCTCGCAGGCTGTACGAGCGCGGTCCCGTCCACCACCTGAACATCGCGCAGATATACATCTACATGGGAGATCTGAACCGAGCCCAGCACTCGGTCGAGAGGGCCCGTCGACTGGGTGCGCGCGGAGCCTTCGTCGATATTGTCGAGTCACTGGCTGCGTGGCGGCGCGGGGACCTGGTCGAAGCCCGCGACCTCTTCGACCAAGCGTACGGGCTGGATCCCGAAGAGGTGAACAACTGGGATGAGGCGCCGGTCGACAAGCCGATTGAGAGCTTCGCGGACTTCACCGCCTACTGCTGTGGGAACCACACCTGTGGGCCTCACATGGGGAAGGCGTGCCAGCGCATGCAGCTCGCGGTCAAGGAGCGGGAGCTGCGGGACGAGACCTTGCGCCAGGAGCTCGTGATCGAGATGGAGCGACGTCGGAAGCTGCGCGAGATCTATGAACGGCGCCGCGACCTCCAGATCGAGGTCGAGCCCGCACGCTAGCCTGGATTTCTCACCAGGTTGCCGTAGCGAAGGCGCCAGTGTGCGTCAGATCGGGCCGCGCGCAAGGCCGAGGCACCGGAAACGTATTGGACAATACCGAGGCACACGCGCAGCCGTGTGCCGTGCCGGCAGGCGGGCTGGCCCGCCGATAACCGGCCAGTTGAGGAGCCGAGGCCGAGCACGGTCCGAGATGGCGCGCAATTGGCGGCCGCAGTAGGCCACCTGGTGAGATATCCGGGCTAGATCTCATTAATCGCCCTAAGCACCTCTTCCATCATCTTCTTCCCGTCGCCGAAGAGCATCATGGTCTGGGGTAGGGTGAAGAGAGGGTTGTCGACCCCTGCGAAGCCCGGGTTGAGACTGCGCTTGCAGACCATGACCGTTCTGGCGCGGTCGACCTCGAGTATGGGCATGCCGTAGATCTCGCTGCTGGGGTCGTCCCGGGCGGAGGGGTTCGTCACGTCGTTGGCGCCGATGACCAGCGCCACGTCCGTATGGGGGAACGAGGGATTGATCTCCTCCATCTCGATCAATAGCTCGTAAGGGACGTCCGCCTCGGCCAGCAGTACGTTCATGTGCCCGGGCATGCGGCCTGCGACGGGATGGATCGCATACTTGACGTTGATCCCTCGCTGGATGAGCCGATCGCCCAGCTCGCGTACCACGTGCTGAGCCTGGGCCACGGCCAGGCCGTACCCGGGGACGATGATGACCGAGCGTGCAGCGTCGAGGATAGCGGCCGCGTCCTCCGCCGAGCCGCTCTTGACCGGCCCGGTGGCGCTCGCCGGGCCGGCACCCGTTCTGGTCGTGGTGGCGCCAAAGCCTCCGAAGAGAACGTTGGCGAGCGAACGGTTCATCGCTCGGCACATGATCTGGGTGAGGATGATGCCGGATGCGCCGACCAGCGATCCACCGATGATGAGCGCGTGATTCTGGATCACGAACCCCGTGGCGCAGGCCGCAAGTCCTGAATACGAGTTCAGAAGTGAGATCACTACGGGCATGTCGGCACCCCCGATCGGGATCACCAGCAGCACCCCGAGCAGACCGGCCAGCCCCAGGATCGTCCAGAAGAGGCGGAGCTCCTCTGGCTGCAGGATCAGTGCGCCCCCCAGGCCGAGCAAGCCCAACCCGAGCACCAGATTGAGGAGGTGTTGCAGCGGAAACACGGTTGGCTTGCCGCTGATCAGCTCCTGCAGCTTTGCGAACGCGACGAAGCTTCCAGTGAACGTGACGGCGCCGATCAGCGTGCCCAGAACGATCGGGACCGAAACAAAGGGCGAGGGGGCGACGCCTTGCTCGGCCAGTCGAATCAGCTCTGCGCCAGCGACGAGCGCGGAGGCCCCGCCACCGAGTCCGTTGAAGGTGGCGACCATCTGAGGCATAGCCGTCATCTTCACGCGCTGGGCCGCGATCGCTCCGATCAGGGCGCCGACGGTCGCTCCCGCCACGATGCCCTCGAAGCGCACGATTTCCTCATGGAAGAGGGTCGCCACGATCGCGATCAGCATCCCGACGGCCGCCATGCGGTTTCCCGCTGGCGCTGTGCGTGGCGAGCCCAAACGCTTCATACCGAGGATGAACAAGGCCGATGCGAGTAGGTACGCGAACCCGATCCAGGACGCGGTCACCGATTCTCCTTGGAGCGCTTGCTCGTGAACATCTTGAGCATCCGGTCGGTGACGAGGAATCCGCCCACCACGTTTACCGTTGCGAGCGCCACCGCGATTATCCCCAGAGTCGAGGAGAGCGTGATGTTCTCCGCCGCCGCACTGATCAGAGCGCCGATGATGGTGATGCCGGAGATCGCATTGGAGCCCGACATGAGCGGCGTGTGCAGCGTTGGGGGAACCTTGGTGATGACCTCGAATCCGACGAACATCGCCAGTACGAAGATGGTGATGATGAGTGCGAAGCTCTCTTCCATTACTTCTTCATCGCCGCCCGGACACCCTCGTGGAAGATCGCGCCCTCGTGTGTGACGAGCGGACCCTTGGTGAGCTCGTCTTCGAGGTTCAGCTCCAATCCGGCGTCCTTGACCAGGTGCAGCAGATAGTTGGTCAGGTTCCGAGAGAACATCTGGCTCGCGTGAACCGGCAGAGAGCTCGGCAGGTTCAGAGGTCCATGGATCTCGACACCGTGCGCGGACACAACCTGACCCGGCTGCGTGAGCTCGCAGTTTCCACCCTGCTCTGCGGCCAGGTCGATCACGACCGAGCCCGGCCGCATTTCCTTGACCTGCTCCTCCGTAATTAAGATGGGAGCGCGCCGGCCGGGCACGAGCGCCGTGGAGATGACAGCATCCGCCTGTGCGATGTGCTTGGAGAGGAGCATCCGCTGGCTCTCGAGCTGGGCCTTGGTTTGCTCCTTGGCATAGCCGCCAGCGTCCTCGGCGTCCGGCGTGACGGCTTCCTCCTCCACGAAGCGGGCGCCCAGGCTCTCGACCTGCTCCTTCACCGCGGAGCGAACATCGAAGGCCTCCACGACCGCGCCGAGCCGCCGCGCCGTGGCGATCGCCTGCAGCCCAGCAACGCCGGCGCCGAGCACGAGCACACGCGCGTGCTTGAGCGTTCCGGCCGCGGTCATCAGCATCGGAAAGATCTTGGGCAGCGCGTTGGCTGCCAGCAGGGCCCCCTTGTAGCCCGTCAGTGTGCTCATGGAGCTCAACACGTCCATGCTCTGGGCGAGCGTAGTGCGCGGCATGAGATCCAGGGAGAAGGCCGTGACGCGTCGCGACATGAGCCGCTGAATCAGCTCCGGTTGCGAGAACGGCTGAAGCATGCCGATCACGCAACCACCCTCGCGCAGCATCTCCACCTCGTGCTGACCGGTGCCCGGATGCGAACCCAGGGTTTGGACCCGAACCAGGATGTCCGCCTGGGCAAAGATCTGCTGCGGATCGGAGCCGATCTGCGCACCCGCGTCCACGTATTCCTCGTCGGTGCAGCCGCTTTCGCTGCCGGCACCGGTTTCGATCCGGACCTCGAGTCCGGCTTCCAGCAGGCGTCGAACCGAAACCGGTACGACGGCCACGCGCCGCTCCCCGGCAGCGACTTCACGGGGTACTCCGATGATCACCTGCCGCCCTCCGCTGGAACGTGCCCCGGTCCTGCACGTGGCCAGAATGTCTCGGTCCGAGGGGGACTCGCTCGTTCAGAGCGAGTGACGGGGAACCCTAGCGGGCGGCGCCGCAGCGCGCCAGAACCCCGCAGGCCGGGCTTGGTTCCGGCTTGCGGTTCCCCTGCGCGGTGTCGCCGGGATATGATGCGCGCATGGGCACCCGCGGGTCTGGCTGGGTCAAGGCGGCGCATCGCTACCTGATACGCGGTCCCGAGCCCCAACTCCTGCACACCACCCTGCGCCTGCGCTGGATCTCCGTAGCCCTCGGTCTGCCGATTTTCGGCGGCGTCTGCCTTCTGTTTGGCTCCACGGCCAGCCTCTACGCGTTCGGGATCGCCATGCTTGCTTATCTGCTGGTGAACGCGGGGCTGAGCTGGGCTCTGCGCCGCTCGCGCTTTATTCAGCTCTGGGGATGCCTGTCCGTGGTCAGCGACCTCGCCGCGCTGACCGTGACCCTCACGATCTTCGACCAGCTTCAGGGACCGCTGGTCGGCATGTACGCCATGGTGCTGCTGGGGGGCGCAAGCATGTGGTCGGGTCTGGCCACCGCGATCGCAGGGACGGTCGGGGTAGGCTGCTACGCGATCGCACTCGGCCTCAAGCTGGGGGGCGTGCTTCCAGCGGGAGGTGGCCTGGAGCGACTGCAGTCACTCGACGCATTCGGCTCCGCGCCGCTGGTGCCGCTCGCGCTGGTCGTGCTCTTTACGGGCTACACCGTGCTCCTGAACTTCCGCCTGCTGCGCAATCGCGCAGCGTCCGTGGAGGATCGCTACCGGGCCGTGTTCGATGCGATGCCCACCCCGATCCTCGTCGTTGACCGAGAGACGGGTCGCTACCTCGAATGCAACGAGGCCACCCGGCAATTCACGGGCCTGCCGCGCGGCGAGTTCATCGGCCGGAGGGTGGGTGATCTCCTGGAGCCCGAAGATAGAATGGACCTGGAGGCTCTATTGCGCGAGGCAGCGAACGCCCCTACGCGCACGCTATTACGTCGCTGGACAATGAAATCGGGGCGCGAGTTCTTCTCCGAGATGGCGTTGACGCCGGTGGAGTTCGGGGGGCGCGAGGCGGTCGTGATGGCCGGGCGGGATCGCACGGCCGAAGTCCAGCTGGATGAGGAGCGACGTGAGTACGCCGCGAAGCTGCAGCGGGAGGTGGCTCAGCGCACCCAGGATCTGGAGCGCACCAACACGAAGCTGCGCGAGCTCCAGACGCGTCTGGTCGAGGCGGAGCGGCTGGGCATTGCCGGCGAGGTAGCGGGTGGGATCGCCCACGCCATCTACAACCCGCTGGCGGCACTGATCGGGCACATGGAGATGAAGCTGGACTCCGACAAGGTGGACCCGCGCGACGAGCACGTGATGCACCTGGCCCGGCGCATCGAGGCCGTGGTGGAGGGCATGCTCACGCTCTCGCGCCGCGGCACGATGCGACCCGAGCCGATGGACCTCGGTGATCTGGTCAGGGAGGTGCGCCGAGAGCTGGCCGAGCGCTGCCTCACCCAGGGCGTAGAAGTCGAGCTGCGCATCGCGCCCGATCTCCCGCAGCTGACGGCGGATCGTGCCCTTCTGACCACCGCGTTGCTGAGCGTGGCCGAGAACGCGGTGGATGCGATGGAGAAAGGGGGCAAGCTCGTGCTGGAGGTGGAGAGCGTGCCCAAGACGGCGGCGGTGCGCCTGCGCGTCCGGGACTCTGGAGCGGGCGTCCCGGCCAAGATTCGCGGACGCATCTTCGAGCCCTTCTACTCCACGAAACCCCGCGGCGTGGGTCTGGGTCTGGCGATCGCTCGCGGCATCATCCTCGGTCACGAGGGCAGCATCCGGCTCGAGAGCGAGCCAGGCATCGGCACCGAAGTCACGCTCGAGATCCCTCAGCAGGGCGTGCGCGAGGCCCGCCGCTAGGCCCCTTAGTAGTAGGGACAGCGTGTGCGGTGACGCGGTTGCGCCTTGTAGGCCGGCCGGCCGCCGCGGCTCCAGAGCCAGGCATCGAGCTGGTGCGGGACCAGGCGCAGGGAGCGCCGTTCGAGCTCGGCGATCAGCAGCTCGACTGCGTGAACCTCGCAGGCGCGGATCTCGACCTCCTCGGGCGAGCCCGCGGCGATCGGCTCCTCGCGCTCGATGCGCCGCAGCAGATCCGGCTCGTAACACAGGATGCCATCGACGCGCAGCACGTGGGCGACCAGGTTGTCCGCAAAGGCGGTGAGTCGGTCCAGGTCCTGGAAGCGACCCAGGTCGTCGGGCAGCGCCAGCGCCAGATCCGACACGCACAGCTGCGCACGCTTCAGCAGCGGCACGGAGAAGCCCGCGTAACTTGCGATGTCGTGATACAGGGGCAGCTCGAGCAGGGCTCGCACCAGACGCGCGGCCGAGCCCCCGGCCGCCTCTACGAATGCGGTAAAGCTTCCGCCAAAGCGCCGCTCGAGCAGCGACCCGAGCTCGCGCCAGGACTGAGCGTAGAGCTCCATGAGCTCGCGAATCTGCGGTGAGGGCGCGGATTGGTCGAGTAGCCGCGCACAGCGCTCGCCGGTCATCACGCGCAGCTCCGCGGCTGTGAAGGGTCCCGCCGCCCCGAACTGCTCCCGCAAGCAGGCCTCGAGCGTATGGTAGCCCGACGTTCCGGCCCGTTTTTTCAGCTGCGGAAAGTAGCCGGAGCCGAAGTTGATGGCGTTGAGTGAGAGAACGAATGCGGCACGCACGTCGATGGAGCCGGCTACGCCTCGAAAGGCATCCGTGCCCGCGCGTCGAACTTCCTCGATCGGCAGCTTCTCCGCGTAGCGTTCGAGCTGCGCCTGATCGATGCCAACCGCCCGTGCGCGCTCGGCTACGCGGGCGCAGGCCGAGCGCACCGCGGCAAAGGGATCCGCGGCTACTTCGGGCGGAAGAGCGTATCGCACTTTGCGGCGAAGACGAAGTCCGCCTCGTGCAGCCCGTTGATCTTGTGCGTCCAGATCTCGACCCGGGTCTTGCCCCAGGCCAGGTGCAGGTCCGGATGGTGACCCTGCTCCTCCGCCATGTGACCGATGCGGTTCACGAACTCCAGTGCCTGCGCGAAGTTCTTGAACTTATAGGTCCTGGCCAGGTGGTGCTGGTTCACCACCTCCCAGTCGTCCTCGAGCTGACTCAGCAGCGGCGCGATCTTATTCGCGTCGAGCGGGGGAACGCCCGACTTACAGGGAGTGCACTGACGTGACGCGAGCTCCGGCATTCCCCTAGTGTATCAGCTGCTGGTTTGTCTGTGACGCGTGAGCCAGCGCCGCAGCTTGGGCGTGACGCGCCCGCGCAGCTCGGCGTCCAGGTCGAAGCGCTCCAGCGTTTGCTGGAGCGCGCGCGCCGCGGTGGGGAGCGGGTGCGAGCGAAAGAAGGCGGCGACGCTCTCGCGATGACGCCGAGTCTGGAGCGCGGGCAGTGCGCTGACCAGGCGCGGCGCGAGGCCCGGTGGCACGCGGGGCGCGAGCGCCTTCCAGCGCGAGCGTATGAAGCGCCAGGTTTCCTCGCGCGCCGCGGGGTTGGCCAGCAGCCGGACCGCCAGCGGCACCACGTCTTGCGTCGGCACCTGCTTGCTCAGCAGCAGCTCCAGGGTGCGCGCCACCAGGGCGGGATCGCGAAACGCGCCCAGCGCCAGCTCGAAGCGCGTTCGTTCCTGGGGCGTGCGGGCTCGGCGCATGGTCCGCAGGTAAGCCTGGTAGCGTGCTTTGGTTCCGTTGCGCGCGGCGATTTCCACCACTGGCCCGGCCAGGTTCGCGTCGAGCGCGGCACGGTTGCGGAGATAGGCGCTGGCTCGGCTCTCGGCCTCGCCCGAGATCCCGGGATCCTCCGCGACGCCGCCGAGGATGCGCAGCAGAGCCGCACGCCGCAGCCGCACAGCGTCGGGCTCGGCGCGCCGCGCGCTCCAGCTGAGCTCGCGAAAGGACTCGGCGAAGATGCTCAAGAGCCAGGCGCGATAGCTGCCCGGGGAGTCCGGCTCGATTGCGGGAACGGCCTGATCGTGGAGCCAGGCCAGCGGTCCTACGACCGCCTCCAGCACCTCGGGCTCGCGTTCGTTGCGCAGGGCTTCCACCAGTCCCAGGAAATCCTCGAGCGGGGCGCGATCCGCGCGCACGCCCGCCCACTGGTGGCCGAGCAGGCCCATGCGCTCCGCCGGCGTGAGCCGCTCGAGCTCCGAGGCCATCGCCCCTAGGAGCTTTGCATCGTGCAGAGGCCGGTAGAAGCCGGACTCGTCCGCGTTGGCATAGACCCAGCCCACCTCCTGCGCCGGACCCAGGTCGAGCTCGTCCCGGGCGCTGCGGAGCAAGCCACGCACGATGCGGTCACGCCGGCGCGGAGTTCGGACCCGCACCCGCATCGGCAAGGGCCAGTGTGCGCGCCGCTTCTCGGCTGGCTCATGTGGGTTGGCGAAGAAGCGTTCCTGTCGCGTCTCCAGCCAGCGGTGACCCGCGCGCTCCTTGCAGCGCACCGAGACCAGCGGGAAGCCGGGCCGCTCGATCCAGGCTTTTGCGACCGAGCCCACCGGCTCGCCCGAAACCTGCTCCAATGCCTGCCAGAGGTCGGCTGCGCGCGCGTTAGACTCGCGATGACGCCGGATGTAGCGACGCACGCCGCGGCGGAACACCGACGAACCGAGCCAGCGCTCGAGCATGCGCACGACCGACGCTCCCTTTTCGTACGTGATGGCGTCGAAGTTCTCGGTGGCCTCCTCGGGCGTCTTCACGTCGGTATAGATGGGATGTGTGTTCGTGAGACTATCGAGCGCGTAGGCGGCGGCGCGATGGTGCTCGAAGTCGAGCCACATCTGCCAGTCCGGCTGCCAATCATCAATCACGCGAAATGCCATCCAGGTGGCGAACGCCTCGTTGAGCCATAGATCGTCCCACCACGCCATCGTGACCAGGTTGCCGTACCACATGTGCGCCAGCTCGTGGGCGATGACCTCGGCCACCCGCTTGCGCTCGCTGAGCGTCACCGTCTTCGGGTCGACCAGGAGCAGGCTCTCTCGGAATATGACCGCGCCCGCGTTCTCCATGGCGCCGAACTCGAAGTCGGGGACCGCAATCAAATCGAGCTTCGCGTAGGGGTAGCGCAGGCCGAAGTAGTGCTCGAGCCGCTCCAGCGAGGCCACCGCGGTATCCAACGCGAAGCGGGTGAGGTGTCGCTTGCCGGGAACGTGCCAGACGCGGATGGGCGTAGGACCGCAGCGCCTCGCGCGCGAGCCCTCGAGCTCCCCGCACACGAGCGCGACCAGGTACGTTGAGAGCTTCGGCGTCTCGGCGAACTGCACCGTTTTGAGCCGGCCCTGGGTGTGTGTGCGTACGATGGGCGCATTCGAGATCACCTGGTTACGCACGGGGGTCGTGACCTGGAGCTGGAAGCGGGCCTTCTTGTCGGGCTCGTCGAAGCAGGGGAAGAAGCGGCGCGCGTCTGCTGCCTCGAGCTGCGTGACGGCATAGCGGCGGCGCCCCGAACGGGCCTGGTAGAGTCCGCGCAGGTCTGTTCGTAGTGGACCCTCGTAGGCGATATGCAGCCTAGCCCGACGTCCGCGGAGTTCGCGTTCCAGATGGAAGCACAGGGTCTCGCGTTTCGAGTGAGACGAGACGCGCGAGATCGTGACCGGTCCCGCGGAGTCCTCGAGCGTGGACTCTCCGAGCTCGAGGTCCACCGCGTGCAGCTCGATTTCACGTAGACCAGGGGTGACTGAGAGTCCGATTTCGACCTCCCCTTGAAAACGATCCCGCCGGGGATCGACCTTCAGCTTGAGCGCGTAGGATTCGGGCCGGGGGTTGGGTGCTAGGCGTGACATGGATGGCGATTGTAGTGTCCTGTTCCGGGAGTTTCGACGCAATTATGGCGCCCGAGGCGCCGCGCTCGCAAGGCGCGCGAGTGCAACGCGGTGAGCGTGGATGCAGAGGGCGCTGAGAATGCGAGCGAACTTCCGGGTCAGGACACTAGGTCCTTTTCCCGGAGTTTCGACGCAATACACCCGCCCGCTTTTCTCACGGAGGTGGGTTAGGATCCTTCCCGCCGTTTCCGACGAAGGAAGAGCATGTCTAGCCCGACCGCCATCTCCAGCTTGGCACGCGACCGAGTCATCGACGAGCTCGAGCGCACGCGCTTCGACTGCGTCGTGATCGGGGGAGGCATCACCGGCGCAGGGATCGCGCTCGAGGCGAGCCTGCGCGGATTGTCAGTGGCCCTGCTCGAGGCCGAAGACTTCGCCTCGGGCACCTCGAGCCGGTCCTCGAAGCTCATCCACGGCGGTCTGCGTTACCTCGCTATGGGGGAGGTGGGACTAGTGCGAGAAGCGGCGCTCGAACGCAAGCAGATCTTCCGCCTGGCTCCTCATCTGGCCGAGCGGCGCTGGATGGTCATCCCCGCGCGTTCAATTGCGGGCATGCTCAAGCTGCGCGTGGGAATCGCGGCTTACGAGAGGCTCGGGTCGGTTGCGGACGAGGATGTACACCAGAACTGGTCGAGTGCCGAGTTGGCGGAGCAGGAGCCTCTGCTCGATCGAACGCGCTATCCGCACGCCTGTACCTACCGTGAGTACTTGACGGACGACGCGCGCTTGGTGCTGGCCAATCTGCGTGCCGCCGTGCGCCAAGGTGCACTGGTCTTGAACCGGGCTCGCGTTGACGTCATCCCGCGCGAGCAGGGACGCGCGGTCGGGGTCGAGGCCGTATGCAGCCTGAGCAAGCGTCGCTTCCGCGTCAACGCCGCGGCTGTTATCAACGCAGCAGGTCCCTGGGTGGAGGCGGTCCGTGGCCTCGAGGACGGAGACGCCGTGCCCTTGCTCGCACTCTCTAAGGGGATCCACATCGTGCTGCCTGCCGAGCGGGTGCCGGTGCGCAACATGGTGGCGCTCGCGGCGCAGGACTCGCGTGCCGTTTTCGTCATCCCTCGCGGCGGGGTGGTGTATATGGGCACCACCGATACGCCTCACCCCGACGGCGCTCAGGTCTGGCCCTCCATCAGCGCCAGCGATGTGGAGTATCTGCTGGAGCCTCTGCCGCGCTACTTCGGCCTGGAGCCGGTCAAGCTCGAGGAGGTCACGGCGGCCTGGGCAGGGCTGCGGCCCTTGATTGCGGATCCGGGCAAGAAAACGACGGAGATCTCGCGCCGCGACGAGGTGCTGTTGGGGCCGGCCCGGGTTGTGAGCATCGCGGGTGGGAAGCTGACCGGCTATCGACCCATGGCACGCCGGGCTATCCAAGAGGTGGCCAAGATCCTGGAGCGCCGGCTGGACGACCGTTCGCAGGAGGAGCCCCTGCCTGGCGGCGACTTCGACGGACAGCTGGAGCGACTCGCCAGCTCGCTCACGCGGGAGTTTGTGCTCGCGGATGGGGTCGCTCTGCGTCTGGCGCGACTCTACGGTGCCGAGGCCGGGTTGGTCGCCGCCCGTGGCCGCTCCCCGCTGACGAGCGGGACTTCGGTCCTTGTGGGTGAGGTAGACTGGGCTGTGCAGGAAGAGGCAGCGACCTGTGTAGAGGACGTGCTGTATCGGCGTACCCGTGCGGCGCTGTATCTGCCCTCCGAGCGCGAGACGCTCGTGCAACCCATCGCGGAACGCATGCGGAGTCTTCTGGACTGGACCCAGATCAGGCTGGAGGGAGAGGTGGAGGCCGTGCGCGCCCGGCTCGCGTCGGAGACCGTATTCACGGGCCCGGGCGGATGAACGAGGTCCGCGCCCGGCTCGAGAAGGAGCTCGGGGATCGGGTGCGTACCGATCCCGAAACGCTCTCGGCACATCGCCACGACAGCTGGGTGCTCTCCGAGCTGCTCGACCTCGAAGGGCGTGGCGGGCCCTCGCCCCTCGCCGTGGTGGAGGCACGCTCGACCGCCGACGTCCAGCACACACTCCGGCTCTGCCGCGAGCTGCGCCTGCCCGTGGTGCCCTTCGGCGGCGGTTCGGGCGTGTGTGGGGCCATCCGCACCTCCGAGCGCGCGGTCGTGTTGCTTACGCGTGCCTTGGACGGACTGGTGGCGCTAGACGACGCGAACCTCACGGCCTCGTTCCGCGCGGGCACGCTTGGCATCGACGCGGAACGGCGCGTGCAGGAGGCCGGTCTCACGATCGGCCACTGGCCACAGTCCATCGAGATCTCGACCGTGGGGGGCTGGGTGGCGACGCGCGCAGCGGGACAGTTTTCGACGGGATACGGGAACATCGAAGACCTGCTGTTCGCGCTGGAGGTGGTCCTGCCCGATGGATCACTGCTGCGCACGCGCCCGACGCCGCGCGCGGCGGCCGGTCCTGATCTGCGCCAGCTCTTCATGGGCAGCGAAGGAAGTCTCGGAGTGGTGACGGAGGTGACGTTCTCGCTACGTCCCCAGCCGGAGGCGAGCCAGGGCCAGGCCTTCCACTTCGAGCGCTTCGAGCAGGGCCTTGAGTCGATTCGCGAGTTGCTGCGCGTAGGCTGGCGCCCGCCCGTGGTCCGCCTCTACGACGCGCCTGAGTCCCATCGACACTTCGAGGCCTACGCTCCCGAGGGACGACACATGCTCATCTTGCTGCACGAAGGGCCGGCGGGCGCGGTGTCGGCGCAGCTCGAGGGTGTAGCGGCGATCTGCCGTGCTCAGGGAGGTGAGGAGTCTGACCCGGCCAGCGTCGACCTCTGGCTCGAGAAGCGCAACCGGGTACCGAGGCTGCGCGAGCTCCTCGAGCGTGGGATCGTCGCGGATACGATCGAGGTAGCCTGCACCTGGGATCGTGTGGGCCGCCTCTACGAGGAGGCCACGCGCTCTCTCAACGAGGTTCCCGACGTGCTGGTGGCGAGCGCGCACTCGAGTCACTCCTATCGCTCGGGCACGAATCTCTACATCACCTTTGCGGTGCGGCCCCAGGACCCGAAGCAGATGGCGCAGCGCTATCGCGAGTGCTGGAAGCGCACTATGCAGGCAACCCTGCGTGTGGGGGGGGGGATCTCGCACCACCACGGCATCGGACGCGTACGCCGCGATTGGCTGGCGGACGAGATCGGAGAGACGGGTGTGAAGTTGCTGCGTGCCGTCAAGCGCGCTCTCGACCCTGACGATCTGCTGAACCCGGGCGCGCTCCTGCCCGAGTCCTCCTCGGAGGACGCGTGAAGCGCGAGCTGTTGCTCGCGCTCGACCTCGGAACAACGAGCGTGCGGGCGCTGGTGATGAATGGAACCGGTGGCACCCTCGCACGCGCGCACCGGCCGCTCTCTATCAACTACCCCAGGCCCGGCTGGGTGGAGCAGGATCCCGAGGAGATGTGGGAGCGAAGTGTCGACGTGATGCGCGAGGTGCTGAGCGCTGCCGAGGTTGAGGCTCGCACCCTGGCCGGAATCGGCGTGGTTACCCAGCGGGCTACGGCCGTGGCCTGGGACGCGCGCACGGGTGCGCCGCTCGCGCCTGCGGTCAGCTGGCAGGACCTACGCACGAGCGAGCGGGTTGAGGGCTTCCGCAAGCTGGGGATCCCGCTCAGCACCCTGGCTTCGGCGACGAAGTTCGAGTGGCTGCTCGAACACGATCCGGCGGTGCGCAAGGCAGCCTCGACCGGAGGTCTTCGCCTCGGCACGCCCGAGAGCTGGCTCACCAGCAAGCTCACCGGCGGCTCGGCCCATGTAACCGATCCCGGGAACGCCTCCTGCACCGCGCTGTATGACGTGGCCAACGGGCACTGGGCCGATCCGCTGCTGAAGCTCTTCAGTGTTCCCGCAGAGGTCCTGCCCGAGATCGTGGCCACGAGCGGTGTAGTCGGCGAGACGCCCGCTGCCCTGCTGGGCGCACCCGTTCCGGTCGCCGCGCGCGCGGGCGACCAGCAGGCTGCTGCGTTTGCGCAGGGCGTGCACGCAGCGGGCCAGGCCAAGCTCACCCTCGGCACCTCCGCCATGCTCGATCTTCACACGGGCACCGAGCTCGCGGAGCCGGGCCTCGGTGTATACCCGCTCGTGCTCTGGCGACTTGCCGACGGCACGCAGGCCTGCTGTCTAGAAGGGACGGTGATCACCGCGGGCGCCGCCGTGGACTGGCTGGTCGGGCTCGGACTGGCTTCGGACGCGGAAGCGGTCAACCGTCTGGCGAGCGAGGTCCCGACCTCCGAGGGTGTGACCTTTGTGCCGTCACTCCAGGGCCTGGGTACGCCGTTTCTGGATGCCGGAGCGACGGGCCTTCTGGGCGGGATGACGCGTGGTACGGGTGTCGCCCAGATCGCGCGCGCGGTGCTGGAAGGCGTGGCTCAGCGCTGTGTCGATGTGTGCGAGGCGCTCGGACTGGATGACGTCGCTATCCGTGTCGATGGTGGGCTCGCCCGCTCCGAGGTGCTGCTCCAGTCGCTGGCGGATCTCGGTGGACGCGAGGTGCAGCGTGCGGCGGAGACGGAGGCGACGGCTGTGGGAGCGGCACAGCTCGCGGGTCTGGCGACGGGTGTGTTCGCGAGCCCGGAAGCCTGTCAGTCGACGGTTGCGTCGACCACGTCCTTCGCTCCTGTCTGGGACCCGGCGCGTCGGGCACACGCCCGCGAGCGCTGGGGTCAGGTGCTGGCGCGCGCTCGCAGCGGCTGAGCGGTCAGCGCTCGAGCGGCCGCAGTGCGGCGCCGCAACGCCAGACCCACAGCACCAGCAGCGTTGCGATCGTTGCCAGACCCAGGCACAGGCCCCACCAGATACCCACCAGACCCGCACCGAGCCGAAAGGTGAGCCACCACGCCAGCGGCAGCGCCAG
>SMUY01179610.1_pt1 | contig 26286 bp, 25 predicted proteins | sample 2456441 | NCBI WGS metagenome assembly SMUY01 (sample SAMN11095931, study PRJNA526329) | marine sediment metagenome | biome: Marine sediment; feature: Surficial sediment; material: Deep marine sediment; isolation source: Hadal surficial sediment | place: Pacific Ocean | collected 2014-11 | depth...
GGTTTGTCCCTTCCCGGGCAAGTTTCAATTCTCGGTGGGGATCGATATTTTCCTTTAGATTTTTATAAAATTTTATGGCAAAGCTTTTCTCCCTCAGTCGCAGTCTTCCCGTAATTCTGATAGCTCTTTTTTCACTGGGATTGGTCTCGGAGGTCCAATCCGAGGCGGCCCAACCTCTGCCAACGTATTCCAATAATCCCATTGTTGCTTCCGTCGGCGGCGAACCCATTTGGCTGGATGAATTGAAGAGTGCCCGGATTCAGGAAATGCTGGTCCGGTTGCATAGTATGCAGGAATTTATGTTGCGGAAAAAGGTATTGAAGATGCTGGCGGAAAGACACCCCGAACTGCAACCGAAACTCATCCCTGGCATCCAAAAAACGGATATCGCCAGGTTTTATAAAACCGAGCCGGGAATCAAGGACATCGGAGAGCTGGACCAGATTGAAAATGAAATCCGAGTCTATTTGGAGAAAAAACAAAGGCGGGATGGTCAGAAAGATATGAATAGAAGGTTTGACTTGGCGGTGCAAAAAGGTTGGGTGGTCAACTACTTTGGTCCGCCAAACGATTTTCACCTGCTGGCCGGGATCGGGACGGCCATGTTGTGGTTCAATGGCAAAAGTGTACCTGAGGTGAAGGTGTTTTTTATGGAATACTCGGATTTTTTATGTCCGTTCTGTAAAAAAGTCCAACGCACTCTCATTGACCTCAGGAAACGTTATGCGAATCGAGTGCAATTTGGCTACCGTCACTTTCCCCTTCATCAAGAAGCGCGAGTCCTCTCCGAGGCCGTGGAATGCGCCCGCGACCAGAACCGATTTTGGCAATATCAAACTGCCATTTATCAAAACCCGGAGGGCTTGAGAAGTGACAACCAAATAATGGAAGCCGCGCAACGGGCGAGAGTCAGAAATTTAAAAGCCTTTCAGAAATGTTTGGATACCGGGAAATACCGGAAGCGAGTCAAGGCGGATTTTGATGAGGGACTGCGGCTCGGTATCCAGGGCACCCCGACCTTCATCATTGGCACTTACGACCGGGATAAAGGCACGGTTTACGGGGAAATGATGTCGGGTGCCGTTTCGACCCATAAATTTGTCAAAGTGATCGAAAAGTATCTCAACTCCCCGGTCCATTGAGCAAAAGTCAGCAGGAATTTTCAAGTCCGATGCCCACACACACTTCCTCAACAGAAACCCGCCCTCGTTTTTTCGGCGCCGCACGGTTTGCGGAATCGATTTTTCGGTTCTCCTGCCTCGCGGTTTTTCTAATCCTGATAAGACCGCCAGCCGTTTGGAGCGGTCCGTCTTTCCAGGAGGTTTTTGAGCCGGAAACCAAAAACTTTGAAATAAAAATTGTCGCGATGCCGGATCAAGCCACGGTGGGTTTGGGGGACCAGTTTCGCCTGCATGTGGTTGCGACTTTAACGGAGGGTTGGCATATTTATTCGCTGGAGGCCGGAGAGGATGAATCCTTGCCGACACGGATTGAATTGGACTCGAACGATTTTTCGCCGGTGGGAGATTGGCAGGAATCGCCACCAGAAATAACCGATGACAAAATCCTCAAAAAAGTAGTGAAGACACATTCCGGCAGGGTTGAATTCTCCCGGTTGTTCACCGTTCCTGCCAACCTGAAACCCCGGAATTATCCTCTCAACGGCACCCTGACCTACCGCTCGTGCGATAACACCGTGTGTACCCTTCCCCGGACCATCCCGTTTCGGTCTCATGTTATAGTGAAAGACTGAAAAAGCAGGATAAAGAGCCCTCTGGAACGCGGGCCAGAGGCCGGAGACGCGTCCAACCATGCAAGTGATCACCACACATTTAAATGCTGATTTTGACTGCCTGGCTTCCATGGTGGCGGCCCAGAAACTGTATCCGACAGCGCGTATGGTTTTTTCCGGTTCGGCGGAGCAAGCCGTTCTGGATTATTTGAAAGCCGTCCCCCATCCGCTGGTTTCAATCAAGGACATCAAGCTCGACCAGGTGACCCTGCTGGTGGTGGTCGACACCCAGGATGCGTCACGCATTGGCGTGTTCAAAGAGTTGGTGGGCAAAAACGGCGTGGCAGTCCATGTTTACGATCATCATATGGATGTGGCAAATCCTATTCCGGCGGACCAGGCGCGGGTTCGCAAGCGGGGGTCGTCGGTGGCTATCCTGTGTGAGGAACTCACCGCCAACAACGTGGCCTTGAGTCGTGAGGAAAGCACTTTGATGGTTCTCGGCATTTATCAGGACACGCATTTGTTGACTTCAATTGCCACCACTCCGGAAGATTTTTATGCGGTGGGCCGCCTGGTGGCTCAAGGAGCCGATTTGAACCGGGTGAACGAGTTCATCCAGCCCCGGCTCAATCCCGAGCAATTGGGGGTGATGAATCAATTGATCGCCAACCTGGAAGTCCTGAATTTCAACGGAGTGGATATCGCTCTGGCCACCGCCGACCTCGATAATTATGTCGGCGATCTGGCGGTGGTGGTCTCCAAGTTGATGGACCTGGAAAATCTCAATGCGTTGTTCGCCCTGATCCGCCTGGACCGCCGGGTCTACATGATCGCGCGGAGCCGGACCGATGAGGTCAACGTGGCGCAAATTTTGCGGGCTTTCGGCGGCGGCGGGCACGCCAACGCGGCGGCCGCCAACACCGGGGAATGGACCCTCGTGCAGGTGAAAGAAAAACTGGTCAGCCTGCTCAACGATAAAGTGGCGCCGCTGGACCGGGTCAAACATGTCATGCATTCGCCCGTCATTTCCGCGGCCAGCGGGGACACCATCGACAAAACCGAAAAAACCATGACCCGATTCAACCTGAACACGTTGCCCGTGGTGTCCGGAAAAAAACTGGTGGGTTTGATCACCCGTCAAATTGTAGAAAAAGCCATTCACCATAAATTGGGCCGGGAGCGATGCGAGGAGTTGATGAACCGCGATTTTATCGCCACCGGCCCGGAGGCTTATTTCAAAACACTTCTGCCCGCCATCATTGAGGAGAAGCAGAAACTGGTGCCCGTCGTGCATCCTGAGAACGGTCAGCTGATGGGGATTGTGAGCCGGGGGGATTTGCTCCGCATGCTTCATCAGGATATGGCGCCTTTTGTTTCCGGCCCCTACGCGTCTCTTCTGGAAACGAGTCCGTCGCCTCTCAAAAGCGTCAGGAGCCTGGTGAAGGAGCGCCTGCCCAAGGCCCTGTTGACCTTATTGGACACGGTAGCCCAAGTGGCCGACCGAATGGAGGTGTCCGTGTATGTGGTGGGTGGATTCGTTCGGGATCTTTTGTTGCGGGTTGAAAACCTGGATCTCGATTTTGTGGTCGAAGGTGACGGTATCAAATTTGCCCGCGCTCTGGCGAAAGTCCTGCACGGCAAAGTCACCAGTCACAAAAAATTTGGCACCTCGGTCCTCGTCCTGCCGGATGGATTGAAATTGGACGTGGCCAGCGCGCGCATGGAATTTTATAAACATCCCGCCGCCTTGCCCACGGTCACGATGAGTTCCATTAAATCCGATTTGTTCCGCCGGGATTTCACGTTCAACAGCCTGGCCGTAAAATTGAACGGCAAAGATGCGTTCACTTTGCTCGACTACTTCAATGGTCAGCGCGATTTGAAGGACAAGGTGGTGCGCGTCCTCCATAATTTGAGCTTCATTGAGGACCCCACCCGCGCCTACCGTGCGGTCCGTTTTGAACAACGCTACCAGTTTCGCCTGGGCAAACAAACCGAGGCGTTTATCAAACAGGCGGTGCAGAAAAGATTCTTTGATCAATTGAGCGGCCAACGGTTGTTTGCTGAATTGGACCTCATGCTCAAGGAGAATCAGCCGGGCCCCTGTTTAAAAAGATTGAAGAAATTGGACCTGTTGCAGTTCGTCCACCCGAAGATTTTGAAACAGTCCGGGAGCGTGGCCATTCTGGATCGTGTGGAGGAAATTCTGTCTCTTTCCAGAATCATCTCTCTAGTTGAAAACCTGGAGGTGGGGATGATTTATTTTATGGCGATGTTGTACGACTTGAAACCGGCAGAGCTGGAGCAAGCCGTGGTGCGACTGCAATTGACCGCAAAACTGAAACGCCGGATCAAAGAAGACTTGGACGGTTGCAAGCGATGTCTGAAAACTTTGAAGGAAAATCAAAAATTTCAGCCCAGCGAAATTTATGATTTGTTTTCTCCCTTGTCATCCGAAGCCGTTCTCCTGCTGATGGCGGTATCGAAAAGCGAAACGATCAACAAACAGGTGTTGCTGTATTTCACCCAGTACCACAGTTCGGCGGATTTTTCTTTGACCGGGGATGATTTGATCGACATGGGAATCGCGCCCGGTCCGGTCTATAAGACCGTTTTTAAAACCCTGCGCGACGCCCGTTTGAACGGCCGGGTGCGGTCCCGGGAAGAAGAAGTGGCCCTGGTGCAAAAGCAGTTTCTCCAATCCTGATGTTTTAAATATCACGGCGCCGGTGCGGGGCATTGCTGGCTGTATGATGGCGGCCCATGTCACGCGGCTCCTGTTTGTTTTGCGGTACCTGACCGGCGGGACAATTTCCACCTGTGTTATACTTGCTCCATCCCATGAAGCGCTGGAAAATCGAGGTTTGTAGAAGGGCCTTTTTCGCCCGGCCTTCGAAACGGGATGGAACCCATTTTTGAAAGGACTCTTCGTGGCCAGCGTTGAATATCTTATTAAACAATTTATAAGTAATGATAAACGGGTTTTGGATATAAGTAATTATAATCTGGGAGACGAGGGCACGGCGGAGTTGGCTCGATCCCCCCAGTTGAAAAAAAGCAAATTGCGGTGGCTTCGCTTGCCCAACAACAATATCAGCGACGAAGGGGCCAAGGAAATCGCCAAAAGCGAGTATTTTAAAAATCTGACAGAACTGGAACTCAATAACAATGTGATCAGTGATGAGGGAGTGAAGGCCATTGCCAACTCCCCCCACATGGCCAAACTGAAAAAACTGGGGTTGTATGGCAACTTGGTTGAAGATGAGGGAGCCATCGCCATCGCTGAATCTCCCGTGTTGCTGAAAGTGACCCATCTGTACCTCAGCTCTAATCGGGTGCGCCGGGAAGGCATCGAAGCTTTGAAAAAGGCCAAATGCAGAACCCGCCTGTGCCACCTTCATGTCGACGATATATCCGACTTTGGTTATGAAGAGACTGAGGACGATGAGGATTGATTCACCAACAGACGAATGAAACCTTTCAGCATCATAATTCGAACGGCGTTGCTGTTTCTTTTGCTAGGGGCGGGAGTGGTCTCGGCGCAATTTTTCGAGCAGAAGGATATCTTCGATGATTACTCCAAGCTCGATTACGATAAAATATTCGAGGCGGGCCTGTCACGCAATGGCCAAAGATTAAACCTGTCGGGGAAAAAAATTGGGGATAAAGGAGTGGCGTTGCTGTTGAGCCATGAAGTTTTGAAAAAAGTCACCGCGCTGGATTTGCGGTACAATGAAATATCCGAAAAGGGCGCCCGCCTTTTGGCCGAATCCCAAAACCTGACTCAACTCAAGAAACTGGAGTTGAAACATAATTATCTTTTAGACGCTGGCGCCGTGTTGTTGGCCGGCTCAAAGGGTTTTCCGAAGTTGCAGAAGTTGAGTGTGGGGTGGAACGAAATCCGGGACGAGGGGGCTTTGGCTTTTGCCCGGTCCCAGAATTTTCCCAAGCTGAAGGTCTTGGATATTCGTGGAAACTTTCTGGCCAACAAAACCAAGGAAACGCTGAGAAAAAACCTGGCTCACCTGAAATCCCTCAAACTGTTCTGATCCCCACCAGCGAAACGCCAGAGCTAAATGATCTCCACTCTTTCCTGCACTCAACAATGATTGAGTAGGCTTCCAAACGCTATCCAGCGCTCAACAACTGTCGGCGACAACAACAAAGATAGCCATCTGCCTCCCCTGCCAAGGGGCCAGCCGCAGGCTGGGGTTAGATTTTCATAATGCCGCTGTCTTCGTCAAAGTAAAAGGTCTCGCCTTCGGGCGCCCGATAGTTGATTTCTTTCACTTCCCAAAGATGCATTTTTTTCACATCGGCCTCGGCCGCGTGAAACCGTCCTTTGTCTTCGCGTTGCAGTAACATGAATTTGTTGGCGTTGTTGGAAATGATTTGCCATTCGTGATAGTCGCTTTGCACGGTTCCTTTTTCGTAATCAATGTTCAGGATGTTCATGAGGCTTTAGTTTTTACCCAAGAGTGGTTAATAATGCATGGCTTTGACCAGTTCCCTGGCTTTCGCCAGCGCATGGCTTTTGGTGGTGTGTTTGGAATTCATCAATACCATTTTAGCGAATGAGACCCAGAGGTCTGCGTCTTCCCCTGTTTTCACTTTCTGTTTTTCCATGAATTTCTTCAACTCCGATTCTTTGATGCGGATCGATCCGTCTGGCAGGGCCGCGCCCCGGTGTTTTTTCAACCCGGGTATTTCCCCACGCCCCTCTGTGAGGTCGGGTTCCAGCTGAATTTCAGGGACGATACCGTGCAGAGTGATGTCGATTCCTGAAGGAGTATAATATTTTGAGGTGGTCAGGCGCAATCCCGATCCGTCGCTCATCCGAAAAATAGTTTGGACGGAACCCTTGCCGTAGGAATTCGTTCCTAAAATGAGTGCGTTCCCGGCATCTTTGAGCGAACCGGAGACGATCTCCGAGGCGCTGGCGCTGTGGCCATTGATTAAGACCACCACCGGCCGGTCCTTTAAATTGTCCCGATACAGGGCTTCATAGGACTGCACATCTTTGGGGTTGCGCCCGCGGGTGGTGACGATCAAATCGCCTCTTGCCAGAAAATGGCTGGCCACCTTGACGGATTGCGTGAGCAGTCCCCCGGGGTTGTCCCGCAAATCCAGAATGAATTTATTGACATGGTCTTGTTCCGCCTGCGCCAATGCTTCTTCCAGCTGATCGTTGGTTTGTTTTGAAAAACTGGTGATCCGGATGTGCGCCACGGCATCATCCAAATTCTTATACTCCACGGCTTCCACGGAAATGATCTCGCGTTCCAGCGTATAAAGCTGACTGATGCCCGTGGCGGGCCGAAGCACTTTCAGGATTACAATGGTTTCGGGATGCCCGCGGAGTTTGTCGGCCAGCTCCTGAATTCCCAGGCCCTTCAGCTCCTGGCCGTCCACTTGGGTGATGATATCCTTGGGAAGGATTCCCGCCCGGCTGGACGGAGAATTTTTCAGGATTTTAATGATGGTCAATCGATCATCCTGTAGAGTGATGACCATGCCCACGCCCCCGTATTGCCCCTCCGTGTCCCGCATGGACCTTTCAAAGTTCGTGGGGTCCATGTACACGGAGTAGTCGTCCAGGGCATTCATCAAGCCCGCAATCCCGGCGGTTTCCAGCTGGTCCCTGGAAGTGGTTTCCCTGAAATTTTTAAGCAGAAACTGGTAGACAGAACGCATGGCGTGCATATTCTCGCTTCTGCTGAAACTCACGCGATACCGGATGCTCGAATCACCTTTCTCAAGGAGGGCGCCGGAAGCACTGGCATCTGAGATCAGGCCATCAGCTTTCACCGACCGGGTCATCTCCTCAATGGCCCCGGAAAAAATTTTCTTGTAATTGGGCGCGTACACGTAATGGTCCGCGACCAGACCGACGACTTCTTCAAAAATTTCCAGATCGCTGTTGAAAAAACCAGCTTGGGCGGTGTTGGAAAACTGAACGTCGCCGGAGGGTCCGGGAAGCAGAAGGAACAACCCCAGGAACAGGGCGGTCAGCAAACGATGGAATGCCATGGGTTTTTTAAATTTCATGGAAGGTGCGGTCAGTGGCTCAGGATATCGTCGAAGATTATTTCCAGATTATCGGTCATTTTGTTCACGTCGCCGCCGGTGTGGCTGGGCATCACCTTGAGCGTGTCGTTGATGATCACCGTCGGAGTTTCGTTGGCCTGGTAGTGTTTGGCCAATGCCAAGGACTGGGTGACTTTGCTTTTGATTCTCGCCTCCTGCATGCCCGCCGTCATTTCTTTTTCAATCCCATAATCTTTCGCCAGAATTTTGATCACCCTGGGCTGAAATATATTGATGTTCATAAGAAAATTGGTTTCAAACAGCTCCTTGGTGAACTTCTTTTCGATGCCCTGCTCGTCTGCAATGAAAAATGCCATGGCGGGGTAGGGGGTTTGCTTGCCCCAGTAGATGGGCTGTTTTTTGTGTATGAGCTTCCCCTTGTATTTTTTTTGGAGCCGCTCGAAGGCGGTTAGAAATTTGTAGCAATGCCCGCAGGAGTAATTGAAAAATTCTATCATTTCAATTTGGGTGGCCCCTTTGAGGTTTTCCAGGTTGCCCACCACTTCGTACTTGCCCTTGATTTTCACGGAGTCTGCCGCCGGAAGGAGCGCGGGCAAGGCCAGCATAAGGGCCAGGACAACTGCGGTTGCGTATCTCATGTGAATCTCCAATGGGTTATTCATACCTGTTCATTATAAAAACAATTTAGCAAAATTGCGACGCAGTTCTGCTTAATTTTTATTAATGTTGAATGCGCGGCCAGTAGCGTCCGTAATTGAATTTGGGGCTGTGTTTGGGCACGTGACAGCGTTGGCAGGCCTGAACCGCTAAATGCGCGAATCCGCCCCTGGGGGCCTGAGAGTGTTGCAGACGGGGACCGTGGCACATTTCGCACTGCACGTTTTTCAGGCCGGGAGTGTCGATCTCGCTGATGAATCCACCCGGCTGGTTGAATCCGGTGGTGTGGCAGATCAGACATTCCGGATCGTAGGATTTGTTGACCTTCTGCAAGGTTGCGTAGGCGTGACCGTGGCGCGATGCCGCCCAGGCCTGATGCGCCGGGGCATGGCAGGTCAAACAGGTTTTTTCCGTGGCGTACACCGGCGCGGTTTTTTTCCGGCGCTTCTCTGCCAATGACGCCAAAAACAGGTCTTCCACCTTGGCATTGTACTCCTCATACAGGCGCGCCATTTCCGGGTCGAAGGGAACTTTGGCATCGAGGCGTACCATCTTCTGATCATAAACCTTCGATCCCCCAGCGGCCCAGGTGATTCTCAACTCACCCATTTTCTGGCCCAGAGGGCCGGGTTGCACAAAAATCTTTTGACCTTTTACCACTGGCGTCATGTCGATTTGGTCGGCATCCGTCTCGATATGACCGTTGATGACCACATCCACGCCCGCCACCTCCAGCAGTTGCAAGCCCTGCTCGCGGTGCATGTGGGATAACAGAACCACCAGGTGAGGTTGCTCCAGCGCGATCAGATCGGGCAGAATTTTTTCCACCGAATGCAACGCGTCGCCAACTTTTACATTGGAGTCTGGCGAGGCATAGAATAAATCCGCATCGGCGACCGCCAGCACAGCCACTTTCAAGCCACTTGCAAATTGCTTGATCCGGTAAGGCGGCAAGGAAATTCCCTCGAGGGCGATATTGCTCGACACCCAGGGCACCGGTCCCAGGTCTCTTAGGAATTTGTTGCCATAGACGAGGTCCTTTTCGCCGAGGGTGACCGCGTCGTATTGCATACGAAGCATGCTGTCGGTCAGGTATTCCGCCTTGAGCTTTCCTTGCCGGGTGGCTTCCTTGAAGTTGTCTCCCAGATCGACCAGCAGCGTGTTGGCGGTCCGGGCCGATTTTAAATAGCTCATGCGGCGTTCGATACCCCCTTGCTCCTCCTCTTTGTCACATCCGCAGGGTTTGAGTTCGCCGAAGGTGTTGCCGGTGTAAATGATCAAAAGTTCCTTGCCTTCGAGCAGGGCGTTTCTCACCCCGTTGGAGCTTTTGGGAGGGCATCCCGCCAGCAGAACCATCGTCAGGAGTAAAATCGAAATCCGTTGAATCATATTGAAAACACCTTCCTTGCGGCGAATGCGTGACGCCTGTCATGCAGAAACGGGCTGTTTTCGTTTCTTCCCGGTGAGAAAACAGGTACTATTATAAGCCAGTTTCCTTCCTCTATGTCGTTTGCAGGCTGTTAAACAATGAGAAATTCCGGGTCCGATAAATCTCCAGGAAAAACGGATAAATTTCCGCTCAGGATTTTATTCATGACCCTGCTGGTGGGTTTTTCGTTCACCGCTTTTTGGTTCTATGGGCACCCCTTAATCTCGGAAGAACCCGGTGTGGCGGTGGATAAAATCGTTGCCGTTGCTCCATCCTACAAGAGCTACAATCGATTGATCCATGAAAAAAGCCCTTACCTCCTGCAACATGCCCACAATCCTATCCATTGGTATGCCTGGGGCGAGGAGGCTTTCGCCGCCGCCAGGAAAGAACACAAACCTATCTTCCTCAGTATCGGCTATTCCACCTGTCACTGGTGCCATGTCCTGGAGAGGGAATCGTTTGAAAACCAGCAAGTCGCCGATTTATTGAACAGCGGTTACATCAGTATTAAAGTGGACCGGGAGGAGCATCCCGATGTCGACCAGTTTTATATGAACGTGGTTCAGGCCATGACCGGCGGGGGCGGCTGGCCCATGACCGTGGTGATGACCCCCGACCTGATCCCGTTCTTTGGCGGAACCTATTTCCCGCGCGAACAACTCATCAACATCCTGCAAGTCCTGCATGCGGCGTGGCAAGACCAGCCCCAGAAAATCGCTTCCATTGGAGAAAATATCCGGAATTTTATCGAAGTGGCCGATAACATTTCAACCGGCACCATCGCCTTGGATGAAAATATTCTTAAGAATTTTTATGTTAAATCAGCGAAAAGTTTTGATCCTCGACACGGGGGATTTGGAAAGTCTCCCAAATTTCCGCCTTCCATAAAACTGCGGGTTTTACTGCGTATCGCGCACCGGACAGGGAATAAAGAAGCGTTGGCCATGGTGGAGTCGACCCTGGAACACATGGCGCGGGGCGGGATATACGATCATTTGGGCGGCGGCTTTCACCGGTATTCCACCGATCAAATTTGGCTGGTCCCTCATTTTGAAAAAATGCTGTATGACCAAGTGGCCTTATCGCGGATTTATCTTGAGGCTTTTCAAGTCACGCAAAATAAAATGTTTGAATCGGTAGCGCGCGGGACGTTGGATTATGTTTTGAGGGACATGACGGGGCCTGATGGCGGATTTTATTCCGCGGAGGATGCGGATAGCGAAGGTGAGGAAGGAGTTTTCTATGTCTGGACCGACGCCGAGGTGAAGCAGATTCTCACCCCAGAAGAATACCGCCGAATCAAGGAAATTTATGGAGTTTCCCCAGAAGGGAATTTTGGTGCGCTGAGCCAACCGGCCAATATCCTCCACCTGCAAAAAGGATTTTCATGGCAGATAAAATCCAGTCCTGTCGTTAAGGCCATTCACCAAAAACTGTTGTCTGCCCGAGAAAAACGGCCCCACCCGTTTAAGGACGATAAAATCATCACCGCCTGGAATGGATTGATGTTGGATTCCATGGCCAAGGCTTATCAGGTTTTGGGTGATAAAAAATATTTGGTCGCCGCACAAAAAACAGCCCGATTCATTAAAAAAAACCTGTACCCTGATGAAAAACTGGCCAGAAGGTTTCGAGCGGGCGAGGCCAAACATGCGGCGACTCTCGACGACTACGCTTATCTCATTCAAGGGTTGATCTCCCTCTATGAAGCTGATTTTGACGAAAGGTGGATCCATTGGGCACGCAAACTTCAAAAAAACCAGAACGAGTTGTTTGCAGATATCGCTGGCGGCGGTTTTTTCTTTTCTGAAAAAAACGGTAACTTCCTGCCGGCACGCAATAAAGAATTTAACGACAACGCCAGGCCCAACAGCAATGCCGTCTCCGCTTTGAATCTTCTCAGACTTTACAACTTTACTTTTGAGCAGGCCTATCTGGACCGGGCTAAAAAAATACTGGTTGCATCGGGAGATTTGATGGGTCTGGCTCCCAACGCTTTTTCGCAAATGCTGATTGCATTGGATTTCTATCTGGACCGTTCCAAGGAAATCGCTGTCATTGGGCCGGAAAAATCTCCGAGGGAAAATGCCATCTTAAAAATGTTGCATGCCCGGTTTATTCCCAACAAAACCCTGGCCTACTCCCCGGGAGATGCGAAAACCAGCCTGCCTATTTTGGCAGACAAAGTCACGGCGGCAGGGAAAACGACCGTTTATGTCTGTGAGAATAATATCTGTAAATTCCCAACGGGAGAGTTGGCCAAAGTGCGGAAACTGGTGGACGATAACAAACGCTATATTTTAAATTAACTGTTTGCTGTAACATCCAATGAGACTGTATTTTGCTGAAGGTCACGCTAAGGTCCGCGAAGCAGGTGCTTCATTGCAAAATAAGAAAGTTTTATTCCTCCAGTCGCATTTGGGAAATTTATAATGGATTCGAAAAGATCTGAAATTCACATGCACTCGACTCACTCCGACGGAGAGTTCAGCCCGGAAGGCCTGGTTCAAATCGCCCGGCGCAACGGGGTGGGCATTCTGGCTTTGACCGATCACGATACCTTTTCCGGTATTCCAGAGTTTATAGAGGCCGCCGGGAAGGAAGATATTGTGGCGTTCCCCGGCATTGAGATCACCGTCAGCTACCGCAACTTCAATCTGCACCTGTTGTCCTATTTCAAATCTATGGATGCCATTCAACCGAAATTGATCCGCCGGGTGGAAGCCATGAAGCAGGCTCGTGAAGACCGGATGCATGAATTGATCGCGCGTATCAATGAGGTTGTGCCGGAGCGGTTCCAGGGGACGATCCTGTTCGACAATGTCCTGCGGGCCGCGGAAGGGGTTTTGGCAAGGCCGCACTTGGCCCGCGAAATGGTACGCCTCGGGATCGTGCCCTCCACCAATGAAGCGTTTGATAAATATCTGGTTCAATACAATGTGGAAAAAGATAATTTGAAAGTGGAGGAGGCCTTGGAAATGGTGCGTCAAAGCCGCGGCGTTCCGGTGGTGGCGCATCCGGGGGAGCGGACCTACTCCCTGTGCAATCCCGATAAAGGCAGAAGTTATGAAGATGTCCCGGAGAAAGTGGAGGAGTTGATGGCCATGGGCCTGCTGGGACTGGAATGCGTTTATCCCTACCATGAAAGAATCGGCAAGGTGGAGTTTTACAAGTCTTTGACAGAACGCTACGGGCTCATCGCCACCGGGAGCCGCGATTTTCACGGGTTCACCACCTACCAACAGCCGCAATTGCTGGGCACCACTGCCATGGACGACTCATTCCTGCAACGCTTCCAGGAAGTCTGGGCCCAGCCTGCGGCTGGAGGCGAAAGGTCAAACTCTTCATGCGTATAATCCCAGTTGGGCATACCGCTAAAGGTTAGCCATCTACTTCCTTGGCAAGGGACTCCAAATCAAAATAACGAAGGCTGGGATTCTTCCGGCGGGCGGGTCAGACCGAAATGCTCAAAGGCCAGGGCGGTGGCCACCCGACCGCGCGGCGTGCGGTGAATGAAGCCGCTTTGCATGAGGTAGGGTTCGTACACGTCTTCAATGGTGTCCTTTTCTTCGTTGATGGATGCCGCCAGTGTTTCCACTCCCACCGGGCCGCCGTTGAATTTTTCAATGAGCGTCTTCAGCAGATAGTGGTCCATCTTGTCCAGGCCCTTGTGGTCGACTTCCATCATTTCCATGGCCTGATCGGCGACAATCTTCGAGATCACCCCCTGGCCTTTCACCTGGGCGAAGTCGCGCACCCGCCTCAGCAATCGGTTGGCGATACGCGGAGTGCCGCGTGACCGCTGGGCGATTTCGGCACAGCCGTCCGCGTCCATTTCAATCTTTAAAATTTTGGCGGATCGCTGGAGAATCAATGCCAGTTCTTCCGAGCTGTAATGGTCTAACCGATGCACCACTCCAAACCGGTCGCGCAGAGGCGATGTCAAAAGACCCGCCCGCGTGGTGGCGCCGATCAAGGTGAAGGGCGGCAAATCTAGTTTCACGGAACGCGCGCTCGGCCCCTGGCCGATCATGATGTCCAGCTGGTAGTCCTCCATCGCCGGATACAGGATTTCCTCGACGACCTTGGGCAGCCGGTGAATTTCATCGATGAACAGGATGTCGCCCGGTTCCAGATTGGTGAGCAGGGCGGCCAGATCGCCAGGCTTTTCGATCACCGGACCGGACGTGCTTTTCAGGTTGGCCGACATCTCCCGCGCGATGAGGTGCGCCAGTGTGGTCTTGCCGAGACCGGGTGGACCGTAAAATAAAACGTGGTCGAGCGATTCCTTGCGCATGCGCGCGGCGGAGATGAACACCTCCAGGTTCTTTTTGATTTTCTCCTGCCCCACATATTCAATGAACGTGGCGGGGCGCAGGCTGAATTCAAATTGAGTGTCCGGGCTTTCCACTTTGTAAACCAATTCGTGGTTGTCGTCGGTCATAGGTTCCTTGCGGGTTTCAGGAAAGAATGTTCAAACTTTCCTTGATCAGATTTTCCAAAGAAGCGGGTCCGTTCTGCCACACGGTTTTTAGGGCTTGTTCCGCCGCCGGCCGCTTGTACCCAAGGTTGATCAACGCGGACAGGGCATCGCTCATCACCCCGTTGGAAGCGGCCGGAGTCCCCGGGGAAGGCGCGAGAGGCGCGAGCTTGTCCTTCAACTCCAGCACCAGGCGTTCCGCAGTTTTACTGCCAACCCCCGGAATGGCATTGAGCCGGGCCACATCCTGCGCGCTCACCGCCTGGGCCAAACCCTGCGCCGACAGACCCGATAATATTGTCAGGGCCAGTTTCGGTCCCACTTTATTGACGCCGATGAGCGTTTCAAAAATGTTTTTATCGTCTTCGCTCAGAAAACCGTAAAGCTTGAGCGCGTCCTCCCGCACATGCGTGTGAATGAAAAAGGACAGCGCGTCGCCCAGCTCCGGCAACTCGTAATACGTGGTCAAAGGAATGAAAACCTGGTAGCCGACGCCATTCACATCGAGTATAGCGCTCGCGGGCATTTTCTTGAGCAAAGTGCCTTTGAGATGAGCGATCATGCAGTCACCTTTTAAAAGCCTCGCTCAGGCGTTCCGTCATTTTGTGCGAATGCGCGTGGCAGATGGCCACCGCCAAGGCGTCGGAAACATCCAAAGGTTCCGGCTTTTGCTTGAGCTTGAGCAGAGCCGTGACCATGTCCTGCACCTGGCGTTTGTCGGCGCGCCCGTAACCCACCGTCGATTGTTTGACTTCCAACGGAGAATATTCCGCCAACGATTTCCCGGCATTCATCACCGCCAGAATGGCCACGCCCCGCGCCTGCCCCAGCTTGATGGTCGATTTGGCGTTGACGGCGAAAAATATATCCTCGATGGCTACCGTGTCCGGCGCATATTCGCGGAGCACCTCGGTCAGTCCATCATAAATGTATTTCAGACGATCCGGAAACGGTTTTCTGGCGGGCGGGCGGATGCTTCCCCAATGCACCGCCTGCAGGTTGCCCTTCACCGCGTCGACGACGCCGTAACCAGTGCAGAGACTGCCAGGATCGATTCCCATGACTCGCATAAGGTTGGCTTAAAAGGAAAGGGTTGAAGGACCGGCCAGCGTGCCGCTGGACCTAAGGGGTTGACCAGCCTGCGGCTGGGGGCAGAATGCTGAACCTTGAATTGATACTCAAAAATGGTTGGACGCAAGTCACAGTTTTGACAATTTACCTGCGGAGGCACTCCGCGCTCCGGGCCTTGCCCAGTTGCACCCAGCCGCAGGCTGGTTAGGAATCTTGTTCGAGAGCGGCCATCACTTCGTCAGAGATGTCGAAATTGGAATAAGCTTTCTGCACGTCGTCGTGGTCTTCCAGCAGGTCGATCAGGCGCAAAATCGACCGGCCGTTTTTTTCATCCATGGGAACGGTGTTCTGGGGAATGGCGGTCAACTCGGAAAACGTAACCGCAACGTTTTTTTCTGCGAGAGCCTTTTGCACGGCTTCAAAATTTTCGATGGCGGTGATGATTTCATACTGATCGCCGACCTTCTGCATGTCATCGCCGCCCGCTTCCAACACCAGTTCCAGCATTTCGTCCTCGCCCATGGCGTCGGCGTTGACCAGGATGAGGCCCTTCTTTTCAAACATCCAGGCGACGCATCCGTTTTCACCCATGTTGCCGCCGTTTTTTCCCAGGATGGTGCGGACCTCGCCCACCGTGCGGTTTTTGTTGTCGGTCATCACTTCAATCAGAATCGCCGCGCCGCCGGGGCCGTACCCTTCGTAGGTCATTTCCTCGTAATGGACGCCTTCCAGCTCGCCCGTGCCTTTTTTAATGGCGCGGGCGATGTTGTCCGCCGGCATGTTCTGCGTTTTAGCGGTGGCTACCGAAGCGCGCAGGCGCGGGTTGGCGTCGATGTCGCCGCCGCCGAGCCGGGCCGCCACCGTAATTTCCTTGATCAACTTGGTGAAAATTTTGCCGCGCTTGGCGTCCAGCGCGCCTTTTTTGTGCTTGATGGTCGACCACTTGGAATGACCCGACATACCCTCTCCTTGAAAAAACATTCCTGCCCGTACCCTAGCACAATTTCCAAACACGGGCAATCCTAACTCATGTTGTTGAATTTTAAGCTGTCACCCTGAGCTTGTCGAAGGGTGGCCTGCCGAAAGCTCCCACTTCTAAGAAGGGGGATGGGGGGATATGCCTGTCATTCTGGGCGGAATGAAATGGAGCGAAGAACCTGGGTTTTCTCCCTTCCCCCTGTTTAGTTGGAGGGGGCTGATCGGTGTTTATCCGGGGTACATCGTCCTGTACCATGATCGTCATGAAAACAACCGTCACCGGCTGGCATCAGGATGAGGAATCGTATTGGGTGGCGGAGTTGGCGTGCGGGCACAGCCGTCACTTTCGGCACAACCCGCCCTGGCAGGTGCGGGAATGGGTCGTCACCCCGCAAGGCCGCGATGAGTTTTTAGGTTCCGAACTGGATTGCAAAGAATGCGACCCGCCAACCTAATCTCCCACTTCCTCATAAAGAGGAAGCCTCCTATGGAGAAAGGGCGCTTCGCATAAGTGGGGTTTTCTGAAACACAGAGATTATAGAATTGTCATTCTGAACGAAGTGAAGAATCTGGGTTTTCTTTTTTGCGCTTATGCAAAGCGGCCTTTGAAGCAGAGGGATCAAAACCCAGATTCTTCGTCGCTGATTGCTCCTCAGAATGACAAACCACCCCTTCTGTATCCTCCCCTTGCCAAGGGGAGGAAGGATCGGGTGCCCCGATCCAGGTGGGGTTATCTTGTCATCCTTCTTCGGCAAGCTCAGGATCAACTCCGCGAAGCATCCAGGTTTTTGCCACCTTGCAAGCCAATCCCATAGTGTTTAACATGGCGGGGCAACGGACTTTTAAATTCAGGTGGGTAAATTATGAGTGACGTTTCCAACAATCCGCTATCCGGCACCGACACGGTCGAAATTCGCATTCAAGGGAAGACCATAAAAGCCAAGGCCGGGGAAACCATCATCCACGCCCTGTGGTCGGCGGGCTTGGCCCAGAAAATCCAGACGGGTTGTCTCGGTGGCGTGTGCGGGGCCTGCACGGTGACTCTACGTTTCCCGGACGACCGACCAGGCGGCACCGATCTGGCCTGCATGCGGCCGGTGGAAGACGGCATGGAGATTTTTCCGTTTCCCGCCGAACACATTCCGCCGGTAGCGCCGGTGATGAATCCAGATGCCGGCAAACTGCGCGCCGCTTTTCCAACCCTCGACCGATGCACGAAATGCGACAGTTGTACGATTGCGTGTCCGATGTCGATCCCGGTGATGGATTCGGTTCTGCGCATGCAGAAGGGCGAATTTCAAGCGGTGGCGGAGGATTTCACCACCTGCATTCACTGCGGATTGTGCCGCGTGGTGTGTGAAGACAAAGTGAAGCCGCACAATATGGGCCTGTGGGTGCGGCGTTCCCTGGGCATGACCCGCGAGACCCCGGTTCTCGACCAACTGCTGGCCATGCCGGCCGATGCCCAGTCCGACCGCGAGTGGGCGTACCTGTTATCCACCGACCCGGCGGAACGTCTTAAGCGGGCGCGCGCCTTCCGTGACCAGGGCGGCCCGCCATGATGGACTGGGCCAGCGAGTCTCTTGCCAAAGTCGAGCGCACCCGCGCCGACCGGATGCGGCAATCCTTCCCGGCAATCAGCGATGCTGAAGCGGAGGCGCTCATCAAGAAATTTCATCCGGATTTTAGCGGGATGGAGCGGACGCTCAAAATCGGGCCGAACGCCAACGCCGAAAAATTTCCCAACGAGTTGGCGGATTTGCTGGAGGCGGACAGCCTCCTTCCGAAAAATTTCAAACCGGTGGTGGATGTTGAAACGGACGTGCTGATTCTGGGCGGGGGCGGTGCTGGCGTGTGTACCGCTTTGGGTCTCGAAGGCTCCGGCCTGTCGGTTCACCTCGCCACCAAACTGCGTCTGGGCGATGCCAACACCGTCATGGCCGAGGGCGGTATCCAGGCCGCGCTGGGGCCGGACGATTCGCCGCGCCGTCATTACGCCGATGCTTTTGTCGGCGGGCACGGCCAGAACGATCCCGGCCTCCTGCGCATTTTGTGCGAACAGGGACCGGCCAGCATCCGCTGGCTGAATCAGTTGGGCGCGCTGTTCGATGCCAACCCGGACGGCACCTTCCGTCTGCGCTCCGGCGGCGGTACTTCGGTGGCGCGGGTGCTGGCCTGCCGGGATTACACCGGACTGGAAATCATGCGCGTCCTCAAGGATGCGGTGTTGTCCGGCGGCACGCAAATCCTGCCCAACCATTCGGCGGTGGAGTTGCTGGACGACGGCCAGGGCCGGGTCACCGGCGCCGTGCTGTGGCACAGTGACAACGGGCAATTGATAACCGTTTCAGCACGGGCGGTGGTCCTCGCTACCGGCGGCAGCGGCCAGCTTCGCCTGCAGGGTTATCCCACCAGCAACCACATGGGGGCCACCGGTGACGGCCTGGTGCTGGCCTACCGTCAGGCTTGTCATCTCATACATCTGGAAAGTTTTCAGTACCATCCTTCCGGGGCCAGTTATCCGGAAGCGTTGGTGGGGCAATTGGTCAGCGAGTCGATCCGCGCCGCCGGCGCCCAATTGTTGAACGCGGCGGGCGAACGGTTCATCAACGAGTTGACTACGCGCGACGTGGTGGCGTCCGCCATCATCCGCGAAGGGGTCGAGCATCGCGGCATCCAAACGCCAAACGGGCGGCACGGCGTCTGGCTGGACACGCCCATGATCGAAATTTTAAAAGGCGAGGGCACTCTGGCGAGCCAGTTTCCAGGTCTCATTCACCGGTTCAAACGGTATGGGATCGATCCCGCGCAACAGCCGATCCTGGTTTATCCCACTCTGCATTACCAGAACGGCGGCGTGAAAATCACTGCCGAGGGCCGGACCGATCGCCCCGGCCTGTGGGCGGCGGGCGAGGTGACCGGGGGATTGCATGGCACCAATAGGTTGATGGGAAACTCACTTCTTGATATTATTGTGTTCGGACGGCGCGCGGCGGAATCCGTTCGCAACGACTTGCCCGCACGCGGGCCGGTCACCTTGAGTGCGTTGCAACAATTTCGGGAAGCCCGGCCGGCGGGCGCTTCGGGCGGCACGTCGCCGCAACTGTACCCCTCAGCCTCCGGATTGAAGTTTGAAGTTTCGGGAAAACCGGTGGTGGGCCAACCAGACCCCGCAACCCGGCCAGCGCCGCCAGCTTCCGAACCGCCCGATCCGTTTGCCAAGCGCTGAAAATCTTTGCCGCATTAAAACTTTAGGAATGCCACGGATGCCTGAATTCAATGAAAAAATAAAATCGTCCGGCCAGCGCCTGTCGTTCGTCATGCTCCGCCGGGGCCGGAAAGTTCTCCTCAGGGTGCCGGTGAAATCGCTGGTGGCCGGTATCCGCAATGGCAAAATATTGCCGACCGATGAGTTTTCGCCCGATGGCGAGCACTGGATGCCGGTGGGCCGCAACCGCCAGTTGTCACGGTATTTTATGGCAACCGGAGGCCCGCAGGCCAGCGCGCCGGCTCAAAACCCGCGTGCCGCGGGTGGCAATGTCGCGGATGATGAAAATAAATTGGAAGAAAACTTACCCCCACCGCCTCATATAGAGAAGCAATTGAGCGAGCTGGCCGAAATGTTTCGTGAATTCAATGGTTGAACGTTGATGGACCCGTGGATTTTGCCCGCGCTGGCAGTGCTCGGGCTGGCGCTGGCGGGATGGTTTTGGTTGCCGAGAAAAGGCGCGCGTCTCGAGATTGAACCCCTGCTGAAAGAGTTGGGGAAAGAGTATTCGGTGGTGACCGGCGTTATTTTGCGTACCGCCAGAGGCATGATCCGCATCGATTATGTGGTGGTTTCTCCTTATGGGTTGTTCCTCGTCCATGAGCGGCTGGAGCCGGGGCGGGTGGACGTGCAACCCGGTCAGCGCGAGTGGCCTGTCAGCGTCTGGCGCAAGCAACGGGAGGCGCTGTACAATCCCCTGTGGCGAAGCCGGCAAGTGATCAACGACCTTCAGGAAAAACTGGGGGAGTTGCCGATGATTTCCCTGGTCGTGTTTCTGAATGCCCGCTTGCAGGGGCCGGAGGAACCGGTGCTGGTACCACCGCAGAATGTTCTCCGGCGCATCCGATCTTTTTCGCGGCCGGTGGTGAGCGCAGAGGATCAGCAAAAAGCCTTGGCGTTTTTGCGGCAGGATGCCCGGTGATTCCGACGGGCGCTTCTTTTATTGAGATATTTTTTTGGAGAGTGGGGTTTTATGAAGAAATGGTTTTTGGTTATGGTGTTGGCCATGATGTGTGTGACCCCGGTATCAGCGGAGTCTTCGGATAAAATCAAATCGGCGCCTTATGTGCCCTCCGGTTGCGATCTTTCCAAGACCACCATCTGCACCATGGAAGTCTGGCTGGCGCACAAGCATAAAAAAAATAAAAAGGCGCTCCGGCAGATGTTGAAGGACCGGACCATCAAGGTTCTGCGCCACACGTTTCAGTTCTGGAAGCCGCGGGGCGGACACCCGCCGACCAACATCGCAATCGGTCATGGGTTGAGCGCTGTGGACGCGCGCTGGGTCATCGAGTTTGCGCTCAAGCACAACGACCGTATTGACGGGCTGGTCCATGAGCGGCTCAATCCGGCCTATTACGTGGCGGTGGCCACCTCCGCGTGGGACGATAAATCTGAAACCAAAATCACTCCCGAACAACTGGAGCAGTTGCGTGATCCCAACCTGTCCACCCATGAATTCCACGCCCTCTATGTCAAGCTCACCGGGGAGCGGGCCGTCGCCCAAAAGTTTTATTGATGTTGCGGCGGGTTGCCTTTGAAAAGTTTGACAAAGTTGGGTGGATTTGATAGAAGCAACTCTCTTGATGACTTCCCGAAGCAGGACCAACCCCTTGTTTCAACCGGTTGTTTTTTTTAAAATAGCGGTATCCGGCACGCGGATTTCCGAATTATTTTTGCGGAAAATCCCAGCGCAAACCGCACCTCATGAATACGATCAATAGGAAAGGTGGACCATGCATCAATTACCGTACCTGGATTGGGTAATCGCGATGGCCCCGCCGTCCGAGGGGCAACAGGGGGGAGGCGGTTTTCTGGCGCTTTTGCCTCCCATCATCATCATGTTCCTCATCTTTTATTTTATCCTCATCCGCCCGCAACAGAAAAAGCAGAAGGAAGCCCGCAACATGATCAATGAATTGAAAGAAGGCGACAACGTGGTGACCTTGAGCGGCATTCACGGCACCATCCGGAAATTGAAGGAGGAAGTCGTCACTTTGCAAATTGCGGAGAACGTGAGGATCAAAATCAACCGCACCTCCATCGCTGTCAATAAAGAACGCGGCGACAAGCAGTGAACTCAGAAATAAATTTTTATGTATAGTCATCTCCGCTGGAAAATACCGTTGATCCTGGCGGTCCTGCTGGGTGCCGTCCTGATGGCTTATCCGCTCGAGGAAAAAGTCAGCCTGGGGCTGGATTTGCAGGGGGGCATGCACCTGGTGCTGGAGGTACAAACCGAGAAGGCGGTCGATTACGCCCTTGAGCAGAGGGCCGACGATATCAAGCATGCGCTGGAGGACGAAGACATCGAAGTCGACCGGGTGTCCGAGGATTTGCAGAACCGCCTGATCCGCATCATTTTGGTGGACACCATAGATGTGCCCGCCACCAATTCGATCCTTAAGAACTATCCTACGCTGGAGCAGATCGAGGTGCGGCGCGACGGGCTGGAGCTGGTCTACAGGGTGCGCCCCGATGAGTTAAAACATTTGCAGGACAACGCCGTGCAACAGGCGTTGGAAACCATCCGCAACCGGGTGGATCAGTTCGGGGTGGCCGAGCCTTCCATTCAGATCCAGGGCGAGCGCCGGATTCTGGTGCAACTGCCCGGCATCAAGGATGCCAAGCGGGCGATCGACCTCATTGGCAAGACCGCGCGACTCGAATTCAAACTGTTGAATGAGGTGATCAGCGCTGAGGATGCCTTGCGCGGCACGATTCCTGAGGGACAGGAGATTCTTTATCAGCGAACTGAGAACAAGGCAACGGGTGAGGTCACGCGCCAACCGTTCCTTCTCAAAAAGCGGACGGTGCTGAGCGGCGACACCATCACCGGGGCCGACGTCCGTTTCGACTCACAGTACAACGAGCCTTACGTTGCCATCACTTTCAACAGTGTGGGCGCCCGGATATTCCAGCAGATCACCCGCGAAAACATTAAAAAGCGGCTGGCGATTGTGTTGGATGACAACGTGTATTCGGCGCCGGTCATTCAGGATGAAATCATCGGAGGCCGGGCGCAGATCACCGGCAGTTTCAGCACGGAGGAGGCGCGTGACCTGGCGATTGCCCTGCGCGCCGGAGCCCTGCCTGCGCCGGTGACCATTCTGGAAAACCGCACCGTGGGTCCCTCCCTGGGACGTGACTCCATTGAGGCAGGAATTAAATCCATGATCATCGGTTTTGTGCTGGTCCTGGTGTTCATCATCATTTATTACCGCTTGGCGGGAATAGTCGCCGTCTGCGCCTTGTTTTTGAATCTGGTTATACTGATGGGAGTGCTGGCCTATTTTGAGGCGTCGTTGACGTTGCCCGGCATCGCCGGAATCATATTGACGATCGGCATGGCCATCGATGCCAACGTGCTGGTGTTCGAGCGTATCCGCGAGGAGATCAAGGTCGGGAAAACCGTGCGTGCCGCCATCGACGCCGGATTCGCCAAAGCGTTCCGCACCATTGTCGATGCCAACGTCACCACGTTCATTGCGGCCATCGTGTTGTTCCAGTTTGGAACCGGGCCGATCAAGGGATTCGCCATCACCCTGTGCATCGGCATTGCGGCGAGCATGTTCACGGCGGTGTTCGTCAGCCGGACCGTCTTCGATATAGCGATGAGCCGGAAAAAGCTAAATCGTCTGAGTATTTGATTCCCGTCGAACGATTCGGAATAGCGGAAAACCAAACTTATGGAAATTTTTAAAAAAGAAACCCATATCGATTTCATGGGCAAAGCCCGGATGGCGATCATGTGTTCGGGGCTGCTCATTTTGGCCAGCCTGGCGTCCCTCGGGATTCAAGGCGGTATGAAATTCGGCATCGATTTTGCCGGCGGAACCCTGGTGCAATTGAAGTTTGAAAGTCCGCCCAACTTGTCCGACATCCGCGACAGTTTGAAAGACCTTGGCCTGGCGGACAGCACCATTCAGGAGTTTGGGTCGCCCAACCATATCTTGATCCGCGTGGAGCGGTCGCAAGGCGCTTTGGAGGAAATGGGCACGACCCTCAAAGAGGCCCTGGCGAAAAGGATAGATCCCGACACCATCACCGTGGAACGAGTTGAGATGGTGGGACCGAAAGTGGGCAAAGATCTGCGCGAGAAAGCCATGTTGTCCATCCTTTACGCCATCATTGGTATTGTCATCTACATTTCGTGGCGGTTTGAGTTTCAGTACGCCATCGCCGCCATCATCGCGCTCATGCATGATGTGATGCTCACCATGGGAGCGTTTTCGGTGATGGACAAGGAGTTCACTCTGGTGGTGGTGGCGGCCTTTCTAGCCATCATTGGGTATTCGCTGAACGACACCATAGTCGTGTTCGACCGCATCCGGGAAAACTGGCGGCGGCGCGGCAAGAAGTCCCTGATTTCCGTCATCAACACCAGCATCAACCAAACCCTGAGCCGAACCCTGTTGACCTCCGGGACCACCCTGCTGGTGGTGGTCTCCTTGTTTATTCTGGGCGGCGAAATCATCCACGATTTTGCCTTTGCCTTGCTGGTGGGAGTTGTGGTCGGAACTTATTCCTCAATTTTCATCGCCAGCGTGTTTCTGGTGTTTTGGGAATCGAGATCCAAACGCAAAAAAGCCTGACTTTGCCTGCCGAACCCTCCCCGCCCGTTCCTGCCATTAAAATTTGCATATTCTACTGAGACCGTGATAAATTCAAATTCAATAGAAAAGCTGTTTTTTCCGAATTTTATATAAACGACAGAGCCCTCAGGGCAATCCCCATCAGGATAACAGGATGAATGTTCAGCTCCAGCAGTTGATATCAATGCAGGCAGTCGATTCTGAAATCGCGGAATTGAAGAGATGTATCGAAGTGATTCCGGGGCAGATCGCCACTGGAGAGCAGGAGCTGGCAGAAAAAAAAGGCAAGCTGAGCGGCGCTCAGGAGGAAATTGCAACACTGAAAAAAAACCGCCATCAGATCGAACAGGAGGTCCAGGTAGAAAACGACCACATCGCCAAAACCAAAAACAAACTCACCGTTGTAAAAACCAATAAAGAATACACCGCCATCCTGAACGAGGTCGATGCGGCCAAGGTAAAAATCACTGCCCTGGAAGACAGGGAATTGGAGAATATGGAAGCCTCCGAGTTGTTGGAAAAGGAAATCCCAGGATTGGAATCCGCATTCAAAGAATACGAGGCGGAATTTGGCCGGTTCAAAGCTCAGAAGAATACCGAGCGGGACCGTCTCAAAAGTGAGTTGGTGGCAGTGCAAAGCAAAAGGGAGAGACTTCTTCAGGACATCGATCCCAAACTGTTCCGCAATTATGACAATGTCCTCAAACAGAAGGGCGATACAGCGGTAGCGCGTGTCACCAAAGGAATTTGCCTGGGGTGTCACCAGCTGATTCAGCCGCAGGTGGCGATCGAAGTAAAAACCGGCGACAAACTACACCAATGTCAGTACTGTAACCGGTACCTGTATTCAGTCACCGAATCCGAAACAGAAACAGCAGTGCCGAAGTAGACTGGGCAGTCGCTGTTCCGGCCTCGGCTGGAAGAGAGGAAAGTCCGGGCTCCACAGGGCAGGGTACTCCGTAACGCGGAGTGGGGGCGACCCTAAGGAAAGTGCCACAGAAAAGACACAGCCTACCCGAAGCGGGTTTCCTGCTTTGGCGGCAAAGGTGAAAAGGTGGGGTAAGAGCCCACCAGTACCGTCGGCGACGATGGTAGCTTGGTAAACCCTACCCGGAGCAAGATCAAATAGGAAAGTGCTTGAGGGCGGCCCGCCCGATGCTTTCGGGTTGATTGCTTGAGCCTGTCGGCAACGTCAGGCCTAGATTGATGACTGCCGCCTCCTCGGAGGGACAGAACCCGGCTTACAGGTCTACTTCGGCCGCTCGCCGCGGGGGCGAATGGCTGACCCCGAGTTGCATGCCCAATAATTATTGAGCGCGAGATAGAGTTTGACCTCTTTTTCTCCGGGCCTTGCCCGGTTGCCTCCAGGTGCAACCTGGCCGCTCGCCGCCAGCGTGCCGCTGGACTCGATTTAAAAATCTTTCAATGCGGGGGGCGAATGGCTCAACTTGGGAGTATTGTCCCGTGATTGTTGGGCGCCAGTCCGGGCCATGACGATTCACCTGCGGAGGTACTCCGCTGTTAATTAAATCGGCCCCGTCCCCGGTCCTTGTGTTGTTCCCCGGATTCCTCTTGTTCTTCCATCTGTTCCTCTGACCCATCCCCGCCCTTGTTTTCACCTTTTTGCTTCTTCATTTTGCCTGGCTTGTCTTGGCCGAGCTCTCTTTTTGATTTTCCTTTCCCCTTTTTCTCTTCCCTCGCCAGTTTTCTTTCTTCCTTTTTCATTTCACGCTCGACTTTGGCGTCTTCTCTTGCCCGTTCTCTCTCACGCTTATCCTGCTCGTGCTGGAATTTCCGCTCTTCCTTTGCCTGTTCGCGCTGGAATTTCGCATCTTCCTTTTGGCGTTCTTTTTGTTCTTTCCAAATTTCCCGATGATGCTCCCGGTTCTCTTTCTTTTCTTTATGGATGCCATAGTGAGGTGGACCCTGATGGAAGACCGGTCGATGTCTGTGCTCGACATAGCAGGCCGAGAGCCACAACAACGCCAGCAGGCAAGCTGAAACTCGGGTCATGAGGTGAAA
>SMUY01366012.1_pt1 | contig 26086 bp, 27 predicted proteins | sample 2456441 | NCBI WGS metagenome assembly SMUY01 (sample SAMN11095931, study PRJNA526329) | marine sediment metagenome | biome: Marine sediment; feature: Surficial sediment; material: Deep marine sediment; isolation source: Hadal surficial sediment | place: Pacific Ocean | collected 2014-11 | depth...
TCACTTCATGAGTCTTCGCATCCGAGCGCGGCCGGCCGTCGCGGTACCGGTCCATCGTCTGGCGTATCTGCTGGACTTCGGTCCGGTCCAGCACGCCGAACTTGCTGATCAGTCCGGACAGGCTCCGGACGGTGAACGCGCCACGGCTGAACCCGAACAGGAACAGTTCGTCTCCGGGTCAATAGTTGAGGACGATAAACCTGTACGCCTCGTGGATAATCTTTGCCAGACCATGCCCGAACGCCCCGCCGGTAATGGAGTCCTTGAAGCCGTGCGTGCCGACTCCCTGATCGTAGAAAACTACCTGCGCCGTCGCACTGTCTGAAGTCGACCCGGCAACCCCGCGAGCGACTTTCACGACGTTCGTGACATATTCGACATCGGGCTTGCTCGATGTGCCATCACAACAAATGATGATTCGCTTCATAGTCCGCCCCGCATCAAGACCCTCAAAATGATGTTCACTACCCCCAACACCTGGCGTTCGCCCGGGTGCAAGGCTACATCAGTTGCGCTAATGTATGCTCGCTGATGTCGGCTTCCGCAATGGCAACCGGTCTTTAGATCGCTGCATCCAATAACCGATGTCGCCAGAACTCCTATCTGAAACCCTGACCGCCGCTCTGCTGGTCGTTGTTGCTTACCTGATCGGCGGGATTCCTGCTGCCTACCTTGGTGGCAGGATTCAGAACGGCACCGACATTCGGAATTACGGAAACGGCAACGTCGGAACGGTCAACGCTGTTCGAACGCTTGGAATGCGAACCGGGATGCTGGTCCTCGCCGCCGATGCTGCAAAGGGCGCAGCTGTCATTGGCCTGGGAAGACTGGCCGGGGTGTCAGACTACACCCTGTTTGCCATGGCGCTCGCAGTGACCGCCGGGCACAACTGGTCGCCATATATCGGCTTCAAAGGCGGCAAGGGCGTCGCCGTTATCTTCGGTATTTCACTGGCAATGGCCCCGGTGATATCGGTGATGGTCGGTCCGCTTGTGTTTGCCGTGTACTACGTCACTCGAAGCTGGGTGTGGGCGTTTGGCGCGGGAATTATCGCCATCAATGCCCTGCTTATCTGGTCCGGGGCCGAGAGACTGGACATTGTGCTCTGCCTGGTGTTGAGCGTGCTGGTCGTCGCAACCCATTTCGCACGCGAATATCGTGAGTTAAGACTGGCCTTTCGGGACCGCAACTGGCGCAAAGTCGGGCTGCTCGAGTAGCGGGTTTGGGTTCGGTATCTGGGCTTGCGAACGGGTGGAGTCCTGTCATTGCAAACTCGATCCAGCACGGTTGGTGGCGAAATGGGCGGGAGATCCCGAATTAAGTGCAGGATGACAATAAATCTTCGCCCCGGTCATCCGACCCGTTGGGCGACGATAAGGCCGTAACCCAGCGTTCCATCGTCGACGAGTTTATTTGCCAGCTTCAGCGAATCGCGCGCCTCAACTATCATCGACCGGTCGACGGCAAGACTGCCGAGTCCGATCGCGGCATCGGCGATCATCAGTCGGGTGCCGATCTTCTTGATCAGCTGGTGAACCGCCTCTTTCGCCGAGCGGTACTCCCTGACCCTGAACCCGGCCTCTTCAACCATGCTCCTGTACTCGTCAAGGTCTCGTGCATCGGCCATGCAGAGCGCCGCGCCGATCGAGCCCTGCAGTTGCCGCGGAAGCTCTCCGGAAACCGTCACGTCCGTAATGGCGATATATCCGCCGGGCTTCGTGATCCGGTACAGCTGCCGCAGCGATTCTGGCTTCTGCTCAAGCGTCGATAAGACACACTCCATCAGCACCACGTCGAACCCGCCAATGCCAGTGGCTGTATCCATATGCAGGATGTCGTCCTGCACGAACTTCACCCTGTCCTGAACGCCCCTGGCCTCGGCGAGCTGTCGCCCCCGCTCGACGCCGTCCGATTCAAGCGTAAGGCCCACCGCTTCGCACCCGGTCGACTCCGCCAGGTGGACCGTGCTTGCCCCCCGGCCGCACCCGGCGTCCAGTAATCGCTTGCCTGGACCAAGTTCAGCCAGGCGGGCAAGTTCGTCAGTAAGGGCCAGGCCACCGGGGTGAAACGACTCGCCGATTAGCCAGGTCGCGAGCGGGTGACTGTAGATAATTGAGCAGCACGCGCCGACTGGCGCGGCATCGAGATCGTTGACCTGGACAGCCATTTAACCATCATCCTTCCCGACCTCAACATCTTCGTCGCCTTCGTCACATTCAAGTTGCGGATACAGCCGACTCCGGCCGGCCCGACTTTCTATCATTTCTTTGACTTCTCCGAGGTGCTCGATCATGTGTTTTTTGATGATCGGCCCGATCAGCGCCTTACCCAGCAGCCAACCCCCCACTGACCAGCGGATGCCGAAGCGGCTTTTATATGTCAGCACTGTGCAGTTGCCCTGTTTTTCGAAATCGAAGTGATCGGTAAGCTGCCTCAACCCACCGGTGATGATCCCGTGATCTGGCACCAGCTCAAAGCTGATCGACACCGGCTTTTCTGGCAGGACCCATTCCGTCGTTTTCCACGTGGTCGAGATCGGCCCAATCTTCACGTGGGAACGGAACTCAACCAACATTCGGTCACCGTCTTCTTCCAGAACGACACTCGTTGGGCTCTGTTTCCTGGCGCCGGTGCCTCCGGCCATGTCGCCAGCACTGGCCATGCCGCTGGCACCGCTTCCTAAAGCAGAAATGACCTCGAACGCCAGCTCACGCTGCGCGTGTATGTGTATTGACTGGTCGGGGAGGTCGATTGGTATGTGCGCCACCGGACTTAAACCTCGTTTTTACGGACGCCCTTGCCGTTTTTTCCGCTTCGTTTGTCCAGCAAATTGGAAGCTTCGATTCGGCTGAATCGCTCCTGGGCCCGCTGCTTCATCATTTCCTCACGAACTTCCTCCCGGTAGCCAACGTTGTTGTAGGCGCAGAACGGGATCAGCCGGCCGTCGGGCGTGGCGATCTCCACACAGCACTTCATCAGTTTTTTGATGTCGAACGTGTAGGGGTCCTGAAAGTCCTTGATCGAGATCGAGAAGATGCGTTTTGCGATCGCCTTCGACTCGCCGTCGAAAAGTCCGAGGTCGGCGCAGGCGGCACAAAAGTCATCGGCAAGCTTGTTCCCGCCCGGGGTAGCAGAAGATGACCAGAGGCCTTCAAGCGCTTCGCGGACCTCACCGGCCAGGTCGGGAAACGTTCGGTTGGTGATGTAATCGAGATACTCGTCTACATCGACGATACGGGGCAGCGGCACCACTCCGCCCTCCTCATCGATGTACGAGTAGGTCACCGACTGGCACGACGGGTGGCAGCACGGTACCGGCACGAAATCGCTCTTCACAAATACGCCGTCCATGCCTGCATCGATCCGCTCGATCACCTCCGGTATTGTCACGCGGTTCATGGGATCGAACTTCAGGTGGCGGCCCGTGTGCATTACCGGCTGGAACATCACCGCCCTCACTGCCGGGTGCTCCAGGCCGAACTTGATGATCGCCGGAATTTCGTCCTCGTTCACATCGCGTTCTATTGCGGCCACGAGAATCGTGTTGAGATCGAATTCGGCGAGCCGGTCCAGGACTTCGAGTTTCTGTTTCAGCAGGGGTTCGCCACGGAGCGCGATGTAAGTTTCGTCGCGCAAACCGTCGAACTGGAAATAAACCGTCGGGTTGAGTGCGGCGAACTCTTTCGCCCATTCGGGGTCTCTTGCGATTCTCAGGCCGTTTGTGTTGACCATTACGTGTCGCACGCCCTTGGCCTTGGCGAGCTTCATGAAGTCGAACAGTTGGGGGTGAAGGGTGGGTTCGCCGCCTGAGAACTGAACGGCTTCAGGCTCTGCCTCGGTACGGACGAATGTGTCGAGCATCCTCTCGCAATCGTCCATGTCGATGTTGTAGCCGGGCCCCGCGTTGGCAAAGCAGGTGGGACATGCCAAGTCGCAGGCGGTGTTTACCTCGATGAGCACCAGGCACGCGTGCTGCTTATGGTCGGGACACAGGCCGCAGTCGTAGGGGCAACCATCTTTGATCTCGGTGCTGAATTCGAGCGGAATGGTGCCCGGCTTGTTGTATCGCTGTAGGTCGAGATATCCCTCTATGTCAGGTGAGATCAAAACCTCCCACTGTTTGCCATCGTTACAACCGGCCGGACACCGCTTGCGCAACACGACCTTGCCATTGGTCAGGTGGATCTCACCGTTGATGATGTCCTTGCACTCGGGACACATTGTGCGAGTCAGCTCGTGAAATACAGAGTCGGCGGTCTTCATTATTCGGCCAGAGCCAGAGCCAGAAGTCGAGCCGGTTGTTTGTTGGTCAATCGCCACTCAGCACCACTCCTACTCAATTCCGTCAGCCACCGACGTTTCTGGAGTACCGGGCTCTATTCTCCGAAGCGTACGCCCATTTGATGTAGGCACCCGCGTATTCGGCGCAGAATCTCTCTGTTTCAACGGTGCACTGAATGATCAGCCGGTGGCAATGGCGCAATTTGTGAGTGGCCTGTGTTCTAGTCCCGGCGCACGGCCGGGGTTTGTCAGTGGCTTCAGGTGACATGACCGTAGAGCTGTGCCCTGACAGAGAGCCACTTGAACCACAGGAAACTTTTCTGTTCGATGAGCACGGCGGCCGCACGGGAAGCAAGGTTCTTCGAAACAAGTATCTCGACTCCCTGGTCCTTGACCCTCTGGTAAGCCGACATGTTGGCTTTCCTGGCGTAGGTGTCGACCGACACCGAAGCGTGACCGCCTCAGCCCAGCCCGGCAAGGTAGTCGAGTGCCACCGGCCTGTCACGCCCGTTCAGGTTCTCCCGTGCAGCGTCGGTTATCAGGAGTTGCAAATCGTCTCTCGCCAGAACTTGTTACTAAATTCTTCCCCAGAACACGCAGCGGAACAACACTTCGATGCCGGCCGCCCTCCTGAAGATTCACACACTGTGAAACTGTCTCAAAATACCGCGACAGGCGAAGGCGTCAACGGTGGAGTAGAAACCGTCGAACAGTGCGATCTGAAGCAGATCTCCTCCCTCCCAGCCAGGGAGGGAGTTGGAAGTTGGGTCGATGCTGGTGCGAGACCCGGACGAACACGATGTCGCATTCGCCTGTGTCAGATGACGGGCATGACCCACAACCTTACCGTCTGCCTCCGATGGAGAGGGGATTCCTGGACATTTCCTGGTCCGAATCCACCCAAACCTCAAGTCAGTTCCCGCTTCATCTGTGCGAGGCCCATTGGGCCGAGTTTTAACGCCCTGTTGTGCCATTCCTTCAGGTCGAACCCGGTTCCGGCTGTTTGCTTCGCCGACTCCCGTGCTTCGAGCCACACACGCTCGCCAACTTTGTAACTGATCGCCTGGCCGGGAATGCCCAGGTACCGGTCGACCTCCGAGGCCACGAAATCGGCCGGAAAGTGCACCCGCTCCCGCATGAACTCGAGCGCCAGATCGCCGTTCCAAACTTCGCCCGGATGAAACTCGGAATGCGAGGGAATCTTCAGGCCCAGATGCATGCCGATATCGACGATCACGCGCACGCTGCGCAGGGCCTGGGCGTCGAGCATGCCCATGTAGTAGTCGGGATTTTCGAGATAGCCCAGTTCCCCCATCAGACGCTCTGCATACAGCGCCCACCCTTCCGCATGACCAGAGGTCCCGGCGAGCAAGCGCTGAAATCTTGATAGTTCTTCAGTCATGGCGACATTCGTAGCTATCTGAAAATGATGGCCCGGCACACCTTCGTGGTACGCGATCGAGACCTCGCGCCAGATTGGGAACTCGGTCTTGCCACCCGTCGGATACCAGGTCCGGCCCGGGCGTGAAAAGTCTTCCGATGGTCCGGTGTAGTACATCGCCAGTGCGCCACCGGGGGGCGCTATTAACGTCTCGATCTTGCGCACCGGGTCGAGAATGTCGAAGTGGACGCCGTCCATCTCCTCGATGGTCCGGTCCTGGAGGTCCTGCATCCACTGCTTGAACTCGTCCTCCCCTTCGATCATTCTCGCCGGGTCGGATTCCAGGATTTCGACCGCCTCGCCAATCGTGGCTCCGGGTTTGATCTTCTCTGCGGTTTTGGTCATTTCCGACCTGACCCACGCGAGCTGTTCCCAGCCCCAGTCGTACGTTTCTTCGAGGTCGATTTCAGCGCCCAGATATCCGCGGGCGGCGAGGCCATATCTGTCCCTGCCAACGCCATCGACCGGAGTCGCATCGGGCAAATACGACCGCCGAAGATATTCGGCCATTTCGCCGTAGGCCTCGGTCGCGGCGGCAGCAGCGTCTTCAATTCTCGTGTTTAACGAACCATCGTTGATATCTGAGGCAGCGAGGGCGTTCACCAGCGAATCGAAGAACGGCGGGGTATCGCCCGCCCCTGCCCAGGTCTCGCACTGTTCCGCGCAGCCGTTCACCTGCCGCTGTGAAGTAACAAAGCCTTCCGAGCGGCCAACGTCCAGCGTCTGGCGGTAGCTGGCAAGGGCTTCTCCGATCTTTTCCATTCGCGAAGCAATGTTCTCCCAGGCTTCTGAAGAATCCTGCGGCATGAGATCGAATATCGAGCGAACGTTCTGGATTGGGGAGAACAGGACGTTCATATCTCGAAGGTGCTCGCGAGATTCATACTGCTCGACCGAAAGAGACAATTCGTCGACGAACGTGTCTTTACACATTCGCTCCCGCTCGTTCGCTGGCGTTGCCGCCTCCATTGCGCTGAGCGATTCTCTCAAATCGGCATGGAACGCTTCCGTGGCACCGGGCGAATAATCGGCCATCAGGTGGTCGTAACCCGGAACTCCCATGTGAGTCGCCGACAGCGGATGGTGCTTTGCAACAACATCGATATAGCCATCGGCGATATCAAATACTCCGGCCACGTGAAAATTCCTTTTTTTTATCTCTGGTAAATAGAACCCGTCTAAGAATAAGGTGACGAGCAAGGATTCCAGATTGTAATTCCCCTTCACCCCGGCGTTTCTGTAGGGCTCCCAGAGTAGAGGGGACCGGGCTTACGAGCGCGGGCGGCCAATTCCTTCTCCCCGGGGAAAGGGGGTTTTGAGATGATGCATAAATCGGTTCAGTCGACACGCCTGTAAAGAAAGCCGCCAAGCCTGAACGACGCCGCTCGCCCGGCCTCGCCGAGCGAAAATTCAGCCAGTTCACCGGCCCCGCGGCCACCTTCAACACGAAAGGCGTTCTGGTCGGCGACCGTCGGGTCGATTTTCAGCGCAGCCGGACCGTGCAGGGCGTAGTCGCCCTGACCTGGCGGACCGAGCCCAAAGCCAGTTTCGGCATCGTCGAGGACATCGACATACACGCCGGGTTCCGCCCGGTAGCGGCCAACATACGGCGTTGCCCGGTCTCGTGAAACATTGACCGAAGTAGATTCGACATGCTCTTCGACCGGGCCCAGTTCACGGATCACGAGCTCTGCAAGGTCTTCAGCAATTACATATGGAGTTGGCGCGGGCCAGATGTTTGCCAGCACGATCACCCCGGTCTGCGCACTTACGCTGAAGACCATGCTCGACGAGAACCCCTGGATACCGCCGCCGTGTTCATGCAAAACAAGATCACCGCGCCTGTTCATGCGCCAGCCGATGGCCTGCCCCCAGGTCCAGTCATGTGACATATAGACAGGCCGGTGCATTTCGGCCAGGGTTGAAGCCGAAAGTACCTTGCTCGGGTGTGTTTTACGACCCGATGAGAACTGGAACGACATCCACTTTGCAAGGTCTTCAACATTTGAGTGCAGCTGCCCGGCGGAAGCAATGCCCCGCAATGGTGCGTATGGTGCCTCACGAAGATCGGTCGTGCCGGGCAGCGGATGACTGTAGCCGGTCGCCTTCAATTTCTCCTGCTCTGAATCGAGATCGAAACGCGTGTTGCCCAGACCGAGCGGTGCCGTGATTTCTTCGTATATGTATTGCTCGTACGGGACTCCGCTGGCATGTTCTATCACGTGTCCAAGCAGGCCGACCGCGAGGTTGGAGTACTTCCACTGGCTATCCTGCGGGATAACGACTTCTATATCGGCCAGCCCGTTCAACAACTCATCTGAACTCACGAACGACGGGTCGTCCCAGTCGGTCAGCGGATGTTCCGTGCGCAAGCCTGAATAGTGGGTCATCATCCTGCGGAGTGTCACACCTTCGAGCGTGCCGCGTAGTGCTGACGCGGCCGTGAAGTCTGGCATGTGCAACAGCAGCGGGTCGTCGAGTTCCAGCTGCCCGAGGTCTCGAAGTTGGAGGACCGCGGTCGCGGTGAAAGTTTTCGTGATCGACGCCACCCGGGAGATCGTCTGTGCAGTGGGCGGCCGGTCTGCTCCGAGTCGCCGGGTACCAAACGAGTAGTAAGCAGCCAGCGAATCGCCCCGCACGATGCCGATCGACAAACCGGGAACTCGGTCCTGCCTCATCGAGTCCGCGGCCATCACTTTGATTTTCGTTTCGACCGAACTCAGATTAAGTTCGTTCGCCAACTGACTCTCCAAAAACAATAACGAAAAAACGGCATCCGCTCTGCACGTGCCGCCAGATTACTTCCCCGGAGAGCAGAAAGGGGTGAATTGGAAATGAGATACGTGCGGGTCAGGCAGCTTTTTGCTGCGGCAGCTTCTTCAGCTGCATCATTTGCCGGACGATCTGCATGCGGGGCTTCTCCATGCGATCCTCCAGGCCACGTATCGTGCTGCGCTTGACTGTAATACCCCGCTTGACGTCGACGATGTCGACCGCAGCCTTTTGAAACTCATCATCGAGATCATTCAGCGCCTTGCGGAGGTCCCGATTAAAAATCGAAATATCGGCCTGCGGGTTCTGCCGCAGAAGGTCTTCTTTCGCCTCCTCAAATGTGAGCCTCAGGTCACTAACGTAGCGCTTCTTGTGATCGATCAGGTCCTTGAGCTTCTCCCACAAAACCACCAACTCATCGTGGTCTTTGGTTGCGGCCCGCAATTCGGCCACTCGCGGCTCGATCTTCACCAGGATCTGGCTCACCTGTTCAGCCACATACGCTGCACGAGTTGGCTTGCCAGTCTTGCCGGTTTTGCCAAGGTGGGTCATTAACGAATGGATTTTGGGGTCGTCTGTCCAGTGGGCCATAAAAGTGAACGTACTCCCGGCGGCCAGTGGATAAAGCCGCAATTGCCCGTTTTGTTAGCTGTGGAATCAATTGTCTCGAACATTGTGCGTCTTCGGCATGGTGGATAACCCAAATGAAGTAGGAGAAACGACCCATTTAAGCGCACTGATCGCGGTGCCGATGTAGTATCCACCCCGGGTGAGACTGGAACCCGAATCCATATTTCGACCCGGTCTTTATTGGGACCCAGACGAGCAGATCGTAAACACATGAAAATCACTGAAATCACAATCGACGTCATCGAACGGACCGCGCCGGCGGTGCATGTGCAGGACGATCGAAAGGACCTCGGTGGGACCACGACCCAAGGTGTGCTCAGGGTCAAGACAGAAGATGGGTTTGAGGGAAATGCGTTTGTAGGCGAGCAGGCTGGCGATTCGACGCAGCGGATGAATTCGATCATCGAGAAACTGAAACCCGTAATGATGGGTCGCGATTCATCGGACCGCGAATGGCTCTGGAATCAACTACCTGAAATTTCTGGCCACGGGGGAGCGCTGGAGCCAGTCTGGGCCCCACTCGACGTCGCACTATGGGACATCGAGGGCAAAGCCGCGAACAAACCGATTCACAAACTGCTTGGAACGGCAAGGACCGAGGTGCCCCTGTACGCCACGTATCCTCCCCGTCATGGCACGCCCGGCGGTTTTGTCGAAGAGGCGCTGCAACTTCAATCGGAAGGGTTCCGGGCGTACAAGATTCACCCCGGTCCCCTGTCAGCCGTCGACGCCGTGACCACCGTTGAAAAAGTTCGCAAGGCCGTCGGCGACGACATGACATTGATGCTCGACCGAAACCACGGCTACACCTTCCGTGAGGCACTCCTTGTGGGCCATGCGCTGGATGCCAGCGGTTTCTACTGGTTCGAGGATCCCGTGCCAGTCAACGATATCGAGTCGATACGCGAGCTGACCCGAAGGCTCGACACACCGCTGAACATGAGTGACACGACCGGGTTCCTGCTTCACGAAGCTGCCAATTTCCTGCAGATGGGCGCGGTGCGCTTGATACGCGGGACCGCCCGAAAAATCGGCATCACCGGACTGAAAAAGCAGATGTCGCTCGTGGAAGGCTTTAGCAAGGTTTGCGAGATCGGCCTGGCGGGAAATTCGGCCCTCAACGCGGCAAATCTCCACGTGATGATGTCGTCGTTAAATTGCACGTATTTCGAGTACTGGCTTCCCAAAGAGGTTCACGAGTGGGGCGTGGCCCGGCAGCTTGAAATCAACGACAAAGGCAATCTCGACGCCCCAACGGGCCCCGGCCTCGGTATCGAACTCGATGAAGACTGGATCGCGTCGCACAAAGTCACGACTCTTTCTTGAGCGAATCTGGGTTATTCCGACTTGCCTGTGTGTTCACCGTCCGAGGCCGGGTTCTCGGGCGCCAGACTTTGTGGTAAATTCGCCGACGCACCGTGCCAGCCAGTTAATTCGATCTGTTGAAAACAATATTTGAAGTTGAAGCGAATATGAAGACGAAGCGAAATCTGACGACCGGCCAGCTCACCGGTCTATCGATAACCGAAAGCCTTGGGATCACTCCCCTCATTAACGCGGGCGGCCCGAACACCAGGCACTCTGGATCGCGCCCCCGCCCCGAGACAATTCGGGCCATGGAAGCAATGAGCGAGGTCTTCGTTCAGATGGACGAATTGCTGATTGCCGCCGGAGAACGAATCGCCGAGTTGACAGGAAACGAAGCTGCCACGGTCACCTCGGGTGCGTCGGGCGGTATGGTCGTGCAGGCAGCAGCAGCCATGGCAAAAGATGATCCCGACAGGATTTCTCAACTCCCGATCACGGACGGAATGCCGAACGAGCTGATCATCCAGAAGGGACATCGTTTTATTTACGATCACCTGTATCTGGCGCCGGGTGCAAGGTTCGTCGAGGCCGGAGGGCCCGACGGCTGCACAATCTACGAGGTCGAGGCAGCGATAACTGCCCGCACAGCCGGGTTCATCCACCTCGAATCCCCGTTTAAGAACGTTGGCGCAGTTCCTTTGCCCGACCTTGCTGAACTCGCACACAGCCACGGTTTGCCAGTGTTGGCCGACTGCGCGTCAATGTTGCCGCCACGTGAGAACCTCACCAGTTACACCGGCCAGGGTGCCGACCTTGTCAGTTTTTCGGGAGGTAAAGCAGTGCGTGGCCCACAGAGCACCGGGTTCCTGGTCGGGAAGCCTGAATGGATCGAATACGCACGCCTGAACAACGCTCCCAATCCGGGAGTTACAAGAGCACAAAAGGTTTCCAAAGAGGAGATCGCAGGTCTCCTTGCGGCCCTCGAAGCATTCGTGAGTGTGGACGAAGAGGCTGAGACAAGAAAATACCGGGAACAGATGAACTTCATCGTCGATCAAATCGCCGAAATTCCGGGCATGACGGTCGAGGTGAAACACAACTACGACCACTACATACCCCAGGCGGTCGTAACGTTCAACGATCAATGGCGTGGTCCATCGACCTCAGAAATCGTCACTCGTCTGAAAGCGGGGACGCCGCGGGTTTTCGCCGCCGATGGTCAGGGACCTTCGAACGTCATGTGGATCGATCCCCTGAACCTCCAGGAAGGTGAAGTGGAGATCGTTGCTGAACAGTTCAGAATAATACTGATCGAAGCAGCTTCGGGCCGTTAGCTTTTGGCCGTTAACAGACCCGTTCGGAGCATAATTATCCGGCGATACTGCAATCAACTCCGCAATTAATTCCGGCCATTCCGGCGGACCCACTGCAATCGGCATGATTATCGACGGGGCCCTTTAGTCGCCCGGCACCTGCTCAATGGGCCGGGGTTTTACGGGCACGCTGCGCATCTCTGAAGTTCTTTAATTTGCACCCCTGGAAACAGCCGAGGACCATCCGGTTTATTGCCGTCGCTTTCGGGGGGCGATAGCAAACATTACGCGGTCGTCGCGTACCGCGATTTTCAGACGCTTGCCAGCCAGCTTTGCTGCGTATGTCAAACGCAAGCGGATTTTCGCGGCAGTAACGCCGCTTTCGATAATCACCGCTTTCGCCGATTTCCGGCCGAGATTTTTGATCACGTTTATCAATTGCTGAGTCTCGGCAGATCGGGCCCGACCTCGCTTCGAAGCTGCAATCATTTCTTTTTGATCGATATCAATGATTTTCACGATAATATCCCTCACATGTTTGACTTTTATTCAAACCATATCATTTCGGGTTATTACCGCGTACTGTCTTTTGCCGAATCCACGTCGCTCCGCGGCGAAGCACGATGACCACAACGGCATTTTTGCTGGTATCGATGAGAAAATCGACCACGTCGGGCTAGGTTGAGTTACTTGTAGATTTCCGCAAGAGTCTCCCGTTTATTCCCTGATGCAACGCACCCGAGGCAACCGTCTACTTGAACGGTGATGCAAATCGGACGGTTCCGACCTCGTGACGATGGTCGAACAGATTCCGGCCACAGCGTCACAGTGCAACACGCGGGACGGTCCTGGCAACTGGCTCGACTGCCAGTCGATAAACCGTTTACGGGTGAACAGAAAACATTATTTTCATGCAACTCGCGGATGACATCACTTCGGAAGATCTAAAGATTTTCCTCGAAGAGGCTGAAGAACAACTCCAGTTACTCGACGATGAAGTGATCCAGCTGGAAAAAGAGGCGACCGAAGAAGGCCTCGCCACGATCTTCCGCGCTGCTCACACCCTCAAGGGTTCTTCAGCAATGCTGGGCTACACAACAATGTCGCGTGTTGCCCGCGCCATGGAGAGCCTGCTCGACAAGCTCCGAAATGGTGAGGCTGCAGTCACGCCCGAACTGGTAGACGCCCTGCTCCACTCACTCGACGCCCTCCGAATTCTGACCGATGAGCTGATTGAGGAACGGGGCGTGGAAGTAGATTTCGAATTGCTGGTCGCAGAACTCGAAGCATGCGCTGGCAACGAGCCGAATCAAGTGGCCGACGATGGCGACACGTCGAAGGCGCTCGAATTGAACGACGACGCCCTGAACATGATTTCGACCACTCTTGCCGCCGGTGACAACGTTTTCAAAATAACCGCATCGGTCGTAGGCGAAGAGGCATTTTCATCGATTCGCCTTTTCCAGTTAACCATCGAACTATCGGAACAAACGCGACTGATCGCAAGTGCTCCGACACTTGAAGAAATTCAAGCCGAGAAAAACGGCATGGCGTACACGGCCATTGTTGGATCTGACAAGTCTGCTGACGATTTGAGTGCGTTCGCCTTGTCGGTTCAGGACATAGGCGACGTCAAGGTTTCGACGTACAGGCCCGATTCAGAAAGCACCGAACAGGCACCAGGAAAGACAACCGCGTCGAACAATGCTGCGGAAACCCGGCAAAAAGCAGTGGTGGCACAGACCATCCGCATCGACGTGGACCGGCTCGACGGCCTTATGAACCTCATTGGCGAACTGGTGATCGATCGCACGCGCCTTGTCCAGATTGGACGATCTATGGCTGCCAGGTACAAGGCCGACGACCTGGTCGAATCGCTGAGCCAACCAGCCGCCCACGTGGCGAAAGTCGTCAACGACTTGCAAGAGGACTTTATGCAGGTCCGCATGCTCCCGATCGGCACGGTCTTCTCGTCGTTCCCGCGGATGATGCGAGACCTTGCGAGGACGCTCGACAAATCACTCGATTTCCAGGTCACAGGTGGCGAAACAGAAATCGACAGGACAGTTATCGAAAAGATCCGGGACCCGTTGGTCCACATGCTGCGGAACGCGCTCGACCACGGAATCGAGTCCAGAGAAGACCGCGTGGCTGCAGGCAAACCTGAGACAGGGATTGTCAGGCTTTCGGCTCTCCACGAGCAGGGCCACATTGTCTTAACCGTCGAAGACGATGGCGGCGGCATCGTGCCAGAAAAGATCAAGAAGGCCTTCGTCGAAAAAGGCATCCTCAGTGAAGAGGCCGCGTCTCGCCTGTCCGATGCCGAGGCGGTCGATCTTATCTTCCTCGCGGGTGCATCCACCAAATCACGGGCGACTGAAGTTTCGGGTCGAGGGGTCGGGATGGACATCGTCAAGTCCAATATCGAGGCCATTAACGGGTTCGTCGAAGTGGAAAGCACGCCGGGCAAGGGCTCTAAGTTCACTGCCCGACTGCCACTGACTCTCGCAACGGTCCAATCGATCCTGGTCGTGGCGGAAAAAACCCTGTGCGCCATCCCGCTCGCCTACGTCCTCGAAGTAGTGAAATTGAGCTCAACCGAAATATCGACGGTCGACGGTCGAGCAGTATTCCGGCTGAGAGACAACATCATTCCTTTGATTTCACTGGGTGAGTCGACCGGGCTCAGCGACCGATCAAGGGACACCGGCACTGAGATGCACGTAGTTGTCGCCAAAGTTGGGGAACGACTCGCAGGTCTCGGAGTGGATTCGTTGATGGAACCGCAGGAGATTGTGGTCAAGTCCCTCAGCGAATATGTGGGGAGCGCGCGCGGCGTGTCCGGAGTTTCGATTCTGGGTGATGGGCGCGTTGTATTGATTATGGATATTCCAACGCTGATCGCCAGCGTCGGTGTCCGGTCCCGGAAAGTGGACCGTACGGAAACCTCGCCAGAAGCACCAGAAACACCAGAACCAGCTCAAGAGGGGCCGGAGGAGGACGCCGCCTGAAAGCGGCACGCAGACAGATGCTCCAGCAACCAACGAAATTTTCAGATTCTCAAAATTCCGCGTGGGACGAGTTGATCACCGAGGCGGTCCGAGACTCACTCAGGGCCCTGGCCGAAATGTCGGGTCAGGAGATTCGGACCGATCTCGTGAGACCATACAAGATCGACGTGACCGAGATTCCAAATGCGCTCGGAGGGGCGGATAAGGTCGTGGTCGCGGTGCTTCTGGGAATCGAGCAATTCCCCTCGTTCCATATTGCGCTTGTCCACTCCCCCGAAGTTGCTTACCACGTTGTCGACATTATGATCGGGAATCCACCGGGGACCACAACCATTCTGGGCGAGCTTGAACTCTCAACGCTGGGTGAAATGGGCAACATAATGGGAAGCTGCTTCCTGAACAAAATCGGCAACACTACTGCATTCGAGCTCAGGCCCACGCCACCGAGCGTCCAGATGGACATGACCGGTGCCGTGCTCGATTATGCGATCGCTTCCCTGATGATGGAAACCGATGAGGTGACCATGATCGAGGCAACCTACGGGACCGACACTGTGAAGGTCGACGGCGTATTCGCCGTGCTGCCAAGCCCAAAGCTGCAAGAGCTGGTCACCGAGTCATGGGGTGTCAAATAAATGGTGGGAACGACACTCAATTCATTGGTTGTGGGTCTTGGTGAACTGAAATATGCCGATCAGCCTGGAGAGGAACTGACTTGTCTGGGCCTGGGATCATGCGTCGCCGTCTCGGCCTGGGACCGAATCAACAAGCAAGGCGCAATGGCTCACGTGGTGCTACCTGAGTGCAACCCGGGGCGGGAGCCGTCACCCAAGTTCGCCGACATCGCCGTTCCCGAACTGATCGAAAACCTGAAGAAAATGGGGGCGGTCCCGTCTCGGCTTGAAATCAAGCTGGTTGGCGGGGCGCACATGACTCCTGCCAGCGCGCCGGGCATACCGGCCATGCGGATTGGAGACAGAAATATTGAAGCTGTAAAGGCACAACTGAAAAAGTTGGGCCTGCGTGCTAAAGCCGAGAATCTCGGCGGTAACAATGGGCGGACGGTCCGCCTGGATGTCGAATCTGGCCGCGTAACAGTCGTTATCGCAGGCACAGAATTAACTAACCTCTAGGAGAAGATAACGTGGCAAAAATCCTCGTCGTCGACGATGCCGCTTTTATGCGAATACGATGCAGCAAGCTGCTTATCGAAAACGGCCACGAAGTAGTCGAGGCTGCAACCGGTCGAGAAGCCGTTGAACAGTACAAGAGCACGTCTCTCGATGCTGTTCTGCTCGACATCACAATGCCCGACATGGACGGTCTGTCCGCGCTCAAAGAAATTAGAGCGCTCGACTCCGACGCCCGTGTGGCGATGGTCACCGCCATGGGCCAGCAGACAATTGTGATGGAAGCGCTGCAGGCGGGCGCCAAGGACTTTATTGTGAAGCCGTTTGATGCCGAACGTGTGCTTGCAGCCGTCAAAAAGCTCGTTGCCTGATTTCACTCTTTGTCAGAACCAGAATGGTTAAGAAAGAATAAGGTGGGTAATGTGGCGGAAGGGCTAAAAGTACTCGTTGTGGACGATTCGGCGTTCGCACGCATGAGAGTCCGAAGGTATCTGCTTGCTGATCCCGACATTGCCGAGGTGGATACGGCAGCGGACGGTGTGATCGCGCTGAGAAAAATCGCCGATTTTGTGCCCGATGTAATCACTCTGGACGTTCAAATGCCGATAATGGACGGCATTACAGCGCTGCGAGAAATCATGGCTACCGCACCGACCCCGGTGGTGATGTTGAGCGGACTCACGGGCGAAGACAGTGCCACTACTATCCTTGCACTTGAACTCGGAGCGGTCGACTTCTGCCTGAAACTGGGCCTGAATGCCCCGAACGGTCACACTTCGTTGATGGACGACCTGACCAACAAGGTCAAGATCGCGGCGCATGTTCAGCTTGCCAACCTCGCCGGCGGATGAGGCGGCGACGCGGATGGCCCTGCAGGCCAAACTGCACCCAACAACGCCCAAACCGCGTTCGAGAAACCGAATAACCGGAAAGATCGAATGTCTCACGGTGATCGCCAGTTCGACCGGCGGCCCGAAGGCCCTTGCACAACTTGTGCCCCAGCTCCCCGCCGACCTCGCGGCAGGATATCTACTGATCCAACATATGCCCGCCGGGTTCACACGGTCCCTGGCCGAACGGCTGGACAAGAGTTCCGATCTTGAAGTCCGTGAGGCCGAAGAGGGCGACAAGATCAAGGCAGGCCTGGCGCTAATGGCACCGGGAGGCCTCCATATGACGATTAAAAAGGGCGGAATCATACACTTGAACGATGGCCCGGCCGTAAACGGTGTGCGACCGTCGGCCGATGTCACGATGAAATCGGTAGCCCGCGTGTACGGGTCCCGCGTGGCCGTTGCGGTGTTGACCGGGATGGGTGCGGACGGGCGCGATGGCGTAAGAGCGATCAAGGCTGTTGGCGGGTCGAGCGTTGTCGAACATGAATCGACCTGCGCCGTCTACGGCATGCCACGATCTGTCGCTGAGGCAGGTCTCGCAGACAAGATTGTGCCCCTGGACCAGATCCCTTCGGTACTGACCAGGTATATGGAAAAGCGGTCTGAACGTTCCGTCGGAGTTGCAAATTGAACGAATCTGAGTATCGCAAGATCAAATTCACAATCAATAAGCACCTCGACCTGAACCTCGAATTCTACAAGTCCAACCAGATGATGCGGCGACTCGGCGGTTTTACGAGCAGGGTCGGCGCGACCAGCATTGACGAATTCTGCGGATTGATCGCATCCGATGCAAAAGTTCGCGAAATGTTGATGGACTTCTTGACCATCAACGTGACCGAGTTCTTCAGGGATAAACGGCATTTCGACGCGTTGCGTTCAAAGGTGCTGCCAGAAATTTTGCAAAAGAACCCCAGACCGCGGATATGGAGCGCTGGCTCTTCAAAAGGTGCAGAGGCCTACTCGGTCGCCATGATGATCGAAGAGATCGCACCGGGAACGAAAGCCCGGATATTCGGCACAGACATCGACGCCCGGATGATCGCGCTGGCGCGCGCAGGCGGCCCCTATCCCGATGCCGATGCAAAGAACATTACCGAATCACTCAGACGAAAGTTCATGGAGCAACGTGATGGAGGATATTTCGTCGTGCCTGAAATTCGCTCGAAAGTCGTGTTCAAAGAACAGAACTTACTGACCGACGAGTTCGACCGGAACTTCGACCTGATCCTGTGCCGGAACGTGGTCATCTACTTCTCGGATGCTGCAAAGCTTGAACTCAATAACAAGTTCAGCAAGTCGTTGAAACCAGGTGGAATTCTGTTTATCGGCGGTACTGAAACGATTTTGAACCCGCAAGACGTCGGCTTTGAACGGGATGGCGCGGCGTTCTATCGCAAAGAAAACATCCCTGGTCGGATTCGTCAGGCTGCGTAAATGCTGGAAGAGGAACGATGATCAGACTGGCCGCGTCACATGCTCGAATCGGCATGGAACTGGCGTTCCCGATCGTGGACGCGTTCGGGAACTCTGTGTGCGACGCAGGCACACAGCTCGAAGCGGACCAGATTTCAAAGCTGCACATGTACGGAGTCCGGGAGATATTCATCAGTGACCCGATCCTTGACGACGTACCCGTCGAACCCCTCGTCCCGCCGGAACTGGAGGCAAAGGCAGCCCTCGCGCTAAAGACGGTGCTCGAAGAAGCTGGTTCCGCAAATTCCGTTGAACCCGCGTTGATCGAGCAGGCCGTTGAACCGGGCTATGAAATGGCCAAGCCACTTTTCCCCAGGGTAATCGGCGAAGTGAACTCGGCCCCGATCTCACCTTCTGCCGAGTACGACTACCTGATGCCGGCCAGGACGGCCAGTCTTGCAGCCATGCTAGCCGCGCGCATCGGACTGGATATGAACACCACCGGTCAGATCTGCATCGGCGCGCTGTTGATGGATATTGGCATAGCAAGAATCGCCGTCGGTTCGAGCCACGAGTATGAAAAGCACCCGGTGCTCAGCTACGTCCTGCTGAAAGACCTGCCATTCATCACTCCGGTCACCGCCTCTATCGTTGTGCAACACCATGAGCGGCTGGACGGTTCAGGTTTTCCGCAGGGCCTGGAGGGCGATGGCATCAGCATGGGGGCGCGTATCGTTGCGGTGGCCGAATCTTATTACAGCCTTATTTCATCGAGACCCGATCACGAATCATGGCCGCGCCAGGACGCAATGGAATACGTCATGGCGTTCGGCGGTGACCTGTTCGACCCCGATGTGGTCCAGGCTTTTGTACGGTCGGTCCCCGCTTATCCAACTGGTGTGCTGGTGCGGCTGAACACAGGTGAAACCGGATACGTCGTGGATGCGAGAATCGGCCAGATCGGACGCCCGACGCTCCGCATGATCGCAGATGAGGACGGGTTCAAAATCGACGAGCTTTTTGAGATCAACCTGATCGACGAGGAACACCGGCACCTCATCGTTGAAGACGCTGTCGAATACGGGTAAATCCCGGCCCGGCCCCCTCGGAATCCACACAGCCTCCTCTGGGGGCTGCCCACTGTGACAACCCGCGCCCGATACCGAAACTGTAAAGACCAGGCCGACTCACACGGGCCGATCCCGGCGATCTGCCCGTTCGGCGTTACAGACGGGACATTTTTTGGACAACGGCGCAGTCCTATCACAGGACGCAATCGACGCTCTTCTAAGTTCAGAGCCTGAAGAGGCTGTAGACGCGCCTGCGCCAGAAAAGAGTGCCCCCGCCGAAGAACCCGTAACCGTAGTCGAAGCCGCTCCACTACATCCAGAACAGCCAGCGGATTCGATCGCTGGCATTGGCGTCGAAACTACACCCAACGAGGGAGCAGTTGCGGCGCCTGCGCCTGTCGCGGCCGCACCGACAGCCCCCGTGGCGCGGGCAATTCCGCCCGCTCCGGTGTACCAGCCGTTGCCGCCCCCGCCTCCGCTGGTCCCGCCCCCGGTGGTGGCTCAGCCCGGAAAGGGCGGCATCACACGCGCAGAGGCCATTGAGATCGCCGGTGAAGCGGCCGAGACGGAAGCCGCGCCAATCCAGGCATCGGTATCCCGTGTTTCAAAGCGAGTCGACACACTCGAGGCCGCCCTCGATCAAATCGCAGAGCTGGAAGAAGAAATGTCACGGTTGAAGAAGCGGCTCGAAACGAAGTCCGACCCGCGAATCGTGCAACTGTATGACCGGATGCGCGTGTTGGAAGACCGTGCAAGAAAATCACCGGTGTTTGGCCTGTACGACAAGTTCACATGCCCTGGTTGCGGTCATCTGGGGGAAGCGCAGGTCCGGGTGCGGTGCGGTCACTGTGCAAAGGATGGCTGGTACGGCAAGAAGGCCAAAAAAGAATCCCAAGAGGCGGACGAAGCCGCAAGGGGCAACGTGGTGGTCGCTGGAGAAACGCCTGCCCAGGCAGAAAAGACCGACGACATACTCATGGGACTCGATCCAAAGCTCGGAATCTAATCGACAAACAAGATGGGCGAAAAGGGACAGCGATGATCAGCGTGGTAGTGCCGCTCACAATACCGGCCAGAGAAATCGAGGACGCGGGCCATACCGAACCGCACCCGTTTATCACTGTTTCCGGTCGACCGCTGATCCAGCATGTTGTCGAGAATCTCCGGCCTTCGTTCGAGCACCAGTTTATCTACGTCGTCGATCCTGAGGACATGACGATGCACCGCCGCCGGAGCCTGGGCATATCGTCCGATGCGCAGGTCGTGTACTGCTGGAGCGCGCCACGAACGCTGGCCGCAGCTGCGGTCATGTCGCGGGAGTCGGTCGATATGGACGAGCCGCTGGTCATTGCCGGGTGCCAGCAGTTCATCGACGTCGACCTCGACCGGTTCTATCTCGCCGGCATGGATGTCGGCACCGATGTCGCAGTCCTGACCTTCCCGTCCGACGGAACCGCACGATATCCAACGTCCATGGTGTACAAAAACCGCGTTGTTGAAATGTCCGACCACCGGGTAATATCCGACATGGCCAGCGCCGGGATCTACTACTTCAAGGACGCCCGGACGTTCTTCGATGGCGCAGCCGAAGCACTATCGATGACACACGCACAGGACTCGGTACTGACCATGTCGGGCATTATCAATGCGTTGATCGAAAGACGTGCCAGCGTGATTCCGTGCCCGCTGCCCGAAGGGGCGTTCAAGCCGCTGCATACGTCGATCGACCTGAGCCTGTTCGAAACGCGGGTCGAACTCGGAATTCAGCGGACTGCCTGACCACACCGGTCAACGGCCCGGTTTTCTGACGTAATTCGGTCTGCACTCCGGCTTTTCTAGGCATCAGCCACGTCAGCCTTGACTACGTCGATAAGGGCCTGAATATAACCGTTGGCGAACGCGCGCCCCCGGTGGCCCCAGTTGCTATCACCAATGACCACTGGCACGTGGTCATCTACGAACATCCCTTCAAAACCCACCTTTCTGTAGGTCTGCATCGCCCTGTACATGTCGACGTGCCCGGTGTTAATAAATTCCTCGCGGAAACTTGGGACGGTGCCCGACACGTTCCTGAAATGCACGTACAGGATTTTGTTCCGCTTGCCGAAATACTCGATCATCTCGTAGATGCCATCACCCGCAGCGTCGGCCATTTCACTGAACGTCCCCTGGCAGAACTCGATGCAGTTCGACGGGGAGTCGACGATGTCGATCAGTCGTTTGTAGGCATCGAAGCTTCGGAACAACTGAGGTATCCCTTCCAGTTCCTCCACGGGCGGGTCGCAGGGGTGTATCCCAATCCGGATGCCCTCTTCTTCAGCCACCGGCACAATAACCTTGATCCAGTCCTCCAGGTTCGCCCACATTTCATCTTCCGTGTAGCGACGCCCCTTCAGCAGTGGCGCCTTGATCGCTTCTTCGAGGTCGAACGAAGTAACACGTGCTCCAGAGCGAATTCTGGTTGTCTGTGAAGTCCGCCAGACCAGAGTCGGCATCCAGTGATACCCAAATATCGGGATTCCCGCGCGGGCGATGTTGCGCACGGTGTAGACCATGTTTTCGATCTGGCGGGCACGGTCCGGTCCGCCCAGAATTATCTGCTCGTAGAACTTGAGCGGAACGTTCTCGAGGGCTTCGAGGACTAGGCCCGCGTCTTCGACCTTCTTCCTCAACTGGAGCAGGTCGTCGTATTCCCAGCGTTCATCACCGGGAACGATCCCCTGGTCTGCGTACGACTGGAGGACAACGTGAGTGGCGCCCATTTGCGCAGCGAAAGTCAGGTCGTCTTCGTCAACTGCAGACTGACCGTAGTCGACCGGGTTGACCCCCATGTTGAATCCGATTTTCATGGTTACTCCAGGTGACTTTGCACCGTCGCATGTGGGATTTCACCGGGATTTTCGCCGGTTCGGGCCGACGGACAATGATTCAGGCCAGAGAATAATGGAATCTCAATCTCATTACGGGCAACGACGCTCGCGAGAGCCTGTCGTTGTCAGGAAATTAGGGAGCGGGCCGCGGGGTACCGAGAAGTCGTCAGGCGGACTCACGGGGTGTATTCAGTCTGTCGAAGTGGCTCAGTGGATTGTCCACTGTTCCACTTCAGCGTATTCGATCAGATTACCGAGTTTGCCAAAGTGTTCACCGAACTTGGCGTTCAGGTCTTCGTCCTCCATGAGGCTTGACAGCATCGAGTCCAGGTCAGCCAGCGAGTCGACCTCAATCTCAGCGACCACCCTGTCGGTGCGCCCGCTCTGGTGGTCCGACATGACTCTGTAACTGATCGACGGATTGTGGGTCTTGATCAGAGCGTACATTTCGTTCGCCCAGCCCACCAACTCGTCCGCCGCCCCAACTTTGCCGTAAAACACACGCCTTTGAACAATAGCCATCGGTTGCCTCCATGAATGTGGTGGAATCATACAGGTGCGATTTTCATTCTTGCCTGATCGCACCCGGGCTTTGTTCCCGCGGCTCCAACATCGGCGAGACTGCCCGGGTATAGAGAATAGAGTGGGGCCGATCAAACGACCGGCCCCATTTCCTCTCGAACCTGTTTTATTCAGCAGGTTCAGCCGGCTATCTAATCCAGATAACGTCTGATGCGGTGAACGCTTCTCCGCCGGTCAGTTCACCTTCAATCGTGATCATGTCGGCCACCCCCGCCGCCGTCGCGATCATGATCATCCTCATCTTCTTAGTCGCCGTCCGGCTCTTCGTCGTCGGCATCGTGGCCGCGACCTTTCTTGTCTTTCTTGTCTTTCTTGCCTTTGTCGTGGCCGTGACTTTTCAGGTCCTCGGTGCCGGGCCCTTTGATCCAGACAACGTCTGATGCAGTGAACGATCCTCCGCCGACCAGTTCACCTTCAATCGTGATCAGGACTAGGTCGCCCCTCGCTACCGGGCCTATCGCATCAACCAGGTCATGCGTTTTGAATTTCAGATTCAGGTCGTGGTGACCGTCAGGTCCACCAGTACCGCAGTCATCGCGGGATATCGGGTCGCTCAGCTCCCCGCCCCAGGGAGAAGCCACGTCTTTGACGGACGACTTCAGTACTGCAACACCAGCGAGTCTGATCGTCGAAACGACGATGTCGTTCACGTCGAAGGCATCGGTTCCCAGAATTGCGACAGATGTTTTGCCCTTCGATTTCGTGTTAATCCGGTTTGGGCAGTTCCCCGGTTTTACATCTAACTTCATTCCAGGGTCTCCAGCCGGCGGTGTCTGCGGAACGAACCCATCGCCCGAATTTTCACAGATCCTTACCACGCTGCTGTCACCGGTTCCCGGGCCGTCGTCATAGATGGTCAATTGCTGGGTGTTGTACAGACATCCGTCGAGGCCAACCGTAGACATGTGGTGCCGGGCACCTCCACTCGCAAACACGCTTTTCGCATCACCGGCACCGAGATCGATCTTTGTGACCACGCCGTCGGTTTGCATCGCCAGCATGTAATTTCCGGTCGCGTGGAATGCCATCCCAACAGGATCGGACGTGAGGAAGATGTTTCTGTTCGCGGTGCCGTCCGGATTGACTACAACAATCCGTTCCTCTCCCATACCCAGTGCCAGGTACAGGGAACCAGAAGCGTCAAACACGATCTCGTTGACAAGTTTCCCCTAGTAAACGACAGGCTCGACAAAAACGGAACTCGTCCCGCCAATGGCTGCTCGGAGTATCGGGAATACAGGAAACGCGCCGACATAAATAATGTCGTCACTATTCGGATCAACGGCGATTCCGAGCGCGTTACCCGGGTCGCCGAACTTCAGTCCAGTCGGCGCACCTGTTGTGGCATTTATCTCGACAACACCGAGGGTGGTATTTGAGTAAATCTTCCCGTTGGGGTGGTTGATCATTCCACATCCAGCGTTGCTTCCCGCCACAGTTTCCGGGTGAAGCACAGTTCCGAAAATTGGTGTGTCAGTCGATTGAATGTCGTAACGATGCAAATCGCTCCCAGACGCAGGGCAGTCGGACAGGAACAGATCGTTATCACTGGCCCAGGCCAAATCCCCGGCGAAGTGATTGCTGGTGCCCACCAGATCTTGCGTGAAACCGGCAGCGAGGGAACTGTACGTCGCTCCTCCGCCAGCGCCGTGCTCCGCTGAAGCGGGCGCACTCAACCCGACAATCGAAATCGATATCAGCACCAGGAGCAGCAACGCTCTGGCAGCCTGCCTGCCGAACGGCACGTTTCTTGAACCTGTTTGCATCGCCACTCGACCTTCCTCCCAGAAACGCTTACGCCCAGCCGGACGAACTCACATACAAAAAAACGCCCGAATTATTGAAGCGGGCGGCGTCGTTCTTCGGTGCGATCGTCATGTCAACGTACATCGAATAAACAGACATCTTAGTGTGCAGTCGATTGCGCATTTCAGTCACTTGCGAATGATGTTGGCCTATCGAATCGTTTGTTCAGGGTTTCGCCAGGTTGTTATCAGGGTGGGTTTTCAGGTTTTCCTTATCGTAAACAAGCTGCTTTTTTCGTACTCCCGAACTCAGGCACGAGTGCGAGAACCGAACACCTCAGAACGCAAAAATGCCCGGTTCATGGGAGAGCCGGGCATTTTGTTCAAAAGACCAGGAACAATGACGGGCCGGACCCTATCGGGTGGCCTCGGCCTCGGCCCCTGCCTCAGCCCATTCGCCTTCCACCGGGTACCCGGCGTCCTCCCAGTCGATAATTCCGCCTTCGTACCGCCGGACGTTTTCATAACCGGCGCGGGTCAGAATGTGATAGGCGTACTTGCTTGCCGGGCAGTGGACGTCCGAGCAGTAGACGACGATCTCGTCGGACTTATCCAGGAGTTCGATGGCCTTGCCGGGGTTGTCGATGTGGAGAGAACCGGGGATGTGCTTGGCGCGGTACGCCCATTCACTCAGGGCGCAGACGAGCTTGAAGTCATCTCCCCTGTCGAGTTTCTCTTTCAGTTCCTCACGTGTGATCAGATTCATGTTGGTGGTTGCTGCCTTAAGGCTGGTCGCATAGTTACCGAAACTCGACTCTAACCGCGAATCATAAAGTTCGCCACATCGAACCGTGAATGGGTGGGACACACCAGGACTTGAATCTATCCGCCGTTCCACGATTGGAGTGGCGATTCCACTTTGGGGGCAACGTCGCTCCGGAATTAATCCGCCCCCGGTCCTCCAGCCAGAATATAGCCAACAGGGGGCTTGATTTCAAGACGGCACTTCCAGATGCCTTTGGACACAAATACCACGGGCCCCAAATACCACAGATAACGATGCCCAGATGAATCGCATTCCCCTTCCCGCCATGCTGGAGTACTACCTGTCCGAGATGGGAGCCCTTGGTGTTGACGATCAAACATACGAACCTCTTTGGGACGACTTCAGGTTCGGTTGCCTGATCCGCCTTGCGGCACCGATCGCCCTCACTTCGAGAGGGTATCCAGACGCTGATGCACTTGCCATGGCCATCCTGCCACGGGTCAGGTCAGCCGTTCTCGCAACGACCGCGCTCGGGTTGTTGGAGTAGCGGTTTTCACGTGAGCGGTCGCCGTGCCAGAGTTAATGGTTCTCCGTGAAGACGACCTCTACGATAGGACTGCCTGCGACCAGTGGCTCGACACCGCCGACCTGATCCCGGTACCAGCGCGTCTCAGGCGCACTCATTACGTCGCGCCGTTCCTCTGGGTCCGTGACCAACCTGGCTCTTGCCGGAAGATCGGCCTGCACAGTTCCCTTGAGGTGAAGAGTGAAGTCAGGATTGGCGGTCATGTTGGCCAGCCAACTCCGCGGCCCGGGTGTGCCGGTAATGATGATCCGCCCGTCGATATTGTGGAA
>SMUY01014711.1_pt1 | contig 25966 bp, 23 predicted proteins | sample 2456441 | NCBI WGS metagenome assembly SMUY01 (sample SAMN11095931, study PRJNA526329) | marine sediment metagenome | biome: Marine sediment; feature: Surficial sediment; material: Deep marine sediment; isolation source: Hadal surficial sediment | place: Pacific Ocean | collected 2014-11 | depth...
ATGAAGATTTGAAAATATGGAGGCAGGATCTTTCAGTCATACAAGATTCTCTGGCTATCGTATTACTCATGCTGAGAAACAGCACTACACCTGTGATTGAAAACGCCGAATCAGGTTTTTATCAACAACCTATTGAATCCAAACTATCTTGCCAATTAATTCGTGTCATCCTCTCCGAGAATTGTAACTATTTTCCTGAAATAAGTGGCGGCAAACATCGATTCACAATACGTTTTATGGAACAACCTTCAACAGCAGCTAGACCTGTGCAAACCAAAAACGCTGTAGAATTTGAGCTTCACTGTTGTATTTTATGAAGAAAATTATTAAATGCCCCGAATGTGGAAAATCAAGCGAATATTCTCCGGCAAATAAGTATCGTCCGTTTTGTAGCAAGCGTTGCAGGCTCATTGACCTTGGTGAATGGATCGAGGGGAAATACAGACTTGGAGCAGAAGAAAATTGTCACACCACAGAACCTTTATCAGGAGACATGAATACAAAGCATTGAGTTAGGTATTCATTAATTTGCAAGCGTCTATACAATCGGATACTTATCCAATGCCTGTTTTATGCTTTTCTGACCCCAGACACCACTTAGGACAGAAATTCCCTGGGCTCCACCGCTCCATGACTTTTCCATATCTTCAGCCTGCATACCCCCTAAAGCATAAATTGGGATAAGTAGCGTCTCCACAAGGCTTTTGAATTTGTCCCATCCCAATGGCTTCGCCGCTTGATGGCTTATTGTTCGATTCACCGGTGACAAAACTGCAAAATCGACATCTATCTTGCATGCATGTTCCAATTCTCTGGAGTTATGGCATGATGCTGCCACTAGGAAATTATTGTCGAGCGGCCGCTCATTGAGTTGCATTAACCTTCTACTGTTAAGATGAACGCCGTGGGCAACAAATTTTATTGTAACTTCTGGTGAGCTATTCATAAGTAACCTGGAATCGCTGCTTCTACACATTTCAAGCAGTTCTGTGACTAATATTTGATTCCTGCCATACTGTGAATCATCACTGAATCGTAGTTGAAACAAGCGAACTCCGGCAGAGATACATGCTGCAAAGGTCTTGATGTAATCTTCTAAATTACCTTCAGGCTCAGGGCAGATCAAATAAAATTCAGGTAATTGTACAGCCTTGATAATAGGTTTGTTGGCTTCTGGAAAATCACGTTTATACAATTCTGAGATATCTACCCATTCTATTTTTTGACCTTGCCGACCATAACACCCATTGTTGTCCAGTAAATCTGAGTCCCATGAACCAACTTGCCAAACATCAAGCAGCACGGAATATGCCTCATAGTCATGATATATTTTGATCAAGGGATGTGCTGAATTTACAGTAACAGCGAGTTCTTCTTCCAATTCCCTTGATAATGCTTCTCCAACTGTTTCTTCGGGCTCCAGCTTACCTCCTGGGAATTCCCATAAACCAGCCTGATGTACATTTGATAATCTGCGAGACAATAACACCTGATTTCTGTTATTTCTGATGACACCTACTGCAATATGCAAAAAATCATCAGGTATCATAGATAACTATTACGAACGATATTCGGAATTAATGCGAACATACTCATGAGAGAGGTCGCAGGTCCAGATAACAGCACTTGCGCTTCCTCTGCCCAGGAAAATGTGCACACTAATTTCTTCCTGATTCATCACATGCTGACCCTCTGCCTCAGTGTAGGTCTCCGCCCTTTGTCCCCGCTCAACAATTTTTACATCATTGAGTGAAATTGAGATTCTTTCAATATCGAGATCAGAAAGATCAGATCTACCGATTGCAGCCAGTATCCTTCCCCAGTTTGGATCGGAGGCAAAAAATGCTGTCTTAACCAATGGTGAATTGGCTACAGTTAATGCAACTTCTCTGCATTCTCCCTCTGATTTCCCATCAGCAACATAAATTGAAATAAACTTAGTCGCACCTTCACCATCTCTGACAATGGCCTGCGCAAGATAAACACAAACTTCTAGCAATGAATTTTTAAATAACAGGCCTGAACCTTCATCAAAGGATTTGATTTCGGCAACACGGCTCTCTCCAGTTGCAACTATAAAACAGGCATCGTTTGTCGAAGTATCACCATCAACACTAATACAGTTAAATGAATCCTCTGCCGCGTCATTCAGTAAATTCTGCAGCAGAAGCTCATCAATATTTGCATCCGTTGCAATATATGCAAGCATAGTTGCCATATCCGGCCTTATCATGCCAGAACCTTTGGCAATTCCTGTGATTGTTATTTCGCCATCTGGCATATCTAACTTTCTCGATATGCCTTTGGCTAAGGTATCCGTCGTTAAAATTGCATCAGCAATATTATGCCATGCATCTTCTCTAAGCTTATCAACCAGAGTTGGGATTGCCTTTTTTATTTTTACAACAGGCAAGGGCTCAGCAATCACACCTGTTGAGAAAGGTAAAATATTTTCAACAGGTGTCCCCGTATGATCAGCCAGATGACGACATACATCCATAGCTGCCTCTACTCCCTTCTCTCCCAAGCCCGCATTCGCATTACCTGAATTGATTAGACAAAAACTTGGATTTCCATTTTTCAAATGATTTTTGGCAACAATAACGGGTGCTGCACAGAACGCATTTTTTGTAAAAATAGCAGCGCAGTTTGAATTGCTGCCAAATGAGATAAGCGCTAAATCTTCTCTTTTTTCTATATATATCCCGGCAGCGCAGGCGGATACTTGCACACCCTTAACGGGCAGGAGTTCTGATATCTTGCTTAATCCTACAGCCATAAAACACACCAAAGTTTAACTATTTATTGAGAGCTAGGCGATACTTTTACATTCATGCAAAGTCTCTTATTTTAATTTTCCATGACATTGTTTGTATTTTTTCCCCGAACCACAGGGACAGGGCTCATTACGCCCAATCTTTCTCTGTCTCCGCACAAATGGTTCCATGCCCATACTTTCTGGCCTGTTCGCTGGTTGATTCCCCAATGCATCCGGAGATGCGGCGTGGTTAAATTTCATATTCTGAGGTCTACTTCGCTGTTGCTCGGCTGCCTCTACATCTTCCTCTGTTCTAACCTGGACCATCGAAAGAAAAGAAATTAAATCATGTTTTATATTCTCAAGCATCAATACAAACATTTCAAAGGCTTCACGCTTGTATTCCTGCTTTGGATTCTTTGCAGCATAACTTCGTAGATTAATCCCCTGACGTAAGTGATCCATCGCGATCAAATGTTCCTTCCATTGTCTGTCCAGAACGTCCAGCAACACCTGTTTCTCAACTCGCCTCATAATGTCGGAACCAACAAGAGCTTCCTTTTCTTTTGCTGCCTTCTCTACACTTTCCAGTATTTTATCTCTAAGCGCTTCTTCATCTAACGAGTTATCACTTTCAAGCCAGGCTGTAATATCCAGATTTATGCCAAGATCATGAGCAATGGCTTCAGTTAAGCCATCGACATCCCATAATTCATCTACGCTTCCAGGTGGAATATAAGTGTTGATAATATCGCTTACCACATCTTCACGCATTGCCTCGATATTTTCCTTTACATCGTCATCCATAAGCAGATCATTTCTCTGCTCATAGATCACTTTGCGTTGATCACTGGCGACATCATCATATTCAAGCAAATGTTTTCTAATATCATAGTTATGTGCTTCTACTTTTTTTTGCGCATTTTCTATTGCACGACTTACCAATGAGGATTCTATTGCCTCGCCATCTTCCATACCAAGTTTTTGCATGAGAGAAGAGACTCTCTCCGATGCAAATATACGCATCAGGTTATCTTCAAGTGAAAGATAAAACCGGCTGGAGCCCGGATCACCTTGGCGTCCTGATCGCCCTCTTAGTTGGTTATCAATACGTCTCGATTCATGGCGTTCCGTACCAACAATATGTAAACCCCCACTGGCAATGACTTCCTGATGCCTTTTCTCCCATGCTTCCTTAATTTTTCCTGTTTCGCTTTCATTTTGCTCACCTAACTGCTTGAGTTCAGCATCCAGACTCCCTCCAAGCACAATATCTGTGCCACGACCAGCCATATTGGTCGCGATAGTGACAGCACCAGGCATCCCCGCCTGTGCAATAATTTCAGCTTCTCTTTCATGTTGTTTGGCATTGAGGACCTGATGATTTACCTTCTCTTTTTTGAGCAAATCAGACAGATATTCAGATACCTCAATTGAAGCGGTACCAACAAGCACGGGCTGACCTCTATCTTTACAGTCCTTAATGTCTCTGATGATTGCATCAAATTTCTGTTTTGACTTGAGATACACTGCGTCACTTGCATCATCGCGAATCATTGGCATATGTGTTGGTATGACGACTACTTCCAGGCCGTAAATGTCCTGAAATTCAAAGGCTTCGGTGTCTGCTGTACCGGTCATCCCCGACAGCTTTTCATACAACCTGAAATAATTCTGATAAGTAATTGAGGCCAGCGTCTGATTCTCGTTTTGAATTGGCACACCTTCTTTTGCCTCTATTGCCTGATGTAATCCATCAGACCAACGTCGACCTGACATTGTCCTACCTGTAAATTCATCAACAATGACTATCTCATTGTCTTTTACTATGTAATCGACATCCTTCTGAAATAAGGTATGGGCCCTCATTGCGGCATTTAAGTGGTGCAGCACGCTGATATTAACAGGATCGTACAAGCTCCGTTCTGAGCCAATGATATTTTCGTCACGAAATAGTGTTTCGATATAATCATTACCCTCTTCCGTGAGATAAGCCTGTTTCAATTTTTCATCGACACTGTAGTGACCAGGTCCGTCCTCTTCTTCCTGTTTTTCCAATCTCGGTATTATCTTGTCAATGCTGATATACAAATCTGATCTGTCATCAACTGCACCAGAGATAATTAACGGTGTTCGTGCCTCATCGATTAAAATAGAGTCTACTTCATCAACGATCGCATAGTTTAATTCTCTCTGGACACGACCTTCCTTACTAAAAGCCAGATTGTCTCTCAAATAATCAAAACCAAACTCATTATTCGTGCCATAAGTTATATCTGCCTCATACGCTTTCTTTCGGTCTTCCTGACTGATGCCCGTGTATATCACACCCGTTTTAAGACCCAGATATTCATAGATATTGTTCATCCACTCCGAATCACGCTTGGCCAGATAATCGTTTACGGTAATCACGTGGACGCCTTTCATACTCAGGGCATTGAGATAGGCAGGTAATGTTGCAACCAATGTCTTGCCCTCGCCAGTACGCATCTCCGAAATTTTACCGTTATGCAAGACCATGCCTCCCACCAGCTGCACATCAAAATGCCGCTCACCAAGTGTTCTCTTTCCTGCTTCCCGGACCAAGGCAAAGGCCTCAGGCAACAGATCATCAAGGTTTTCTCCCCGCATAAATCGATCACGAAATCCTGCAGTTTTCAGTGGGAACTCATGTTCTTGTAGGGCAATAAATTGCTCCTCCAGATCATTTATCTTTTCCACAACCTTGCACAATTTTTTAAGCATACGCTCATTGCGACTTCCAAATATTTTTCTAATTAAACCAATAACCATTGTGATTTATATAAGCTTGCGAAAAGCTCCCTTTACCGCCTGGAGTGATAGACCTTAAGGGAGACAAAAATGAGTTGTTAATTTATTGAAACAAACTTTCTGGGATTGACATGCTTGCCATTGTGTACAACTTCAAAGTGTACATGTGATCCTGTTGAACGACCTGATGTACCCATTACCGCAATGATTTGTCCTTTTTCTACTTTATCACCTACAACAACAAGATTTTTTTTGTTATGCGCATACCGAGTCACATAACCATTACCATGACTGATTTCAATCATGATTCCATATCCGGCATGCCTGCCTGACCATGTCACGATCCCGGTTGCAACAGATGTCACCTTTGATCCCGATTTTCCGGCCAGATCGATGCCCTCATGAAAATCTCTTCTGCCAGATATCGGATCAGTTCGCCAACCAAACAATGATGATGTCCAGCCACCAGTGACTGGACTCCCCTGTGGAAGGATTTGCGACTGGATGTTACTATTCATCAACATGGATTCCATCGCTGAAAACTTCTCATTTCTATCCTCAATCCTCTTACTTAAGATTTTTAATTCCTCAATAAAATCAATTACATCTAGAGAATTTTGATCCGCAATCATTAAAGGTCCACCCATGCCAGGTGGTTCCAGCAGGTTAAACTCGATATCAGAAATATTGGCAATATCAGCTAGGCGTGAACCCAGCGCATCAAGTCGAAGCAAGTGTGCCTGCAGGGTACTTAATCGCGCAGCCATTGCATCCAGACTTTTCGCGGCATTCCTTTTGGCACTATCTACACTGGTTTGCTGCTTTTCAAACTCTTGCTTCCACTCAACATCCTTTTGCTCATTCAGAGCAGAATATGCGATCTCAGCCTGATTAATGGCAATCTTACCTCCGACATGGAAGGTGCCAAATGCCGCTACCAGAAACAGTAGCCCAATAAACAGAGACCCAAACAAACCTATTGAGAGTCTGTAGGACTTATTTCTATTCTCCGATATTAATATGAGTTCCATATAATATTATTTTTCTCTATCATATAACTATGTCTGGTCAAAGAAACCTTATTGCCCGTCAGTTCAGCGAACTTGTCAGTTCCAATGATCAACTCAACAAGTTGTATCACCACGCAAAGGATATTTGTGCGCTCAATGAAAAACTACACAAACATCTTGCCCCTTCCCTACGTAGTCATTGTAATGTTGCCAACTACTCCGATGAAACCCTTACCGTGAATGCCGACACATCCGCCTGGGCCTCTAAACTACGATATTGTATCCCTGATATTCTTGAATTTGCAAAACTCGAATGCGGACTGACCAACTTAAAAACAGTCCGAGTCAGGGTTTCGCCAATCCACCACAAAGCTAATCAATCTAAAACTGATCAATCTAAATTTTCTGGTACCAATCCTACCAGGAAAGCACGCCTGTCAAAAAAATCTGCAGATTTTATCAAAAATGTCGCAGAATCAATCAATGATCCTGTCCTTCGAAAATCTATCCTAAAAATTAGTACCCACGGCAAATAACTTGCAAAAATATTTTATTATTATGTTGCTGCAATAGGCTGCATAAATGAGATGGGCAAATCTATCTCATCTTCAAAACTGACCAACTCCCATGCTGATTCTATGGCCAATAATTCCCTCAACAATCTATTATTTAATGCATGTCCAGATTTAAAACCTGTAAACGATCCGATCAGGCTATGCCCGAGTAGATATAAATCACCGATTGCATCGAGTATCTTGTGTTTCACACACTCATCCTCAAATCGCAATCCGTCTTCATTCAATATTCTGTAATCATCAACAACAATGGCATTGTCCAGAGTGCCACCCAATGCCAGGTTATTCTTTCGCAACAGCTCAACATCCCGCATAAAACCAAAAGTCCTAGCGCGACTCACTTCCTTTACATAGGAGGTTGTTGAGAAATCTATTTCAGCCTTACAATTTCCGTCATGAAACATCGGATGATCAAATTCGATGGTGAAACCTACTTTAAAGCCTTCGAATGGTTCAAACATCGCCCATTTATCACCATCCTCAACGCGGACCTTTTCCTTAATTCGCATAAACCGTTTTGGTGCATTTTGTTCTTCCACGCCTGCTGACTGGATCAGGAATACAAATGGCCCGGCACTACCATCCATAATGGGCACTTCATCAGAACTAAGATCAATATAGGCATTATCTATACCGAAGCCGGCAAGCGCAGATAACAGGTGCTCAACGGTTGATATTTTGACGTCACCTTTAACCAGTGAGGTAGACAGCATTGTATCGCCTACATTTTCTGGTCTAGCCTCAATTTCGACCGGGTCATCAAGATCGACCCTGCGAAAAATAATTCCGGCATTCACTGCCCCAGGCCTCAATGTAAGGAAAATCTTCTTACCGGTATGCAGACCAACCCCGGTAGCTCGTATAACATTTTTAAGCGTACGTTGCTTTATCATTGATTTTATTGACCTTTTTTATACATCTGCCCCTGAATCCCCCAAATATTCAGTCTTTCCCTAGCCTAACTAACCAACCTCTAAATACGAGGAACAGATTGAACGCACAGTGTATCAGGCAATTACATATATTATCAATCCGCCTGACGTCTTAAAAAGGCGGGAATATCCAAATATTCCGAGTTATTTTCAACCTTTTGCGAGTCTATTTCCTTATCCTGGTTACGCATCACCGTTGGGCGATCAAACACCTTGTAATCACCCACCGCAGCATTCTCGACCAATTGAACCCTTGTCGCTTCTTCCCGCGTGGTGTGCCCAAGTCCTGTTGCTACGATTGTGACTCTCATTTCGCCGCTCATATCAGGATCAATGACGGTCCCGACAACTACAGTCGCGTTATCAGAGGCAAATTGTTTAACAATATTGCCCACTTCGTCAAACTCACCAATTGTCATATCCATGCCAGCAGTAATATTCACCAAAATGCCCCGTGCACCTGAGAGATTAATATCTTCCAGTAATGGGCTGGAAACAGCAGCTTCAGCAGCAACAGCAGCACGATCTTCACCTTGTGCTTTACCTGTGCCCATCATTGCCATCCCCATCTCAGACATGACCGTCCTGACATCCGCAAAATCGACATTAATCAAACCAGGACAAGTAATCAGTTCTGCAATACCTTGTACCGCACCGAGCAGAACATCATTGGCAGCACCGAATGCATTCAAAAGACTAATATCACGACCCAGGACGGCTAATAATTTTTCGTTGGGGATCGTGATCAGGGAATCTACAAATTGCCCAAGTTCATTAATCCCCTCGTCGGCAATTTGTGCTCTCTTTTTACCCTCAAAAGTAAAAGGTCTTGTAACAACCGCAACAGTCAATATTCCCATCTCTTTTGCCACCTGAGCGACAATGGGTGCTGCCCCGGTACCGGTACCACCACCCATTCCGGAAGTAATGAAGACCATATCTGCACCATCCAGAACATCCATAATGCGATCTCTATCTTCAAGCGCAGCCTGACGACCAATTTCCGGGTCTGCTCCAGCACCCAGACCTTTTGTAATACTCCTTCCCAGTTGTAATAAAGTTTTGGCATCCGAATTATTAAGTGCCTGAGCATCAGTGTTGGCACAAATAAACTCTACACCTTCAATATTTCCTGACAGCATATGCTGGACAGCATTTCCACCACCACCACCAACACCTATAACTTTGATAATGGCAGCCTGATTGTCAGTATCTATAAATTCAAACATGACATAATCTCCTCATCTAAAAATTAATCTCTAAAAATTACTCTCTAAAAATTTCCTTGAAACCAGCTCTTCATTCTTTCCCACATCCCACCACTCCCCCTTAATGGTGAGAAACCTTCTTGCATTTGCTTGCGACCAAACAACAATAATCCGACGCCTGTAGAATAAATCGGATTTTTGACCACATCAGCTAAACCTGAGACATGTTGTGGCATACCAAGTCTTACTGGCATGTGAAAAATTTCCTCTGCAAGCTCAATCACTCCTTCCATCTTTGAACTGCCACCTGTCATAACGATGCCTGCAGCAATCAAATCTTCAAAACCACTTCGTCGTAGTTCTGCCTGAACGAATGTGAATAACTCTTCATAGCGAGGTTCAACTACTTCCGCTAATGTCTGTCTTGCCAGTCGACGGGAAGGACGTTCTCCAACGCCGGGGACATCTATCGTCTCTTCGGGATTTGCCAATTGTATTAACGCGCAAGCATATTGCACCTTGATATCTTCGGCATGTTGTGTCGGCGTACGTAATGCAACGGCGATATCATTGGTAACCTGATTCCCTGCAATTGGAATCACCGCTGTATGGTGGATCGCGCCATCAGTGAATACAGCAATATCGGTGGTACCACCACCGATATCAACCAGGCAAATGCCCAGTTCTTTTTCATCTTCTGTAAGCACGGCGTAACTTGATGCAAGCTGTTCAAGAATCACGTCGTCAACTTCAAGTCCACAACGTCGTACACACTTTATAATATTTTGCGCCGCACTTACCGCACCCGTGACTATATGTACTTTTGCTTCAAGCCTGACACCGGACATTCCAATCGGTTCTTTAATCCCTTCCTGATGATCGATAACAAATTCCTGAGGGAGAATATGAAGTATTTTTTGATCAGCCGGGATGGCTACAGCGCGTGCGGCGTCAATGACACGATCGACATCACTCATCGCCACTTCATGATCACGAATCGCTACGATTCCGTGAGAGTTAAGACTACGGATATGACTTCCTGCGATACCCGCGAATACAGAATGTATTTCACAACCCGCCATCAATTCGGCCTCTTCTATAGCGCGCTGAATAGAATGCACCGTGGATTCAATATTAACGACAACCCCTTTCTTAAGGCCTCGAGATCGGCTGGATCCCAAGCCAATGATTTCAATATCATCTTCACTGGATATTTCACCCACAATCGCAACCACTTTGGATGTCCCAATATCCAGACCAACGATAAGATTTTTATCCATCTTTTTTGTCATTATTAATTAACTCCGCTCTCAATATTTTCAATCGCACGTTGCTTCCAACGAACTGCAAACCCATTGGTATAACGCATATCAATTTCCTTGGCCTGAGATAATTTTTCACCCATATTTTTAATAACCATATACACAAATCGATCAATGCGACTCTCAAAATCTTTTCTGCCCAGCACCACACTCAGTCCACTATCTAATTCAAACTGCCAGGCACGTCGTTCATTCAAACGCAAATGCACGACAGACAGGCCGTAGAGTTGTTTTAATAAGTTGAATCTTTCCAATAATAATTTCTGGGAATCATCAGGCCCTTCAAGCATAGGAAGACCGTCAGGAAACGAATCTTTCTCTGGTGCGAAATAATGACCTTGATCATTTAACAATCCGGTTTCATTCCATCTGACAACTGCCGTTTGTTCATTGACAACAACCCTCAGACCATCCGGCCAGATCCGATGAACCGAAACTTCCTTTACCCAGGGCAATGCCATCAGTGTGTTACGTATTGCTGTGACATTAATGTTAAAAAAGCCACCCCTGACCTTGTCACTTACCAATTCCTGCATACGATTTGTATCGAGCCGCAGAAACTCACCCTCAATATGAACCTGCTTAATGGGCAGTGTGGCCGGTTTCATCATCCATAATGATCCCGCGATAATGACTGTTGTAACCAATACAGCCATCAACCCACCAAACAAACTGTTGGCGTGTGCAGAATGGTCATGTTTATCAAGACCGTTGCCTGTATTTCCATCCATTGTTAGTATCGCTTGCATAATAAAATTCTCATCATTCGCACAAACTGGTCGCCAATATCTTTAGAGTTAGTTCATCAAAATTTATGCCCGCCTTCTTTGCAGACATAGGCACCAAACTATGACTGGTCAGCCCCGGGATCGTATTTACTTCTATCAACCAGGGTTTACCATTGGCATCTATCATCAGATCCACGCGCCCCCAACCACTGGCATCCAGTGCCTGAAAAGCATCAACTGCCAATTCGCTGATTTCATCTTCAATCTCAAGGTCCAGACCACTTGGACAATGGTACTGGGTTGTCTCGGCAATATATTTTGCTTCGTAGTCATAAAATTCTCGCGGCGTTTCCAGTCTAATCATGGGCAATCTTTCATCAGCTAAAATAGAAACGGTGTATTCGCCACCCTCAACCCATGACTCAGCCATCACCCTTTCATCATATTTACACGCCTGTAACCATGCGTTCTCCAGCTCGCCCGCTTCCTTCACCTTGCTGGCACCATAACTGGAACCTTCTCTGACAGGTTTAACAAATAAGGGCAGTCCTAAATATTTGACAACATCAATCCAATCAGAATGCTCATTCAGTTCGACGAAGGGTGGCGTAGGAATTTCATAACTTTGCCAAATCTGTTTACTTCGACACTTATCCATCGCCAGAGAAGAGCCAAGAACACCACTCCCCGTGTAAGGTAATCCCAACGTTTCTAACATGCCTTGCATTAAGCCATCTTCTCCGCCCCGCCCATGTAGCGCGATGAATACACGATCATATTTTCCCTTTTCCAGTTGCGTCATTACATTTTTCTGAGGATCGACAATGTGCGCATCGATTCTCTGCCTTTGCAATGCATCAAGGACTGCTTGCCCACTCTGCAGAGAAATTACCCGTTCAGCTGACGAGCCCCCCATCATTACTGCAACCTTTCCGAAGTTCATTGTTTTATCAGAAACCGTTATGACATGTTTGCTCACCAACGATTCTGACTTCAGGAACAAGCTCAACACCATGATCAAGCTTTACCTTTTCCTGAATGAACAGAATTAATGATTCAATATCTGCAGCACTTGCACTTCCTGAATTGATAATAAAATTCGCATGCTGTTCCGAGACACAAGCGTTGCCCACAGACTTGCCTTTAAGTCCGCTAGCTTCAATTAATCTGGCTGCATAATCATTGTCAGGATTACGGAATACAGAGCCACAACTGGCTTTTCCTGTTGGTTGGCTTTCAGCTCGCTGACTTAAAAATGCCTGTATTCGTTCGACACCCTTTCCATCTTCATCAGTTTTAAGTAATAACTCTGCAGAAATAAACCATTCATCTTCAGGTAAATCTACAGAGCGGTATCCTGTCTCAAAATCCGTTGCCGTTCTTTTATTTCTTTGACCTCGTCGATTGACTGTTTCAACACTGTGAACTATGTTCCAGGTTTCTCCACCAAAGGCCCCTGCGTTCATTGCCAGGGCGCCCCCCATCGTCCCCGGGATACCTGCCAGAAATTCTCCCCCCGTTAATCCTGATTTCACGCTCATTCGTGCGACCTTCGCGCAAGCGACCCCGGCACCCACATGCATGTTTACACCATCGTAAACACGCAATTCATTCAATGCGCCAGAGAGAGCAATCACTGTTCCTTTCAGTCCTCCATCGCGCACCAGAAGATTACTTCCCAGGCCGAGCCATAAAAGAGGTTCATCCTCAGCCAATTGCCCAAGGAAACAGCAAAGATCATCAATATCGGCCGGTTTAAAATAACGTTCTGCGTATCCCCCTGTCCTCCATGAGGTATGTTTCATCATTGGCTCATTCAATTTCATGGCGCCGCGAATCTCAATTACCTGTTGCTCACTTTTTTTCATATGATACGTAGGTTCAAACACCAATATTCCAGACTGATTTGATTGTTCATAAAATTCATTTATTTCGTTTAACACCTTTATTTCTCAATGCCCCTTTTACCCGTACTGCTGTAACAAACCCGCAGATACCAAACCGACATCTCCTGCACCCAATACCAATAGCAGATCATTTTCTTCGACAAAGTTTTCCAGTAACTGAGGTATCTCTTCTCGTTTCTCAACAAAAATGGGATCAACCTGCCCTCTCTGGCGAATTGCCCGACACAATGATCGACTATCAGCACCAGCGACGGGTTTTTCACCGGCACTGTATATTTCCATTAATAACAATCTGTCGGTCTCGGAAAGCACCTTACAAAAATCCTCGAAGAGATCCCTGGTTCTCGTATAACGATGTGGTTGAAAAATTACCACAACACGTTTATCTGACCATCCCTGTCGAACAGCTTGTAATGTTGCATTTATTTCACGTGGGTGATGTGCATAGTCATCAATAATCAGAACCTTCTTGCCTTGAATTGTTAAATCACCCAATACCTGACAGCGTCGGGCAATTCCCTGAAATCCAGCAAGTGCACTGATGATGAATTCATCGGCAACACCCACTTCATGCGCAACGGCGATTGCAGCCAATGCATTTAAAACATTGTGTTTACCGGGCAGGTTTAATTTCACCTGCAACCATTCCTTACAATCTACTCGGGAAACCTGAAACCAGCTTTGCTGTCCTTCATGATGTACATCATGTGCGAAATAATCCGCTTCCGGATCAAAACCATACGTTTTGAAAGGTTTCAAAATACTTCCCATGATTTTTCTGACACCTTCATCATCCAGACAGATAATAGCCAGACCATGAAACGGCAGATGATGAAGGAATTCGATAAAGTTATCTTGCAGGCAATCTATATCACCGCCATAGGTTTCGAGATGATCAGCATCAACATTGGTAAGAATTGCAATTGTTGGTTGAAGATGTAGGAATGAAGCATCACTTTCATCTGCTTCAGCAACCAGATATTTTCCTGTGCCAAGGCGTGCGTGTGTGCCAGAACTGTTGAGTAATCCGCCAATCACATAAGTCGGATCAAACCCGCCTTCGGCTAGGACGCTAGCAACCAGGCTCGTGGTCGTGGTCTTACCGTGCGTTCCGGCAACGGCGATCCCTTGCTGGAAACGCATCAGTTCAGCCAGCATTTCTGCACGTGGTATCACAGGTATTCTCTTCTCACGTGCTTCAATCAATTCAGGATTATCATCAGCAATTGCACTGGAAGCGACCACCACATCACACCCATCTACCTGCGCCCGGTGATGATCAAGCTCAACTTTAATGCCAAGAGAACGTAAATGATTTGTCACGCGGCTTTCCTGCATGTCTGAACCTGATATCTGATATCCCAGGTTATGTAGTACTTCAGCAATGCCACTCATGCCTGCGCCGCCGATGCCCACAAAGTGGATATGGTTCACCCGATCCATTGCATTCTCACTCCTGCCACAATTTCCCATCGTACTATTTCGATGTTCAGGCACAAGCCACCTCTATACACAAATCAGCGACATGATCTGTTGCCCCCGGTCTGGATAAAGATCGAGAGATCTTTGCCATCTTGAGCAAGCCGTCCCGGTCTCGTGAGAAGTCTCTAAATAACTGAGCCAGACCTTGTCCATTCAATTCTGCTTCCTGGATCAGGACGGCACCGCCCTGACGACTTAAATAATTTGCATTGGCCGTTTGATGATCGTCTACCGCAAAAGGATATGGCACAAGGATCGCTGCAACACCTGCCGCAGCAATTTCAGCCACCGTCATAGCACCTGCTCTGCATAACACAAGATCAGACCACTCATAAGCTGCCGCCATATCCTCAATATAGGCTTGTGGTTCAACAGAAATATTTAAAGACTGGTAACGCGCTTTGGTTGAATCCAGGTGACTGTTACCTGTTTGGTGCTTTATCTGGAAATTTATTTCATCTCCCAGAATGGAAAACGCATCAGGAACAACTTCATTCAATGCCCTTGCACCAAGACTTCCACCCACAACCAGAACCCGTAAACAATTATTAGCGCGATCCTGAAACCGATCTTCCGGAATCGCTATTTCGATAATCTCTTCACGCACAGGATTACCTGTCACCTTTGCATTTGTTGATGGGCTAAAAGTATTTGGGAAAGCCTCCATCACAATACGTGCGAGTGGTGCCAGGAGTCGATTCGTCATACCAGCAACTGCGTTCTGTTCATGTACACACAACGGTATACGCATTAACCATGCGGCAATGCCACCGGGCCCACTGGCAAATCCCCCCATTCCCAGCACAGCGATTGGCTTGTAATTCATGAACAAAATAATCGATTGGGCCACTGCCATAAAAATGGATAGCGGTGCGGTGATCCAGCGCAAGAATCCCTTTCCACGCAAGCCACTAATGTTAATGGTTAATAATTGATAGCCTTTCCCCGGAACAATTTTCGCCTCAAGACCTGTTTTCGTGCCTAGCCATAACAAGGGAATACCCCTGTCCCGCAAACAATCAGCGACGGCCAATGCTGGATAGATATGCCCACCTGTTCCGCCAGCCATAATCAGAATTGGTCTATTCTCCAGGGGTCTATTCTGCATAACACTTCGTCTCATCGGGTGACCGCTTTATTTGTCGATTTTCTACATCTACACGCAATAAAATACCTAGCAACAAACAGGTAATCACCATGCTATTACCACCGTAACTCAGCAGCGGCAAGGTCAGTCCTTTCGTCGGTAACACACCAAGGTTAACGCCCATATTAATGAACGCCTGAACGCCAATAATCAAGCCAATACCATAGGCAAGGTAGGCTGCGAACAGCTTTCCCATTCGCTCCGCAATGTGACCGATGACAAAGGCTCGCCATACCAGAAAGCTAAACAATAAAATAAGGATCGTTGTGCCCATTAACCCGAACTCTTCAGCAAACACGGAAAATACAAAATCAGTATGCGCTTCGGGCAGATAAAACAATTTCTGTACGCTACTGCCCAGACCAACACCAAACCAATCTCCGCGTCCAAATGCAATTAATGCCTGAGTCAGTTGAAATCCACTATTAAAGGGATCTTGCCAGGGATCAACAAAACTCATTAATCTTTGTATACGATAAGGTGACAGGACTGCCAGACTGGCAAGAACCACTACAGCGGTTAACACCCATGCGAAAAATCTGCCGAGTGGAACGCCTCCCATAAATAGCATTCCCAGTGCTGTGGCGAATAGAACAACACATGAACCATAATCAGGTTCCAGCAACAACAACCCCGCAACGATGGTCAGAACACAGATAGGCCTGATAAACCCTGCAAAATTATTTCTGACATGCTCGCCATGGCGTACCATATAGCCTGCGAGATAAACAATGACACATAATTTGACAGGCTCGGATGCCTGTAGTGCGAATGATCCCACACTGATCCACCGCGTACTGCCATTGACTTCTCTGCCTATGCCAGGAATTAAAACGAGAAGAAGTAATAACAGAGCAAGGACAAGCAGTGGAACACTTAAAAACTCCCACACTGACAATGGGATCTTCAAAGCAGCGACAACGAAACTCAGGCCGATTGCCGCTGAAAACATTTGTCTCCAAAAATAATGCAGGGGCTCATGAAACTGACGATCAGCTATTGCAATAGATGATGAAGCCACCATGACAAGCCCTAGGCCAATTAGTAAAAAGAACACGGTCATCAACCATGTATCATAGGGTCGAAACAAACCATTTGTTGCTGATAAGTGACTTTTGAGAATTGCTTGCCGTGATCTATACATAACCCTGATCCCCCAGCACCCTTTTAACGGCAGTAGCAAAGGCTTCACCACGTGCCTGATAATTTTTAAACATATCAAGGCTTGCACATGCAGGAGATAACAAAACAATATCTCCATCCTTGGCAATTCTTGCTGCGGTCTCAACCGCCATTTCCATACTATCAACCGAATGAACAGGCACTACGTTCAATAGCACCTTGCCAAGCGTGGGCCCATCTTTACCCAAAACAATCGCGGCCTTTAGCCTACCTTCAGCAATTTCCTCCAAATCTGAAAATTCAGCGCCCTTTCCATCGCCACCAGCAATCAATATGAGATTTTCATCACCAGAAAGTCCTTTAATAGCTGCACAAGTTGCGCCGACATTCGTGCCCTTGGAATCGTTGACCCATTCAACATTTTTATGTTCAGCTATCCACTGACAGCGATGATCCAGACCCGGGAATGAGCGCAACACACTTAACATCGCATCTAATGGACAATTGAGCGTTTCTGTTAATGCCATGGCAACCATCGCATTAGCAATATTATGTTCGCCCCTGATACGCAGATCATTCACAGGAATGATCTTTTCATCACCCTTGACTATCCAACGCACGTCATCATATGCACGCACACCGTAATTGTCTGCCTCAGGTTCTAAAAGCGTAAATCCAACACAAGCTCTTTGAGCTCGAGACATGTTTACGACAGCAGGGTCATCCATATTGATGATCATTGTTCCGTCTCCATCATAGATGCGCTCCTTTGCCGCTTGATACGCTTTTATCCCTTCATATCTATCCATGTGATCCGGCGTGACATTTAAAACGACTGAAGCAACAGCATTTAGTGATGTCACTGTTTCTAATTGGAAACTCGATAATTCGAGCACATAAACATCAGGCTCTTTTTCGGACAGTAGATCCAGTACGGGCGTGCCTAGGTTACCACCTTCAGCAACATCAAGATTTGCTGCACGGGCCATTTCTGCAACCAGTGTCGTCACTGTACTTTTACCATTCGAGCCCGTGATAGCGATCACCGGAGATGAACTATTTCTACAAAACAATTCAATATCACCATACACGTCAACACCCGAATTGATCGCATTAATGATTACATCCTCGTGCAATGACACTCCGGGACTAATTAACAAACGTTCGGCATTGGCCAACAAGGACTCTTCGAATTCACCCAGATATAAAGGGATACCGGGCAAGGCTGCTTTCATCTCATTCAACATAGGAGGTTCATCACGATTATCGGCAACGGCAAAACTGACTCCTTGTGCAGCCAGATATCGAGCACAAGCAAAGCCTGTCTTTCCAAGACCTATAACAACTGTATTAAATTGTTTGTTTGTCTCTATCACCTCAAGCTCGTATGCCTCTGCACATTCCAAAGTTGTTACCTCACCGCACCTTCAGGCTGGCAAGACCAATCAATACCAGTATCACGGTAATTATCCAGAAACGGACAATCACTCTGGGTTCTGGCCAGCCCTTTAACTCATAATGATGATGCAGTGGTGCCATATGAAAAATTCGCTTGCCGGTTAATTTATAAGAACCGATTTGCAGAATGACGGAAAAAGTTTCCATCACAAACACACCACCCATGATGAACAACACCAGTTCCTGACGAACCACTACCGCAACAATGCCCAGCGCCGCACCCAGTGCCAGCGCGCCGATATCACCCATAAACACCTGGGCCGGATAAGTGTTGAACCATAAGAATCCCAGACCTGCGCCGACTATTGACGCACAAAATACTGCGACCTCCCCTACACCTTTGATATAGGGAATGCCCAGATACTCTGCAAAATAGATATGACCTGTGGTATAGGCAAATATCATCAGGGCGCCCGAAACCAGAACAGTAGGCAATATTGCAAGACCATCTAGTCCATCAGTAAGATTGACTGCATTACTGGAACCAACAATGACGAAATATGATAGAACAACATACATCCAGCCAAGATTGATTGTCACATTTTTAATAAATGGAACAATCAACTGTGTCTCCGCGGGAGAAGCAGCACTCACATAAAGAAATATAGCTGCGGCCAGACCAACAATTGATTGCCAGAAATATTTATACCGTGCTGGCAAGCCCTTCGGATTCTGCTTAACAACCTTACGATAATCATCAACCCAACCAATCACTCCAAAAGCTAGCGTTACCAGCAAAACAACAGCAATGAAGCGGTTACTTAAATCAGCCCAGCATAAAGTACTGACCGCTATCGATACCAGAATCAACAGCCCTCCCATGGTCGGCGTCCCGGCTTTGGACAAGTGTGATTCCGGGCCATCATCTCTGACACTCTGCCCGATCTGGTATTCATTCAATCGCCTTATCAAAGAAGGCCCAACCAGTAATGAGATGAAGAGTGATGTCAACACACCCAGAATTATGCGAAATGTCAGATATTGAAAAACATTAAAACCACTATGAAATTGAGTAAGATATTCAGTGAGCCAGAGCAACATGATTATTCTTTTATCTCCAGAGCATTCACCAGCTGTTCCAGGTTCATTGCACGAGAGCCTTTGATTAAAATTGTTACGTCTGAATCGATCTCTTCTCCTATCAATGAAACCAGTTGCTCATGGTCATCTACATGTCGGGCACCCTCACCAAAGGATTGAACAGTGAACTTTGTCAACTCACCGAGTGCATAAAGACGTTCCACACCTGACGCTTTACTTTTTTCTCCTGCACGTGCGTGTAGCACTTTGTCATCATTCCCAAGCTCGCCCATATCGCCGAGCACGAGCCAGTGTCTACCTGGGAATTCATCAAGTACTTCCAGTGCGGCATCCAGAGATGCTGGGTTAGCGTTATACGTATCATCAATGATTCGACATTGTTTAAAGCCGGTTTTAATTTGCAAACGTCCTTTGACTGTGCTGACAGATTCGAGACCTTGCTTGATGAAAGATAAAGCAGTGCCCAGACTGATTGCACACGCAGCAGCAGCTAAGGCATTGGTGATGTTATGCCTGCCAGGCAAATTGAGAGCAATTTCGACTTTCCCTACTGGCGTTATCATTTGAAAAGATGACTTACCATTTTCAATACGAACTGATTCGGCGGTAATTTCATTGTCACTGCCCAGTCCGAAGGTGAGCTGATTGGCGTGATTGCTCTTTCCCCGCCATAGATCAGCAAAGTCATCATCTCCATTGATGACGGCAACCCCATCTTCTGATAGACCGATAAAAATTTCAGACTTGGCATGGGCAACACCCTCAACACTCCCAAATCCTTCAAGATGAGCTGGCGCACACTGTGTAATTACAGCGACGTTGGGTTGGGCTATTTGTGAAAGCCATTCAATTTCGCCGGGATGATTTGCTCCCATCTCAATGACTGCATACTGATGATCGTCACCCAGACCAAATAATGTCAGTGGCACACCGATATCATTATTAAGATTTCCCTGGGTCGCCAGTACTGAAGACTTACAACCGCATATTGCTGCAACCATTTCCTTGACCGTTGTCTTGCCATTACTCCCTGTAATCGCAACCAAGGGAATGGAAAATCTTGCACGCCAATTTTTGGCTAACTCACCCATTGCATGTCGCGTGTTCTTGACAATGATTGATGGCCTTACCACTTCACATTTTTCTTCAACAAGTACTGCGCTGGCACCAGATGCTTTTGCTTTATCCAGGTAATCATGACCATCGAAATTTTCCCCACGCAAGGCAATAAATAATTCCTTCTTTTTTATCGTGCGGGTATCCGTACTGCATCCAAGGAAGCAAACATTATCTCCTTGATACCTTGCTTGCAAAATTTCGGCTGCTTTTGATATTTGCATATTAATCATCCACATTCCCGCTTTCAGGCTCCCCCAGAACTTGTTTGACGATTGAACGATCACTCAAAGGATATCGTACCCCTGCGATCTCCTGATAGTCTTCGTGACCTTTCCCGGCAATTAAAAGCACATCATCTTCTGATGCAGAATGGATCGCTAGCCTGATTGCTTTTCTTCTATCGAGTTCTTTTATTACCCGAGACTGATCTTTTATTCCGCCGATAATATCTTCAATAATTGTTTCTGCATCTTCATCTCGTGGGTTGTCATTGGTTAGAAAAATATGATCAGCATAAGTTTCAGCGATCTGACCCATCTCAGCACGCTTACCTTTGTCCCTTTGACCGCCACAACCAAAAACACAAATCAGTTTTCCTGAAGTTTGAGATTGCAACGCCCGCAAAGCCTGCCTTAATGCCTCAGGGGAGTGTGCATAATCCACGATGACCAACGGCATTCCTTCTTGCCTGAAATATTCCATTCTGCCCGGGACACTTGAACATTTTGATAAATTTGAAAGTGCATCCGAGAACGAAACACCTGCCATACAGAGTGCTGACAACGATGCCAATAAATTCGAGGCATTGAAATCACCAATCAGGTCTGACTGCAGCGACCCTTTCCCCCAGGGACTGCTTACGTCCAGCGTCAAACCCGCAGGCTTGTTTGAAACAACATTTGCCGAGACAACAGGAAAGTCGTATTGCCTTCCAGATGCGAGCGTATAGCCCACAAGCTGCATTTTATTCTGGAATTCATCAGCCAATTTGTGGCCATACTCATCATCAAGATTGAACACCGCTTTTCTGATCAAATAGTCACTGAATAGACGTCGCTTAGACTCTGCGTAACTTTCCATTGTTTGGTGGTAATCAAGATGATCACGGCTTAAATTTGTAAATACGGCAATATCAAATTCAACGCCTGTAATACGATATTGATCCAGGCCATGAGAGGAAACCTCCATGGCAACCAAATCAACACCATCCTGATACATATTTGCAAAAATATTTTGTAGCGTCACCGGCTCCGGTGTTGTATTGGGTCCTTTGCTAATTTGATCAAATGGGCCATATCCCAAAGTACCAATCAGGCCACTTTTGCCCAAGCCTATAAGGGAAGATGCTTGCGCAATCAGGTAACTCACTGTTGTTTTACCATTCGTTCCTGTAATGCCTATCACATTCATATCATGCGTTGGGTGTCCGAAAAATCTGGCAGCGATTAATCCCGCCTGTGCGCTCAACTGCGGAAGCGAAATCACCGGCACATTGTATTTTGGAATATCTGGTAGCTGATCCACTTCTGCAACAACTGCACTTACACCTGAATCAATTGCTGATTCCACGTAGTCCATGACAGCTGAATTTTTATAGGCAATAAACAGATCGCCTGTATTTACCTTACGACTGTCAGAAGTAATGCCCGTCACTTTGACATCATCCTGATTTGATAGTGGTAATAAACCCTGCAGCAACTGACTGAGTGTTTGACCGTATGTTAGATTTTCAACTGTCATCATCAGTCAGACCCCCTGTTGCAACTATTTGTCCGTTCAACGCAGATAAATCATCAGGTGGGATATCAAGCAAACGCAGGGCACCAGCCATCACACTTGAAAATACAGGGGCTGCCACCAAGCCACCATAATATTGATCGCCCTGGGGCTCATCGATAATCACCACAGCAATCAATCTTGGCTTGCTTGCGGGAGCCATGCCGGCAAAGAGTGATAGATATCGATCTTCTGAATAACCGCCTGCGACTGTTTTATGTACTGTCCCGGTTTTTCCTGAGACACGGTAACCTTCAATTGATGCCCGATATCCCGTGCCTCCTTTTTGTACAACTGCTTCCAGCATCTCTCTGACTTGCCGGGCCACACTTGCAGAAAACACGCGGCTTGCGCTGACAGGTTCCGTTACCTTTAAAAATGAAACTGGTAACATCATCCCATCAGTAGCAAATACCATATAGGCCCGTGCCAATTGCAGAGCAGTGACCGACATGCCATAACCAAAAGACATGGTTGCCTGTTCAACTTCAGACCAGTTGTTGTATGAGTTTAAAAACCCGGAAACTTCTCCCGGGAAACCACTTCCGGTTGTCTGTCCAAATCCAACCCTTACCAAAGTTGTCCAGAAATCCTGTGGTTCAAGTGATAGGGCAATTTTGCTAGCACCAATATTACTAGATTTTTTTATTACTGTAGCCAGGTCTATGACACCATAATTTCTATGATCCCGGATTATATGGTCACCAACTTTGAAAATCCCAGGACGCGTATCGATGGTCGTGTCCAAATCATATAAACCACTTTCCAAAGCCGCAGCAATGGTAAATGGCTTTAATGTTGAACCTGGCTCAAAAACATCAGTTAAAGCGCGGTTACGATAATTGCCACTCTTCAAACCAGTTCTATTATTCGGGTTATAAGAAGGCTGACCAACCATCGCAATGATTTCACCTGTATTCACATCGAGCATGATCAATGTGCCGGCACGTGCTTTATAGTGATTGACCGCAGCCTTTAGTTCTCTATAGGCCAGATATTGAACACGCCTATCAATACTAAGAACCAGTTGCTTGCCGGGATCCGGTGTGCGGATACTCTCTATGTTTTCAATGACGCGTCCGAGTCTGTCTTTTAAAACCCGTTTGCTGCCTGGCAAACCTTTAAGCCAACTGTCATATGCCAGTTCCAGACCTTCCTGACCGGAATCATCTATGTTCGTAAATCCAAGCACATGGGATGTGACTTCACCAGCAGGATAATAACGACGATATTCTCTCTGTAATGAGATACCTGGAATATCCAGTAACATAACCTCTTCGGCCAGGGCGGGAGCGACATGTCTTTTTAGATAGACAAACTTCCTGCCAATCCGATCTTTCAATAAGGTAATTAATTCTTCATCATTCATCTGCAAATATTTAGCAAGCTGAGCCAGCCTTGAGTCAGAAGCCAATACCTTTCTTGGAACTGCCCAGATCGAATTCACTGGAGTACTAATTGCCAATGACTCACCGTTACGATCCGTGATCATGCCCCGATGTGCGGATATTTTTACAACGCGTAATGCCCTTGCATCACCACGGTCCTGCAGGAATTCTTTATTCAATACCTGTAGGTCAACGGCACGGAAAAGCAACCCTGCCATACAGATTGTATAAATGCTGAGTAAAAACCAACGCCGCATTGGGAACTCAGTTATTTTCCCCGTTTCTTTTATTTTTCCTGTCTCCCTCATTTTCCGTCTCTAATCTTTTAATAGCAGAGTCATTTCGAGATCAGCGTGACAGATCGAATTTTAGGTTCAATCATGTGAAGCTCTGTTTTAGAAACAGACTCAATTCGTGCATCCGTTGCCCATGTACTCTGCTCCAGCTGCAAACGCCCCCATTCTTCATTCAAATTGTCTCTGTCTTTTTCCAATTTTTGTATTTCCACAAACAACCTACGCGTATCATGACGTGCTATTACAACCTTAATCGCGGAAAAAAATACTGCGGTTCCAAGAAGGATTAGGAAAACATTCTTCATATCGCTATACACTCGGCAATACGTAACACAGCACTCCTGGCTCTTGGGTTGTTTGCAATTTCATCTTGCCTGGAACGTATCGGCTTTCCTATAATGTTCAACTTCGGTTTGAAAACATCATGCGTCACGGGAACTTCTCTTGGGATATCGACACCATGAGATTGCGTACGCATAAACCTCTTTACCAACCTGTCCTCAAGTGAATGAAAACTAATCACCAATAACCTGCCGTTTGCGGCAAGCACATGCATAGCCTGCATCAATACAGCATCTAATTCTTCCAGCTCTTGATTGATGAATATACGAATTGCCTGAAATGTTCTGGTCGCGGGATGCTTGTTTTTTTCCTTACCTGGTATTGCTGTCGTGACCAAATCAGCAAGTTGTTTCGTCCTCGTGATCGGTGTTTCATCCCGTTGTTGAACGATGGCTCTTGCAATACGCCTGGAAAATCGTTCATCGCCAAATTCATAAAGCACCTGTGCAATTTCACCTACCGGTGCCTGATTGAGCCACTCAGCAGCGGTCATGCCATGACTGTTATCCATTCGCATATCAAGTTCACCATCACGCAGAAAGCTGAAGCCACGTGAAGCATCATCAAGTTGTGGAGAAGAAACACCCAGATCGAGCAATACACCACTAATCTTTTTTATCAGGTTTAATTCTCTCACTGTATCTTCCAGCCTGGTGTAGGAACCGTGCACAAGTGTGAATCGCGGATCATCTAGTAATTGTCGATCAACAGCTGCGATAGCGTCCGGATCACTATCGAACGCAAGTAAACGGCCATGCTCACCAAGTTGGTCAAGAATGGCGCGACTATGGCCCCCGCGACCAAATGTACAATCGATGTACATGCCGTCAGAACGTAGCTTGAGGCCTTGTAATGTTTCATTCAGCAATACCGGTGTATGTTGATACTCCGTGTTTTTTTTACCTTTGGCTATTTTCCTGGCCATTCCCCATGTGACTCATCAGGGGAAGACTTCATAGTGACAATGACCTAAGCGCATCGGGGGGTTCTCCTGACTCATCTCCAATTTGCTCCAGCCATTGATCACGTTGTTCTCTCCATGCGTTTTCATCCCAAATCTCAAACTTATTTCCCTGGCCAAGGATAACGGCCTGTTTTTTAAGTTGAGCGTAATCTCGCAATTCCTGCGGTATCAGGATTCTGCCTTGAGCATCCAACTGACAATCAGCGGCGTAGCCACGCATCATCTGTTTGGTCCTGCGACCCTGTTTTTCAAAATCTGATAAGTCGGCGAGTTTGGTTTCAATGAATTCCCACTCGATCAGCGGGTATAACCAGAGTGATCTATCCATTGGATTCAAGGTTAAAACCAGGCATCCCCCAGTTTCAGAAGACAGGCGCTCGCGATACCGACTAGGAATCGCTAATCGACCCTTACTATCAACACTGAGCGTGCTAAAACCTCGAAACAAGGAAATTCCCCTAAATGTTTGTTTTACCCACAATTACCCACAATCACCCACTCCGCGAACTATAGGTATTTGCAGGGTCCGATGCAAGCAAACTTTGTGTTTTTATTTGGGAAATGTGTCTGTGTAACAGATACTTAGCGATGAAAAGTAAAAAAACATGACGAATGTCAG
>SMUY01028202.1_pt1 | contig 25930 bp, 25 predicted proteins | sample 2456441 | NCBI WGS metagenome assembly SMUY01 (sample SAMN11095931, study PRJNA526329) | marine sediment metagenome | biome: Marine sediment; feature: Surficial sediment; material: Deep marine sediment; isolation source: Hadal surficial sediment | place: Pacific Ocean | collected 2014-11 | depth...
AAGGGCCGATCACCATCATCAACGGTGACGTCGTCATTCAGCCGGGCGGCTCGGTGTCGGGCGATATCCTCGTCGTCGGAGGCCATTTGGTCGTCCGATCCGGCGGCCTCCACCGGGGCACCGGCCGCGTCTATGCGGAAATCGCCGAGGTGTATCGCGACAGTGACGGCCTGCTCCGAGTACGCGAGGAACGAACACCCCTGGCCGAGCTGGCCGCCGAGAAGAGTTTCCAGGTCGGCGACGTCAAGACCACTCTGAAGCTGTCTCTGGGCGGGACGTACAACCGGGTTGAGGGCCTCCCCATCTATTTCGCGCCGATCTTCCAGTGGCGGCCATCGGATCGGGATACGCTGTCACTAGAAATCCGGGGCATCCTTCGCACGGCGCCCGACCAATCGGATCTTCGCAAGAGCCTGGGCTACTTCATCGACCTCGGCTGGCGCTCAGGGGGGGAGAGTGGTCCTCGGTGGGCGGTGGACTTGGTGGCCCGCAGCGAGATCGTGGGGATCGAGCAGCAGCCTCTTACCCGGTCCGAGAACGGCTGGTCGGCCTTCATCCTGCAGCGGGACTACCGGGACTGGTATCAGGCCGAGGGCATCGGGGCCACCGTGGGATTCGCGGCGGCGCGGCACCTGAGAATCCGGCTGGCAGTGCGTGGTCAGGATGAACGTTCGGTGCGGGCCAGCGACCCCTGGTCACTGCTGCGAAACTCGGACCGCTGGCGCCCCAACCCACTGATCGACGACGGTCGCTACCTCAGCGGCACGATCGGGCTGGCACTCGACACACGGAACAGCGCCTCGTTCCCGTCTTCCGGTTGGTTCGTCCGAACATGGTACCAACAAAATTGGAGTGGCGACGTCGCCCCGCTGTTGCTCCCGATTTCGATTCGGCGGCCCATCCCGACTGGCCCGACATACAACTTCGGGCGCATTTCCCTCGACGCCCGCCGGTATATGCGAATCAGTCCGGCCGTGCGAGTTGCCACCCGGCTGTTCGCCGAGGGGTGGGTCGGGGGCGACGATCTCCCGGTGCAACGGCGGTACTCGCTCGGCGGCACGGACCTCCTCCCAGGCTACCGCTTCCGCCAGGTTACCTGCGCCCCTCCAGGATTTGACGACCAGGCACAGGCGGCGTTCTGCAACCGGCTCATCGCGCTGCAGGTGGAAGTGAGGACACGGTTGTCGTTTGGCTGGGCCTACCGCCTGGAGGACCGGGAGCGGGCCGAACTCGACCGCCTCATCGCCATCGACCAGGCCGATCTGGTTTTCCTGGCCGACGCAGGCACGGCGTGGATCGCGGGAGACGGACCGGGACAGGTTCCCACCGGTAAGCTCCCGGCCGGGAGCCAGTGGAAGTTCGACGTGGGGGTGGGACTCGACCTCGGGGGTGTGGGCGTCTACCTGGCCAAGGCGCTGACCGACAACGTCCCCATTCGCCTGACCCTCAGACTTCACCGGCGCTTCTAGCGCCACCCGGCAACGTGGCCTCCTTCGCGCGGGTGCACGGACGTGCCTGGTGGCTTCTCCCGCTGCTACTCCTGGCGGCCCCACGTGCGGGCCTGAGTCAGAACCGGATTACGCTCGAAGTGGCCCTGGCCGCGGATTCGACACCGAGCGGGAGTCGTGATCCGATCCTGCGGGCGCGCGACCTCGCCAGCGACGACCGGTGGAGTTCCATGCTGCGCTCGGGCTTTCCGATCCGATTGCATTTTCAGGTAGAGCTGTGGCGCGATCGGAACGTGTGGTTCGACGCCCTCGAACGACAGGTCGAGTGGGACATCGTGGTGCGGCGCGAGCCGCTCCTCGATCAATACACGGTGAACACCATTACCCCGGCTTCGGTAGGCGAACAACGGTATGCCACCCTGGGCGCCCTCACCAGTGCCCTCGAATACGCCTACCGCATCACCATCGGCCCCACTGAGCCCGGCGACTATTACTACGCGGGCGTACTGGGTCTGGCGACGTTATCGGACACGGACCTCGAGGAGCTCGATCGGTTCTTGCGGGGAGATCTCGGATCGGCGGCAAGCGGGGGGGAGAACCTCGGCGATGCGGTCAGCCGCGGAGCCAAGCGATTGCTGCTCCGCTTGGCTGGCTTGCCGAGCCTCCGACTGGAAGCCCGGTCGGAGCGGTTCAAAGTCCGCTGAGAGCCTGCAGCGCGTCCTTGCCGTAGAACATGCGGATGTACTTCGTCTGAATGGATGAAAGTCGGCGGACGGCCCAGGCGAGGTGGACGAAATGAGGTTCCTGGGGCGCCACCTTCGGACGCATGCCGCATTCCTCGGCCAGCCGGTTCCCCTTCCGTGTGTTACACCTGCTACATGCCGTCACCACGTTGGCCCAGGTGTTTTTGCCTCCGCGCGACAGCGGGACGAGATGGTCCCGCGTTAGACATTCACGGTGGCGCAGATCCGCCTGTGTCCGTTGGCAATACTGGCAGCGATAGTCGTCGCGCGCGAAAAGGAAGGTATTGGTCACTTGCCGCCGGAACCGGCGGGGTACGTGCACAAACCGAATCAACCGGATGACTGCGGGTCGTGGGATGTGCAGTCGCTCGCTGCGGATGACGTGATCACCTTCCGCCTCGACAATCTCCGCCTTGCCATCGATGACCAGTCGGAGGGCTCGCCGGACCGGAACCAGCGTCAGCGGTTCATAGGATGCATTGAGTGCCAAACACCTCACAGATGCTCTCCTAAGGCACGGACCGTTGCTGCTGGAAAGAAAGACTCCCACTTGGGGACGGATCAGCCGATGGCTACCCCACACCCCTGACGAGGCCGTTCGAAATTCCTGCAACCGGATTGAATCGTAACGTTCCCAGGAAGCGGTAGCAAGGCGGCCGGGAGCCGAGCAATGGCTTCCTCAGGACCTGCGGTACCGGTCGATTCCGGCTACCGTGGCCAGCACGACGTCCTCGTCCGGCGAGTACAACACCCGCCCCGCCATGGTGTCGGCCGTGACTCCGCCGCCGGATTGCCGGACCACGAGGTCGGCCCAGCGCCCGACCTCGAGCGCGCCGATGGTGCTGCCCCAGCCAATCGCCTCCGCAGAACCTATGGTAGCAAGCTCGATAGCCTCCGCGGCGCTGAGCCCTGCCAGCTCCCTGGCCAGGCGCGCCTCCGCCAGCAAATCCGCTGGAGACGCCGAGATCTCCGAGTCCGTCCCCAGGCCGACGGTGATCCCGGCATCGAGCAACGCCCGCAGTGGCGCCTCGCCGTGACCGTGCCTCATGTTGGATACCGGACAATGGGCAACCGAGCACTGCCGTCGTGCCAACAGATCGATGTCGGCCTCGTCGACTCGGATGCTGTGGATGCACAACAGCCCCGGACCGAGGATCCCGTGCCGCTCGAGCCACGCGACCGGTGAGTCGCCCAGCGGTTCCGGCAGGGGGATCCCCCGAGCCCGCCACACCTCCTGGAACGGTCCGGTTCCGGTTGCCAGAAGATCGGTCTCGGCCTGAGACTCGGCGATGTGGACCGCCATGGGGAGCCCCTCGTCTCTGGCGAACGCTGCCACGGCACGGTAGAGCGGACCGCTGACCGTGTATGGCGCGTGGGGCGAGACGCCTATGCGAAGGCGAACCGAGGCTGACGTCTGGAGTATTGCGACCCGGCTGGCCAAGAGTGCGACGCTGTCTTGGCACTGGTCGGGGTGCGGGCCGAATACTTCCTGGAACACCACGCCCCGCCCACCGAGTTCGTCAAGCGCCTCAGCGACCGCACCGCTGTCACCGGTCTCGGCAACGGTCGTGACCCCGGCGGCGAAACACTGTTGCACTCCCTTCCTGGCGGCAACCCGGAAGTCTTCCGCCGACCGAGTCTCCTTGAGTCTGCGGACCGAGCGGATCCAGGCGTCGAACTGCGGCTCGTCGACTTCCCCGGCGAAGCCCGTCAGCTCGAGATGGCTGTGGGCATTGACCAAGCCGGGCATGATGATCGCGCCCGCGAAATGCTCAGCCGGGACTCCGGGCGGCCTGGGCACCTCGCCGTCGGGCCCCACCGCGACGATGCGCCCGTCATCCCCGACGAGGACTGCGCCCGATGGGATCGGTGGTGCGGTGACGGGATAGACCCACTCGGCGCCCAGCCTGCGGGCCGGCATGTCAGTGGTCGGGACTCGAGACGGAGCTGGTACTTCCGCCGATGCGGAATGGGGAGTGCACGGGACAGAACTGGTCGGGCTCGGTTCCCGGGAGGTAGGACTCGATTGTGCGGAGATCCGTGGGACAGAACGACGTCACGATGTAGCCGGTCGAAACATCGATTTCCTGGAAGGTCAGGCCGCTCGGTCTGGGCCAGGCCTTGGGAGCCGGACGGCGCTCGTACACTTCGGTCATCATTTGGGTCCAGGCCGGAGCTGCCAGCCGACCACCCGTGGCCAGGTTCATGATGCGCTTGGGGTGATCGAACCCGATCCAGACACCGGTCACCATATCCGGCGTGAACCCGATGAACCAGACGTCGTACCCGTCGTTGGTCGTGCCGGTCTTGCCGCCGGCGGCGATATCGAACCCTTTTGCCCGAACGGCTCGATACCCGGTCCCGCGCCGGATGACGTCGCGCAACACATCCAGCACCAGCCACGTGTGGGCCGAGTCGGCGACCACTTCCCGACGGATCTCCGGCTGCCACAGAATCCGGCCGTCACGATCCTCAACCCGCAGAATCCCGATCGGGGTCGCGCGGACACCCATGTTGGCGAACGTGGTATAGGCGCCGATCAACTGAATGGGCAGCACGTCGGCCGACCCGATGAAGATGGACGGGTACGGCGGAATCGGGGTGGTGATACCGAACTTGACGGCCTCGGAGATGACTGCCTGTTCGCCGACTTCCTCGAGTCCCAGCCGAACGGCGATGATGTTGTCGGAGGTGAACAGTGCCCGCCGGAGCGTCATGGGCCCGGAGTACCGGAGGTTGAAATTCTTCGGCTCCCATGGAGGTTCGCCGATGTTCATCTCGACGCTGATCGGCTCGTCCACCATGATGTAAGACAAGGGAATGCCGGCGCGAATGGCCGCCGAGTACACGAAGGGTTTGAAGGTGGACCCGGGCTGGCGCCGGGCTTGTGTCACCCGGTTGAACTTGCTGTCCTCGAAGTCCCGTCCACCGACCATGGCCCGGATGTATCCCGTGGCGGCCTCGATACTGAGCATGAGGCCCTGGAGGTACTGGGGGGCTTCCTCGCCGGCGGCAACGGTATCGCTGCGCACCTCGAGGTACTCGCTGTAGCTGAGGTGGGTGAACTTGCCGTAGTCACCGTCCTCGATCGCCAGCAACTGCGCTTCCAGCGCTCGCTCCGCCGCCTGTTGCATGTCGAGATCGAGGGTGGTGTAGATGCGGTACCCATCGCTGTACAAATTGCTGCCGAACCGGGCATCTAGTTGCTGGCGGACGTATTCCACGAAATACTCCGCCACCCCGCTGTAGTCGGACCGTGAGGACAGCAGCAGCGGATACGCCTTCCACCGCTCGGCCTCGGCGGCGTCGAACAAGCCGTCGTCCCGCATGGCGTTGATGATCGAGTTTCGCCGGAGCACGGCCCGCCGCGGATTGCGCCGCGGGTTATACCGCGTAGGCGCCTTTGGCAAGGCGGCGAGCATGGCCGCATCGGCCACGTTGATGTTGCGGACGGACTTCCCGAAGTAGCGCTGGGAAGCCGCCTCGACGCCGTAGGCCCGATTGCCGAGGTTGATCTGGTTGAGATACAGCTCGAGGATCTTGTCCTTGGAGTACTTCTTTTCGATCTGCCGGGCGACACGCATCTCCCGCACCTTGCGTTTCAGGGAGCGGTCCCGGCGGTTGATGTCTTCCGGGAAGACATTCCCGGCTAGCTGCATGGTGATGCTGGAGAAGCCTTCCCGGACGCTGCCGGCCAGGATGTTGTTCTTGATGGCGCCGATGAAGCGGATCCAGTCGATGCCGTTGTGTCGGTAGAACCGCTTGTCCTCGGTGGAAAGGAACGCGGCAATGATGGCGGGCGACATCTCCCCGAGGGGCACGACGGTGCGCCGCTCCAGCCCCAGATCGGTGATAAGGCGCCCATCGGCCGCGAACACCTTGGACGCCTGGTCGGGATCGTACCCCCCGAGGCCTTCAATGGACGGGCACCGGCTGCCGGCACAGGCCCGGAACCAGGCCCCGCCGGCGAAGGCCATGCCGAACACGCCCAGGGACAGCACCGCGATGACGACGCCCCGCTGTACCTGCGGACGGCGCCACCAGGGTATGAATGTGGGGGGCGATGAAGGATTCGTCATAATCTCCCTTGAAGGTAGTGAGGCCACCAATCAGATGCCATTGGCCTCGGAGGCGCTTGCCTCTCACGGGCGGGCCGAATACGATTGGCGGCAATGAGCACGCTCTACGACGAACTCTCCAGCCGCGGTTTCGTTCAAGACAGCACGCCAGGGCTGGCGGAGCGCCTGGCCGAGGGCCCGATCACCGGTTACGTAGGATTCGACCCGACGTCCGATTCGCTTCACGTCGGGAATTTGGTGCCGATCATGGGATTGGCCTGGCTGCAACGCACCGGCGGGACTCCCATCGTGCTGGTGGGTGGGGGAACCGGCCTGGTGGGCGACCCGAGCGGTAAACGGGAAGAGCGTCCCGTCCTGCCCGCGGAGCAGGCCCAACAGAACGCCGCCGCCATCCGGGAGCAACTGCTGCACTTCCTGGATTTCGAAGGGCCCCGGCCCGCCCGCATGGTCGACAACACCGATTGGCTCGCCGACATGCGACTCCTCGATTTTCTGCGTGACACCGGCAAGCACTTTACCCTGAACTACATGATGCAGAAAGAGTCGGTGCGGAGCCGGATGGAAGCCGGCATTTCGTTCACCGAGTTCAGCTACATGCTGGTGCAGGCCTACGATTTCCTTCATCTGTTTCGGACCGAGCGGTGCGAGCTGCAGATGGGAGGGAGTGACCAGTGGGGCAACATCACCGCCGGGATGGAACTCATCGGGCGGGAAGAGCGTGCCAAGGCGCACGGCATGGTGTTTCCGCTACTGACCACGGCCTCCGGCACCAAATTCGGCAAGAGCGAACGGGGCAACATCTGGCTCGACCCGGCCAAGACGAGCCCCTATCAATTCTACCAGTTCTGGCTCAACACCGACGACCGGGACGTCGAGCGGTTCCTCAAGTTCTTCACCTTCCGATCGCTCGACGCCATCGCCCAGCTGGTCGGCGAGCACGAAACCGATCGGGCCCAACGGGTGGCCCAGCGGGAACTGGCGCGCGACCTGACGGCCCGGGTCCACGGCGACGCCACGACCGCGGGCGTCATCGAGGCCAGCCGGATCCTGTTTGGGGGTGGTGACATCCGCGCCGCGGACCAGGACGTGTTTCACGTTCTGGCCGGTGAGGTGCCCGTGGCTCGAACAACCCGAGAAGAATATGCAGCCGGTATCTCGCTGGTGGACGCCCTCACTCGCACGTCGCTGGCATCCTCCAAGGGAGACGCGCGCCGTGGCCTGCTAGGCAAGGGCTTCGCGGTCAACGGCGAGAAGGCCGACGAGGTGAATCGCGTGCTGGGCGAGTCCGATCTGCTGGCCGAGCGCTGGGTTCTGCTCAAGAAGGGCAAGAAACACTACGCCCTCCTGGAGGTCGGAGGGTAGCCATGAGCGGGAAGAGGGAGGCAACACCCGCCCCCGCGCCCCACTCGTGTTCTCACCCCAGGACCTCCGCCACTCGTTCCATCTCCGCAATCGTCGTGTAGCAATGCGGGCTGAGACGGATGGCTCCTTCCCGCAGGCTGGTGACGATTCCCGCCTCACACAGTCTGTGGTAGGCCCGCTCGATGTCCGGCGGTGCCAGGCACACGAAGCCCGAGCCATGGCTGCCCGTGGCAGACTTGAGTGGCACACCGGTGGCCTCGGCCCAGCGCCGCACCGGTTGGGTGATTCGGTCGAGGTGCGCCGCGATCCGATCGACTCCCAGCTCCAACAACAGAGACAGTGACGCGTTGAATCCCACGAAATCCTGGAACGGGAGCGACACCAGTTCGAAGCGCCGTGCGTCCCGATGAAGAGTGCGGTGGTAATCCGTGAGCCGGGTGAAGTCGTCGGTACCCTCGTGCGCCATCCAGCCGGTCACCAGCGGGCTGAGCCTCTCGATCAACGCCCGGCGCACGTAGACGAACCCCGTGCCCCAGGGTGACAAGAGCCACTTTTGCCCGCCGCAGGCAAGTATGTCCACCAATAGGTTGGACAGATCGAGCGGTTGTTGCCCCAGGCCCTGGATGGCGTCGACCACCAGATAGGTGCCGCTGTCGCGGGCCGCACGACCGAGCCGGGCCAGGTCGACTCGGTACCCGTTGCTGAACTGCACCCACGACACGGCGAGTACCTTGACCTCTGCGTCCTGCACCCGCGCCAGCAGATACTCCTCGTCGGGCCACCCATTCACGGTGCAAGGCACGATCTCGAGTCGCACACCACGGGACGCGAGACGCATCCACGGGTAGACGTTGGCGGGGAATTCTCCATCGCTGACGACGACCACGTCGCCCGGTTCGAGGGGCAGGGTGGCCGCGGCAAGATTGAGTCCCCAACTGGTATTGCCGGCCAGGGCTATCTCTTCGACGTCGGCGTGCACCAGGCGTGCGGCAAGGTGGCGGGCGTTTGCCAGGACACCTTGCAACATGGAGTCCGTCATTCCGTCCATCGCCGCTCTGCGACGATTGAATTCCTCCACGGCGAGCAGTGACCGTACAGGAAGCGGACCGGTGCTGGCGTGGTTGAGGTAGATCCTGTCACCGGCCCAGGGAAACTCGACATCCCGGAGGGCGGTCACGTCATATGCCGGCTGGTTGGGCAGTCGGGCGAACGGTGCTGTGCTTGGCGTCTCCATAAGCTCCCGCTACGTTACCGTGAAAGGAACCCGAAGGGCAACCCGGCATGGACCTACGGAAGTTTTCTCTGGTGTTGAGCGGTGGAGGCCTCAAGGGGCTGTCCCACGTCGGTGTTTTCCGGGCACTGGAAGAGCACGGCATGGACCCATCTCTGGTAGTGGGCAGCAGCATGGGATCCCTCATAGCAGCAGCCTGGGCCGCCGGATTGTCGGCCGAGCAAATGGGCAAGGGGGCCGCCAAGGTCCAGCGCAAGGATGTCTTCAGAGTGGCCCACGCCGACATGGCCTTTCGCCGGATGCGGGCACCGGGCATCTACCGGCGCGAGCCGCTGGAAACGCTGATCCACACCATCGTGGGACAGCAGACCTTCGACCAACTCCCGCGGCGGCTGGTCATCAATACCGTGGACATCGACAGCGGCATGCAGGTGTTGTGGGGGACGCCCGGACTGACGGACGTAAAGGTGGCCGACGCCGTGTTCGCGTCGTGTGCCCTCCCCGGCATTTTCCCACCGCGGGAAATCCGCGGCCGGTTCTACTGCGACGGGGCCCTGGTCACCAACCTCCCGGTGCGGGCCGCCCTGGCCCTCGGCGGGGCACCGGTCGTGGCCGTCGACGTCGGCGCCACGGTGGACACTCGGTCGGATGGCAGACGCGTCGGCTTTGCCAGCACGTACGTCCGCGGCCTCGAAATCGTGATGCGCACCATGTTGGAGGGTGCCACTCGGCACTGGCACGGCCATCCCGTGCTGCTGATCGATCCCCGAGTGGAACACGTGTCGATGTTTTCCTTCGACGAAACCCCGGAAATCATCGAGGAGGGGTACCGGGCCACAATGGAGGCCCTGGATGGGTATGCCGATCGCCTGTTCGAGGATCGGCCCGCCATCTACCCGCAACGAGCGGTGACCGTGACGATCGACAGCGCCCGTTGCACAGGGTGTGGCGCCTGTATCATGCGCGCCCCCGAGGTGTTCGCCTACGGCCCGGATGGCAAGGCCGAAGTCGTGGCTCCCCACCAGGTGTGGTCGCCATTCGACGGCGATTACGTTCACAACTGCCCCGCCTACGCCATTACCGCTAGCCCCGACGCGGAGGCTTCACCCGACTAGCAGAGGTCGGCGGTTCGCAGCAATTCTACCATGCGGTGCATGTAGGTATGCTCGGCCAGGGCCACCGTCCTGGCGCTGTGTCCCATCGCCTCGGCAGCCGGTGGGTCGTGCAGCAGCGCACGCACGGACTCCTTGAGCATACCGGCGTCCTCGAACTCCATCAGCTCCTTCTTCCGAACAAAATGGAGCTCGGTATCTTGGCGGCGGTCCACCACCTGGGCGGCACCCATGGCCGCGAGCTCGAAGACCCGCTGGTTGCACCCGGCGTTCCAGGCAGACTGGCTCGATTCCCGATGGATGTTGAGCGCCACCGACGCGCCGGCGTAGGCCCGCACGTAGTCGAGGTCGCTGAGCCGCTCGCCCCGGCAGTATGGTCGCAGCGCCGTCCGGCGCCATCCCCTGCCCCACACGGCCAGGCCGAACTCCACCACTTCCGCCAGTAGCGCCTCCCGCCGCGGACTGGCCCGCCCGGCAAACACGACGTTGGCCCTGAACCGGTCGCGCGAGCGCAGCGGCCGATGGAACGACGGATCGCAGGCCGGTGGGAGATAGTGCACCGACCGACCGGCCCGCTGGGTGAGGGCCGCCGCGACATCCGTCCCCCCGACGAACACGTGGTCGTAAGCCCGAACCGTGTCATCGACCGACGGCCCGTCGGGGAGCGCGTCCGGGCTCCACCACAACCAGCGACAGTCGTCCCCCCGCCGGAGCCAGTGGACGTCGTCAGCCCTGAACGTCCGGCTACCGACGACGATGACCGCGTCGAACCGGTTCTTGGACAGGATGCGGGCCAGCCGGGTTGCCCGGTCACGGCGGCGGAATCGGCGGAGCCACCCGACACCACCCAGCAAATTGAACGGGCGCACCGAACAGCCAAGCCGCTCGAGCGCCCGCTGGCGAAGCGAAGAATGCGCGTTCAACACGTGATCGAACGGAGCCACCAACAGCACCCGCGCGGAGGACGAGCCTTCGGCGTCGGTCATACTCGTGTGGGGTCTTCGCCTTCGGAGACCACGGACGGCTGGGCCACGACGAGCTCGGGCGATGTCGCCGACCCGGCTGCTGCGGGAGCAGCGAATTGGAGATCGTAGAGCTTGCGATACACCCCCTGCAGGGCGTACAGAGATTCGTGGGTACCGTGTTCGACCAGCCTGCCGTTATCGAGCACCAGTATGTCATCGGCGTTGCGGACCGTGGACAACCGGTGGGCGATGACCAGGACGGTCCGGTCCTGCATCAGGAGATCGATGGCACTCTGTACTTGGTGCTCCGACTCGGTGTCCAGGGCGCTGGTGGCTTCATCGAGGATGAGGATGGGCGGGTCACGGAGGAGTGCTCGGGCGATGGCGACCCGCTGGCGCTGCCCGCCGGACAGTCGCGCCCCCCGCTCGCCGAGCAGGGTGTGGTAGCCCTGCGGCATGGCGCTGATGAAATCGTGGGCATTCGCCGCCCGGGCGGCGCGCTCGACCTCGTCACGCGAGGCCCCCTGTCGGCCGATGAGGATGTTGGCGTACGCGGTGTCGTTGAGTAGCACCGTTTCCTGGCTGACGACGCCCAACAACTTCCGGATCGAGGATCGGGTGAGATTGGTGAGCGGTTCGCCATCGAACAGCACCGCGCCCGATTGTGGCTCCAGGAATCGGGGGATGAGGTCTACCAAGGTGGTCTTCCCGGCTCCCGACGGCCCGACGATGGCGGTCACGTGGCCACGGGGGACGGTGAAACAGATATCCTTGAGCACCTCCGTGGTGCCGTCGTAGGCAAAGGTGACGTGGTCGAAGCGGATATCCCTGGTGAAGGTCGCGGGGCGCTCATCCGGCAAGTCTACGTCGGTCTGGGGCTGGTCGAGCAGCTCGAATACCCGGTCGGCACTGGCCATCGCAATACTCACCGTGGCCGGATACTGGGCGATGGACTTGATGGGTGACATCATCCGGAGCGCCGCCACGAGGAAGACCACGATGACCTCCGGGCTCAGCGAAATGCCGAGGATCTCGGGACGAGTACCCGCCAGAACGAGGAGCACGAGGACCAGCACGCCGAACAGCTCACTGATGGGACTCATCGCCAACAGGAACCGCTGGGTTCGAATGACCAGCTTGCGGTACCGTTGCGACTGCTGGAGGAACTCCCCGATCTCACGGTCCTCTTCGCCATAGGCTCGGATCAGCTTGATGGCGCCGACCCGCTCGGCGATCGTGGCCGTCACTTCGCCGCGCTCGTCCGCGCGGCCGCGCGCGTGGAATCGCAATCGCTTGAGAAGTGCGCCAATTCCGAGGATGAGCAGCGGCGCCAAGGCCACGGTCAGCAGCGTGAGACGCATGGAGATCTGCGTGAGAGCGACCAGGCTCACCAGAATCATGAACGTGTTTTGCACCAGTCGTGCCATGGTGGCCGACACGATGATTTTCGTCTCTTCGACGTCACTCAGGAGAGAGGCGATCACCTGGCCCTGCTTGGTCGACTGGAAATAGCTCAGGTCCAGACGCAGGATGTGGCCGAACAGCCGGACGCGAAGATCCCGGACCATGCCCTCTTCGATGAGGACCCTGGTGTAGGCGGCCACATACGCCAGAACGTTCTTGAGCACGACCACGAAGAAAAACAGGGCCAGGATGCGGACCGCTGCCACCGTTGGGGTCGCACCAGCGAGCAGCGGTGCGGAAATCCAGTCGACGAATGACTCGAGCCGGGTCGGCGTAGCCACGTCGAGAACCCCTGCCGTTCCGAACAGGACCCGCAGCAAGGGGATGAGCAGCACCAGAGTGAAACCGTCGAGGAGCGAGGCGAGAAAACTGGTCAGGAGGCTCAGCCCAATCTGGGGCCGAAATGGCCGCAGGAGACCAAAGAGCCTGCGCGCGGATGCCACGGTCAGCCTCGCCGGGGCGTCAACAAGGCGATCGGCAGAATGACTTCCTCGGGTGCGACCCCCCCATGGAGGAAGGCTCCTCGATACCGCGCTTGATACTCCCGCAGCTTGGTCGGGTAGACGAAGAACCGGTCGCCGATGGCCAGGAGGAGCTGCGTGTTGGGCTTCTCCGCCGGCAAGCCGTAGTCCGCGAGCCGCTTTACCAGAATGGCCGCGGACGGGTCCTCGGCGCGGATGTCCTCGGCGAACTTGTACCGTAGGTGCGGCGTGGCGTCGCGCCTGGCGTACACCGTGGCAGGGGTATGGCAGTGGATCGAACCGTGGTCCGTGGTCAGCAATACGGTGACGTTGCGACGCTCGGCCTCCTGAAGTGCCGCCAGGAGTGCGGAGCGCTCGAACCAGGTGCGGGTGAGATTGCGAAGCGCGGCAGTGTCGCGTGCCACTTCGTAGAGCGTCGCGTTCTCCGTTCGCCCGTGGGTCAGTTGATCGATGAAATTGAAGACCAGCGCGGTCACGCCATCGTGCGCCAGATGGGCCGGCAAACGCCGGAGCATCGACTCGCCATCGGACGCCGTGAACACTTTCTCGTAGTGGACCGGCACATCCTCGCCCGTCAAATCCTTCAGTTGCTCCGTCAGCAGTTCCGCCTCGTGGGCGTTCAGCCCGCCCGCTCCCCCGTCCCGCGGCCGCCACCACTCCGGGTGGCGCGCTGCCAGTTCCGCGGGGAACAAGCCGCTGAAAATGGCGTTGCGGGCATAGGGCGTGGCCGTGGGCAGGATGGAGAAGTAGTGCGCCGTCTCCACCTCGAACAGAGAACCGATCAGTGGCCGGAGCACGGCCCACTGATCGAGCCGCAGACAATCGACCACGACCAGCAGCACCTTGCCGTTCGCCTCGAGCACCGGGCGCAGGAACTCGGCGCCGACATCCACCGACAATGGCGGTCTGTCCGACTCGGAATCGTGGAGCCAACCGGGATAGCTGGCGGCGATGAACTTGGCAAAGTCACCCCGCACGGCCGACTGTAGGGTCACCAGCGCTTCCTGCAACCCCGGTTCGTCCGCTTCGGACAGCTTCACCTCCCATTCGGCCAGTTCGGTGACCAGCTCGATCCATTCACGCCACCCCATGTCGCTGCCGTGGTGGGCATCCAACTCGCGGTAACGGGTGGTGAAATCGCGTGACAGGCGCTGTTGCCGGATGCGGTCACCCTCCACCAAACGGGTGACGACCGTGAGGATCTGCCTCGGGTTGACCGGCTTGACCAGGTAGTCGGAGATCTCAACGCCGATCGCTTCCTTGAGCGTTTCCTGCTCTTCGCTCTTGGTGACCATGACCACCGGCGTCGTCTGGTCGACTTCCCGTATCGCCCGGAAGATCTCCAGGCCCCGGCGGCCGGGCATCTGCTCGTCCAGGAGTACCACCCCATAGGTTTTGCGCTGGAGCAGCACGAGAGCATCGTCACCGTGAGCCGTCCGGTCCACGGTGAAGCCATGATCCTCCAGAAACATGATGTGGGAGGTGAGGCTCTCGACCTCGTCGTCCACCCAGAGGATGGTCTTGGGGCGCGTCATGGCCGAAAGCTAACCACCGGTAGGCCGGCGGAGGAGGGCTCCGGAAGCGTCCGTGGCGCCGGCCCACTCACTAGGGTGGCCCCGGACGCATCCCGGAGCCTAGATTCCTCCGGGTGACCTCTCCAGCCCCCGCGCCCCGCATCCTCGTCGTGCGCTTCAGCTCCATCGGGGACCTCGTCCTCATCACACCCCTGTTGCGGGCGCTCAAAACCCGGCACCCGGATTGCTACCTCGCCGTGGTCACCAAGGAGGAGTTCGCGCCGCTGCTGCGTCACAACCCCCACATCGACCGAATAATCGAGTTCGCCGCAGGCGACCGGCTCACCCACCTGGCTCGCGACCTGCGAGCCGAACGCTTCACCCACCATCTCGATCTCCACGACAGCATGCGGAGCCGAGCCCTGCGCTGGCTGGTCCGCGGCCGGTGGCGCGGGTACCCCAAGCACCGGATGGCCAGAACCACTCTCATTCGCACCAAGCGCAACATCTATCGGCCGGGCACCCCACCGGTGGCCGAACGATACTTCGCGGCAGCCCGCGACCTCGGGGTCGCACCAGACGGAGGGCCACCTGACCTGTATCTCGATCCGGCGGAGCGGGAACGGGCCCAAATCTGGCTGCGGGACCTTGGGCTCGGGGATGGCCGACCGGTCGTCGTCGTCGCGCCGATGGCGGCCCATTTCACCAAGCGCTGGCCGGTGGCGCACTGGCAGGCCCTGGTAGCTACCCTGACGGCAAGGGGAGTCGATATCGTCGTGGTAGGGGGCTCAAGCGACGTGGCCGTGTGTCAGTCCGTGGCGGACGCTGGTGGAACTCATGCCGCCAGCGCTGCCGGTGCAGTGGGATTACAGGGCACCGCCGGCCTGATCGACCGAGCCAGAGTGGTGGTGGCCGGAGACACCGGTGTCATGCACATGAGCACCGCCCTAGATACCCCTGTGGTGGCCCTGTTCGGGCCGACGGTCGAGGCGCTGGGGTTCTTCCCCTACCAGGCAAGGGCCACGGTGCTTCAACGAAACCTAGCCTGCCGGCCGTGCTCCAAGATGGGTGGCCCAGCCTGCCCGCTGGGGCATCACCGATGCCTCAAGGATATCGGCCACGAGGAGGTCGCCGCCGCCGTGGAGAACTGGCTTGACCAAAGGGATTAAGGGTGCGGGCTGGGCCCCGGGTGAGACGGTGTTGCTGGGCCTGCTTCAGCGCACCGCGCGAGGCCCGAAGCGCGGTGGGCTATTCGCCATGTGGCTGGTACTTCGCGTCGCCATGACGCTGTGCGGGCCTACCGTACCGAGCGAGCGGTCTCGCAGGCGCCACCTGGCCGCCCTGAAGCGTCGCCTCTCGAGCCTGTCCATGTCCCAGGGGGCCCGGCGGGCGTTACAAGCCGCCCTCACGCAATTGCAGGATGGAACGCCGGAGGCCGCGACTACAGCCTTGCGCCAACTAGTGGCCCCCGCCGAAGACATCGCGGGCCCGGATGCGGGGAAGGCGCTCGCCCGGGCCGCCGACACCGCCCGGCGGATAGCCAGGGCGGGTACCATGCGCTGATTGCGGGTTATTGACTGTCTGCCGGTGCCGTCAGCGAATCGACCAGCGCCTTGTCTCTGCTGATCAAGGCGCCACTGAGCTGGACAGTAGATCCTGGGGCGCCTGAAGTCCGGGTGATTCGCACCCAGAGAGGGATGCCATCGTTCTCCACGTAGAGGATGACCGCACCGTCCGGGGCCTCGGCATCGGAGATGAAGGTCCAGGGAGCCGCGGTGAACATCCTTCGGTATGTCGAGACCATGTCTTCCTGGCTGTACCTGCTCACGAAGGTGAATTGCAGCGCCTCAGCCGACCCGATCCGACTGACCAATCGTGAGTCGGGCGGCAGGGGCACGACCGGCATGACGTCTGCCAATTCCGGTGTATCGATTTTCCGTTCCCCGGAACAGGCCCCGAGGACCAGCACCGCCAGGAACGAACTCAAGATTCTCGCGTTCATAGCCGGAGATGTTAAGGGAGGGAGCCCCAGGGGTCAAGCGTCCGCGTTGCCGCTCCCCGGTGCCCCCGCTATTGTTCAGGCGACTTCGGGTAGGGGACGCCGTCCCGGTACCGATCAACACAACCGTAGGCGCTGCAAGGAGTTCGGCCAATGTCCGGCCATAGCAAGTGGAAGCAGATCAAGCACAAGAAGGCCGTCACCGACGCCAAGCGTGCCCAGGTATGGACCAAGGCCATCCGGGAGATCACCGTCGCCGCACGGGTTGCGGGCGGCGACCCGGACGGCAACCCCAGGCTGCGCACTGCCATCGAAGCAGCCCGGGCGGTCAACATGCCCAAGGACAACATCGATCGAGCCATCAAGAAGGGTACCGGTGAACTCGAAGGCGCCAATTACGAGGAAGTGGTCTACGAGGGCTACGGACCGGGCGGCGCCGCCATCTACATCGAGGCCTCGACCGACAACACCAACCGGACCGTCGCAGAAATACGGCACGCCTTCAGTCGGAACGGTGGTTCGCTCGCGGCCCAAAATGCGGTGGCCTGGATGTTCAACCATTGCGGACAGATCTATCTGGATGCCGGAAGTTACGACGAGGAAGCCACGCTCGAGGCCGTGCTCGACGCCGGTGCCGAAGACTTTCAGGCTGAGGGGGACGCATACGTCGTCACCACCGCGTCGTCCGAATTCCATGCGGTCCTCGAGAAGCTCAAGGCCCAAGGCCTCCCCGTCACCGAAGCCGAACTGGCCATGGTGCCTCAGAACACGGTGGAGGTGTCGGGGAAGGACGCCGAGCAACTCCTCCGGCTGCTGGACGCGGTCGAGGCGCTGGACGATGTCTCGAAGGTCTTTTCCAACTTCGACATGGATACCTCGACCATCGCCGAGGTGACTTCCTGAGGGGTGTGGCGTGAAGGTACTGGGAGTGGATCCTGGCTCCATCGTGGTGGGATACGGTGTGGTGGAAACGGGCACGGCCCACTTTGCGCGGCTCGTCGAGTGCGGCGTGTTGCGCACCGACAGGGGCGCGCCCCTCCCCCGAAGGCTGGTGGCGATCCACGACGGCCTGAGCGAGCTCATTGCCAGGCACCATCCCGACTGCATGGCGGTGGAAGACATCTTCTGCGGCAAGAACCCCCGCAGCAGCGCCGTCCTGGGTCACGCGCGCGGCGTCATCCTGTTGAGCGCCGAGCAGGCCAATCTATCGATCGCGGAGTACTCCCCGGCCACCATCAAGAAGACGGTGGTCGGACGGGGGGCCGCGCTCAAACCCCAGGTGGGGTACATGGTTGCCCAGCTGCTGCGGCTGGCCGACCCGCCCACGCCGGCTGATGCGGCCGACGGGGTGGCGGTGGCGCTGACGCACCTGCTGCGCGGTCGATCCAGGGCCATTTCCGCGCTGGTGTCGCGATGATCGCCACGCTGACAGGTACCTTGGCGGAGCGGGCAGGAGACGCCATCGTTCTGCAAACGGACGGCGGGGTCGGCTACGCGGTCACGGTTCCCCTGGGCGTCGCCGAACGACTGCCGCAGCTGGGAACCCGGTGTACCCTCTACACCGAGCTGGTGGTCAAGGAAGACGGTTGGGCCCTGTTCGGTTTCGACCAGCCGAATGAGCGGCTGGTGTTCAAGCGGTTGCTGGGCGCCAGCGGGTTCGGTCCGCGCTTGGCCTTGGGGCTGCTATCCGCCCTCGGTCCGGAGCGTACCGTCTTGAGCATCCAGGACCGGGACATCGCCGCGCTCACCACCGTGAGCGGCATCGGCAAGCGAAAGGCCGAGCGACTGGTGGTGGAGCTGCAAGACCGCTTTGCCGACATTGCCGTCGCCACGTCCCTGCCGCGGCCGCCCGCCGCAGAAGAAGCGGTCAAGGCGTTGACCATCTTGGGATACCCCGCCGCCGCCGCAGAAGAAGCGGTACGAGCGGCGCTGGGCGACGGCACCCAGGACGGTGCCCGGAAAGACACATCGGCGGTGGTGCGAGCGGCGTTACAGCGATTGACGAGTTCACGACGAGGATCGACCGTATGACGGTACCCGGAACAACCGCAGAGTGGTACTGCACCCGATGCGCCACCACGAACCGAAAACTGGTGCCGTCGGATGCGCTCCAGGCACGGGACCGTTGCGTCCACTGCAAAACGAAACACGTGATAGCCCCTACCAAGCATACATCCTGGAAAGCTTCACCGGCTTGATGTCCCGACTTCACGTCACCACCCCCGACGCCTTGGCCGAGGAATCACCTGCCGAAACGACGCTGCGGCCGTCACGCCTCGAAGACTTCGTGGGTCAGGCCCAGGTGCGGGCGTCACTGCAGATCGCCATCGACGCGGCCCGGGGCCGGGGTGACACCCTCGACCACACCCTGTTCTTCGGCCCGCCCGGCTTGGGGAAGACGACCCTGGCCATGCTCATGGCCCGGGAGATGGGCGTCCAGTTGCGGACCACGTCCGGCCCAGTCCTGGAGAAACCGGGAGATCTGGTCGGGATGCTGACCGGCCTGGGTCAGGGCGACATCTTGTTCATCGATGAGATACACCGGCTGCGTCCGGTACTCGAGGAGTTTCTCTACCCGGCGATGGAGGATTTCCGGGTCGACGTCCGCATTGCGGATGGACCCAATGCGCAGACGATCCCCATGGCGCTCGAGCGATTCACCCTCATCGGCGCCACCACGCGGTTCGGACTCCTCACGCCGCCGATGCGGGCCCGGTTCGGCTTGGTCGAGCGTCTCAACTTCTATCCCGAATCGGATCTCGCCATCATCGTCACCCGGTCGGCCGAACTGCTGGACGTCCCCATCGAGAAGGACGGGGCGGAGGAGATCGCCCGCCGCAGCCGGGGTACACCACGGGTGGCCAACCGCCTCCTCAGACGAATCCGCGACTACGCCCAAGTCAAGGCCGACGGCCGCATCACTCCATCGGTGGCACGGGACGCGCTCGAACGGCTGAACGTCGACGAATTCGGCCTTGACGACATGGACGCCCGCATCGTCAGGACCATAATCGAGAAATTCAACGGCGGCCCGGTGGGCGTGGGGACCGTGGCCGTGGCCGTCGGCGAAGACAGCGGTACCATCGAAGAAGTCTATGAGCCCTACCTCATCCAGCAGGGCCTCCTCGAGCGAACCCCGCGGGGACGTTGTGCCACTGCCCTCGCCTATCAGCGCTTTGGCTATCACCGCCCCGAATCCCAGACCACGATCTTCGACCGGTAGCCGCACCTACCGCACAGCGGATTTCGACTACCCGCTCCCTGAACCACTCATCGCCCAGGTTCCGAGTGCGGTACGGGGAGACAGTCGCATGCTGGTGGTGAACCGCGCCCGGGCGGCCGGTCCGGCGGCCCTTCGCGACAGCGTGTTCCCCGAGTTCCCATCGCTGCTGCAGGAGGGCGACCTACTGGTCATCAATACGACCAAAGTGCGCCACGCGCGCCTCATGGGCACCCGACCCTCGGGAGCACCAGCTGAAGTACTCCTCATCCACCCCTCGGCAGACGACACCTGGATCGCCATCGGCCGACCGGGAAGGGCGCTGCGTCCGGGCAAGCGGATCGTGCTGGGTGAAGGGATCGAGGTGGAGACGCTGGAGGTCCTCCCCGACGGCGAGCGCGTCGTTCGCTTCGTGGGTGGCACCGCCGCCGAGGCGATGGATCGGTTTGGGACCCTGCCCCTCCCGCCCTACATCCATCGACCGCCGGAGACCCAGGACGAGGTCCGGTACCAGACGGTCTACGCCGAGCGTCCGGGAAGCGTGGCCGCACCCACGGCGGGACTCCACTTCACGGAGTCACTGCTCCAACAGATTGTCGAGGACCGTGTCGGCATCGCCTCGGTTGACCTGGAAGTGGGCCCGGGCACCTTCAAGCCGGTGGAGGAGGAGGATCTCACCCACCATCACATGCATCCCGAGCGATACGCCATTCCCCAAGACACCGTGGCGAAAATAGCTGCGACGCGGGCGCGCGGGCGCCGCGTGTGGGCCGTCGGCACCACGGTCGTGCGGGCCCTCGAAAGCGCGGCCCGGACGGACGGCACGGTTCGCGGCGGGCAAGCCAGCACCCGCCTGATGATCACCCCCGAGTATCAATTCCACGTGGTCGACGCCCTCATCACCAACTTCCACCTGCCGCGCTCGACACTTCTCATGCTGGTCAGCGCGTTCGCCGGGCACCAACGAACCATGGCCGCCTACCGGCATGCCGTGGACCAGCGGTACCGGTTCTACAGCTACGGCGATGCCATGGTGATCGTATGACGTCGAGCCCCACGCCGGCACCTCGAGCGAGCTGAGGATGTTCGAGTTTAGGGTTGAGGCAAGTACCGGGGCGGCCCGCGCCGGTATCGTGCGGTTGCCCCACGGAGAGGTCAGGACACCGGCGTTCATGCCGGTCGGCACCCACGGTGCCGTACGCGGCCTCCATCCGGCTGAGGTCGAGCAGGCCGGCGCCGAGATCATCCTGGGGAACGCCTACCACCTCCACCTCCGCCCGGGTGAGGAGCTCATCGCTGCCATGGGCGGCCTCCACCAGTTCACCACCTGGTCCAAACCCATGCTGACGGACTCGGGCGGGTTCCAGGTGTTCTCGCTCGATGGCTTGCGTCGGGTTGAAGAAGAAGGGGTGGAGTTTCAGAGCCACATCGACGGATCGAAGCGCAAGATCACCCCGGAGCAGGCGATCGAAATCCAATGGGCCCTCGGCGCCGACGTCGCCATGGCGTTCGATCATGTGGTTCCGGGCCAGGCGCCGCACGCGCTCGCCGGCGACGGCATGGAGCGCACGCTGCGGTGGCTGGACCGCTGCCGGCAGCGGCACGAGGAGTTGGCTGACGGGGACACCGGGCGGCAAACGCTGTGGCCCATCGTCCAGGGCGGCACCTTCGACGACTTGCGCCTGCGATCGGCGGAGGAGACCATCGCCCGGGGGCCGTGGACCGGTATGGCCATCGGGGGCCTGTCCGTTGGCGAACCGAAGGATGTCATGCGACGGGTGCTCGAGCTGCTCGAGCCGGTCTTGCCGCGGGAGACACCCCGTTATCTTATGGGAGTCGGGTTTCCGCCGGATCTGTTGGACGGCATCGAGCGAGGGGTGGACCTCTTCGATTGCGTCGCGGCCACACGCAACGGCCGCCATGGGAGCGCTTGGACGACGAGCGGCCGGGTCAACGTGCGTGCCGCCACCAATCGGACCGTCTCGGATCCGCTGGATCCCGACTGCGACTGTGAGACGTGCCGCCGCTTCAGCCTGGGTTACCTGCGCCACCTGTTTGTGACGGGCGAAATGCTGGGCCTTCGGCTGGTCTCCATCCACAACATTAGGTTTCTCATCCATCTGACGGAACAGGCGCGCCAACACATTATTGACGGATCGTTCGATCGCTGGCGCTGCGATTGGCTCCAACGCTACAACAACAGGGGTTAGATGTGACCACCACGTTACTGAACATCTTGGCGCAAGCCGAGGGCAAGGGCGGATTCGGCGGGTCGGCGCTGATCATCCAGCTGGGCCTGATCGCGCTGGTGTTCTATTTCCTGATCATCCGGCCGCAGTCCCAGGCACGGAAGAAACACGCAGCGCTGTTGGAAGACCTCAAGAAGGGGGACGAAGTGGTGACGTCCGGGGGCCTCATGGGCAAGGTGAAAGCCATGAACGGAACCCGGATCACCGTGGAGAGCGGCACCGCAGAGGTCATAGTCCACCGAGAGAAGATCGTCCAAGTGGGCGACGCGGTCGCCCCGGGAGGAGGGAACCGCTAGTGGCCGTGCTGCCCATCCACCTCCTCGGCTCTCCGGTGCTCAGGGAGCAGAGCGCCACCATCGACTTGCCGGACGACAGCACCAGAGATTTGGTGGCCGATCTGTTCGAGACGATGGACGCCGCCGAGGGGGTAGGCCTGGCCGCCAACCAGGTCGGAGTCGCGCGGCGGGTGGCCGTGGTCGGTCTCGATGACGACCGGTTGGTCTTGATCAATCCGGTGGTTCTCGAATCGGACGGGAAGGACACGGCGGAGGAAGGCTGCCTCTCCATTCCCGACGTCTATGCCGACGTCACCCGGTTCTCCAATATCGTCGTCGAGGCCCTCGATGTGGACGGGAAGCGCCAGCGCATCGAAGCCGAGGGCCTGAAAGCCAGGGTCATCCAGCACGAGATAGATCACCTCGACGGAGTCCTGTTCCTCGATCGGCTCAGTCCCTTCAAGCGCCGCGTCCTCACGAAGCGCTGGAAGAAAAGCGGCAAGGATACCCCCAACCATCTCCTGGACGTGACACCGGCCTCGAAGACCTCGGGCTGATGCGCATCGTATTCTTCGGCACGCCCGAGTTCGCCGTGCCATCCCTGCGAACACTGATCAGTGAGGGCCACGATGTGGTCGGGGTCGTCACCCAGCCCGACAAGCCGCGCGGCCGATCCCGTTCGGTCCTGGTGCCACCACCGGTCAAGAACCTGAGCCTCGAGCACGAGCTACCAGTGCTGCAGCCGGACCGTCCCACGGGCGACCTCTTCGCCGCCGCCCTCCAGCGATTGCGTCCCGACATCGGGGTGGTGGTGGCCTATGGCCACATCCTTCGCCCGGAGATCCTCGATCTCCCCGATCACGGCATGATCAACGTACACGCCTCTCTCCTGCCGAGGTGGCGTGGCGCAGCCCCAATCCAGAAGGCCATCCTCGAAGGTGATCCGGTCACCGGCGTGAGCATCATGCGAATGGCCCCCGGCTTGGACACCGGCCCAGTAGTGCATCGTCTGCAGACGACCATCCGCCCGGGACAGACCGCCGGAGAACTCTCTGGGCGGCTGGCAGACCTCGGTGCCGTAGGCCTGATCACGGCCCTGGAAGCCATCGAGCAGCACACGGCCACATTCGAGCCCCAGGATGAAGCGGTCGCTACCCACGCCCCCAAGGTGACCCGTGCCATGGCCCGGATCGATTGGCATGATCCTGCCGACCGGGTGGCCTGTCAGACGCTGGCCTACGATCCGGCACCAGGCGCCTGGGCCCAACTGGGAGACGCGCCGGTCAAGCTGTTCCATGGCGAAGCCATTCCGGCCACGGCCGAGCCGGGTACCATCCTGTCTGCCGGGGACCGGCTCCTCGTTGCTTGTGGCTCGGGAGCGGTGGCGTTCAAGGAAGTCCAGCCGTCGGGCAAGAAAAAGCTCTCGGTGGCCGACTGGGCACGGGGCCGGGACGATCTCCCCGGGCTCGTGCTCGAGTGAGGCCGCTCCCCAGACTCCACGCCATCACCAATCACGCGGTCCTGGTGGCACCGGAGTATCGGGTACGCCTGGCGGCGATCGCAGCCGTTGGGCCGGCGGTGGCGCTGCACGCGCGCGACCGCCAAGCGAGTGATCGGGTGCTGATCGATACCGCCACCAGGATGCTGGCCCACGCGCAGCCCCCCGGGGCGGCCACCTTCGTCAACGCCCGCCCGGATATCGCCGCGGCCCTCGGAGCACAGGGAGTCCAACTGGGCGCCGGCGACTTGTCGCCACGGGACGCGCGGAAGATCTTCCCCAATGGGTGGATCGGCGCGTCGATCCACAGCGAATCGGAGGCGCGCCGGGCCATCGACGAGGGGGCCGATTTCCTCGTGGCCGGTAGTATCTTTCCAACAGGTAGCCACCCCGATCAGCCGGCCGCCGGCCTCGAACTCCTCGACCGGGTCGCCGGTCTGGGACGGCCGGTGATCGCCATTGGCGGGATCACGGCCGGGCGGGTCGGGCAGGTCTGCCTGGCGGGCGCTTACGGAGTGGCCGCCATATCAGCCCTGTGGCAGGCGCGGGACTCGGGCGCCGCCGCATTGGAACTGCTGTCACCGTGGATGGATTCCGATGACTGAACTCACCGTGACGATCAATGGCGAACGTCGCCGGGTCCCCGGGCCGGCCACGGCGCAGAGCCTCCTCGAGCATCTGGGACTCGACCCCCGGGGCGTGGTCGTCGAACTCAACGAGGAGATCGTCCGCCGGCCGCAGCTCGGCGATACGGCCATCGATGACGGGGACCGAATCGAGGTAGTGCACTTCGTCGGCGGCGGCTGAGGGTCCGCCGACTCAACGTCCGAAGGACAAGACCATGACCAGTACCATGAAACCCACGGCCGCCCACCAGGACACGGCGCTCACCATCGCCGGGCGCACATTTCGGTCGCGTCTCCTGGTTGGAACCGGGAAGTACCGGACCAATGAAGACATGATGGCCACGTTGGAGGCGTGCGGCGCTGACGTCGTGACCGTTGCGGTCCGCCGGGTCGACCTGAACCGGACCAACGAGGAGAGCCTGCTGCACTTCCTCGACCCGGACCGGTGGTTTCTCCTGGCCAATACCGCAGGATGCTACTCGGCAGACGAAGCCGTGCGCTATGCCCGCCTGGCCCGAGAAGCGGGGTTCAACGACTTCATCAAGCTCGAAGTCATCGGCGACCAGGAAACCCTGCTGCCGGACGTCGAGGGGCTCCTCGAAGCAACCCGTACCCTCGTCGCCGAGGGGTTCACGGTCCTGGCCTACACCAACGACGACGTGGTGACGGCCCTGAAACTGGAAGACGCGGGGGCGGCGGCCATCATGCCGCTGGCCTCGCCGATCGGGAGCGGGCTCGGCTTGCTCAACCCCTATGGTATTCGCACCATCAAGCACCGCCTATCGGTCCCGATCATCGTCGATGCGGGCGTCGGCACCGCATCGGACGCGTGCCTGACCATGGAGCAGGGGGTCGACGGCATCCTCATGAACACGGCGTTGGCCGAGGCCGGGCGGCCCGTGGTCATGGGCCGCGCCATGCGACTGGCGGTGGAGGCCGGTCGCGCGGCCTACCTCGCGGGCCGGATGCCCCGCCGAGAAATCGCGGTGCCGTCGAGCCCCGTCGCGGGCATGCTCGACCGCCCCACGCCCTAATCCCGGTGCGGCAGGGCGACTCCCCGGAAGGTGCGGCAACGCGAGAAACCGCCTGCGCAGTCCTGCGGCAGGTCCGCGCGGGCCAGCCGTTCGACCGCGCCCTCGATCGCGCCGTAGAGAATCTCGACGACCCCGACCGTCGGTTCGTGTACCAAGTTTCCGCCGGCGTGCTACGTCACCAGGACGCCCTCGACGAGGTACTGGCACCACTAACCACACACGGCTGGAACCGGGTTCCGGATCGGCTCAAGGACGTTCTCAGGATCGGGGCCTACCAGTTGCGCTACCTCGATCGTGTTCCGCCGCACGCCGCGGTCTCGACCAGCGTGGCAGTCGCGCGGAATCTGGCGGGTGAGCGGTCTTCGGGGTTCGTCAACGCCGTGCTACGGAAAGTCGCCGCCGATCGGCTGTCTACCCCAACAACGCGGGGCCCCGTCACGCTCAGCCGGGAGTTCTCCCACCCTGACTGGCTGGTGGCCCGCTGGGTGAGCCGATTCGGAGGGGCCGAAACGCGCCAACTCCTAGCGTGGAACAACCGCCAGCCGGCCATCGTGTTGCAGCCCGCCCGGCGACCACTCAACGACATCCGCGAAGCGATTCGCGCTGCCGGTATTGCAACCCGAGACGTG
>SMUY01391554.1_pt1 | contig 25925 bp, 22 predicted proteins | sample 2456441 | NCBI WGS metagenome assembly SMUY01 (sample SAMN11095931, study PRJNA526329) | marine sediment metagenome | biome: Marine sediment; feature: Surficial sediment; material: Deep marine sediment; isolation source: Hadal surficial sediment | place: Pacific Ocean | collected 2014-11 | depth...
CAACAATCGACGATTCGGCGGTGGCCTTGACAAAACGCACCAATTTTTATCAACGATCAGTCAAAATGGACGGTTCATCCTTTATATTGCAACCTGCCTGACGATATCGACGTTCGTATATTTCCTGATTACCAGTTTTCTTTCGGACGCGCTGAGTACCACATTCGCAATGACAGCAACTATGACCGGATTGATTATTTATCAAACAATCAATTTCCATCATTACATCGTTGACTCATTGATCTGGAAGCTGCGGAAGAAATCGCTGCGCGCGAATCTCGGTCTCAGCTAGGCCACGGCACGGTTAGCCTAGAATGCACCAGGGCAGCACGGCAGGCCGATACTTTTCAATCACCAATCGTGTTGGGGCCATTCCGGAGCTCGATGGGTTGCGGAGCATTGTGATTTTGCTAGTACTTGTTCGGCACGCGATACACCCAATCTACGAACAACACGGAAAACTGTTTGAAATTGGGAATTGGGATGTTGCGATTCCGCTTCTGAATGGCTGGATGGGCGTGGACCTGTTCTTCGTGCTGAGCGGTTTTCTTATCACGCACCATCTTTTACATCGTTGGCCCGCACACTTCAACAGGGCGTTCATGCTGAGATATTAGGCAAAGCGCATTTTGCGAACGTTCCCGGCGTATTACGCGGCCGTATTCATCGCTCTTTTCGGCCTCGTGCCTTATTTCGAGGCGCAGGCGCTGGATATTGGATACACGCTCTCGGTCCACTTGCTTTTCCTGCAGGATTATCTGGGTTCCGACCTCGTCGCCGCTTTCTGGTCTCTGGGTGTTGAGGAAAAATTCTACCTGCTTTGTCCGCTTGTACTTGTCTATGTGCGACAAATATCTCTTAGCCGGCAAATTCCTCTTCTGCTTTTTCTGGCGCTCCTGCCCGCGTTTCTGCGTCTCGTCACAATCGCAATAAATCAGGGACAATTTCTCAACTACGCGGACTTTTTCTGGACAGTTCGGTCGCCGTTTCACCTTGCGATGGACGGGCTCTGGATAGGCGTAATCTGCGCTCTCGTTTGCAACAACGAGCGCGCCAGATTAGCCATGTCTGTAGCGATTACGACCAGGATCTGTTACGGGAGTATTGCCATACTGTTTGTCTTGATGTTCGGTTCCGCGTGGTTTGAGCACGGATTGATCTATTCATCGGCGATCGTATTGAATCTGATCTCACTCGCCTTTGGTGCATTGCTTTTGTCGGTAGCTCTACAGCCAACACCGATTAGCAATATTTTGCGGACGGTATGGCTACGCGCGCTTTCGACAATTTCCTACAGCGTTTACCTCTTGCACTTGATGCTCGTGCCATTGGCGCTCAAAATCAGTCAGCAATTATTGCCGGCCGGCTCGATCTCCCCGATGCTGCACTTCCTCGCATTCATTCCCGTTTTTTTTCTGTTATCAATTGCGTTCGGATGCGCATTGCATTTCGCGGTCGAGAAGCCCTTCCTGATATTCAAAGATCGGATTCGAATATAGGGCCCGAGCCGGCCATCATGAGGGCGACCTCTTGGTTCAGTGTGTCCTGCTTCGCCACCTAATCGACGGACTGGAAAAAGCGATCGACTATACTGAATCAAGGCGACCGACCAAGCGAGTGCCGATAGCAGCTATTTTTCCGTCTGGAGTCCTTGTGTTTTCTTCCGTGAGACCGGCGTTTCTTCCAATTCACATCGTAACGATGGGATCGGTATCACGGCAACGGGTGCCACTGGCGAGCTGGTCGGCATTGATCCTGGCCACGGTGATTCTGGTCTCAGCGAGCGCAGCCGCGGGAGAATCAGCGCCTGAGAATAACAACGAGCCAGTACCCGGCGATCATTCAGTTGAAAGTACAGACGCAGTGATCGGCGAAATAGTTATCGATAAATCGAATGTCTTCGATCTCTCAGACCCCGAAGAAAACAAGTGGCTGTATCGTCTCGCCAATCGGCTGCACATCGTTACCAGTGATAGTGTCATCACGAAGCAGCTTCTGTTCCGCTCCGGAGACAAGTACGTGCCACGTATTGTCGATGAATCCGGGCGCATACTGCGTGACAACCGCTATTTTTATGATGCTTCCATCAAGCCGCTACACCGCGAAGATGGCGTCGTTGATATCAGGGTCACTACACGGGACGTCTGGACATTGACGCCGGAGCTGTCCGTGTCGCGCAGCGGCGGCGAGAACCGGACCAAATTCGGCATCGAGGAGCTGAACCTCTTCGGCAAGGGTCAGGAAGTGCGTATCGCCCGAACGGACAACGTCGATCGCGAGTCGACGAGTTTCGAATTTTCCGACAAACACCTGGGGCGCAGCTGGGTTTCTGCATCGTTGCGAATCGCTGACAATTCTGATGGTCATTCCAATCTGCTGTCGGTGAAACGGCCGTTTTACTCACTGGACACCCGCTGGTCCGCCGGCGGCTCCATTTTCGATGACGAGCGCCGCAGCGTGCTGTACAGGCTCGGCGACGAGGCGGCCGAGTATCGGCACGAACGTGTGTTCGTGTCGGCCTTCGGCGGCTGGTCGGCAGGACTGAAACGCAATCACGTACGACGCTGGACGTTCGGCGTCACCTACGATGACAATCTGTTTTCCGCGGTGCCAAACCCAACGCTGCCCGCGGCCATGCCCTTGGATCGAAGGCTTGTCTATCCTTTTCTTGGTGTTGAATTCGTCGAAGATCGATACACGAAATCGAACAATCGTGACCAGATCGGCAGGACCGAGGACTTCTTGATGGGTACGCGACTATCAGCGATGCTGGGTTGGTCGGACCAGAACTTTGGCGCCACTACTGATGCGGTTATCTACCGGGCATCAGCTAGCCGTGGCTTCGGGTCGATCGCTCGCAACGCGTTACTGTTAGCCGCGACGGCCAGCGGCCGCATCACTAGTGGTAACACACAAAATACGCTGGCAAACTTCAGCGCCCGGTACTACCGACACCGGTCCGCAAAGCGGCTGTTGTTCGCAACCATGAATGTCACCGTCGGCAATGATCTCGATCTTGACAATCCGGTTCAACTCGGCGGGGATTCCGGTTTGCGTGGATACCCGTTGCGCTATCAAATCGGCGATGCGAAAATACTCCTGACGGTGGAACAGCGCTACTTTACGGACTGGTATCCGTTTCGACTGTTTCGCATTGGTGGCGCCGTGTTTTTCGACGCCGGCCGGACCTGGGGCAACAACCCGCTGGGTGGAAACAACCTGGGCTGGCTGCGAGATGTCGGCCTGGGTCTGCGCTTTTCCCCGACGCGAAGTGGGGTGCAAAAGATCGTGCACCTCGATATCGCGTTTCCGCTGGACGGTGATCAGTCCATCGATAACGTGCAGATTCTTCTCGAATCAAAAAGAGGTTTTTAGGCATCCCCGATCACCACGATTCGTTAGCCCGTTGCACTCGGGACGTGGGGTCGTTGCACAGCCCGCAGAAACGCGGGGACCGTGGACGATAGCTACACAGGGACGCCATTTTGTCCCTGGTCGGGACGATTGTCGCAACCGCCCCATCTTCGCTCAGAAATTCGCGCTCACCCGAATCCGAAGTCCGGTATAACTTTGGCGCACTCAGGTAAGACTGCAGTATTTCTGTAGCGCGCTCGCAGTTATGCGCCTGCATTGCGCCACCGCCACCATTACCGGCCAGTTCATCGCTTGATACGGTGCCAGCTTCTCGACGGCGCTTTACGCTTTTTCCAGCCATAAAAAGGATGGCGGCGCAGTAGCTCCGGATTTCTGAACAGCAGCACAAGGATCGCGCCGGCCGCGAACCCGCCAATGTGCGCCCAGAATGCGACGCCGCCGCCGGGCCCGCCAAGCGAACTCACACCGCTGATCACCTGCACGAGAAACCAGTAACCGAGCATGAAAAATGCGGGAACCGCGATTGTCGTCACATAGAAGCCGAATACCAGCAACAGGTGGACATGGACGCGAGGATAAAGAAGGACATAAGCGCCCATTACTCCGCCGATGGCCCCGGACGCGCCGACCATCGGAATCGGCGACTCGACGTTGGTCGCGACCTGCAGCGCCGCCGCCGCGATGCCGCACAGCAGATAGAAGACGACGAAGCGGCCGTGCCCCATCGAGTCCTCGACGTTATCGCCAAATATCCACAAGAACCACATATTGCCGATGATGTGGAACCAGCCGCCATGCATGAACATCGACGAGATAACGGTGTGCCAGGCGGAAGTTGCACCCAGTTCGCAGAAAGATGCCGGCCCGAGCTGGATCCGCGTGCCGGCGGGGAACGCTCCGAGTAACTCGCCGGGAATCAGTCCGAGCCGACACACAGAACTCGACAGCATGGGCTCGGACCCGAAACCCTGAACGAAAATCCATGCGGCCACGTTGACGGCGATGATGCCGAACGTTGCATACGGGACCAGGACTTGTGGGTTGTCATCTCGTATCGGAAACATTGTCGCTCGGAATTGACCTCATTCATGTTCTGTGCTGCCCGGACTTCCGCGGAACGCAGGCGGGCACATTAGCACCTCATATCGGCAAGACCGTCGTATGCTTGATGTTCGACATCACAATACTCGAGTTCACCTCCTGGATGCCGGCAAATTGTGACAGTTTTTCAAAGAAGAATTGTTCGTAAGCCTTGATGTCCTCAGTGACGATGCGCAACAGGAAGTCAACGTTACCCAGCAAAACGTAACAATCGAGCACTTCAGGGAAGGTGCTGACGACCTCGGCAAACGCGGCCAGGTTGCTGCGGCCATGTGACGTGAGTTTGACATGGGCGAACACCATCGTATTGAGACCCACCTTTTCCCGATCCAGTTTGACCGGCTGATCTTTGATAACCCCCTGGTCCCGCAGACTTTGAATACGCCGCCAGCAGGCCGACTGCGACAGCCCGATCTGCTCGCCGATCGCCGAGGCATTGATGCCCGCTTGTGTCTGCAATAGATCGAGAATTTTTCGGTCGACATGATCCAGGCGCACGGGTTGCATAAAATACTACTCAATAGTCGATTTGACGCATAATATATGCTTTAAAATGGCGGTTGGCAACGAAAATAGCAACAAATGCCCGGTATGGCCGGGATATATTGGTCATCAATACGTGGCCGCTCACGGCACGGCGCCCGGCCCGGTAGCAGGCAGATGCCGGACGCCACGGCGCGGATGCGCATCGCGTAGAATGATGCGGCTCACGAGCCGGGCTGAAGAAACGGCGAGGCGTCGGCAACGAGGAAGCATCAGCGAATGGCGAATAAATCACGACTGCACATTCCGCGCCCGACGGCTCGACCGGGCGACGAACCCGATTTCAGTTATTTGCACCTGTCTCCGGCCGGCAGTGTCGACAGGCCGCCCGTCGACACCCGCACGCGCGACATGGAAGATCTGAGCCATCAGCTTGTCCGCGTACTCGACGACGACCACCGGGCGCAGGGCCCCTGGAATCCCGATATCGATGCTGCCGGACTCCAGGTTGCGCTGCGCTGGATGCTGCTCAATCGCGTCTTCGACGATCGCATGTGGCAGATTCAGCGCCAGGGCAGAATATCTTTTTATATGCAGGCAGCCGGCGAAGAAGCTGTCTCAATCGGACAAGGCATGGCATTACGCCCTGGCGACATGTGTTTCCCGTCGTATCGTAACCAGGGCCTGTACCTTTATCGCGGCGTCAGCCTGGTCGACATGATGTGCCAATGCCTGTCGAATACCCGTGACATGTGCAAAGGCCGGCAATTACCGGTCATGTATCACAGTCGCAGCGCCAACGTATTTTCGATCTCCGGCAACCTGGGCACGCAATACCCCCATGCGGTCGGTTGGGCCATGGCCGCTGCAATCAAGGGTGAAGATCATATCGCCGCCTCCTGGATCGGTGATGGCAGCACGGCCGAAGCGGATTTTCATCACGCGTTGACGTTTGCCGCCGTATACCAGGCGCCCGTCATTCTCAACGTCGTCAATAATCAATGGGCTATTTCGACGTTCCAGGGATTCGCCGGCGGCGAGCGCCGCTCATTTGCCGCTCGTGGACTGGGGCTCGGGATACCGGGCATCCGTGTCGATGGCAATGACCTGCTTGCGATCTATGCGGTCACGCAGTGGGCGGCCGACCGCGCCCGCGGTGGGGGTGGCCCGACATTGATTGAGCTCGTTACGTATCGCGCCGGCGCGCACTCGACCAGCGATGATCCATCGAAGTACCGGCCGAAAGACGAATATTCGGCGTTTCCGCTTGGCGATCCGATTGAACGGCTCAAGCAGCACCTGATCACCGCCGGACACTGGTCCGGAAAGAAGCATTCCATGCTCGAGAAAGACCTTAAAGCTGAAGTTCTCGCCGCCTGGAAAGAGGCGCAGCAGCACGGCACGATGACCGAAGGGCCATTCCTCGATCCTGCCACGATGTTCGATGACGTCTTTGCCGAAACACCCGCGCATCTCGAGTCGCAGAGGCAACGCATGCTCGAGGTCGAGAGCTAGTCGATGGCGCAGATGAACATGATCGAGGCGATCCGTTCAGCTCTCGACGTCGTCATGGAAAGGGATTCGAACGTCGTCGTGCTCGGTGAGGATATCGGCTACTTTGGCGGCGTATTTCGTTGCACGGAGGGTCTGCAGCAAAAATACGGCGAGCATCGCGTCATCGATGCCCCGATCGCCGAAGGCGGCATCATCGGCGCGGCCATCGGCATGGGCGTCAACGGCCTTAGACCCGTCGCTGAAATTCAGTTCGCGGACTATATCTACCCGGGATTCGACCAGGTCGTCAGTGAACTTGCGCGACTGCGCTACCGGTCCTGCGGTGAGTTCTTTTCGCCGGTCACGATACGCACGCCTTGCGGCGGCGGTATCCGGGGTGGGCAGACACATTCGCAAAGCCCCGAGGCGATCTTCGCGCACGTCAGCGGCATCAGGATTGTGATGCCGTCCAATCCATACGACGCGAAAGGTCTTCTGATCAGCTCTATCGAATCCGATGATCCGGTCATATTTTTCGAGCCCAAGCGTATTTATCACGGACCGTTTGACGGCGATCCCGATAAGCCGGCCGTATCCTGGGCATCACACCCGAAGGGCGAAGTTCCTGAGGATTGGTACACGGTGCCGCTTGGCACAGCGGACGTAGTGCGGCCCGGTACGGAACTCACGATCGTTACCTATGGCACACTCGTACACGTCGCCGAGGCCGCGGCCGACGAGACGGGCGTGGATGCCGAAATCATCGATGTACGCACAATCGCACCGCTCGATGTCAGCACACTGACGGAATCAGTTTGCAAGACGGGCCGCTGTCTCATTGCCCACGAGGCGACACAATTCTGCGGCTATGGCGGAGAACTCACCGCAACGATTCAGAAGCACTGCTTCTATCATCTGGAGGCACCTATCTTGCGGGTTGCCGGCTGGGATACCCCGTATCCGCACGCATTCGAGTGGCAGTACTTTCCAGGCAAGAAGCGCATGGCTGCCGGAATCCGCGAGGTCATGGAGGGAGGATGAGCGAGTACATCTTCAAGCTGCCGGATCTCGGTGAAGGCACTGTCGAGTCGGAAATCGGCGAGTGGTACATCAATGTCGGCGATCACGTCACTGAAGAAGACGTCGTCGGCACGATGATGACAGACAAGGCGGCGGTCGAATTGTCATCACCCGTAACCGGCACGGTCGTCAAGCTTGCAGGCGAACCGGGCGAGATTGTCGCTGTCGGTGCGCCGCTGGTCATCTTCGAAACCGACACGGCCGCACCCGAAAAACCGGCAAAGGCGAAGCCGCCTGTTACCGGTAACGGCAGCAACGGCGCCGTCAGCGAAGCAGGCGGAACGACCGTGCCCGCCGAGCCGCGGGCCGAAGCTGCGGACTCGTCGATGCGACCCCGCGTCGTGACGTCGCCAGCAATACGCCGCATGGCGAAGGAGACAGGAGTCGATCTCGCGCTGGTTGCGGGCAGCGGTCCGGGTGGGCGCATAAGCCGCAAGGATTTCGACCAGTTTCTCAAGCGACAGGCAATTTCCGGCGCGCCCATTGCAGCCCGGCCAGCGACGCCGTCAACCAGCGAAGTTAAAGTGATCGGCCTGCGGCGGATTATCGCCGAGCGAATGTCTGCGTCGAAGCGCGAGATTCCGCATTTTTCCTATGTCGAGGAACTCGACATCACCGAACTCGAGGCGCTCAGAAAACACCTGAACAGCAAGAAAAGTGATGCCTCAGAACGCCTGACGCTGTTGCCATTCCTCGCCCTCGCGCTCGTGCGCGCGCTGCGGGAATTTCCGCAGTGCAACACGACATACGACAAGGAGCGCAACGTATTGCTGCGGCACGGTGCCGTGCATCTCGGTGTTGCGACGCAAACTCCCGATGGCCTGAAGGTTCCCGTGGTTCGCCACGCCGAGGCGCGTTCGATCGACGACCTCGCGAGTGAAATCCGGCGCGTCTCCGACGCTGCACGCAATAACACGGCGAAAAAAGATGAGTTGTCGGGTTCGACCATTACGATTACGAGCCTGGGAAAACTCGGCGGCATTGTTTCGACACCGGTCATCAACCTGCCCGAAGTCGCCATTATCGGTGTCAACCGTGCAGTGGAACGACCTGTCGTGATCAATAGCCAGATCACCATACGTCTGATGATGAACCTGTCGTCGTCTTTCGATCACCGCTTCGTTGACGGCTATGATGCCGCGGCCATGATCCAGAGCGTCAGGGAGATGCTTGAGCACCCGGCGACGATTTTCCTGCAATCCTGACACAGCTCCAATGCGGCCTGACTTCCAAGAGCAGGCTCCGGCGTGGCAGCCGATGCGAAGTAACGAATTGACAATCACGGTCGTTTCAGGCGCTTGAATTGCTCCGCAAATTTGACATAACAACTTCCCGCCGAACGAGATTTGTCAACCTGCCCGATGCACGCAGCCGGGGCTGTCGCAACCTGGAGACAATGGAGACAAGCGGAACAAAGATGCACAATACGCGTCAACAATACAGACAATCGCCAAAGGAGCGATCCAATGATTCATAAGATTTCAGTAAGCGCAATCGTATGTGCGCTCTTCGCGATCAGCATGACCGCGTACGCCCAGGGGCGTCCGGCCGGTGCGGGCAGCCAGGGCGGCGGCGGCCGTCCGGCCATGAGCCAGCAGCAGGATCGGGGTACAAGCATGAGGCAGGACTCCGAGCTTCGTCGCCAGCAATCGGAAGCCAGGCGCCTCGCGGCCGAAGAGCAACGCCTTGCGCAAGAGTCCGCGCACGCTGGAGCGCCACCAGACGACGCAGTGCAAAGACGTGCGGACGGGGAAGCACACAACAGGAGTGGGGATACGCCAAGCGGTCGTCAAGCACCGAATGCACATGCCGCCCCTGAAGCGTTTGCGGCAGCGGATAACGCCATTAACGCAACAGACCACGGTTTGACACGTAGGGTTACGGGCGACGCGAACCGTGAGACACCCGACGACGATGAGCCAAATGATGATTAGCCAATAGATTTGCCGGACCGCCGATCACAAAGATAGGCCCACATCATGTGGGCCTATCTTCTTGCGCCCGGAGCGCGAATCTATCACTTCAATTCGGACCACCGTACAATCACCTGATGCCGGTGCACTCCGCGTTTCTCAAGTATTTTCACGAAGTCTGCAAGACTGAATCGATCCGTAAGGCTGCGCGCAATCTCTACGTCGCCTCGTCAGCCATCAACCGGCAGATCCTCAAGGTCGAAAGCGAGCTCGGCGTCAAATTGTTCGATCGATCCCATGCGGGCGCCACTCTCACTCCGGCCGGAGAGCTGCTGGCCAAGCATGTGGAATTTGCGCTGACCGATTTCGACCGGACCTTGCAATCGATTTCGACGCTCGGACGGGAGTCGCCGAAGCGCATTACCATTGCCGGCCAGGAGTCGGTCATTCCGCGATTTCTCCCGCCGGCGCTGATGGCGGTCCATGCCAGGTTTCCCGACGTCGCGACGTCGTTCAAGGCTGCCAGCGGACTGCAGCTCAACGATATGCTGCAGTCCGGGCTGGCCGATATCGCACTGACTTTCGATCCGCAGGAAGCGCCCGGCATCGTCTGCGTTGCCCAACGGCAGCTGCCGGTCGGGGCCGTGATGGCGCCCGGCCATCCGCTCAGCGCATTGCAACAGGTGTCGCTCGCCGAGTGCGCGAAATTTCCGTTGCTGCTGCCAGACCGCTCGTGGCCGCTCAGGCAACTGCTTGACCAGGAGATTCGCAAGGCGAACTTGAGCCCGCAGGTCAAAACCTCGTCGAACTCGGTGGAATTCCTGCGATCGATGCTTGACCTCGAGCTCGGCATCGGCTTTCAGACAGCCGTTGGTATCGAGACTGAGATCGAGCAGCAATTATTGCTGCACCTGCCACTCTACAATCCGGATCTCATCACGCAGACGCTGGCGGTTTGCGTTCGCGTGGGTCGTGAGGACTGGGAGCCCTTGCGGCATGTGCTGGGGCTGCTTGTGGCCAAGCTCGAGGAGTACTGACGCGGCTCGACAGGTGATGCCGTTTTGGCATCTCCTGCTCCGCATTTTCTTCTACCCGCCGGGCCAAATGGCGTCTAGTATAGGAATCAGGCGTAGGGTTACCAAACTGCGGCAGATCGTCTGAGCACATTCAGGCATCGGCTCCGGGGGGAAATGCTCACGGCACTTCCCGACAACAACCAACGCACCGCGCATTTGCCTGTCGACCGGGGGCGAAGATGGGGTACTTGACGACACATGTTCTGGACACGGCCGCCGGCAAACCCGGGGACGGCATCTCTTTGCAGCTGTTCCGGCTTGGCGACGATCGCGAACAAATTTTCGCCGGTGTAACCAACGCCGACGGCCGCACGGATACGCCGATCCTCAGCGAAGAGGACTTCGCGCCCGGCACCTACGAAATCATATTCAATGTCGGTGACTATTTCGCCGCATCGGTCATTCCAGCGAGTACGCCGCCATTTCTGGGCGACGTCGTACTACGGTTTACGATATCCCAGGATCAGCATTATCACGTTCCACTGCTCATATCGCCGTGGAGCTACAGCACCTACCGAGGTTCCTAGCACCAATGACCGACACGATTCGATTTGTGCTGGACGGTAATGTCGTAACCCTGCGCGATGTCGACCCGACGCGGACCGTCCTGCAATACCTTCGCGAGGACCGGCAACGTACAGGAACCAAGGAAGGCTGTGCCGAAGGTGATTGCGGAGCCTGCACGATTGTCGTCGCGGAGTTAAGTGCCGATCGCAATCGCCTGCAATACCGCGCCATAAACTCCTGTATCCAGTTTCTACCGACGCTGGACGGCAAAGAGCTGATCACGGTCGAAAGCCTGGCTGCGGACGACGCGCAGTTACATCCGGTGCAACAGGCCATGGTCGATTGCCACGGTGCGCAGTGCGGCTTTTGCACACCGGGCTTCGTCATGTCGCTGTTCGCCGTTTACAAGACCCAGGAAAATCCGTCACGCAAGGACATCGACGATGCGCTGGCCGGCAATCTGTGCCGTTGTACGGGCTACCGGCCAATTATTGACGCCGCAAAAAAGATGTACGAATACGGCAGCGAGATCAGCAGCGAAGATCAGCACTGGATGAATTGCTCTTTCTCTTCCGCGACTGAGAACGCAATCGAACCCAGCGAGATGATGACCGTGGAATTGCTGCGCTCACTCGCTCACAGTCAGACCCTGCATGTCCGGCACGGCAACAAACAATATTTTGCACCAACCAGCCTCGCAGAGTTCGCGCAACTCGTCGAGAAACACCCGGACGCCTGTATTCTCGCGGGCGGTACCGATGTCGGCCTTTGGGTAACCAAGCAATTTCGGGATCTTCACACGGTACTTTACATTGGCAATGTTCGCGAGCTGCACAGCGCGAGCGTCAATCGCAAGCACCTCGACATCGGCGCAGCGGTAACGCTGACCGATGCCATGCCGCTCATCATCGAGCATTACCCTGATCTGGAAGAATTGTTCCTGCGGTTTGCGTCGCCGCCGATTCGCAACGCCGGCACGCTCGGTGGGAACATTGCCAACGCTTCACCGATCGGGGACACGATGCCGGTTCTGATTGCGATCGGCACAACCATCATTTTGCGCAAGGGGAGCAAGACGCGCGAAATAGCGCTGGACGATTTCTACCTGGACTACCAGAAGACGACAAGCAAGCCCGGAGAATTCGTCGAGCGCATACGTATTCCGTTGCCCGGCAAGAACCAATGCGTCCGCACGTACAAGTTATCCAAACGCTTCGATCAGGATATATCGGCCGTTTGCGGCGCGTACGCGTTGCGGCTCAAGGACCGCCGTGTCGACCACGTTCGTGTGGCGTACGGCGGCGTAGCCGCGATCCCGAAGCGGGCGCAAGAATGCGAAAAGGCATTGCTTGGCAAGGAATGGACTGAAGAAACAGTGCGTGCCGGCATGGCCGCTCTGGACACTGACTACAGCCCGATCGGTGACATGCGCGCAAGCAAGGAATACCGTCAATTGACGACGAGGAATCTGTTGTATCGATTCTGGCTCGAAAGCAGCGGCTACGAGGGCGAGACAAATGTCTACAACTACTCGCGCTAGCCAGGATCGCCCGCGCATTGTCGGGGCTGTCGGTACCTCGGTGACTCACGACAGCGCCAGCCTGCATGTCAACGGCGGCGCGCAGTATACAGACGATATTACGGAACCGCGTGGGCTCCTGCATGCCGCACTGGGCATCAGCACGCATGCGCATGCGCTCATCAAGAAAATTGATCTCTCTGCGGTCACGGCGGCAGAGGGTGTCGTCGCCGTGATGGACGCAAGCGGCATTCCGGGCAAGAACGATTTCGGTGCGGTGGTTGCCGATGATCCGATATTCTCTGCAAGTGTCGTTCAATATGTCGGTCAGCCTATTTTCGCAGTTGCCGCCGATACCGTCGATGCTGCGCGCCGCGCGGCACTCCTCGCAAAGATCGAATACGAAGACCTCGACGCCATCCTGGATGCAGACAAGGCAGTCAAGGAAGGGTCCTTCATATTGCCGACCGAAACGATCAAGACGGGCGACAGCCGATCGGCACTGCGCAAATCAAAACATCGCCTGAGCGGCCGTGTTCTTCTGGGCGGCCAGGACCAGTTTTACCTCGAGGGACAGATTGCAATAGCGGTCCCGCGGGAAGACGGCGACTTCCTCATCTATAGTTCAACGCAGCATCCGGGCGAAGTGCAGCATGCCGTCGCGCACGCGATCGGCAAGCTATCCAAGGACGTCGTCGTCGAATGCCGGCGCATGGGCGGTGCATTCGGCGGCAAGGAAAGTCAGCCTGCCCTGTTCGCATGCGTCGCTGCATTGCTGGCAAACAAGACCGGCCGGGCCGTCAAGCTTCGCCTCGATCGCGACACCGACATGATAGTCACGGGCAAGCGGCACGATTTCATCATCGATTATGACGTGGGCTTTGACAAGACCGGTCGAATCAACGCGGTGGAGCTTACATACGCCTCGCGTTGCGGCATGTCGGCAGATCTGTCTGGCGCAATAAACGATCGCACGATGTTTCACAGCGACAACGCGTACTTCCTGGAAAATGCGACCATCGTGTCGCATCGGTGCAAGACCCATACCGTATCGAATACTGCGTTTCGCGGCTTCGGCGGACCCCAGGGCATGTTTGGTATCGAATACGTTGTCGATGAGATCGCTCGCCACCTCAAAATCGACCCACTCGACGTCCGCAAGCGCAACTTCTACGGCATCGACGATCGAAACGTCACGCCTTATAAACAGAAGATCGAGGACAACATCATTCTCGAGCTGACCGAACAGCTCGAAGAGAGTTCCGATTACCGGGCTCGACGCGCGGAAATACGTGCCTGGAATAACAACAGCAAGATTTTGAAGCGCGGCATTGCGCTGACGCCGGTCAAGTTCGGCATTTCATTTACGGCGACACACCTGAATCAGGCAGGCGCCCTCCTCCATATCTATACGGACGGCACCGTGCATTTGAACCACGGCGGAACGGAAATGGGCCAGGGGCTCTTTACCAAAGTCGCGCAGGTCGTTGCCGAAGAACTTCAGATCGACATCGATCGCATAAAAATCACGGCGTCCGATACCAGCAAGGTGCCAAACGCATCGGCGACCGCTGCATCGAGCGGCTCGGACCTGAACGGCAAAGCGGCGCAAAATGCGGCGATTGCCATCAAGGAGCGCCTGGTGGCTTTTGCAGCAGAGCATTTCGGCACGGCGCCGGATGCAGTCGTATTTGAGAACAACCGCGTCAAAGTCGGCAAGCAGGATCTGGCGTTTGCCGAACTCGTGAGGCTCGCCTACATGGCACGCACATCACTGTCCGCAACCGGTTTCTACAAGACGCCCAAGATAACCTACGACCGCTCGACGTTTTCCGGCCGACCCTTTTATTACTACGCTTACGGCGCCGCGGTTTCCGAGGTAATAATCGATACGCTGACGGGTGAGAACCGCGTGATTCGTGCGGACCTGTTGCATGACTGCGGCAAGTCAATCAATCCCGCCATCGATCTCGGGCAGATCGAAGGGGCGTTTATCCAGGGGGTCGGCTGGCTCACCAGCGAAGAGTTGTGGTGGAACGAGAAAGGCGAGTTGAAGACGCACGCGCCATCCACCTACAAAATACCGACCTGCTCGGATTTGCCGGTCGACTTTCGCGTCACGATGCTGGAGTCCGCAGCGAATCGCGAGGCGACGATTCACCGCTCCAAGGCGGTCGGTGAGCCGCCCTTGATGCTGGCCCTGTCTGTTTTTCACGCTGTCAAAGACGCGATCGCCAGTATTGACGGCTACGAACAAAGCCCGTGCCTGAATGCACCGACGACGCCCGAGTGCATTTTGCACTCGATCGATGAACTGCAGTCCCGGATGACGTCCGAGGAGCGGAAAACCGGATGATCAGGTGGCTTGAAGAACTGCAGCAGCTCATGGAGCGCGACGAACGCTGCGTCCTGGTGACCGTTGCAGGCGCACGCGGCTCCACGCCGCGTGAGATCGGTGCAAAAATGATCGTTACGGCAACCGAAACGATTGGCACCATTGGCGGCGGACAGTTGGAATATCAGTGCATCAAGGCTGCCTGCAAATGGCTGCAGCGGGACGCCGGTGTCAGTACCCGATCCAGGGTCCAGCGATTCACGCTTGGTGCGAACTGCGGACAGTGCTGCGGTGGCGTGGCCGAGATCCTGTTCGAGGAAATGGCGCCGTCCCGTTCGGCATGGGTGGCTCGTCTCGCGGAACTGCATGCGGCCGATACAGCGGCTGTGATGGTCACCGCAAGACAGTCGCGTGCGGCCGCCGGCAAGCTGATCGTGACGGCCACAGACAGGTTCGCGTTCGCCGACGGCCTCGAGCCGACGGATGCTGTGCTCGCCGCCGCCAGGGAGGCATTGCAAATCGGCTCCGCCGCGAAGCAATCCCTGCTGGCCGTAGCCAGAAATGTGGAGCTGCCGGTATTGATCGAGCCGGTCCTCAAGACGGACTTTCACATCATGCTGTTCGGTGCCGGCCATGTCGGGACCGCCTGCGCCGGAGTATTTTCAATGCTCGACGTCCGCGTCGACCTGATCGACAGCCGTCCGGGATTCGCCGACGCCGGCCATCCCGGTAATATTCGCGGTATTGAATGCGCTGATCCGGCACTGGCAGTCGACACTGCCCCTACGGGCAGCTACTACCTTGTGATGACGCACGACCATGCACTCGATTTCGAAATTTGCGCGCGCGTACTGCGACGCCATGACGCCGCTTATTGCGGCCTGATCGGCTCGCGGTCCAAGCGACGACGCTTTGAAAAGCGTTTTCGCGCGCTCGGGCTGAGTGAGTCTGAAATATCCGGCCTGACATGCCCGATCGGCATCGATGCGATCAGTGGCAAGAAACCGGCCGAAATTGCAATTGCAGTGGCCGCGCAATTGCTGCAATTGCATGAGCGTGCCGCCGTTGCTGGTTTTGAGACAAACATCGTACAACACGCGCTCGCAATATCGGGGAATAGCAGAGGTTGAAGAGCGTGACTGACGGAGCCGGCAATCCGCAAATTGTGACGATGCGCCTCGAGCTTCGCAACATCACCAAGGCGTACCCGGCGGTCATTGCCAACGATGATGTCAGCCTGGAGGTCTTGCCCGGCGAGATCCATGCCGTACTCGGCGAGAATGGCGCCGGCAAGAGCACCCTGATGAAAGTCATCTACGGCGTCACGAAAGCGGACGCCGGCGAGATACTCTGGAACGGCAAGGCCGTCAATATCCCGAATCCGGCGCAGGCAAGGCGGCTCGGTATCGGCATGGTGTTTCAACACTTCTCGCTGTTTGAAACGCTGACTGTCGCGGAGAACATTGCGCTCGCGGTCGAAGAGGAATTCGACCTGGATGCGCTGTCGACCCGGATCAGGGAAGTGTCCGAACGCTACGGATTGCCTCTGGATCCGCGACGACTGGTTCACTCTCTCTCGGTCGGCGAACGCCAGCGCGTCGAAATCGTGCGCTGTCTGCTACAGGAACCGCAGTTGCTCATCATGGATGAGCCCACTTCGGTCCTGACGCCACAGGCTGTTCGCAAATTGTTCGAAACACTCAGAAGACTCGCGGACGAAGACTGTAGCATCTTGTACATCAGCCACAAGCTCGAAGAGATACGCGTGCTTTGCCACAAGGCGACCGTGATGCGCGGCGGCAAGGTCACTGGAGAAGCAGACCCGCGGCAGGAAACCGTTGCCAGCCTGGCGCGCATGATGATCGGCCGTGACTTGCCGGTCTGCGAGCACCCGGAATTCGACGGCGGTGGCGAACCGCTGCTCGTCATCGACGGCCTGTCACAGAAATCAGATGACCCGTTTGGAACAGACCTGAAAGACATCCATTTATCCGTGCGCAGCGGCGAGATATTCGGCATCGCCGGCATATCCGGCAACGGTCAGAAAGAACTGCTGGCGGCGCTAAGCGGTGAATTGCCGATCGACCGCGCCAACATCGCGCCCATCACGATTTGCGGCGTCGCGGCCGGAACTTTACGCGCCGACGGGCGGCGTGACCTCGGCATGGCGTTTGTCCCGGAGGAGCGCCTCGGGCGTGGCGCCGTTCCGCCAATGTCGCTGTCCGACAATGCCCTGTTGACGGGCCATCGAACCGGCATGGTGCGCTTCGGCCTGATCGAAGACGCGCTCGCGCGCGTCTTCGCGGAACGCTGCGTCGAGGACTTCGATGTGCGCTGCGCCGGCGTGCACGCCACCGCAAGAAGCCTGTCTGGCGGCAATCTGCAGAAATTCATCGTCGGCAGGGAAATATTACAGAATCCGCGAGTCCTCGTCGTCGCGCAGCCCACCTGGGGCGTTGACGTGGGGGCAGCCGCGGCGATTCGTCAGGCTTTGATCGACCTGCGCAACGCAGGCGTCGCGATCTTCGTCGTATCCGAAGAGCTGGAGGAGTTGTTCGAGATCTGTGATCGAATCGCCGTGATTGCGGATGGGAGGCTGTCCCCGGTCAAGCGCAGCTCCGATACCGACATGGAGGAGATCGGCTTGTGGATGAGCGGCATGTTCCCCGGTGGACCCGCCGCGGAAGACGTCAGTCATGCGGTTTAAGATCGAAGCCCGGCCCCAACCGTCAGCGCGGATGGCGTATCTGTCCCCGCTGATCGCTGTCGGGCTGACGCTGTTCACCGGCTTGATCCTCTCCACACTCGTTGGCACGAATCCGCTCGACGCGTTTTACGCGTTCTTTATCGCCCCGATTGACGACTGGTACGGCCTCGGCGAGCTCGGCGTGAAAGCGGCGCCGCTGATGTTGATCGCCGTCGGGCTTGCGATCGGATTCAGGGCAAATATCTGGAACATCGGGGCGGAGGGCCAGCTCGCGGTCGGCGCTATCTGCGGCGGCGGCCTGGCGTTGTGGTTCTATGAATCCAGCAGCGTATTCCTGCTGCCGGCGATGATCGTCGCCGGCTGCATTGGTGGCATGCTTTGGTCTTCGATTCCGGCGTTTCTGCGAACGCGTTTCAACACCAACGAAATTCTTGTCAGCCTGATGCTGAATTACGTCGCCGTCTTGATACTCAGCTATCTTGTACACGACCCGTGGCGCGACCCGAGTGGTTTCAATTTTCCGGAGTCGCGACTGTTCACCGACGCCGCCTCGTTGCCCATCATTCTCGACGGTACCCGGCTGCACGCCGGATTCATCATCGCGTTGCTGGTCGTGGCGCTTGGCTGGGTGTTCGTTCGCAAGAGTTTCGTCGGCTACAAGATGCAGGTCGTCGGCATGGCAGACTCGGCGGCGTTGTATGCCGGCTTTCGGCGCAAGCACATGGTCTGGATCGGTTTGCTGGCCGGCGGTGGCGCCGCCGGCATCGCGGGAATTTCCGAAGTGGCGGGTCCCATCGGCCAGTTATTGCCGTCGGTTTCTCCCGGATACGGCTACGCGGCCATCATCGTCGCATTCGTCGGCCGACTGCACCCGGTCGGTATCCTGTTCGCCAGCCTGTTGATGTCGTTGCTCTACCTGGGCGGTGAATCGGCCCAGATGCTACTGGGCCTGCCATCGGCCGTGACGGGCGTCTTTCAGGGCGTTCTCCTGTTCTTCCTGCTGGCGGCCGATCTGTTCATCAATTACCGCATCAGGCGCGAGCCGGCAGTGTCAGCCATTGTTGCAGCGACAGCCGCCGATACCGAGGTGACGCCATGAACGATGTGCTTGTTGGCATAATTCTAGCGACCCTGGGCGCCGGCACCCCGCTGGTCTTCGCCGCGCTCGGTGAACTCATTACTGAGAAATCCGGCGTACTCAACCTCGGGGTCGAGGGCATGATGCTCGTCGGTGCGGTTTGTGGGTTCGCCGTTGCTGCCGACACAGGCAGCCTGTGGCTCGGCGTGGTGACCGCCATGACGGCCGGTGCATTCATGGCGCTCCTGTTCGGTGTACTGACACTGACGTTCCAGGCCAACCAGGTCGCGGCCGGGCTGGCGCTGACCATATTCGGTGTCGGGTTAAGCGCCTATATCGGCCTCGAATACACGAGCGTTGCATTGACCGGCCTGCAAGCCGTGCATATCCCGTTGCTCTCGAGCATGCCACTGATCGGCCCAACGATATTCTCGCTGGACCCGTTGATGTACCTCTCGTTCGTCCTGTTGGCCGCGATCAGCTACTTTCTTTATCGCAGCAAGGCGGGACTGTTGTTGCGCGCGATCGGCGAGTCACCACGATCGGCACACTCGATTGGCTACCCGGTGATACGAATTCGCTATCTCGCCGTGTTGTTCGGCGGCGGCATGGCCGGGCTCGGCGGGGCGTACCTCGCACTGGTTTACACGCCGCTATGGGTAGAGGGCATGACCGCCGGCCGGGGCTGGATATCGCTTGCGCTCGTCGTATTCGCTACATGGCGTCCGGCACGTGTGATCCTGGGTGCGTATTTGTTCGGCGGCGTGACCATCCTGCAACTTCACGTGCAGGGCCTGGGCATCGACCTGCCAGCGCAATTGCTGTCCTCTCTTCCTTACATCGCCACGATTGTCGTACTCGTGTTGATATCACGCGACATCAATACGATTCGCCTGAACTCACCCGCATCGATTGGCAAAACTTTCCACCCCGGTGCTTAGATTCTTGGAGACCTGATGATGACAACAAACCGGATGTTTTTGATCGCGTTCACAGTCAGCCTGCTGGCGGCTTGTGGCCAGAAAGATGCAGCGGAACCTGATGCGTCGGATGCGGGTGACGCTTCCCGGTTAAAAGTCGGCTTTGTCTACGTCACCCCGATTAGTGATGCCGGCTGGACCCACCAGCACGATCTCGGCCGTTTGCAAATGGAGGAGACCCTGGGCGACCAGGTTGAGACCAAATATATCGAGAGCGTGCCGGAAGGCGCCGAAGCCGAGCGCGTCATACGGCAGTTCGCCGCCGATGGCTTTGATCTCGTGTTCACGACATCGTTCGGCTACATGAATCCGACGATGAAGGTTGCCGAGACGTTCCCGGACACGACTTTTGAGCATGCGACCGGTTATAAGAGCGCGGCAAACGTCGGCACTTACGTCGCACGTTTCTACGAAGGACGTTATCTCTCCGGCATCGTCGCCGGTAAAATGACGAAGTCTAATGTGGCCGGCTATGTTGCCGCATTTCCGATTCCTGAAGTGCTACGCGGCATCAACGCGTTCACGCTAGGCATGCGAAGCGTGAATCCCGATGCGGAAGTGAAAGTCATCTGGACCAATTCCTGGTTCGACCCCGGCCGCGAGCGCGAGGCTGCGGACGTGCTGATCACGCAAGGTGCGGACATCGTGACGCACCATACGGATTCGACTGCGGCGGTTCAGGCCGCGGAAGAGAAAGGCGTGTATGCGATTGGTTATCACTCCGACATGTCCCGCTACGGCGAAACCGCACACCTGACAGCGGTCACCCACCACTGGGGCGATTTCTACACCAGGCGTGCGCAAGAAGTCTTGGACGGATCCTGGTCATCGCAAAATGTGTGGGGCGGCATCAAGGAAGGAATGATTCGGCTCGCTCCTCTCAATGATGCAGTTCCTGCGGACGTCGCAGCTCTTGTAGCAGAAAAGGAAGCCGCGATCAGATCCGGCGACCTGCATCCGTTCAGCGGACCGATCTCGAACCAGGACGGCGAAGAGCTCGTAGCGCCCGGTACGACCATGTCCGACGAAGACTTGCAGAAGATGGAATGGTACGTCGAAGGCGTGCAGGGCAAGTTGCCCAGGTAGGGGAGCTATCAAACCAGTGACGTCTGCCGGCGGTCGTGTTCGATCGCCGGCAGACCTGACTCGCAACCGGGATTGCAGAGATGGAAGCTTATATTGTTGACTGGCTGAATTTGTTTAGCCGCTGGGTGCATTTCATAACCGGCATCGCCTGGATCGGGTCGTCGTTTTATTTCGTCTGGCTCGACAATCACCTGCTGCCGGTTGCGGACAAATCGGACGAAGACAAAGGCGTGGCTGGTGAAGTCTGGTCGGTGCACGGCGGCGGCTTCTACCATGCACAGAAATACCGTGTCGCTCCCGGCCAGCTACCGGATACGCTTCACTGGTTCAAGTGGGAGGCGTACACGACCTGGATCACGGGCATGTTCCTGCTCGCATTGATCTACTGGTATGGCGCGGAAATCTATCTCGTGGACCGCTCGGTCGCAGATCTCTCCCAGCCGGCTGCGATCGGTGCTGCCGTGGCGTTTTTGATCGGCGGCTGGGTCGTCTATGACCTGCTCTGCAAATCCCCGCTCGGAAAGAATGATGCTGCTCTGGGCGGTGTGATATTCGCGCTGCTGATCGTAGCGGCCTGGGGCATGTGCGAATTGTTCAGTGGCCGCGGTGCCTACATTCACTTCGGCGCAATGCTTGGCACGATCATGGTGGCCAACGTTTTCTTTGTGATCATCCCGGGACAAAGTCGCATGGTCGAGGCCACGCGGGAAGGTCGAACGCCAGACCCGGACGACGGCATCAGGGGCAAACAGCGCTCCGTACACAACACCTACTTCACGTTGCCCGTGTTGTTTGTAATGATCAGCATCCACTACGCAATGACATTCGGACATGAGTACAACTGGCTGATCCTGATTGCCATATCGCTGGCGGGCGTGTTGATCCGTATCTATTTCGTGGCGCGTCACAAGGGCAAGGCATCATTGTTACCAGTGGCACTGGCATTGCTGATTCTGCTCGGCGTTGCCGCAGCGATTGCACCACATGCACCGCGCACAACACGCGCAACGGACGCCGCTGACACGGGGACGACGACGGGACCAATCGATGGCGCGCAGGCAGGAGCGCCAATGACATTCGCCGACATTGTTACGATTGTCCAGGCACGCTGCACCACCTGTCACGGCGCCGTACCGACATTCGCCGGGTTCCCGGCTGCTCCAGCCGGCGTTGAACTCGACCAGCCGGAGCAAATTGCCAAAGAAGCATTGCGCATCTATCAGCAGACGGTCATCACCAGAATCATGCCCATCGGCAATCTGACTCAGATGACGGACGAGGAAAGAATGACGATCGATCGGTGGTACCGCGACGGTGCGACAATCGATTGGATCGGGGCTCACTGAACACCAGGTCATGGGTCAGGATTATCCACGTGATCTGATCGGCTACGGCGCGCACCCGCCCCACGCGGCGTGGCCGGGCTCTGCTCGGGTCGCGGTGCAGTTCGTGATCAATTACGAAGAGGGTGGAGAGAGCAGCATCCTGCACGGCGATGCGGCGTCCGAGGCATTCTTGTCGGAAATCGTTGGCGCCACACCGTACCCGAATAGCCGCAATATGAACATGGAGTCGATGTACGAATTCGGTTCGCGCGCCGGATTTTGGAGGTTGCACCGCATGTTCACGGACCGCGAGGTCCCGGTGACAGTTTTTGGCGTGGCGATGGCGCTGGACCGAAATCCTGCAGCCATCGAGGCGATGCTGAACGCCGACTGGGAAATAGCGAGCCACGGTTATCGGTGGATCGATTATCAAAACGTCGAAGAAAGCGTCGAGCGGGAGCATCTCGAAACTGCGATTGAAATTCATGCACGCGTTACCGGCGCGCGTCCGCTGGGTTGGTATCTCGGCCGGTGCAGCCCGAACAGCCACCGTCTGGCCGCCGAGGTCGGCGATTTCGTCTACAACGCCGACACATACGCTGACGACCTGCCCTACTGGGACCTGGCTTACAGCAAGCCGCAGCTGATGGTGCCTTACACACTGGATGCCAACGACATGCGCTTCGCAACGGCGCAGGGATTCAATTCGGGCGACCAGTTTTTTACTTACCTGAAAGACAGTTTCGATTGCCTTTACGCCGAGGGTGACACGCAGCCAAAGATGATGTCGGTCGGCTTGCACTGCCGATTGTCTGGCCGGCCGGGCCGCGCAACTGCCCTGGCCCGTTTTGTCGACTACGTCCTCGGTCACGAACGCGTGTGGCTGACGCGCCGTATCGATATTGCGAATCATTGGCGGGAACATCACGGCTTGAAATCCGGCGCTGCGGCGGCCGGCCCATGACGCCGCAAGCAATGAAATTTCAGCGGGCGCCGAGCCAGATGACAAAGCGGGATTTCGTCGACCGCTTCGGCGGCGTGTACGAGCACTCACCCTGGATTGCAGAAGCTGTCTGGAGCGATGGGCTCGATGAATCCCACGGCGACGTTGACGGCCTGGCCAATGCTCTCGCCGCAATTGTCGATCAGGCCAATGCTGAACTCCGATTGAACCTCATCAACGCGCATCCCGACCTGGCAGGCCGTGCGGCCATCAGTGGCAGACTGACGCCGGACTCCACGGCGGAACAGGCGAACGCGGGAATCGATCAATGCACGGCCGAGGAATTCAGCCTGTTCCAGGACATGAACGAACGATACAAGAACAAGTTCGGATTTACGTTTGTCATGGCAGTGAAAGGCAGCAATCGCCACAAAATTCTCGATGCCTTTCGCCGGCGAGTGCAAAACGATCCGCAGGTCGAATTGACTCAGGCTATTCAGGAAATTCACAAAATCGCTCGCCTGCGTTTGGCCGAAATCGCAGCACGCGACACGACTCGCGGTGGCAAGAATGCCCGGTAGTCTAAATGCGGTGAGACCTGGTCGCAAAACGATGCATCTCATATCTGCACAGTTTTTACTCGACTCCGTACAAATTTGACTGAATTATGCCGGGCTCGTTCGGACGCACACTACACCAAGAACCAAGGGAACCGAAAATGTTGAAACTCAAAAGCTACGTTCAGGGCACTGCCCTGGCACTGTTGTCACTGATTGTCTGGCAGCCGGCCACAGCAGCGGACTGGAGCAACACCGAGTTGCACATTCAGATTGGCAATCTCGACGTACCGTCTTTTGCAGGCGGCGGCACTTCAGATCATGTGATTTATACGCTGCAGCACGCCAGCGGCTGGAAATACGGCGACAATTTCTTTTTCCTGGATGTTCTCGATGGCGATCGCCCTGGTTTCCAGGACTTCGATATGTACGGCGAGTGGTACACGAATTTCAGCCTCGGAAAAATTACCGGCAAGCCAGTCGGTGGAGGCTTCATCAAGGACATCGGCATCATTCTCGGATTCAACTGGGCTGCGGATGCCAATGTGAAGAAGTATCTCCCCGGAATCCGCCTGTCGCTGGATTTGCCGGGCTTCGCGTTCGCGAACCTCGACATCATGGCCTACATCGATGACAGTGAAGGCGTAGCCTCCGGCGGCGCACCGTCCGAAGACGATTCCTTCCTGATCGATTTCAACTGGGCACGTCCGTTCAAGATCGGCGACTCGAGCTTCAGTATTGAAGGACACATCGAGTACGCTGGTGAGCGGGACAATGAGTTCGGTGGCAAGGTCGAGTCCTGGATACTTGCGCAACCGCAATTTCGCTGGTATGTGCGCGACAGCGTCGCACTGGGAATCGAGTACCAGTTTTGGCAAAACAAGCTGGGCGATGGGGCTACCGATGAGAGCACGGTACAGGCATTGTTCGTCTGGAAGTTTTGATTCAACCCTGACAGGAATCTCGATGTTCGACAATCGTGTTGTGAAAAATCGTGGCAGCTGAATCCCTGGTAGCGCACAGGGGCCGCATACTCCACTGCCTCGGGGATCCGGGAGAGGAAGCCGATCCTGCGGCAGTGGAGTACTTTTCCGACGGCGTACTCATGGTTGACGCCGGCCGGATTGTCGACCTGGGGCCCGCCGCATCCGTGTTGCCGAAATATCCGGGTGACGTGACGCTGACCGAACACCGGGGCAATTTGCTGATACCCGGGATGATCGACTGCCACGTGCACTATCCACAGATCGATATCATCGCGTCCTGCGGTGATCAGCTACTGGATTGGCTGAATCACTATACATTTCCGGTTGAAAGCCGCTTTGACGACAGTGACGAGGCCCTTTCTGTCGCGGAATTTTTTCTGGATGAATTGCTGCGCAACGGCACGACAACGGCGCTGGTTTTTGCGACCGTGCACCCACAGTCAGTCGATGCCATTTTCGCGGCCGCGCTGAAGCGCAACATGCGACTCGCAGCCGGCAAGGTGCTCATGGACAGAAATTGTCCGGAGGCGTTGCAGGACGATGCCGCATCCGCATACCGGGACAGTCGCGAATTGCTGGAGCGCTGGCACGGCCAGGGCAGGTTGCACTACGCGATCACACCTCGATTTGCACCGACCTGCAGCGATGCCCAGCTCGCGGCCGCCGGCAAGCTGGCGGCGGAATTTCCAGAGACCCTCGTGCACACGCACCTGGCTGAAAATATCGATGAAGTCGCCTGGGTGGCGGATTTGTTTCCGGCGAGCCGCAGCTATCTGGACGTCTACAAACAGGCTGGATTGCTCCGCGAGCGCTCGGTGTTCGCGCATTGCCTGCACCTCGACAAACAGGATTACGTCGACCTCGCAGCCGCAGGCGGCGCCATGGCATTTTGTCCAACATCGAATCTTTTCCTCGGCAGCGGGTTGTTCGATCTTGCGCGGGCCCGAGAACACCGCATTCGGGTCGGGCTCGGTACTGATGTAGGTGGCGGAACCAGTCTGGGCATGCTGCGCACGATGAGTGAGGCCTACAAGGTCTTGCAACTCAATCGGCAGACCCTGTCCAGTTACAGGGCATTGTTTCACGCGACGCTCGGAGCAGCCGAAGCCCTATACATGGACGACCGCATAGGCAACTTCGCGCTCGGCAAGGATGCCGACTTCATCACGCTGAACTACGACTCGACGCCGCTCATGCAGCGGCGACTCGAACATGCAAAGGAACTCGCTGAGGAGCTTTTCGTGCTGATTATGCTCGGCGACGATCGCGCGATCAGTGCGGCCTACGTCATGGGCGAACTGGCATATTCAAAAGAATAGGAGGGCCTTTACGGTCAGGACGATCTTATGTCGCAGAAGCACAGGGATGTGCGAGAGCGAC
>SMUY01025638.1_pt1 | contig 25924 bp, 28 predicted proteins | sample 2456441 | NCBI WGS metagenome assembly SMUY01 (sample SAMN11095931, study PRJNA526329) | marine sediment metagenome | biome: Marine sediment; feature: Surficial sediment; material: Deep marine sediment; isolation source: Hadal surficial sediment | place: Pacific Ocean | collected 2014-11 | depth...
CCAGAATTGCTGAACGATTTGCTAATTCAAATGTAAGAATAATTGGAATGACTGCAACACTACCAAGTGAAAAAGAAAAGGCGACTGAAATTCTTAGAACACTAAAAATTTCCTGTGTAGCTGAACGAGACGAAGAAAGTCCAGATGTAAAGCCGTATGTTCAGCAGACTGACACAGAATGGGTAAAAGTCGACTTGCCACAAGAAATGAAAGTAATTCAAACTCTAATCAAACTTGCATTAGATGAACGATATCAAACACTAAAAAAGAATGGTCTAAAACTTGGTGATCAAAAATCTCTATCTGCTTTGTTACGAATTAGGATTTTTGTTCTTAATAAAAACCGACGCTCAGCAAAGCCACTTTTCACGGCTATTCGTATCCATTACGCGTTAAACCTCTTAGAAGCACATGGAATCACTCCTTTTCTAAAATTTTGTGAAAGAACAAGCAAAAAGAAAGGTGCTGGAATCAAAGAGCTTTTTGAAGTTGACCCAAATTTTACAAGAGCTATTCAACTTGCAAAATCTGCTCAAAGCAAAGGAATTGAACATTCTAAAATTACAAAACTAAAAGAAATTCTTCAATCTGTAGATAATAAAGTTCTAGTTTTTACTAGCTATCGTGATTCAGTTGATACAATTCATAAACAATTAACCGCAATGGGAATTTCTGCAGAAATACTAATTGGTAAAGCAGGTGAAACTGGACTAAAACAGAAAAAACAAATTGAAACAGTTCAGAAATTTAGAGACGGAGAATTCAAAGTTCTCATTGCTACTAGAGTTGGAGAAGAAGGACTGGATATCTCAGAAGTAAATCATGTGATCTTTTATGATAATGTACCAAGTTCAATCCGTTACATCCAAAGGCGTGGAAGAACTGGAAGAAAAAATACTGGAAAACTGATTGTTCTAATTGCAAAAGATACAATTGATGAAACTTACTATTGGATTGGGAAAAGAAAGATTATTGCAGCAAAAGGAATGGGTGAAAAAATGACTAAGATTCTACAAAAGCAAGTTAAACCAAAAGCCGGTTTGGATTCTTATTTTTGAATTAACTATTTGTTCAGGTCTACTTTTCAAAGTGAAATGAGAAAGTTATCATATTCCAGGAATTAGTTCAAATGTGTCGAATGGTTTTCTAAGCTGGTATTATAACGTCAAGAACTTATTTAATGATGATCAAAAAGTATGAACTTGTTAACTTTAACCTACTCTTTTGATAATGTGATAACCAAATTCTGACTTTACTAAATCTGAAACTTCGCCTATTTGGAGTTTGAATGCAACCTCTTCGAATGGTTTTACCATGGTCCCTCTTCCGAAGTATCCCAAGTTTCCATCTCTTTTTGCACTTCCAGGATCAATAGAAAGCTCTTTAGCTAGCTTACCAAACTTTTCTCCCTGTTTTAGTCGTTCTTGGATTGCTAGTGCTTCACTCTGTTTTTTTACTAGAATATGAGAGCACTTTATTTTTTTCATTGATCCAATCAAAGTTTTATGAAATATTATGGTTTTGAAAAAATCATTTTGAAAAGGAATCTGTCTGATTAATAATTTGCGCCAAATGTAAAAAAAGAAGTGGTTATTTTATTAAACTACTATTCCCACACCGATTCCTATCATTATGTGGAGTATGGCTGTTCATCACATGCTCAATGAAATATGATATTTGGGTATGATTTGGATAATTGATTAAATCCTTATTCTATGATAGTCAAGTAATCCCTCAAGCAGAGTGTACTCATACCACTCAATTGCTCTCGATTACCAGATTTTTTTGTGTATGTGCTTGAGGGATAATCCAACACATTTTCTTAGAACTCTTCATTTGATATGAACTGTTAATGATTTCCGAACTAATTTTTCAAGCCATCTGACGATATAATAAATATTATTTCAATCCCCAACTGGTTTTAGAGAATGGCACAATAACTATGAACGGAGCTTCATTTTCTTTCCAAGGTTCGTTTCTAACCCATTCGAATTTCTCATGAAATTTCTTGAAAATTTTTGAGAATTCTTCACCCGTCTCTACTATATTTACTTGGCCCTGAACCAACACTGCCTTGTGGCCTCCATGCCTGTAGACATCAATTGATAGGGCAGCTTTAGGATTTGCTTTGGAATTTTTATACAATCGAGTGTCATAATCAGTCGCAATGAAAAATTCATTGTTTTCGAAAATATATGAGACTGGTTTTACATGCGGAATATTGTTGTGTGCTGTCGCAACTCTGCATTCTTCCATAGAGTTAAGAAATTCTATTTCTTTTTCTGTGAAAGTAATCATTTGAAAATCTCTTCAGGTGTTTTTGGAAATTGTCTGTAAACAATATCTCGAATTTTTAGTTGATCTTTTTGTTCGATATTCGACAGATGTGAAGGAATTGCATCTACAAATCCACATATTCGTTTAATTGGCATTTTAAGTTGCTTGTTTTCACTCATATGGACTGTTACAATATAAGAGTAATAAATTTAGGCTAGACTTTTAATTAGGTAGAATACAAAACGTTTTATGTTTTCTTATTTTACTATTTCTCAAGCAAATGAAATTCTTCCAACTGTGATAAAAAAATTTGAATATACCCTTGCTAAAAAAAACGATGTTGTAAAAATCGATCAGCAATTACAAATCAGTCTTTCAACAACGAATAACTTTAAAGAATATGTTACCACAAAACAAAAACTCAATTCTGCAGTAACAAAATTGTATCAAGCAATAGAGGATTTAGAGAGCAGTGGAGTTGTGGTTAAGAGCATTGATGAAGGATTACTTGATTTTCCCTCAAAGCGATTTGAGGAAGAAATTTGGCTATGTTGGAAATATGGAGAAATTGAAATAAAATTTTGGCATGAGAAAGACTCTGGTTTTAAAGAACGGAAACCAATTAGTGTAAGCAACGAATCATTAGTGTAAATGCTTTCTGTCTGGTTACGATTAGTACGAGATTTCTTGCCCTTTATTACAAATGGCATACGAACGGTGTGTTGCAATGACATTCCGTACCTACAAAGTAGTAAGGAATATCGCCCAGAAGAGCAATGAGATCCACACAAGGCCTCAAAACGCAGTCTGTCTTTGATGAAAAAAGGAGAGCAGTTCCATACTTATGACTTTGCAAGACAGCATCACAAAAAAATCCCAAAAACTAAGTATTTATCTAGAAAAAACACCTAAAACTGAATTATGAAAAGGCCTTTTCAGAAACCTGACAAAGGAAAAAATGAAGAAAAAACCAAAATTACAAATGATACTAGTCTAACTGACCATGATTACAACCTAAAGAAGCTTTTCAGAAAGGGCATCAATTTCATGGCAGAAGAAAAACTTGATGAAGCAACAGAAGTGTTTGAGCAAGCCTTGAGGATTGACCCTACAAATGTCGATATACTATTAAAATTGGGATATTCCCGTTTTCATTTAGATGACTATAGTGCCGCCCTAAAGATTTATGATAGAATTTTAGATATTGATGTAACAAATGCAGAGACTTGGAATCTTAGAGCGTTAGTTCATTATGAGCAAAAGAATTTTATCAAAGCGCTTGATAATGTAGAAAAAGCAATAGAGTCAGACCCAACTTTTTCAATGGCATGGTACAATAATGCATGTTTTCTTTCTCTATTAAATCAAATTCCAGAGTCCATTGAAGCGTTAACACGTTCAATTGAGATTGATGTTAGAAATGCAAGAAAAGCAGTCAAAGATAGAGATTTTAAAAATGTTAGAGCTGAAGATGGTTTCAAAAGAATTATTACAGTTGTTGTTTTAGAATCTATTAGACAGGGTTACCACACAATTGGTGCCATTGTTTGGACAACATTTCTAGACAGAGTTGATGCAGAAGATGCTTTACGAAAATTATTAGAAAAAGGAATAATTATGAAGCATGAAAAGAGAGCTGGTCTTCAAATGGTTCCACATTATGATCTTGTTACAGAATTAGCTGAAAAAGTTGGAACCACAAGAAAAAGTTTGTTGGGCATTAGGAATATAAAATTGCCTGGCGCGGTAAAGAATCTAAAACAACTCAGCCAAGCAATTCAAACTGTAAAATCTTCAATAGAAGAAAAAGATATTGAAAAAACAATTGAAAATTTTAATTCTTTTATAGATCCTTCCAAATGCGGCACGCAAATGATTGAACAATTTTTCGATGAACATAGAGAAATTAGATTGTGGAAAATTAGGCTAAAGGATAGAGGATCAATGTATCTACAAGATAATAAACAAAAAATGCTAAATCTTTTTGATAATGTAGAGGTTATTATCACAAAACAGCTACGAAGTGAAATAACACCAAAGTAGATTATTCTGCAGAAAGATCCCAATAATCAGCGTTTTCTTGTTTTGAGGTAGACTTTTTGAGATTTTTCCATTCTTTGAATGACTTGACATACAATTTTACATTTGACAGGTTGATTGATTTTAAAGCATAAAATGCTAATCCTGACAAAGTTCCTACACTTCCACAGTAAGTAATGATTTCTGAATTGGGGGTTATTCCTCTGTTTTCAACCAGTCTTTTCATTTCATCCTTTGGTCTCAGAATTTTGTCAGGTGAAGCTAGCGTTCTATATGGTATGTTGATTGCACCAGGGATGTGTTGTTCTAAGAAATTTAGCCTCTCCCTATTATCTAGTAGGATTACGCCTTCCTTTTCCTTGGCCTCCTCCAGATAATCAGCTGTTGCCAAGATTTGAGGTTGTAAAACGATAGAATGGGTTTTAGAATTTATTGATGGAATTTTGTTATCATTTTCTAAACCAAGCGAGTTCCATTGGTTATACGTTACATCAAGCAAAGAAACATCACTATGTCCTAAATATTCTAACGTCCAAGCAACCCGTGAAGCTAATGCACCAAAAGTATCATCATATACAATAACAGGGGTTTCATCATCAATGCCAAGTGATTGAAAAAGTTTTACTGCTCGCTCTGGACTATCATCAGATAATAAATTAGCTAATGGCAGACTAACTGCATTAGGAATATGGTTCTTTTTGTATTCCTCTTCCTTTCTAACGTCAATGACTCGGACACTATTGTCTCTAATTTGAGAGCTTAATGAATCAGCATCTATTGTAGGACGAACTGTTTTTTCTTTGCTCAAGCAGCACATTCACCCTTTCCAGTCTTTGTGTGATAACTTGAATCATTTCCGTAATCAGTATAGAAATCGCTGTCTTCATCTTTTGTTGGCGGGACAGTTAAGGGTGATAAAATTTGTTTAAAATCATTTATAGATTTTATATCAGAATCCTCACTACCATTGACGATTCTATGAATCCAAGATGATAAAGTGTCAGCGTCTTTTTTATTTTGTTTGAATAGTTCAATTATTTTCAGAATTGTTGGAATGACTTTTTTTGCAGGAATTCTCAGACAATTTATTCCTAGCATTGTTTCTCCATCTGATCTTCCGCCTAATGACATCAGATAAGTTGGATACATGTCTTTGCCTACTCTACTACCTCCACCAAAAAACCCAATAGTGGCAATTCCATGTTGCCCACAAGAGTTTGGACAGCCACTAATTTTGATTGTAGAGTCTCTAAGATCATCCTCTTCATCCAGCTTTAATTCAAGGAATTTTCTTTGGATTTCTTTTGCTAGCCTATGTGAATTTGTTAGTGCTAGATTACATGATGTTGTGCCCGAACAACCAATTGGGGAAGCCATTGTTAATGATCCGGATTTTGCTAATCCTACTTGTAGTAGCTGTGAATACATTTTTGGTAAATCATCTTCATGAATCCATCTAATCGCTATATCTTGGGAGAAGCCATTTCTTGCCATTCCTTCTGCCGAATAATCTCTAATAATTTTTGCAATTTCACGAAGTTGGTTTGCAGTGATGTCTCCTGCTTCAAGGGCTATGAAAACAGACTGATATCCATCCTGTTTTTGATTAAAGGTATTAGTTTTGTACCATCTGGCATATCCATCGGGTACAGAATTCCCTCCACTCTCAGATATTCTAATTGGTTTCTTGATTTCTTCTGGGATTGGATCAACATCTAGTTTAACAATTACTGATTGTGTAGCTCTAACTACAGCTCTTTCTTTTAGTACCAAGTTTTGGAATTTCTCCCAGCCCATCTCATTAACCAAGTAACGCATTCTGTTTCTTGCCATATTCTTTCTGTCACCCATTCTATCAAAAATTCTTAAAACAGCAATTGAGGTGTACAGTAGATCCTCTTCTGGTGTAAATTCTTCTAATTGATAACCCACAAAGGATTTGTTACCTAATCCTCCACCTAGGAAAATTTTGAAACCTTTTTCTTGCTTTCCCTCAATTTCTCTCGTTTCTGGTAAAACACCAACATCACACATTCTTACCATTCCATGCTTTTCACAACACGAAAAATTGAACTTGAATTTTCTTGGAAGGTTCTGATTCATAGGATTCCTCAATAGGAATTTTGCAGTTGCAATAGCATACGGAGTCGCATCAAATTTTTCTTCTGCACAAACACCTGAAAGAGGGCTGCACATTACATTTCTAACAGTGTTTCCACATGCTTCTCTGGATGTCAGACCAACTTCAGCTAAGCCTCGCATGATTTCTGAAACATCTTCTAAAACTACCCAATGCAATTGGATATTTTCTCTTGTCGAAAAATGCGCACTGCCAATAGAAAATGCTTCACTTAATTGTGCGATTTTTTCTAGTTGAGTTGGATAAATTTTTCCTGCAGGAATTTTAATTCTAACCATCGCATAATCATTGGTCATTCTTGTACCATATGCACCATGTTGCAACCTAAAACGTCTAAAGCTGTCTTCGTCATACTTTCCTTGACGGTAAAGTTTGACTGTTTTTGCAAAATTATCCGCTTCCTCTATCTTTGCCCAGTTAACACTAGGAGACTTTGAGTCAGGACGTGCTTGATTAAGTTTTGATGCTGACAATACTAGAGCATTTCCTTTGAGTTCTGATATAAATTTTTGAGACTAGGAATTTTAATCGTTATAATTACATTTTAGGTCACAACTCGCCACAAAATACTTGGTTTTGTTTCTAAGAATTTAGAATGAAAAATTAGTATCACCTAATGACAATTGGAACCTGCACTTGGGAAACTATTAATGTGTTCTAGGTCTGATGGGTTTAATGCAAGAATCAGTAAATGCAGAATCATCAAAAATTTTTGCTGATGTAAGTGAAGCGGACATTACTAGAGCAATAGCAGATGAATTTCATTCGGTTTTAGTTGACAGAGCAGAATCTGATGTAATTATTATCGGTGCTGGTCCTGCAGGTTTGACAGCGAGTAGGGAGTTAGCAAATATGGGATTCAAAGTTTTGACAATTGAACAAAACAACTACCTTGGAGGAGGTTATTGGTTAGGCGGTTATATGATGAACCCTGTAACTGTGAGAGAACCAGCTCAAAAAATTTGGGATGAGTTAGGAATCCCGTACAAAAAAGTTTCAGATGGCCTGTACCTAACTCCAGGCCCACATGCTGTTTCAAAACTTATTGCAAGTGCATGTGATGCTGGTGTAAAATTTCTAAATTTAACAAAATTTGATGATTTGATTTTAAAAAATGGGAGGGTATCAGGGGTTGTTGTTAACTGGATGCCTGTATCGGCATTACCAAGAAATATCACCTGTGTTGATCCAATTGGTTTAGAATCCAAAATTATAATCGATGCGTCAGGACATGATTCTGTTGCTGTAAAGCGTCTTGTAGATCGTGGATTGGTGAAATGGAAGGGAATGAATCCTATGCATGTTTCTGAAGGCGAGGATCAAGTTGTTCATAAAACAGGGGAGGTGTTCCCTGGGCTCATTATTGCAGGAATGGCAGTTACAGAAACCCATGGATTGGCACGCATGGGTCCTACATTTGGTTCAATGTTATACTCCGGTAAGAAAGCAGCAGAGATTACAGCATCCAAAATTAAAGAGTTAGGCAGATAACTGGCTGTTTCTGAGACCAATTATTGAAAATTTCGACAATTTTTCTTTATGATGAACCCTCAGTACCTGAGATAAACATTTCAAGACTAGCAGATTTTTTAAGAAAGATTTTTTTTGTAAAAGTAGAATTAGGAAAAAATATTTTCAGTTTCGCAAATAATTTGACTGCAAAAGAAATAGCCTCTTGTAAAATTTATAATTCCAAAAAACCATTTGAAAAACACGAACCCACTCGTGAAGAAATAATCTTTGAGGAGCAAAGCATTGTTGATTCCTCCAAAACTAAAAATATCGTAGTGTATGATGGTTTTGAGTTTCAAAAGGTCATCACAAAATTAATTCCTAACAATAAACTTTCCTTAGATCAATTCCATATAATTTTCACAAATAAATTGACATGTACATTTGACCAAAATGATTACAGATACCATGGAAGAGCACTGATTGGTTCTAATCCATCAATTATTTCAACAACAGGAATAATCGAAGCTCCTGCCAAACCTAGAGGGTATTATTTTGATTTAATTTCAAATATTACCCTAGGTTTGAATCGTGAGTCGGTAAAGAAAAAATATCAAGGAGCATATCTTGAATATCATGACAAAAGGCTTTCTACGATAATTGAAGGTTATCTACTACAGGCATTATTTTACTATCTTACAGGTGAAGCCTTTTGTGAAAATCGTGACTGCAGACTTTATAATGCACATTGGCAAAATGATTTAATACATTCTCAATTAGAAGTTAGAAAATTGTGTGATAAACATCAACGGATTCTAAACAATTTGTGAATGACTTAAATTATTGATGAGGAATTGTCGATATATATGTACGACACTTCTGGCGCAACCTTATTAGAAAAAAAAGAAAAGCCTTATAAAAAACCAGATGAAAAAAAGACAAAATATGATGTAATAATTATCGGTGCGGGTCCTGCAGGATACACTGCTGGTATTTATTCGGCACGTGCAAGACATGATACGCTGATTCTTTCTGGAATTCTTCCAGGAGGCCTACTTGTCAATACTACGGATGTTGAAAATTATCCAGGTTTTGAACAAGGAATTATGGGACCTGATCTAATGATTGCTATAAGAAAACAGACAGAAAGGATGGGTGCAAAAATTATTGATGATGAAGTTGTAAACGTGGATTTCAAACGTACGCCATTCAAAGTTTTAACAGCATCTGAAGAGTATGAAGCAAACGCAATCATTATTGCAACTGGTGCAAACCCTCGAAAACTTGGTTTAGAAGGAGAACAAACCTATGCTGGAAAGGGCGTCTCATATTGTGCTACATGTGATGGTCCATTTTTCAGAAACCAGGAGCTTGTTGTTGTTGGGGGAGGCGATTCTGCAATGGAAGAGGCTACCTTTTTAACAAAATTTGCATCAAAGGTGCATATTGTGCATAGGAGAAATGAATTGAGGGCAAGTAAAGTGATGCAGGAACGAGCACTTGATAATCCCAAGGTACAGTTTCATTTGAATTTCGAAGTTGAAGAAATTAATGGAAGCGAAAAGGTTCAGGAAGTTGTTTTGAAAAATAATCAATCAAATGAGAAAACCGCACTTGAAGTTGGTGGGGTTTTCGTTGCAATAGGACATGAACCAAGTACAAAGCTTTTTGAAAATCAAGTAGAATTAGATGGTGAAGGATACATTGTTTTGGGGAAAAATACAGAAACAAGTGTCTCAGGCGTATTTGCTGCAGGGGATGTGCATGACCACCGCTATCGTCAAGCAGTAACAGCAGCTGGCTATGGGTGTATGGCGGCAATAGATGTAGACAATTATCTAACTGAAAAAAAACAGAAATAAGAAATTTTTACATGTATACGATTTCTGCCATGTGTTTTGCTTCTTTTAGAGCTTCATCAAATTCTTCTTCAGTCATAACGTTTTGTTCTGCGTAGATGCTTTTGAATTTCCTTCCATCGTCTGCAAATATTCCTACGATATAACCCTCACCATCAACTTTGTATTTCTTCATTGAAGCATAAACCGCTGCAGAAGATGGACTAATAAGAAGGCGTTCTTTTGCAAATACCTCTTTTACTATTCCAAAAGATTCTGCATTGGTAACTGAAACCCATTCATCCACTACATCTTCACGTTTAAGGAATAGATCAGGCTTTGCAGATTCTTCAAAATTTCTCCAACCCTGAATCAAATGATCCTTTTGAGGTTGGCAGCCAATTATCTTGATGTAGGATTTTGTTCCTTCAGAAATGCTCCAATACCGGTAATTGTTCCACCTGTTCCTACTCCGGTAAAAAAGTGTGTGATCTTACCTTCGGTTTGTTTCCAAATTTCTGGACCGGTTCCTTTGTAATGACCCATAAAGTTGGCTTCATTTGCATATTGATTTGGTGAATAATAGGTATCAGGTCTTGATGCAGCTATAGAGGTAGCAAGAGCAATGCTTTGATCAGTACCAGCGCCGACTTTAGGACAAAGATCGTCACTTGTTTCATACACCTTTGCCCCAAGAGAACGAATTATTTCCTTAGTTTCGTCACTTGCTTTTTCTGGAATGACAATCTCTGCTTTGTAGCCTAGCAGCTTGGCTATTCCAGTTAATGCAATCCCTGTGTTTCCAGATGTGGGTTCAACGATGATGCTATGTCCTTTTCTTAGAATGCCTTTTTCTTCAGCATCTTTAATCATCCATAATGCTGCCCTATCCTTAAGAGAGCCAAATGGATTATTTCCTTCAAGTTTTGCATAATACACCAAATTACCTTTTGATAAAGATTCTAATTTTACAATAGGTGTGTTTCCTACTTTGCTCAAAATATCTACATCAGTTACGGCTTTAACTGCCAGTTTATTTCACCTTTTTAATTTGAAATTCAAGAACGTTTTCGGTTTTCTTCAACTCTAAAAGTTCATGACCATTTCGATTAACCCATCGTGAGATATCTTCTTCAGCAGCAGGATCATCTGCTTGAATTATCAATACTTGTCCTACCTGCATTTTTTCCATTGCTATTTTTGTGCGAAAGACAGGTTCTGGACAAAACAATCCAATCGCATCAATTTTTATTGCATTTTCAGAAATCTTATGTCACCTGATTTTTTTTGCCGATTTGTCATATTAAAAGCTATTTGAGTTTAGCTAAGAGAGTAGTCTAAGCTAACTGATTTTTTTTTCATAAAGTGTTGAGGGTTCGTATCAAAAGCAAATTTTGAATAAAAAAGAAAGAGGTATGTAGGAGAAAAATAAAAGATTAGTGATGAAGTCATGTACTTGTGCATGTAGTTATAATAGTTCGTCTACAGATGATATATATTCTGATTGTAAAAACAGCAATTGTTTAGATGTCAGAGAATGAAATTTTCGTTAACAGTTCCTATCAAACGTTAATGAAAATAAAATGAGTGTGTAACATTTGATACAAGCTGGTAAGGACACTAGTTGTTCATTTTGAACACACGCCATCAGATATTATAGTTTAGTTTAATTTCTTTATGGATGAACTCAATAAGATAAACTTGGATTTGCAAATAGAAGCACAGAAAAAGGCACATGAATTATTCTTAAAAAGCATAATTTAGACATCTAAAAAATTCCAAGACTTTATTCCAATGATACATATTTCATAAAAACTTTCAAGTCAATATCAAATAATCAATTTACTCGTTTACAGTTCGTATCAAATGTAAATAAAAAATTAATTTTCCTCTAGTTTTTTTGGCTTTGCCACCACTCCTCAAACTTTATGCATTTGTTTTGCGAATCTAGTTTTACCAAAAAAATTCCATCAAGCTTGACTTGTGTACTAGAATAACGCAAAAATGATGCTGAAAAGTGTGCAATTCCTAGGTCTGGAACTACTGCAAGGATTTTGTATTGGAATGAGACGTCTTTTTGTGTCTGGGCTATGCCTTGCCAGTATTGTATTATTGAGTCAATCCCATCAAAGGGAGCTGAAAATGGCTTCTCAAAATACTTTGCATCTTTTACAAATAAATCCCGAATTAGTTTTGTATTCCGTTTCGTCCAAGCTTTGCCGTACAGATCCAGCCAAGCCTTGAAAGAATCATGATCCATGTTAATAGATTATGCTCAGTCTTTCAGATAAATCAGATCTTAACAGTTCGTATCAAATGTTAATCAGAAGTTTTGAGTTGTTCACGAAAATCCTTGGCATGTTTAAACAAAATTTTTTGGATCACTTTCATGTCATCCTTTTCGGGGGCTTTGTGATAGTGTAAAAAGAATTGATTCCTGCAAAAGTCATCAGCTCTACCCATATGCCATCCATACAAAAAGTCGTCTTCATGGGTACACTCCCAAATCTCTTTAAAATCTGTGTTTTCTTTACCTATAATTTGCAAAGACTTGCTGAGCTCTCTTTCCAATAATTTGCGAAATTCTGAGTCTAGAACCATCATGAACTCACGTTATATTGATACTGACTGTTTTGTGACACCCACAGAAACAATGATCATGCCTTATGCTATGAGTATTTCTATATGTGCATTCTGCAGTGTGTTTCACTATTTCTTTTCTCTGTATCTTCTTTTGTAAACACTTTCGTATCTTCGCTTCTTTTTTGAAAAGAGATCTTCATCGATATTACTTATTTCAGGAGAGCTTTTTCTTATTGGCATGGCAAAGGAAAGTTGATAATTATCGGGATCTCGTATATGGAAGAATCTTTCTCCCCACGATGCATCAGTGGGTACATTTTCAAAAGAACCCAATTTCAAAATATGAGGATCATTCTTGAGATGATCATAAAGTCTATCTACGTCATCAGTATGAAAAATTATCCTTCCAAAATCTCTTCTTTTGTCGTCATTAACTTGTTCCAAGTTAAGGTACATCTTTGTACCACTTCCAACTTCGTAAGTACTAAAAAAATCAGATGTGCCACCATAGACAAGTCTAAAACCTGGTATTCTAGAGTAGAATTTACATGATGTCTCCATATTTTTAACTAATAGCGTTATTGCGGAAATCCTGTTAGCTCTCACTTTAATTTACTTCTTACCTCTTTTTTGTTTAAAGCTTATTCCGTAATGACGCTAAGTTTGATCCCACGAAGAGAATCCCCCATCAAATGTTAATGAACCTTTATTTGCTGAATCTTATTTCACAACAAATTTGACAGGTTTTACTCGTTTGTTCATACTCCATCTGTGTATGTGGTTATTATCTATGAGGGAAGTAAGCAATTTGTATCCATAAATAGGACGGAGATTTTATCCAAAAATTAGATCCATTTTGGTAACTTCATTAACATTTCATTAAAACTGTCGATTAACAGTTCGTATCAAATGTTAATTAAAAACAAGATTAAAGGTGCAACTAAAAATCAAATAGTAGTCATGTAAAATTAACTTAGTGTTAAGAGATTCCTCTATTCGCAAATCATTAGATGAATACATTAAGCGTAGGATTCAGGAGGTTCCAATTGAAATTAAACAAACCTTTCTGAAAGTAAAACAGGTTTGGAAATGTGAGAATGAACTTGATTTTTTGTATGGTTATTACGTAGGAAAAATCGAGGAAGGAGCTCTTCATTACTTACTAAAGGCCACCAGAGCTTCTGCAGGTGGTTATGTAGATTCATTTGAAATTAGAGGAATAATTGAAATGCACAAAAACGACCTCAGAGATGCAATTAAGCGGTCAACTTCCCCTTAATTTTAAAGTGATTTTTTCGTAAAACAGTGATTTACAGTTTGTATCAAATGTAAAAAAAGAATGAAGGCCATAAGACCAATATACTGAATTGATTTCAGTTGGATCATCCATACTTTCAATTATTTAAGACATAAAAAAGGGATTCATGTGTAGTCAATATCTGCAAACGGGTATTGTCGTGCAAACCATACTAGATTTTGATTTATTGTATGATTTCACAAAAATTAATTATCTAAACAAATCTTCTTTATCTGGACGAAGAAGAGATTTGACTGTGCCTTCATTACCACTGAATTTATAATTTCGAATTATTGCTGCAGGAGTTCTAAGAAGTTTTCCTCGGACTAATTCAGATGCAGAACAAAGCTCATCCGCAATAGCTATTACTGTAACTCTGAGCAATTTTCCATGTATGTCCTTTTTCCCTTTATAATCTAAAATAGAATCCATCCCTGCAACACCGATAGCACAATCGGTTTGTCCCATTCTAAATGGTCTTCCAAAGGTATCAGAAATTAAAACTGCGATTTTTTTTCCAGTTTTCTTTAAAATTTCCTCGCGAAGGGCTCTTGCAGATTTGTCAGAATCTGTTGGCAGTAATGTAACGTACCCATTGCTAACATTACTTTCATCAACCCCAGCATTTGCACACATAAGACCATGTTTTGTCTCGACAATAATTACACCATTTTCCATTCTAACAATTCTTTTAGTCTCTGATAAAATAATCTCGACAAGTTTTGGATCTTTATTATATTCCGAACCAATCCCCACGGCAAGGACTGATGGAATGATGGTGGATAAATCTACAATTCTTCCTTCTTGTTTTGATATTATTTTTTGTGATAAAACAAGTATGTCTCCATCCTGAAATTTTTGTTTTGAAGATGTAAATAGATTTGAAAGCTTTTCGCCTATTTCTATTTCTTTGTCAATTGGCAAGGGAATAATTTCTATTGTCATGGCTTTGTTTCTAAAAACCCCAAGACATATTATGCTAATGTTGGTGTTTCAAGGGTCAAGTTGAAGTGTTTGTTTATTATACCTAAAATTCTGGATAGGTCTTTTTCCTCAAGTATTACATTAGCCAAATCTTTTACCTTATCTTGAGCTCTAAAGGCAATACCCAATCCACAAATGTCAAACAAAGTAATATCATTTGCACCGTCAACGACTACCACAATATCTTCTTTGTTCTCCCCCCATTCCTTTATTTTGAGCATTGCTGACTTGGCTTTGTCAGAATCCACATTAATTGTTACATCATCTAATTTCTTTTCTTTGAAAATTAATTCATTTGAAAAAACATAATCAAGATCAAGTTCTTTTTGTAGTCTTTCTGTCATGATTCTAAAACCTCCTGAAATTGCCATTAACCTCCATCCTGCTGCCTTTAGAATTTTACATGTCTCCTTTGCACCCGTCATTATTGGCAAAGAATCGGCTACTTCTTTGCAGATCTCAAAATCCATGCCCCTTAAGGTGTTCACTCTTGTATGTAGTCCCTCTTCCCAGTTTATTGCCCCCTGAATTCCCTTTTTTGTGATTTCCCAAATTTCATCCTCCTTGTTTATTTTTTCTCCAAGCAAAGGAAGATATTCTGCATCAAAAAGAACTCCCTCAACATCAAAAATTGCTAGCAATTGATTTCTGATTTCAGTCCTGAAATTTTAATATATTAAAGTTGATATATTTTAATGATCAGATACCGCTATCCATAAATCACACATCATGGCTGTACTTTTCATGGGTGAGCTAGAGCATAAATATGAAGTAGAAATCAAACTGACTGAAAAACGGCAAAAACTACCAGACAGTGTTAAAGATGAAATGAAACAATCAGGAATGATGGATGAAAAGGGAAAACTCAAACTAAAGGGAGTGAGTCCAAAAATGCTCAAAAAAATGAAGCTTGAATATGTTGATTGCCCTGTGTTAAATGATAAAATACAGTTTATCCAGTGCTTTGTTTGTCCAAATTTTCAAAGTAGAGTCATGGGAAAGGTTCTCTGCAAGGGCGAACCACTTAATTGATCTTATTTACCTGATGCCAAGTTTTGCCAAATTACAGAGGTATAAAAAGTGATTTTTCATATCAAAAAACAGTTTGAGTAAAGAGAAAATCGGTATAACTGTATCAAAAAATGATGATTTTAGTGATTGGTATACTCAGGTTGTTTTAAAAGCTGAATTAGCAGACTATGCACCAGTTAAAGGCTTAATTGTTCTTAGACCAGATGGCTATGCAATCTGGGAATCAATCAAAAAATCATTAGATGAAAAATTTGCAAAGCTTGGAATAAGAAATGGCTTTCTTCCTATTTTAATTCCAGAGTCTTTGTTAAGCAGAGAAAAGAGACATTTTGCTGGATTTATCCCACAAGTTTTTTGGGTAACACAGTCAGGAGAAAGCAAGCTTGGCGACAGACTTGCTTTACGACCGACATCTGAGACCTTAGCATATTCTTTATATTCAAAATGGATAAAAAGTTGGAGAGATTTACCTCTTAAAATCAATTTTTGGAATACTGCCTTACGTGCAGAAATAAAGAGTACAAAGCCTTTTCTTAGAACATCAGAATTTTTGTGGCAAGAAGGACACACTGTTCACACTTCAAAAGAAGAAGCAGAAAAAGAGGTCATGAATATTTTACAAGTTTACAAGTCAACTATTGAGAAAGAATTAGCAATACCTGTAGTAACCGGTAAAAAAAGTGAGAAGGAAAAATTTGTCGGAGCTGTATACACTACTACAATGGAATCCATAATGCCAGATGGGAAAGCACTACAGATGGGAACATCACATTTTTTGGGACAGAATTTTTCAAAACCATTTGAAGTTAAGTTTGCCGACAAAGATAATGTCGAAAATTTTGCATGGCAAACATCATGGGGAGTTTCATGGAGATTAATAGGAGCAATGATAATGACTCATGGAGATGATATTGGTTTAGTATTGCCTCCCAAAGTTGCTCCAGTTCAAGTTGTTATAATTCCAATTTATTATTCTGATGAGGAGAAACAAAAAGTTTTGAAAAAAGCAAATGAAATTCAAAATATTTTTGTTAAAAAAAACATTAGAGTGCATGTTGATGACAGAGAAGAACTGACTCCTGGTTACAAGTTCCATGATTGGGAACTCAGAGGAATTCCTTTAAGAGTAGAAATCGGTCCTAAAGACATTGAAAAAAATAAAGTTGTTTTAGCAAAACGGCACAATAAAGAAAAGTTGGATCTATCATTTGATGAAATTAATGAAAAAATAGAATCTATCTTAGATGACATTCAAAAACAGATGTTAGTTGCCGCCAAAAAAATTCTTGAAAAAATGACTCGTGATGTTTCAAACTATGATGAATTTAAATCAGAATTAGAAAAGGGAGGGTTCTTACAAAGTCCTTGGTGTGGTAAGGAAGAGTGTGAAGCGAAGATAAAAGAAGAAACTAGTGCAGAGATTCGTGTTATTCCGTTTGAAAGTGAAAATTCAAGTAAAAAATGCGTGTATTGTAATGAGCAAAGTGTGTCTATACCAATTTTTGCTCGTGGATATTAGGTTGTAATTAGCCACAGATATAATAATATCCCGAAATGACTGAAAAGTAATTCATGACTACAGTTCCAGAACAAGAATCAAAAAAAACTCTTGTAGAACAATTTAATGAAACTCGTGCAAGAACTTTGGAATTAGTTAGAACATTAGAGGTAGATGATTTTGTTGTCCAGACTGCCTTTTACACGAGTCCTCCAAAATGGCATGTTGGTCATGTCAGTTGGATATACGAAGCTATTCTCAGTAAAATCGATAAGAATTATGAATTTTATTCAAAAGAATTTTCAAAATATCTCAACTCGTATTATCAACAGTTTGGAGTGCCTCACGATAAGGGTCAAAGAGGCATAGTATCAAGACCAACAGTGAGCCATATTTTAGAATATTTTAATATAATAAATCAACGTGTGAAAAATTTTATTGAAAACAATCCACTATCTGATGAATATTCCAGATTGTTTTTAATGAGTATTCATCATGAATGCCAACATCAAGAGCTTTTAATTTATGACTTGCAACATTTGCTTGCAGATCAATATCTACTTGTGAGAAAAAATAATCCGCCAACACCACACTCAATTAAACAAAAAGATGTTGAAATCAAAGGTGGTTTGTATACCATGGGCTATAATGGAACAGATTACTGTTATGATATAGAGTTACCAGAACACAAAGTCTATCTAAGTGATTACAAAATTGATTCATTTCCGATTACCAACAGTCAATATCTCAAATTCATGGATGCTGGAGGTTATGAGGATTACAAATTTTGGTTGTCTGATGGATGGGAAAAAGTGAAAGAAAACCAATGGAAGGCTCCAATGTATTGGGAAAAAATAGATGGTCAATGGGTGACAAAAGATTTTCTAGGCAAACGAAAAATCAATCCAAATGAACCGGTTTGCCATGTCAGTTTTTATGAAGCAGATGCTTTTTGCAATTGGGCACAAAAAAGACTACCAACTGAAGCTGAATGGGAAAAGGCTGCATGTTGGGATGAAAACAAACAAAAAAAGAGGATTTTTCCATGGGGCAATGAACAACCATCTAATGAACATGCAAATTTGTTAGAATCATACCTTTGGTGCAGTTCTGAAATTGGTTCATACCCAAAAGGAAAAAGCCCAAATGATTGTCATCAAATGATTGGAGATGTTTGGGAATGGACTTCATCAGAATTTGTTGGATACCCTGGTTTTAAAACTGGATTTTCAGAGTATAACGATAAATGGTTTACAAACCAAAAGGTGTTACGTGGTGGTTCGTTTGGAACACCAAAAACGTCAATTCGGGGTAGCTATAGGAATTTCTTTAGATTAGATGAACGATGGTTATTTTCAGGTTTTAGATGTGCTGATACCATCTAGTTGTTGTTTTGATGCTAAAATTAAGGCAAAATAGCTATTCTCATCTTGCCAAATTTTGATTATATTAAATCCAGCACTTTTTAATAATTCATGAATTTTTGTAATGGAGTATTTGTATGAATTTTCAGTATGAATTAATTCATCCTTCTCAAAAGATAACAAAAGATTAGCTTTTGGAATTTGGACGGATTGATTTTCAAGTGAGCGTAGGTACATTTCTATTCTATTTTCATCGTCATTGTAAAATGCAACATGAGAAAAATTTTCTAGATTAAAATTTCCGTCAAGCTCTTGGTTAATTCTTTGCAGTATGTTAAGATTAAACTGTGCGGTAATTCCTTGAGAATCATTATAAGCGTCTTCCAAAACATCTTTGTCTTTTATAAGGTCTAAACCAATCAAGAAAAGATCTGATTCTTTCATGGCGTTGTTTATCTTTTTTAGAAACTCAAATCCTGATTTTGGTGAAAAGTTTCCAAAACTTGAACCTAAAAAGGCAATCAAGTTTGGTTTTTTGTCATAATCTTTAATGAATTCTAAACCTGTTTCGTATGTATCTATAATTCCAGTTATTTGTAAATTATCATATTCCTTTTGTAAATTTAGTGATTCCTCTTTCAAAATATCAGAAATATCAATTGGCATGTATTCAATTGTATCTTGGGTTTTGTCCAATACATCCAAAAGCAGTCTCGTTTTTATTGATGAGCCGCTTCCTAATTCGACTAGCCTAAATTGTTGTTCAATATATTGTGGCAGACTAAATTTTAGTTTTTTAAGAATTTCAATTTCGATTCTAGTAAGATAATACTCGGGCAGCGAACAAATTTTTTTAAAAAGCCTTGAGCCCCTATCATCATAGAAAAACTTGGGGCTGATGAATTTTTGTTTTTGCTGTAAGCTATGATGTATTTCTTTGGCGAATCTACTCTCAAATTTAGTTGATTCTGGTTTAAAGTATCTTAAACCCTCAGCGACTTGATATTTTTCATAACCGAAAGTTTTCTGAATTGATTTGATACTCAAGTATTAATGCGTTCTTTTTTTCGTATACATAAATGCTTTTCCAAATTTACTATCATGCTGCAAATTATACTTGATTGGGCCGACATTTTTTGTCTTTCATTGTCAATATTTCTTTTTTTTACAATCAGTGGATGACTATTACGTCATTAACTAAAATGATTATTTCGGTGTGTATCAAATGTTAATGTTATTCAGAAAGTTCAAAAATTAGTTCAATGTGTATGTAAAATTCAATAATTTTATAAAAAGAATAAAATAATAAGCTGAAAGTGAAAGTTACAAAGATCATAAAGGCAGAAAGAAGCAAAGTTTTCAATACAATAACAGATTTTGAAAATCTTCCAAATAGCCTACCTGAATTCTTCAACTCAATTAAGATAGTTAGCAAAGAGGGCAATGTTACCATTATTGAAGAGTCTATTAAGATGGCTGGGAGAGATATTACACAGACAACAAAACATATTCTAACACCACCAGAAAAACATGAAGTTTTAGTAATGACGGGAGATGCAAAGGGCAGCCATATTGTAGAAACATACGAAAATGTTTCAGAAGGCACAAAGGTAACTGTAGATGGAGACTTTAAGCTCTCAGGCAAACTAAAACTCGTAGGATTTATTGCAAAGCGCAAGATTGAAAAAAATATTAACGAGGTGATGGATGCCATAGCAAAAATAGTTGAACATGAATGATTATCCTTAGTTACATTAGCATTTGATACGAACTATTAATCGAAATCACAAACTGTCGACTACAGTTTTAATGAAATGTTAATGTCACAAAATAATGTGACAAAAGTACATCTTTATTTATTTTCATACCATATCATCTATTTGGGCACGGGTATGAAATTTGAATATAGTGATCCAAGGTGTGGGCAGTGTATAAAGTTGGAAAAGATCGAAGTTGAGGGGGTCTGTGAGTGTATATGCCACACTCAAAATAATCCTTTTTTAAGGTTTCACTAATATCACTAGTTGATTTTTTACGCCCGAGAGATTCTATTTTTACACTACCAATGAATTCTTTGGGAGTCAAATTTTATTCAGTATTACAGGGATTTTTAATTAATTTTTGATATAAGAAGGTTTTTTGAGTTGTATTTTTGTAGATCCGCCTTCTGTCAATCTAGGATAAATTACTCTTGATATAGTTCTTAAGTCAATTGAAAACATGGTTGAAATTCTCAAGATTGAAAATTTAAAAAAATATTTTATTAAAAAAAGTATCTTTAGTTCAAAAGTATCTACTGTTCGAGCAATAGACGATGTTTCCTTTAGTATTCAAAGAGGAGAGGTATTTGTTTTAGCTGGGGAATCAGGATCAGGAAAATCAACAATTGCTAAATTGATTCTAAGAGCAATTGAACCGGATTCAGGAAAAATAATTTTTGAGAATGAAGAGATAAAAAACAATGCAAAAAGTCTTCAGAAAATCCAAATGGGATGTCAGATGATACACCAAGATCCTTATGATTCAATAAATCCCAGAATGAAAGTATTTGACATTATTTCTGAACCACTAGAAATTCATAATATTGGAAATAGGGAAGAAAGGAAAAATAGAATTTTTGATGTTTTAAAAGATGTAAAATTAGAACCTGTAGAGGAAATTTCAAACATGTATCCTCACATGCTTTCTGGAGGACAGCGTCAAAGAGTTGTTCTTGCTCGTGCCTTGTCCTTAAAACCCAAGTTGATCATAGCTGATGAACCGGTATCAATGCTAGACGTTTCAATTAGAGCTGAATTATTAGAATTGATGAATAAGCTTCAGAAAAAACACAACATTTCCTTCCTTTACATTACACATGATTTTGCCACAGCAAAATTTTTTGGTCAAAGAATTGCAATCTTGTATTTGGGAAAAATTGTTGAAATGGGGTCGATTGAGGATGTGTTACTTTATCCAAAACATCCTTACACTCAAGCATTGATTGATGCAATTTCAGAACCAGATCCGGAAAACCTCCACAAAGAAAAGAAAATTCGAATCAATGAACCATTAGATATTGACGTCTATGAAGGTTGCAGGTTCCGAGCAAGATGCCCTTATGCCATAGAAGAATGTAAAGAAGAGCCACCGCTGGAAAAATTAGACAACAATAGAGAAGTAGCTTGTTTTGTCAAGTTGGATTAGGTAAAAATAGTATCCCCCCTTTTCCTTCGTAAAAACTGCACCATGATTCACGTTATGACGGGAAGTTTGTTTGTTGGAAATTCGATAAATAGAATTTGTAATGATTTTCATTATGGCTAGCCACATTAAATTTCTCAAAGGCTATGGCATTTCAGTAAGACAAAAACAAAATCAGATTTTCATTACAAACAGAAAAGAATCTTTTACGAACGAACAAGATCAAGAAACTTACGTTGTTGTATAACTTCCATTATAGCTTGAAATAATTAAGGAAACTCCAACAACTCACACACTACGTCATAACGTGGATTATGGTTGACTTTTCGTGCGTAGGAGGGGGAGATACTATTTTTAGTTGGATTAGGTTGTCATAGAAGGCATCCGCTTGTCCTTGTAAATTACAACATGAGAAACGCCATTTTTTGGATACACTCCGTAGATTAATTTCGCTTTTTGTACAACAGAATCCTTTAGAGACACTACAATGAACTGACTTTCCCTTGATCTTTCTTCAAGAATTTTTGATAATTTTTCAGAGTTTGGTGCATCAAGATGAGCATCAATCTCATCAAACAGATAGAAGGGGGAAGGTTTGAGTTTTTGGAGAGCAAGGACAAAAACCACAGCAGCAAGAGTTTTTTCACCACCACTAATTGATGTAGATTCCCGTTTTGGTTTGTTCTGAAATTGAATTAGATATGAAATTCCTGATGAGAAAATATCATCCTCGTTTTGAAGCTCTAGCCATGCATTGCCACCAGTCATTTTGGAGAAAATAAGACGGATTTCTTTATCCACCTTATCAAATGCATCAAGAAATGTTTGACGTTTATCTTTTTCAATGGCCTCGATAAACCGAATAATTGAGTTTCGCTCTTCTTCGAGAGAGTTTTTTCTAGACGACGTTGAACGGTAGCCATCAGCAATAATTACGTATGTAGCTGGGGCTTTTGCATTTATTTCTGTTAGTGTACGCTGCTCAGCATATAGGGGTTGAAGAATGTGGCTGACATCAAATGTTTCTTCAGATTCATCTAGTCCATACGCATCAATGATTTTTTGGATACTGGTTTCCTTTTCATACAATTCTTTCAAATCTCTTCGCAAAGAATCTGACTGCCTTTCAAAACTGTTAATTTCTTTGGTAAGAGATTTTTCTCTTTCATGAAGTGATCTTAGTTTAGAATCATATTCCTGCAATTGTGAGACTGATGTACCTGAAGTAGAAATAATTTCTTGTTCTTTTTCTCGTAAGCTTACTAATTCATTATTTGATAATTCCTTTTGTTTTTCCAAATTACGTAAATTATCTTCAATTTCATGTTTTTCTTCTTTTAATCTTGCATTTTCTTCATGTAGAGTTCTATTCTGAGCTTTTTCTTGGGATGATTTTGTAGTTAGGTTTACTTGTTGGGATTTTTTGTCATTATATTCAGAAACAATTTCTGTTTGTCGTTTTTGAATATTGTATTTCTTTTCGCCTAGTCTAGCCAACTCATTTGAAATTCGAGTTTGTTCTCCTACCTCATAGTTTTCTTTAACAAGGGAAAGTCTTTGCTCTAATGAATCAATGTAAGAATTTTGTTTAATGATTTCTCTTTGCAAATATTCTTTTTTTTGTTCATGTTGACCAATCTTTGTTGTTAAGATATTAGTCAATCTCTTTGTTCTTGTAATTTTTAGTTTCAAGTCATTATAACTTTGATCAGAGATTGCCAGTCCTGTTTCAGAAATCGAAAGACGGTTTTCATATTTTTTAATTGTGTCATTTACCTTTTTCAAAGAGTTTTTCTTTGTCTGTGCAAATTTTTTGAGAAGGCTTATCAATTGAAGTAGACCTTCAACAGAAGTACTTTGTGAAATAATTTTCGTTAGTTTTGAAATTTTTGAATTAATATCAACTATCATTGCGCTTGATTTTGCTTCAAAGAATTCTCCCTCTAGCGATACTGCCCTGTAGCCTGATTTAGAAATTTTATGAGCAGCTTCTTTAGAGTCTGTTAAAATGATATTGCCGAGTAGGAATTTCTTGATAGGAGTAAATTTTGAATTACAGCTTACGTAATCAGACAAAATTCCAATTACACCATTTTCTTTTGGTGGTTGAAGATCAAAGTTAGGTATTGCATCGAGAGGAATGATTTTTAATTTTGGTAATTTTTTGTATCTTGCAAATTCTGCAATGTTAATTAACGTTGTAAAATCTTTGACAATAATTGCCTTTAACCAATCAGATAAAGCGGCCAAAATCGCTCTATCATATTTTTTATCCCAAGAAATTATCTCATAAACTAGACCCATGATCCCAAGCTGTTCTGCATCTCCTTTGAGTTTTGCAATTGTGTAATCTTCATGCATTGTACTCTTGACAAAGCGGATTTTAGTTTCAAATTGAGTGGCAGCTTTGTTTGATGTCTCAAGTATATGGTTAAGTTCTTCAATGTCGTTTTCAAATTTTAATCGTTTAGATTTTAATCGTGAAATTCTTGATTTTAGTTCAGTAATTATTGCTCTATGATTTATTATAACTGATTCAAGTTTATTTTTAATTCGTTCTAGATTTTGAGTCTCGTTTAAAATCTCATTATTTCTTGCTGTGTTTCCATTTACTTTATTTTCTAGATCTATTTTTTCAGACTCGAATTTTCCTAGAGTTAGTTTAGCACAGTGAAATTTTTCTGTAAGGTTTTTAATTTTTAAATCTATTCCATGTTTTTGTGATGCCACTTTAGATTGTTGTGACACAACTTGCCGGAGCTCAGAATCCAGAATTTGTAATTCTTCATTAATTTTTTTCTTTTCAACATTAGTTTGTTCAATTGATTCTTTTAATTGTAATAATTCAGATTCTAACGGGCCTCTTTCTTGTTGAATTTTTTCTAGACTTTCTTCGATCTCAGGAAGTCTTGTTTCAATTTGTTCTAATCTTTTTTTACCTGTAGCTATGCCACTGCTTGCTTCTTCATAGCTTTTCATGGCTATACTAATTTCAGACTCGACAGACGCTTTTGTTTGATTGAATGCATCAACCTCTTTCATAAAATGGTCCTTTTCTGATTCCACCTCTCGAGTATCTTTTTTTACAGCAGTATGCTCTTCTCCAAATTTTTTGGCCTCGGATGTCAGTGCGTTTAGGCTCCTCTCCTTTGAGAGGTTGTTTGCCTTGACGCTCTTCATTTTGTTGGCAGCCTCAATTGCGTTTAGTCTTATTATTTCCTGATCGATGAAATCATGCCTAAGTTTTAGATTTCTTTCCTCATCTAGATTATCAATCTGTTTTTTGACCTCTCCCATTTTAGCCAAAGCAATTTCCAAGCGTTGGTCAGCAGCTAAAAGTTGTTTTTCTGATTCAACCTTTTTTTCATCAAAGTATGATAGTCCTAGAAGTTCCTCAATTACTTGCCTTTTTTCATCCGGACTAAATTCCGAAATTCTGGTCACGGTTCCTTGCTGCACTACATTTAGTTGGTTCAAGCCTGCGTTTGCCATATCAAGAAGATCAAGAATATGGCCTCGGTTTGTTTTCTTTTTATTGAGATAATAGATATTTTCGCCTTTGCTGTCCATTTCTCTGGTTATCACAAGCGAGTCAGAATCTACGGGAATTTTTCTATCAGAATTATCAAAGTGAACACTTGCCCGGGCCATTTTTGGTCCACGTCTATCTCCTTCGATGTCATGAATGAGAGACCTTAGCTTATCTGCTCTCATCATCTTTGGCCTGTTTTCACCCAATGCGAATATTATAGCATCTAAAATGTTACTTTTACCAGAACCATTTGGTCCTGAAATCGATATCATACCAGGTTCAAAATCAATCGTAGTATTTTTAAAACCAAATGATTTGAAGCCATAAATCTCAACTTTGCTGATATGAACCAATATCAGAATTTTTAGAATCAGTAGGATAATCGATTACTAACAAGTTTAGTTGACTATGTTGGTGAACTTTTCTAAGTTTATCTTTTGGTTATTAGGGTAGTACGACTCGTTTACAGTTCGTATCAAATGTTAGAAACTATTTCTTTCCTTTTTTGAGTTTACAATCTCAAAAAGTTTGTTGCATATCTTTTTTTATTTCATCGATCTTTTGTGCAAATGCTTTTTTCGATTTTTCATTCTTTTTCAGGTTGAGAACCTTCCCACACGATGGACACTTGAACATTGCTTCTAATGAATCTTCAAAAGTGATCCTAGGGCAATTTTCATCTCCACAATGGTAAAACTCGAAAG
>SMUY01080904.1_pt1 | contig 25865 bp, 21 predicted proteins | sample 2456441 | NCBI WGS metagenome assembly SMUY01 (sample SAMN11095931, study PRJNA526329) | marine sediment metagenome | biome: Marine sediment; feature: Surficial sediment; material: Deep marine sediment; isolation source: Hadal surficial sediment | place: Pacific Ocean | collected 2014-11 | depth...
TTCAGATGAGGAGTGTGGGTTCCTTTTTCACTGGCTGTTATATAAAGACAAGAAAATGATTAAGACTACAAAGACAAGTGGTTCTGCGTTCGATGTACCCCAGGACATCCGTTATCTCTCTGCGAAGAAAACAACAGAAGACGGTACTGTAATTCATGTATCTTTGCTAGTTGCTATTGACTCTATCTGGACAAAAAAGCCAGTGACTTTGCTAGAGGTTGTTGAAAGCAAATCTATGGACACTGGTATGGTGAGTGTCAATGCGGAGGCGATGGCAGAGGGCATAGACGCAACCGGTCATATTGCGATCTACGGCATATATTTCGACACTGACAGCGACAATTTGAAAGTGGAATCCGATTCAACTCTAGAAGAAATCGGCAAGCTACTTAGCGATCGCCCCTCTCTTAAGCTGCTCGTAGTAGGACACACCGATAGCCAGGGTGGCTATGACTACAATATTGGTCTCTCGCAACGGCGAGCCGCAGCGGCTGTAAAGGCACTTACACAACGGTTTGGGATTGACGCCACGAGATTGAAACCCGCTGGGGTTGGCTATTTATCACCTGTCGCTACTAATGATACAGCTGATGGACGAGCTCAAAACCGTCGGGTAGAGCTAGTCAAAAATTAAAATTATGAATTGTAAACAATCATAATATTGGATTAAATTCTCATCAAACAGGTTCTAACCCCTTTCTACAGTTCCAACTCACCTCAACTTTTAGGATATTGTTGACAAGAGCAATAGTCTTTTAGCATAATAAGCGTTAAAATGTTTGTAACAATAAGGAGGTCATAATGAGGAATTTACGTTTAGTATTGGCTTCAGTAATTCTTTTAGGACTTGGTACGTTGCACGTGCATTCTGCTGAAAATATTTGGCATGTTAAGGCATTCGAGCCGGATGGCAAGAGCCTAGACATCAAAGCCTTTGATAAAGAAGGGACGGTTTTTGATGTCAAGGCAATACCAGAAGGCGGCAATCTATGGGTAATAGACATTAAAGCCTTCGTTGGTGGAAAGAAAGTCCCGGTTAAGATACTAGTGAGTGATGAAAAGTACGCACCAGTTAAAGCAATTGGTGGGGATGGTACTATTTTTGACATTAAGGCTATTGCACCAAACGGGGATAAGCTGGACGTAAAGGGTGTTGAGCGTTCCGGAAATACTTATGCAATCAAAGCTATTGGCCCAAAGGGGGAGCTCTATGGTGTTAAGGCAATTTCACCGAAAGGCAAAGTTTATGATATAAAAGGGGTAAAGATGGCCGATCAGGAAGTGGAAGTTAAGATCAATGGGGTCCCTGTACACGGTCATGTTAAGGCTCTTCCACCAGTGCATGGATCAGCAGATTGATACTCAAACTTTTCTTTCTTGTAATATTGATTGGAACGTGAACACATGATTGACTTGACCCCCTATACTAGAACCATATGTTAAGGGGAGCTTCGGCTCCCTTTTTTATTAGTTACCTGAAGAGAGCAAGGTATTTTATACTCTTCAATATTCCAACTTAAACCTAGCTTAATTACAACTTGTACTTAAAATCTCGGCTATAGTATTAAATAAGGGTGCATTATGAAAAAATTACTATTATCATTGGGATTGCTCTTATTTTTATCATTATCACTCACCGGATGTAATGATGAGAATGCTAATGCACAGGGAGATGCTGGTGTAGAATTAGATTTTTTGATTGATGTTATTTCCGGGGCTGTATTAGAAAATCCGGAAGGTGAGGTTTTTATCCTTGAACTTGAAGTGTCCCCTATTATGGTTTTTATAGAGGAGAGTCCTGGCAATAGATCAGGAAGTATAAATACCGAAGTTTACTTAGAAAATTTTAATGAAATTATAGGTGACGTTCCTCCGAATGCAATATTGACATATAGAGCTGAAGATGGCACAACTGTTGCTGTAGCAGTGAAATTGAATAGTGTTATGTTTGATACTTCCGAATCAGTTGCGGAATTTCTTGTTACTCCTTTGGATCAGATTACTAATTTAAGTCCTCCTGGAACAGTGGTTGATCTCATTAACGTGGAAATGATAGATTCCCCCTTTGGACAAGCACGTCTTTTTATCGACGCACAAGAGAATATAAACTTAAATTATGTTAACAACTCTAACGACGTTAACGATTGCGATATTGTAATATTCACACCTGATGATCTGACAGCCGAGCCCATCCCCCTAAGCGATGACCCCTGTCCTTGATTAGGCCACGACTAAACACATAAACTATACACGGACCCTAACTATTTTAGTGCATACAGACCCATTACTGAGGAACTACGGCGAGCATCACCACGCTAATCGCACGGACCCTTAATCCAACAAACACCGCACATCCGCCATACATGCTCTAACACACGCTAATTCTAGCCTGCCTCTACCCACCTGACCCACCGTTTCACGTACAACTCAAGCCGATAGGAACCGGTAAGGCTCCTCCAGCTCTTGCTCCTAAATCCGCTAATATTTGAAAGGTTAGGTTGGTACAAGCTTCGGCTCCCTTTTGTGTTTAGGATAGCCATTCAGCTATAGTGGGACCCTAATATAATATGCCCTGAGAGCCTCTCTGAAGCCCGCTATGGCGATATTACCTAGCTGGTCTATGCTATATATATCTTTTTAAAATCTCCCCTTATTCTCGACGACTACATAGTCCAAGGATTGTTCTATAAAAGTGTAATGTGCAAGGACTTATTGCCATTTCCCCATTCTAGGGGAAAACCGCCATAAGTCCTTGCACATTACATTTCACTACCACAACAGGGATAATCACTCAGATAACGGATGAGCCGGCTGGGAGTAGTGATGAGCCGTCAATAAACGCAGACGGCACGCGTATTGCCTTTAGCTCCTCGTCAGACATCAACGGGGGGAACCCTGGGGGAGACAGAGAGATATGGCTTTTCGATACTACTACAGGGATAACCATTAAGATAACGGATGATTCGGTGGGGCTTAGTGATGACCCGTCAATAAACGCGGACGGCACGCGTATTGCCTTTGAGTCCTTTGCAGACATCAACGGGGGAAACCCTGATGAAAGCCTTGAGATATTCCTGGCAGTTTGCTTCGACCTGGATGACCGCGTTATACCAACCCTATCTCAATGGGGTTTTATAGCCATGGCAGGTATTTTAGGGATAGTAGGATTTATGGTTCTTAGAAGAAGAACAGTAGCTGCTTAAAGTCTAAAAACATTTAAATTTAAAACTTACTAAGGGAGCTTAGGGAGATTATCTCCCTAAGCTCCCTTTTTTGCAGGCAGTGCCTGCTTACATAAAGGGTTCTGCGTATCTACTCTGCAATATAGAAGCTGCGAAGTCTCACTTATCCCTTGCCGCATCTTAGAAATCATATGGAAGCGGACACTGTCCGTAGCACCCGCCGGCATACAAGTTCTGCGTATCTCCTCTGCAATATAGAAGCTGCGAAGACTCTCTTATCCCTTGCCGCATCTTAGAAATCATATGGAAGCGGATACTATCCGCATTCCAACTTAATCCGAGCTTAAATAATGGGGGAGCAGTACATGATTTTCCAACTTAAATTGAGACTTGGCCATTGAGTTGATATAATCATTTGAGCTATGTCTACCCAAACCCCAATGCTAAAGCAGTACGTCACTATAAAAAAGGAATATCCGGACTCAATACTCTTTTTCCGTTTGGGTGATTTCTATGAAATGTTCTATGAAGACGCAAAGGTTGCGTCCAAGGTTTTAGGAATAACTCTTACCTCAAGAAATAAGTCAGGCAAAAATCCCGTTCCTCTTTGCGGAGTGCCTCATCATAGCGCAGAGCCTTATCTGGCTAAACTGCTTAAAGAAGGGTATAAAGTCGCCGTTTGTGAGCAGGTCGAAGACCCTAAAGCCGCCCAAGGCGTTGTTAAAAGAAGGGTTGTAAGGGTTCTCACGCCAGGCGCAATACTGGATACTGAAAAGCTTGATTCTAAAACAAATAATTATCTTGCCAGTGTTTACGTTAACAAAAATTCCTACGGATTTGCCTATACTGATATATCAACAGGGATTTTCAGAACTACCTCTTTTGATTCCTTTGAGGATTTAATTGATGAGCTTTCTCAGATTGAGCCAAAAGAATTACTTTTACAGGATGATGCCGGCCGGGGAGATATTCCCCAGGCAGAGTTTACACAGTCTTTAGACACGCTCGTTACAGAGCTTGATTCCTGGGTTTGGGATCTTGACAGTGCAAAAGAGCTTTTGCTTGATCACCTTTCTGCTAAAACACTTGAGCCCTTTGGTTTAGATGGGCATCCGGATTCGATCTCCGCAAGCGGGGCGCTGATCCAGTATTTAAAAGATACTCAGATGGAGGAGATGCCCCCATTAGACGAGCCCAAGTTCTACGAGAAATCGCAGTATCTATTAATCGATGACTCAACGAAAAGAAATCTTGAGCTTTTAAAGACTATTAGAGAGGGCAGCGAAGAGGGCACGTTATTCTGGGTCCTTGATGAGACCATGACCGCGATGGGGGCGAGGCTTCTTAAGTTCTGGATAAGCAATCCGCTGATTAATATAAAAGAGATAGAGAATAGGCTTGACGGGGTTGGGGAATTTAAAAGTAAGTCCAGATTAAAATCGGATTTGCGAGCGGTTCTAAAAGAAATCAGCGATATTGAAAGATTAATTGGGAGAATTTCAACCACCTCCGGGCGGCCCCGGGACTTAAGCTCACTCAGGGATTCATCTTCTCATATCACGGAGATAAAGAACAAGCTAGAAGGTGCCGATACAAAAATCCTTAAGCAAATAGCAGACAATATTGATGACTTAAGTGATATTCGAGGCATGCTAAAAGAGGTACTAGTGGACGAGCCCCCTCTATCTTCACGTGACGGGGGAATAATTAGAGATGGAGTCAACACGGAGCTAGACGAGCTACGATTGATAAGGAGAGACGGTAAAAAATGGATAGCGGAGCTTGAAGCGAAAGAAAAGACATCAACTGCAATAAGCTCACTTAAGATCGGTTACAACCGTGTATTTGGATATTATATAGAGGTTACCAAAACACACCAGTCCTCGGTTCCCGAACACTATATAAGAAAACAGACCCTCGTAAATGCAGAGAGGTATATAACCCAGGAGCTTAAAGAGTACGAAGAAAAGTTGCTTGGGGCAGAGGATAAAATTCTAGATATTGAAAGGGAGCTCTTTGAAGGAATCAGAATAAAAGTCGCTAGTCAATCTGAGAGAGTTAGGCGCACTGCTTCACTTATAGCAACGATAGATGTCCTGTGTTCACTTTCTGAAGTTGCTGAAAAATACGATTACGTAAGCCCCCGGGTCTCTGACTCTAAAGTTATAGAGCTTAAAAATAACCGCCACCCTGTGATCGAAAGAATGGACTTGGGTGAGCGCTTTGTACCTAATGATATTAAATTAGACCCTGATGAAAACCAAGTACTAATCATCACCGGTCCCAATATGGCCGGGAAATCGACACTTATAAGACAGCTCGCTTTGAGTGTTATTATGGCTCAGATGGGAAGCTTTGTTCCGGCAACCCATGCGGAGATTGGTATTACGGACAGGATATTCACAAGAGTAGGGGCATCTGACAATCTGGCTAAGGGGCATTCTACTTTTATGGTTGAGATGGTCGAGACAGCTTATATACTGAGGCACGCAACTGACAGAAGCCTTGTTATACTGGATGAAATAGGGAGGGGAACAAGCACCTTTGACGGTATGAGTATAGCCTGGGCAGTGGCTGAATACCTCCATGATCTTGGCTCGAGAACTCTTTTTGCAACTCACTACCACGAGCTTGCCGAGCTTGTGATATCTAAAAAAAGGACTAAAAACTACAATATATATGTAAAAGATAGCGGGGATAAAATCGTATTTTTAAGAAAGTTAATTCCTGGGGCAACCAGTCATAGTTACGGTATTCAGGTAGCAAAATTAGCAGGAGTCCCTGAAGGCGTCATTAAATCGGCCCGCAAAGTTTTACTTAATCTTGAAAAATCTCAAACTGAACTTAGGAACTCTATACTAGGGGGGCAGGCTTCTCTTTTCACCGAAAAGGAAAATAGAGATGAACCAGCGGAGAATCCGTTAATAGAGGAGATTAAAGAGCTTGATACTAACTCCATGACTCCGCTCGATGCCCTGACAAAGCTTGCTGAATTAAAGAAAAAGCTGGATGAAAATTAATTCCGGTGCTTTTCATCTTTCAAATGAGACCTCGTGTTATTAATATGCTGTTTGCTTATAATAGTTAGCAAATAAAAAAGGGAGCCGAAGCTGCCTTTTTTAAATTTTATCTCCCCCTTAGAAAAAGGGGGATTTACAAGACTTTCGTCATTCTGAATTCATTTCAGAATCTCGTCTTTTACCTCCCCTTTGGAACAGGGCGTACTATAATAGAAAATACTATATACTAGCTATTATAATTTCAGGGACTACTATATTTCCATGCTAAAAAATAGCAGATCAGCGGGTAAAAAAGGGGAGGATTTGGCTTGTAAGTTTCTTAAAAAGGACAAGTATAAAATCCTTGAGAAGAATTTTAGATGCAGGCAGGGCGAGATTGATATAATTGCAGAGGATAGAAAAGGGGTGCTTTGCTTTGTAGAGGTCAAAGCCAGAAGCAGTGAGAATTTCGGACTTTCCATAGAGGCGGTAACGCACTTTAAGCAAAAAAGGTTATTAGCTACGGCATTTATTTATCTCGAAAGCAAAAAGATCAAATCTAAAGACATGCGTTTTGATATTGTTTCCGTTGATCTTGTGAATGAGGAAACCAAAATTATCAAGAACGCTTTTGATGTGAATTATTATTAGAATCAAGATGATATATCTGTTCTAACAATATGCCTTCTATTTAAAACTGTTCAATTTTTTAATCATAATATTGAGTTTTACAGATGATACTTTTTTGATCTAATTTCTTATTACTCTTGACACCGCAAGAATCATGCATACTTTATATCTAGAATTTTTACTAAATGGGTCAACTATAACTTAACGATTTTAATTAGGAGGATATGTGATTATGGGTATAAAACCGTTTAGCGATAAGGTTTTAATTAAGCCGATCAGCGGCCCCGAAACTACAAAGGGTGGTATTATTATTCCAGAAACTGTATCTTCTGATGATATGAAGGCTCAAGAAGGAGAAGTTCTCGCCGTGGGCACTGGTCGACTTCAGAAGGACGGGTCTGTTATTCCTCTGATTGCAAAGAAAGGCGACAGAGTCATTTTTCTAGATCACGGCGCTACCGAGGTAAGCGTAGAAGGGGAGGATTGTTTCCTACTCGAGGAATATTCGATACTGGCTATACTTGAATCATAAAAATAATAGGAGGCGTAAAGTACCATGGCAAAGGAAATAAAATTTGGTAGAGAGGCACAGGACGCAATATTGACCGGAGTAAACGTTCTGGCCGACGCAGTAAAAGCCACACTTGGTCCCAGAGGAAGGAATGTATTAATAGAGAAGACATTCGGAGCTCCTGTAGTAACGAAGGATGGAGTAACGGTGGCAAAAGAGATCGAGCTTGAGGACCGCTTTGAGAACATGGGAGCCCAGATGGTAAAGGAAGTGGCTTCTAAGACAAGCGACGTTGCCGGAGACGGCACCACGACAGCTACAATATTAGCCCAGGCAATATACAAAGAGGGTATTAAGCTCGTAGCAGCAGGACATGACCCTATGAAGCTCAAAAGAGGGATAGATAAAGCAGTGGAAGTAGTAGTGGCCAGCATAAGGAAACAAAGCAAGCAGGTTAAAGGGCGTACCGAGATAGCCCAGGTTGCCACAGTTTCAGCAAACGGAGACGAAACCATAGGGAACATCATTGCAGACGCAATGGAGAAAGTGGGTAAAGACGGAGTAATCACGGTAGAAGAAGGAAAAACCTTGGACACTGAGCTTGAAGTAGTAGAAGGTATGCAGTTTGACAGAGGGTACCTAAGCCCTTACTTCATCACTGATACTGAGAAAATGCAAATAGAGCTTGAGGATCCAATCATCTTAATGTACGACAAGAAAATATCCAATATGAAAGACTTAGTACCGCTTTTAGAGGAAGTAGCAAGGAGCACAAAGCCGCTACTTGTAATGGCCGAGGATATAGAGGGCGAGGCACTTGCCACGTTAGTGGTTAACAAGATGAGAGGCACGCTTAAAGCAGCAGCAGTAAAAGCACCCGGGTTTGGCGATAGACGTAAAGCCATGTTAGAGGATATAGCAGTACTAACAGGTGGGAAGGTGATCGCAGAAGAAGTTGGGATGAAGCTTGAGAATGCAAAGATGGCTGATTTGGGTGGAGCAAAGAAAGTAATAATAGATAAAGATAATACGACACTAATCGGCGGATCTGGGAAGAAGGGGGAAATAGAGGGAAGAATAAGACAGATCAAAGCCCAGGTAGACGAAGCAAGCGGGGAGTACGATAGAGAGAAGCTCCAGGAGAGGCTTGCCAAGCTAGCAGGTGGTGTGGCTGTGATCAGAGTAGGAGCAGCGACAGAGACCGAGATGAAAGAGAAGAAGGCAAGGGTCGAGGACGCGCTTAACGCAACCAGGGCCGCAGTGGAAGAGGGGATTGTAGCTGGGGGCGGAGTATCCTTAATAAGAGCAATAAAAGATGTGGAAGCCTTTAAGGGCGCAGACGAGGAGGAAGGAGCAGGGGTAAGAATCATAAAGAAAGTTCTTGAAGAGCCGCTCAGGGGGATAGCAGGCAATGCAGGATGGGACGGATCAATTGTAGTGGGTAAGGTAAGTGAGCAGAAGGGGTCACATGGTTTTGATGCCGCGAAGCTTGAGTACCGCGACCTGATAGCAGCTGGAATTATCGATCCTGCCAAGGTAACAAGGAGCGCTATGATAAACGCGGCAAGTGTAGCGGGACTACTCCTTACAACAGAAGCCCTTGTTGCTGACAAACCAGGACCTGCCGGAGGAGATGCCGGAGGCGGCGGTGGTGCAGGAATGGGCGGAATGATGTAAATAAATTGAAATTTAAATTTTATAAAAGAAAAAGCGGACTTTCCCTTACAGGTTGGTCCGCTTTTTTGTTTCTAATGAATTTGAGGAAAGGTAGCCCAGGTTCTAAATTTTTAATTACAGATTTTTTTTGAATTTATATCCTATAGCCTTATATGCCAGCTTTGCAGCTAAGACATCGGGACCCATAATGCCTGCTATAGGCGCAAGCTCTACTATATCAACCCCTATTACCTGACGGCTTCTAAAAACCTCTCTTATTAGCCCGATTACTTGATACCAGTCAAGTCCCCCGGGCTCTGGTGTCCCAGTCCCAGGAACAATAGAAGGGTCAAATGCATCTATATCTACGCTTATATAGACCTTTGGTAGAAGGGTTGATAGGGCGTCTTCAACCCATTTTACTTTTTTACTTTCAGCAATTTCCCGTCCGTGAATTATTTTTATATCTTTTCGGTCTTTTATAAATTCAGCCTCTTCTGCTGAGTAGCTCCTGATCCCTACTTCCGTTACAGGGATTCCTTCCTCAAGAATTCTCCTCATAACACAAGCGTGGTTAAATTTCGTCCCTTCGTATGTGTCTCTAAGATCACAGTGTGCGTCTATGTTTAAAACCGAGAATTCACCGAACTTATTTTTATGTCCTTTTACAGTTCCGTATGTTATTGAGTGCTCCCCGCCCAAGGTGATAATAAATTTTCCTTTATCTAATAGTTCAGTGCATACATCACTCAGGTTTCCTACCATTTGAGCTGGATCGACATTAGATTCAAGTTCAGAAAGAGTGTGAATTCCAACGCCGCACGGTTCATAATTGAGCTCATCATCATAAAGCTCTAAAGACCTCGATGCGTAAATGATAGAATGGGGACCTTTGGATGTTCCCCTTCCGAATGAGACCGTTCTTTCAAAGGGCACTGGAAGGATTACAACCTTTGCTCTATTCAGATCCGTATCCGCTGCATCAAGCCCTAGGAAGTTAAAAGGCAGAAAATTTGCTTTTGTCATAGGAATTGGAATTTAACAGCATTGACAGAGTTCTGTCAATTTATGCTAAGAGAGGTTAAATTCTCTCCTTGAGTAAGTGGTGCTATTTTGCACAGCTTAGTTATATTGCGATTAAAACAATTTAAAATTTGTGTTAAAAGGTTAAAATTACTCCGTCAAAAAATGTCCGATACTCCTCATTATATTAATCATAGAAAAAGATTAAGAGAACGGTTTCAGAAGGCCGGAGCAGATGGAATGCATGACTATGAGCTGCTCGAGCTTTTACTAACATTCTCAATTCCCCGTAGAGATGTAAAACCTGTTGCCAAAAAACTAATAAATAGGTTTGGCAGTTTGCCTGGAGTATTAGATGCAGACCAGGATGAACTCGAGAAGTTAAAGGGCGTAGGCCCAATGTCGGCCTCTCTTATTCGTCTTGTAAAAGAACTTTACTGTACCTATCTTGCTGAGAACATGAAGAAGCATGATGTTCTTTCATCTCCCGATGCTGTAATTAACTTTTCCAGGGTTAAGCTTTCCGGATTATCAAATGAAGTCTTTATGGCCATCTATATTAATGTAAAGAATGAAGTGATAGATTATGCCCTCCTTCAGGAAGGGACCTTAGATAACGTTGCTGTATATCCTAGGCGAATAATTGAGTCTGCACTTTCTCGTCATGCCTCAGGGGTTATACTCGTCCACAATCATCCAAGCGGCAATCCCACACCATCAAAAGAAGATAAAATCCTCACAAAGGAAATTACAGATGCTGCCTTCGCACTGGATATTAGAGTATTGGACCATATAATTGTAGGGAAAGACGGTTATTTCAGTTTTATGGAGAATAACCTCCTGCCAGTGAATAAATAAAATATTGAGCTTAATAAGCTCCTAAATTTTTTAATCCATGGTATATTTATCTACTCTATTTAATTCCATCTGAGGATGAGATTTAAAAATCTATTAATATAGGTAAAAAATGGTTGATAATAATAAAGAATCAAGTGGTGTAAAAAAATCTGAGTCTCTTAGTGTTATTCGCTTTATTGTTACCTATGTAGTTCTAATGGGAGTATTTTTTCTTCTGATAGGGCTTAAACCAGTCCAGGATATTTTGGATATTAACGGCGCTTATTCTAACGCCATAGTTTTTTTAACTGCAAATATTCTTGAGATTTTTGGGATAACCTCTACGTATAGTGGATCACTTATTAACCTCCCCTCGATTTCGCTCGATATAGAATTTGGATGTAATGGGCTTGAGGCAGTAATGATATATACCGTAGCTATATTGACCTTCCCGGCTACCTGGAAAAATAGGTTAATAGGATTTACAGCGGGCTTTTTGGTTATACAGGTTCTCAATTTGATCCGAATAGTGGCTCTGGCCTATGCGGGAGTTTATCATAGAGATCTATTTGATTTAATACATATATATGTTGCTCAAGGGGTCATGATAGCTGTAGCTCTTGGCACGTTTGTACTCTATTTATCTTACCTAAGCCATGAACAACCAAAACAACAGCAAGCAGTCAGTTAAAAGTATTATTATAAAGACGGCTGTCATCTTTGTAGTCGCATATATTGTCTCTCTTCTAATCTGGCTACTTATCAAGGGCTATTACGGAATGACTATTACGACTATAGCCTCTTATTTGGTTTCCCTTCTTAAGGGCTTGGATATAACCGAAATAGTAAGAAATAAAGATATTATATCGGTTGGTTTTATTACCAATAAATACGGTTTAACTCAAGTTATTAAAACCACTATCGATATTCCTATCTCAAACTATACATTTAATGCTCCTCTTACATTTGCAATTATGGCGGCATTTTATCCTTTTATAAAAAGGAAATGGCTTTATTTAGAGGCCTTGATCATATTGGTTGTAGTCCATTTTCTATTCGTTTTTACCCTTGAAGGACAAAAGCTTACGGCGGTAATGGCCGCTCAGGGTATTGAAAACCCCGGAAGTGTTACAATAATTTTCTGGGAGTTCCTGTGGGGCTTCGTAGACAATATGGTCGTAAGGTTCGAGCCTTTTTTAATTGGTGCTTACCTCTTTCTCTTGAGAAATAAAGTGAGTGTTAAAAAAGTTAAGCCCGAGAAATCTGTTCCAAGACAAGCGCCTAAAAAGAAAAAGCCCAAGAAGAAGAGATAGCAATCTAACTTATTGAGACGGTTTGTTCCCGGAACCTAATATAATCCTGCTCCACAAAACACCCAGCATATACGTTACGTAAATTAAAATTATTCCAAGTAGAAAAGAGCTAGCAACGCCTACAATATCGATGAATCCGTATGTTGTGCCTTTAAAAAAGAGCTCATCCGCAAGTTTAAACAGATCATCACTCCTCCATCTGCTGATTTCAAAAGCGGGAGAAATAAAGCCGGCAATTCGGGATATTATGATAGATCCCATCTCGTAGTAGTCCCCTGAGAACGAAATAAAAGGAGCAAATGCTATAGGTAAGCCTAAGCCTAGCTTTATCGCAGCCCAAAGCGGCTTAGAACCGGCAGCAGATCTTAGCAATGGGACGCCTACAAATATCGTCAGAAGAAACGGAAAGAAATCGGTTAGGAGATAAATTAAGTCGCTGCCTTTTGTATCAAACCCGGTCAGTTGTCCGGCATACTCTGAGCCAACCGAAACAAATGGAAAAATTTCCTTAAGAAATAAAGCTCCGTACATAGGACTTATCTCAAGCTTGCTTACAGTCCCTCCTCCTAATATACAGCCCAATGCGTGGCCTAGTTCATGCAGGGGTACATAAATCCACCAGGAAACTAGAAAAGATATTATCAGTGCCGCAATATAAAAAGGAGAGAGTCTGGTAAGGCAGCTCTCAAGTCCCGAGAAAAAATCCTCAAAAGGAAGTGCAAGTATCGTTTTGATTTTTTTTATCATAACAATATACACGGCATTTTATATAAGATTACTTTAATTGCAAACGTTATTTAAATCCTTATTGTTTCGGTCTTTTTAACTTTATAAATTATTATCAAGTATGTATATTGACTTGCGATATAATATATATATGATATATTATACATTATCCTGAAGGCGCCTACTACTAGGGGTATTCTTGGTTGTAAGACGTTGGCTTGACTTTTGGAGGGTTTTTGATAAAATAGGAATAGTTTTTGGGGGTGGAGTTGTATCTGTAATATCCAGCCATTATTCACAATTTTTAATCGGAGGGGAATTAAATAATGTCAAATACACCGGCTCAATTTAAACCACCACTCGAGCAAGATGAGTTCATCTCTGGGATTACTGATAAGCCTGAGGACCAAGTTGAGGTAGGTATTTTGTTTGTAGGTGCCGGTCCTGCGAGCCTTGCCAGTGCTATTCGCTTGGCACAACTTCTTTCGGAGGAACCCGAAATAATGGATTCGTTAGGTGAAATTCCTATAGCTATAATTGAAAAGGGAAAATACCCTGGTGCCCATCTGGTATCTGGAGCTGTTGTAAATCCTATCTCGTTTCGAACCTTGTTTCCTGATCTGAAAGATGCAGACTTCCCATTCCTGGGAACGGTTGAAAAGGATGCGGTTTATTTTTTAACCAAGAAAAACGCCTTACGCCTACCCACTCCTCCAACTATGCACAATAAGGGAAACTTTGTTGGCTCAATTAGTCAAATGGCTAAGTGGTTAGGTGAAAAGGCTGAGGAAGCAGGTGTTATGATTTTTAACGAAATGGCTGGTATGAAACTTCTTGTTGAAAATGGAGCAGTAAGAGGTGTGAGGACCGATGATAAAGGACTCGATAAGGACAACAAACCATTGGGGAATTTTCAACCCGGTTCTGATATCCTCGCTAGAGTCACAGTTCTTGGGGAAGGCACTACTGGGCACCTTTCAATAGCATTAATAGATCATTTCAATTTAAAAAGGGATAATCCACAGGTTTACGCGTTGGGTGTAAAAGAGATATGGGAGGTACCAAATCCGCTAGATAGAGTGATACATACGATGGGTTGGCCTCTTAGGGGATCAAAAAAGTACAGTGAATTTGGCGGTAGCTTTATATATCCTATGGGATTGGAGAAGATTTGTATTGGACTTGTTGTTGGCCTGGATTATACCGATGCAACTCTATCCGTTCATGATTTACTTCAAGAGTTGAAAACACATCCTATGGTGAAAGGTTTGCTTGAGGGCGGGAAACGTTTGGAAGATGGATGGGGAGCAAAGACTATACCTGAAGGTGGATTTTACGCAGTCCCTAATCCCCTCCATGTGCCGGGGGCAGTCCTAATTGGTGACTCAGCTGGCTTTGTCAATGTGCCTTCACTTAAGGGTATTCATTATGCAATGTTGTCCGGTATTCTTGCTGCAGAAACCATATTTTCGGCATTAAAAGAGAAAAAGGATCTCTTAAATTCAGATTCCTTGAGTGGTTATGATGAGGCTATAAAGAAGAGTTTTATTTGGAACGATCTGTACCGTGTCAGAAATATGCGACAAGCGTTTCAGAATGGGTTTATTCCAGGTTTGATACTTGCGGGATTGATGACAGTTACAGGTGGTTTATTCCCTGGTGGCAGGTTCAAAGCGCATCGGGATAGTGAAAAAGAGATGTTTTTAGGGAATAAGAGATCCTATCCTAAGTCAGACGGTGAATACATATTTGATAAATTGTCAAGCGTCTATGCAAGTGGTAACAGAAGCCGTGAAAATCAACCAGATCACATTCGCATCCACAAAGACGTGCCCGAAGTTATAGCCGAGACCTGGATAAATATGTGTCCGGCGCAGGTATATGAATGGAATGAAGAGGATGGACGAAAGTTGCTTAGAACAGATCCTTCAAATTGTGTCCAATGCGGGGCCATTACTTCCAAAGGAGGTCGTCTAACACCCCCTGAAGGTGGAAGCGGACCCGAGTACTCTTAGAGTTGATGAATTAATATATTCCCCTAACAGACTTAAATTATTGAATTATTTGATGTTGTTATAAACTGTCTGGTAAAATAATTGGGTGTCATATGTCCATGTGATGGCCTTAAAATAGTTAATCATCTTTATGAATATAAATGATTTATCCCCTTGCACTGGCTGGAATTGCTACCAGAGCAGCCGTAAGAAGACCTACTACCACCTTTACTCCTATTGCAACAACCAGAGCAATACAAACCAAATAAACCAGGTTCGTTTTACTTATACTAATTCCGCTTACCTGAGCGAGATCTTCTGATATGCTAAAGAAGACCAGATCTCCGTCAAATGAAACTCCCTGTAGCAAGCTACAGGGAATTCGCTAGTTAAAACCAGTACAACGAGTGAACCAGCAGATGATTTTCACCCAACACTTCTCAGTGACTAGGATGAGTTAGCGCGACTTATCCGCTTGTTAAACTTCCGAGTTGTACTAGTTGTATTTGCTAAGAATAAGGTAAATATCACTTTTAGTTAGAATCCCTTACATATAAAGTCCACTGCGTCCTTATTGTAAATATCAACAATAGAGTTAATCTTTTGGGCACAATGGAATTGTCTAATCAATACTCTTCTCTTCTATTAGACTCTGGTGGTGGCTGGTGCGGAGATCAAAGGGAAATCCCTTCTTATATAGCCTTTACACAGCCTGAAGTTTCCTTTTCCTCAAACGGTTGGGAAGTCACGATTAAATCTCATGGAAGCACTAAGCTTATTAACGCAGATCCGCTTGAAGTTTTAGACGACTATCTAAATCAAGGTTATATAGCCGTGGGTTATATAGGTTATGAATATTCTCAATATACAAATGAGGGATTTAATCCCGTTCATAAAAAAGAAGGCGATAAATTCCCCGATGTTAGTTTTTTACTATTTAAGCATGAGAGTATGGTTGTTGGGGACTATGAAGAATTAGAATTTGACTCGCAATCAACCCAAATTAATGAGAATTATCCACAAACCAAACCAATTATCCCCTCACCGCATTTATGTCCGAACATGTCAGTATTGCAATATATTGATATGATAAAACGAGGGAAATCCTATATTGAGCAGGGAGACATATATCAAGTTAATCTTTCACAAAGAATGATAACTCGATTTAACTTAGACCCCCTTACATACTTTAGGAAATTTTATGAAGTACAGCCAGTCCCATTTGGTTCTTACATAGATTTTGGTGATTTTCAGTTATTAAGCGGCTCTATGGAGCTTTTTTTACGCAAAAAAGGGAATAAATTAGTCACAAATCCCATAAAAGGCACTATAAAGAGAGGAAAAACTGAAGAAATTGATGCTATCATGAAAGCTAAACTAATTAGTAGCGACAAGGAAAGAGCAGAGAACCTTATGATTGTTGATCTAATGAGAAATGATCTGGGAAGAGTCTCTAAAATTGGTTCCGTAAAGGTAAATAAGCTTTTTGAAGTTGAGACTTATTCAACCCTACATCAAATGGTTTCAGAAGTTGAGGGGCAGGTTGATGAAAAAGTTACCATGTCTGAGATAATTAAAAATGTTTTCCCACCAGGGTCAGTGACTGGTGCCCCTAAAAAGAGGACTTTAGAAGTAATAGATGAGCTTGAACCTCATTTAAGAGGTCCCTATTGTGGAACTATAGGCGTGTTTTATCCAAATGGGGATTTTACGCTGAGTGTTGCTATCAGAATCATGCTTACACAGTTTGGTAAAGCGACATTTTTCGTAGGAGGCGGTATTGTATGGGATTCTGACCCAGAGAAGGAATTTGATGAAACCATACTAAAATCAAAAGCAATAACCAAAGCCATGGGGATCTACTATCAAACGAGTTAAATACCTAATATTGTTATATATTTAGGGACTAATTATGATCGATTATATATTTATGGACGGATCTAGAGTTGAAAATTCTTTACCTCTGAGGTCTTTATTTTATGGTGAGGGTCTATTTGAGACTTTCAGACATAAAAATAGGCTTCCAGTCCTATTTGACAAGCATCTGGAGCGGATGGAGGCGGGCGCTAAATTGTTAAAGGTTCCATTTCCTGAAAAGGAGTATATCAAGGAGCTTGTTGAAAAAGCTATACTGGAATCCGAACTCAAAGATGCATACGTCAAGATATGTCTTCTGTCTGATGGAGAATCTGCTTTCAATAAAATGTCTAAAGAGTCCCAAGCGCTTGTAATTGTTAAAAAATATCTAATTCCTAAGCATTCTGTGAAGATAAAAATCAATTCTTGTAGGAGAATTTCAGAGTCTCCATTGCTCAATGTTAAGTCGCTCAATTACTTAGAAAATATACTGGCACGAAGAGAAGCTTCTGGCTCAGGTTTTGATGAAGCCTTATTCTTAAATGAAAGAGATGAGGTTGCAGAGTGCAGCACAAGTAATATTTTCTGGTTTAATGGTGAAACTCTTTTTACACCATCTATAGAATGTGGCCTACTTTCAGGGACTACGCGCGATTTAATATTAAATTTTATACCAGAACATGGTGTAAATTTTGTAGAAGGCAGATTTTCGTTGAGAGATTTGGCTGCTGCCGAATTTGTGTTTATTACCAACTCATTAATAGGCTGTGCCCCGGTTTTTGAAATCGAAGGGAATATCCTCAATCCTGAACATAATTACCTTGCCAAGATCAAAAATACTCTCTTAAAAAAGCTAGAATGGGAATAGCCTCTTCAGTCTAATATTAAGTAATTTCCTCTTATAATGACCTATTTCCCCTTAGTTTCACAGCACTATTTTATACAACTACTTGAAATTAAACAGAATTTGTAAAAAGTGGACGAATTGTGGACAATTTTTGGAGACCAAACTGCTGAAATATCGTAAACGCCTTATATGATTGGAAAATGTTTGTTAACATATTTTTAACAAACGTGTGAAATTCTATCCACACTTGTGGATGTTTCACGTGAAACAGTTCTTTGCTTCTATTTACCAATACAAAATTTGCTAAAAATTCTTCCCAAGATGTCCTCTGTTGTTACTTCGCCCGTGATTTCACCAAGAGAGTCTAGGGCAACTCTAAGGTCAAGTGCCAAATATTCAGGTGATTCGCTGGCCTCCATTGCTTTGAGGAAGGATCTCAGGCTTTCTATTGATCTTTCAAGGGCGAGCTTATGTCTAAGCTCAGTTAGGACGACTTCATTGCCTTCTGAGCGTCTACTCTCTTTTGTAAGTAACTCCAGGATAGTATCTTTTAACTCCTCAATGCCCGTACCAAATTTTGCTGATGTCTTAACTATTCTGTCTTTGGGTATGTGTGAAATGAGATCATTCTCGGTGGTTTTGAGCTCAAGATCAGATTTATTTAATGCTATAACGGCTTTTGTATTCCCTATTTGTTTCAAAACCTCTATATCGTCCTTATCTAAGTCATTGCTGGCATCTATTACTGCTATTATTAGCTCTGCTTCATGAGCCTTCTTTTTCGCCAGTTCTATGCCTATATTCTCAATTTCATCCGCTGTACCCCTTATTCCCGCAGTGTCTGTAAGTTTTAAGGCTATACCCCGTACATCTATATTTTCCTCTATAAAATCTCTGGTGGTGCCAGGGTGAGGGCTTACAATAGCCCTTTCTTTCATGATCAGTTGGTTTAAGAGGCTCGATTTTCCTACGTTAGGTTTTCCTAAAATAGCCGTATTTACGCCGTATTTGATGATTCTGCCTTCTTCATAGCTGTTCAAGAGGGTCTTTATATTGTCGATTAGCTCGTTCGTATGGTCTATAAGCCTGTCTTTTGCTATGGAGTCTATCTCTTCCTCTGGAAAATCTACCTGCGCCTCTATTTCGGCAAGAGTGTCCACAAGAGTATCTTTATATTCTCCTATTCTGTTTGAAAGGGCTCCTTCCAGCTGTAATTCTGCCTGTTTTAAGCCTTCTTCTGTTTGTGCATTTACCACATCGGTTACAGCTTCAGCTTGTGCAAGGTCCATTTTCCCGTTCAAATAAGCCCTTAGTGTGAATTCTCCCGGATTAGCGGGTCTGGCGTCTAATTTAAAAAGAAGGTTTAATATCTTCTTGGGTACGAGATGTCCGCCATGCGAGTGAATCTCGACCATATCTTCGCCGGTATATGAATTCGGCGATTTCATCGATACGCAAAGCACTTCGTCTAATATTTTGTTTGATTCGGAATCTACTATGTGTCCATGATACATATGGTGTGATTCCATTTCTAAGGGACCAGACTTTTTTTCGTTCCTGGAAAATATCAGATCTACAATTTCTAATGATTTCTCCCCGCTAATTCTTATAATTGCAATGCCTCCGTCTCCTTGGGCAGTAGCGATTGCGGCGATAGTATCATGGTCGTAGGGTAAATTTAATTTCATATTACTGTTTTCACTATAATTAAATAATGTAGGGAACTATTATAAAGAATTTTTGGTAAGTTTCTAAGGGGGCTGTCAAAAAATGGGTAATTTTACTTAATTCATATATTCCCAAAATAATAAGGAGGATGTGTAACCCCTCTTTATACACTAGACAATTTATCAAATTTATGCCGTGATCGTGAGTTTCGAGGGAAATATTATATATTATCCCGCGGCTCTGGCTTTTTCTTTCTCATTTAGGCCGGCGATAGTTTCCATTGCTATACTTGTATGTGCATAAGATGCCCCTGCAGACATTACCATTGCTACATTGATTGCTTCAGCCATCTGCTCTTTTGTATATCCGGCGCTTCTCGCATCTTTTACGCAGCCCCTTATGCAATATGGACATTTTGTCATATGCGCACATGCAAGTCCCACCAAGCCGCGTTTAAAATCCTTTTTTAGAGCTCCATCGGCAAAGACTTTCTTCGTGAATTCCTTAAATGCGTCCGAATTATCACCACTGCATTGATGAAACTCATTTATTTCTTTAAGAACACTTTTCTTGAAAAAATGCCCATCCGTAAGAGGAATATTGTTATCAAGCGCGTCATGAGCCTCAAACGCGATGCTTGAAAATGCAAAGGGACCGCCCATCGCAAAACGCATAGCTACGTAGATTGACTCTACAATTTGCTCATCGGTAGCACCGCTGTTCTTTGAGCTTCTTACTCTGGATCTTATACTGTATGGACATCCGGTAATATGCGCTCCTGCTACAGCGATGAGCTCTTTTTCTATCTTGCTGAGTGCGCCGTCCTTAAATACTCCGTCATGATAAGTTCTCCATGCCTGGAGCAATTCAGGATTAATTTCATTTAGAAGCGCCATATCCTTGGATATATCGTTTTTAAAAAGATATTCTGACATTTACTGCCTCCTCCTGATACTTAGAAATTTTATGCTGCTTTTATTAATTTAATAATCGTTTTACTTCCGTTGCTAAAAGGACTAATCGATCTGTGTGTTTTTACCATCATAATCGTTCCTTCAAGGTGTGAAAGGATTAACTGAGAAATGGATTTTGATGAAAGATCATCACGAAACTCTTTTTTCTTAATTCCTTCTTTTATACAGCCCTCTATAATTTTTTGCCAATGATTAAAAAACTCAGAAAGCCTGAGCCTGAAATTCTCATTTATATCACTCATCTCTAAAGCAAGGTTTCCAAAAGGGCAGCCCCCCCTGCAATTTAGGCTCTTATGAAAAGATGTGACTTTTTTATAGTAGTTCTTTAATCTCTTCTCAGGCGATATTGAAGCGTCCCCTAGAGTGTCTGTTAAAAATTTTATTTCATATTCCCTAATTCTTATCTCGAGTATCAGTAAACCTAGCTCTTCTTTGGACTTGAAATGGTAGTAGAAATTACTTTTTGTTACACCGCTGCTTTTCAGAATGTCGTCTATTGAAGTATTGTTGTAGCCATTTAAATGAAATAGGTCTCGCGCGCTTTCTAAAATCTTTTCTTTGCTTGTACTCAATTTATTTATCCTTTTTAATATATTAGCCATTCATATTAGTACTGACCAGTCAGTCCTAATTGTAGTTAGCGAACATATGTTTGTCAAGTATCAATGTGTTGTGGGTTACGAATGTTTATTCTCTGTGCGGTTTTAGAGATATGTTTGGGTAATAACAGTGAACCGGAACTTTAAATTAAAGTACGTTAAAGCTTATTTTAAAAGGTGATTCAGGATAGAAATTTTTATGATTAATTTCTAGATTCTTTTTCTGAAGCAGTATTTTAAACCTGTCTCCCATCAGTTCTGGAAGAAATAGATTTTTTATAGCTTGTATATCTTTTTTAAATGAAGAATCCGGACTGCTCTTTTTCTTTATGTCTCCACTTATAAGATCCAAGATACCCCAGTCTAAAAGAAATTGTCCCTGAGTTGTGTACTGAACTTTGTTGATCTTCAGTGATTCGCCTGCTCTAATTAAGTTGCTAAAGTCTACATGGGCTGTTATATCCTGCTCTCCAATATTGATGTAAGGGGTTTCATTGATAGCATGCTTATAAATACATTTGTAAGTACCTTTCATTCTCTGTGGGCTGAAAAGTTGAGGGGCTAAATAGCCGTAATCTATTGTGAGTATAAACCCCTTTCCCAATATATTATCTATCTTATGAAGTAATTTCTCAGCGTGAAGATTTATTTCAAACTCCTGACCTTCCTTAAAATGAATATCATAATGAACAAAGTATTCCTCCAACTCGATACTGCTTGGCTTGCCAATTACTTCTGTGATTTCGTCATCTTCTACCGAGACGTATATTTCAGACAGATTGCCACTCATAAACTTCGCTCTATGAAACGGGAATGCGTCTATGAGTTCATTTGAGATAATAACACCAGTAACTTTCTCGTTCTCTAATTCGTCGAGTGAAGAGAACCATTTAATTTTATGGCGGTGGTTAATTAAAGTTTTTTTAGATTCATCTTGGAGACGATCGCTTTGTTCGACTATATAGTAGTTTGATTGGTCATAATAATCGGTATTATTACTCTTGATATGATTTAAGATGTCTAATGCAAGGAGTCCCTTCCCTGCCCCAAGCTCAATAATTGTTAATTTTTCTTCTCGAATTACATCAAAAGATTTTACTATGAAATTGCCAAGCACTTTACCAAACGCAGAGTGAACATGAGGACTTGTGTAAAAATCCCCTTCTTTTCCTATACGGTTAATACCTGATGAATAGTAGCCATAGAGGGGATGATAGAGCGCAAGCTCCATAAATTCAGCAAAGGTGATGGGGCCTGAATCCCTGATTCGTGATGATATGATCTCTTCTAAATTATTCATGACTGAGCTATGTTTAATTAAGCCTAACTTGAGTAAATTATATGTGACTTATATACTCTAACAGATTTTCCAATATCAGTTTTTATATCGGAATAATTATGAACTTGATCAGACAACCCATCAAAATCCTAATCTTTTTTATTATTATTGTCACATTTGTTTTAATATCCGCAATAATTGATCTTCTAGTGCGTGACAGAAGGAAAAAATTGATTTCTTTCTCCCGAGTCGCATCTTTTTATGGAAAAATCAGTCTCATACTATTTGGAGTTAAAATAAAGCTAAAAAACCTGGACAGATATCTAGGAACGAATGAGAATTATATGATTGTAAGTAATCACCTTTCATATATTGATATTTTTGTGATTTACTCCGTTATGCCGTCAGTTTTTGTGGCAAATTCCGAGCTTGAGGAGGAGTTTCCTCTAGGCACAGTTACGAAATATGGAGGAGGAATATTTGTCGAAAGGAGAAATCGCTCAAAATTATTAGATGATATAGATAATATTTCAAGCGTATTAAAAATGGGCTTGAATATAGTACTTTTCCCCGAAGGTACGACATCCAACGGAGACGGCGTAGCACCCTTTAAGGCGCCATTCTTAAAATCTGCAATAAATTCCGGTACCGATGTGCTCCCAATATGCATGAAATATAAAAAGATAAATGGTGAAGATATAAATAAAGAGAATAGAGACTTAATTCTTTATTACGGAGACATAACTTTTTTTAAACATTTTTTTAGACTATTAAAGATAAAAGAAATCGAGGTTCAGCTCCAGGCACTTGAGAAAATAGAGGTAGACCCCAAAATGACGAGAAAAGAATTATCAAAAATAGCTTATGATAAGATCAGCAGCGCATATATAAAAGTATAAAAAGGGGAGCCAGAAAACTATTTATAGCTAGCAACCTAAATATATATTTTAAATCTCTCAAATAGAATACTAATGAATAATATCTTGTTCTCATTGGGTAGATTAGTTATCATACAATTTCCCAAAAGCACAATTTAGGAGAACTAATAATGGATGTTAAATGGGCAAGCCGAATTGCAGGACTTCCGCCTTATCTGTTTGCGGAAATAGATGCCAAAAAAAACGAAATGATAAAAAAGGGTGTGGAGGTTATAGATTTAGGAGTTGGAGATCCTGATATCCCGACTCCCGATTTTATCATTGAAGCTCTAAAAGTTGGAGCTGAGGATCCTGAGAATCATAGATACCCGTCGTATCAAGGGATGCGATCTTTCAGAGTGGCAGTTGCAGACTGGTATAAAGAAAGATTTAATGTGGATCTCGATCCTGATACTGAGGTGATCGCTCTAATAGGCTCAAAAGAAGGAATCGCTCATGCACCCCTTGCCTTCATTGATCCGGGCGACGTAGGGTTATTTGCAGACCCTGGCTATCCCGTATATCCAACTTCTATAAGTTTTGCGGGTGGAGAACCTTACGGGGTCCCTATTTTAAAAGAGAATGATTTTTTGCCCGACCTAAATGCAATTCCCGAAGATATTAGGAAGCGAGCGCAATTAATCTTTTTAAACTATCCAAACAACCCTACAACAGCTGTTGCAGAAGAGGGATTTTTTAAAGATGTTGTAGATTTTGCTTCTAAAAACAACATTCTTATTTGTCACGACGCAGCCTATACTGAAATCGCTTTTGATGGGTATAGCCCACTTAGCTTTCTTCAGGCAGATGGGGCCAAAGACGTAGGTATTGAATTTCATTCACTTTCCAAGACCTTTAACATGACAGGTTGGAGAATTGCTTTTGCAGTGGGGAATAAAAAAGCTATTGCAGGGATCGGAAAAATCAAAACCAATATAGATTCAGGGGCATTCCAGGCTGTTCAATATGCGGGGATTGTAGCCTTACAAAATTATAAGTCGGGTCTTCAAGATAGAATACAAATTTTTCAGGAAAGGCGGGATATCTTTTGCAAGGGGCTTGATGAAGCCGGTTTAAAGTATCATTTTCCTAAAGCGACTTTTTACGTATGGTTTGAGGTTCCCGAGGGTCTTACATCAAAAGAGTTTTCATCAAAACTTCTATCTGAATCCGGTATAGTCGTTACTCCGGGCAATGGTTTCGGGGAATATGGAGAAGGGTACGCTCGAGTTTCAACAACTTTTAGCACAGAAAGGATAATCCAGGCTGTAGAAAGGTTAAAAGAAACCAAATTCTAATCTTTTCTAAGTAACAGCAGGTAAAAAAGAATTGGAATACTTTATTTTAATTGCTAAAATTATTACAACCTTTGTTTATGGTGTATCGCTCACACTTCTTTGTACTTTCGGTGTTCATAGGTATTACCTGTCATATCTATACAGTAGGAATAAAAACAAAGTTCCTACTCCAAAAGGCAAGTTCAATAAACTTCCAATGGTAACTGTGCAACTGCCGGTTTATAACGAGATGTATGTTATAGAGAGGCTGATTTCTTTTGTTTGCAATATTGACTATCCCAAAGAGCTACTGGAAATTCAGGTTCTGGATGATTCAACTGATAAAACAACTGAAATTGCCCGACGCTGCGTTAATAGTTATAGGGAAATGGGTATTAATATAAAGTGCCTGCATAGAGAGAATAGAGAAGGTTATAAAGCGGGCGCTTTAAAAGAGGGACTAAAGTCTGCTAAAGGAGAGTTGATTGCTATATTTGACGCCGATTTTATGCCTCCTAAGGATTTTCTCAACGAAACTGTGCACTTCTTTTTCGATGCTCAAGTAGGGATAGTACAAGTTAGATGGGGACATGTAAACCGTGATTACTCAATACTCACTAAATGCCAGTCAATTTTGCTTGACGGCCACTTTATGATTGAGCAGACAGCTCGTTTTAATAACGGCTTGTTCTTTAATTTCAACGGTACAGCTGGAGTGATCAGAAAACAATGTATAGAGTCCTCAGGCGGATGGCAGCACGACACGCTTACCGAAGACCTGGATCTCAGTTATAGAGCGCAGCTGGCTGGCTGGAAACTTGTATATTTAAAAGACACCATAGCTGATGCAGAGCTCCCTGTAGATATGAATGCGTTCAAAACCCAGCAGCACCGCTGGGCTAAGGGAGGGGTGCAGACAGCATTGAAGATACTCCCCCAAATTATTAAGAGAAAAGACCTGCCCTTTAAAGTCAAAGCTGAAGCCTTTTTTCATCTGTTCGGCAATATTTCTTATTTACTCCTTCTGATTCTTCTGTTGTTGATGTTTCCTATGGGTTTTTTCTGGCAATCGGTAGCCTGGCACAAATTGGTTCTGTTTAATCTCTTTGCAATATCGGCGGGTACTCTGAGCTTTGTGTTCTTTTACGCCTTAACTGTAAAAGAAACCCACGGTAAGAACTGGCTTAGTTATCTTAAATACGTGCCGGTCGCAATTTCAGTCGGTGCCGGAATTGCGATAAACAATAGCAAAGCAGTGCTTGAAGCCTTTTTGGGTAAAAAGTCTGAGTTTAGGCGTACTCCAAAGTTCGCTGTAACATCCAGAGCAGACAGTTGGCAATCAAGAAACTATGTATCATCAAAAGAAATCACGGCTCTAATCGAAATTACTCTAGGTCTCCTCTTTCTTATCCAAACTCTTTATGCGGTTTATATGGGGTACTATGGATGGATACCATTTCTTCTTCTTATTCAGTTTGGTTTTTTGTATACAGGTTTTCTATCAATATTCCACAGTAACGGAAAAAAGAGTTCCGAAGCTACCATTGGCTCCCTTATACCAAAATCGGCTCTTCAA
>SMUY01140418.1_pt1 | contig 25865 bp, 30 predicted proteins | sample 2456441 | NCBI WGS metagenome assembly SMUY01 (sample SAMN11095931, study PRJNA526329) | marine sediment metagenome | biome: Marine sediment; feature: Surficial sediment; material: Deep marine sediment; isolation source: Hadal surficial sediment | place: Pacific Ocean | collected 2014-11 | depth...
CCCCGTGTATCCCACAGCGCACGCGTGGTGGGTGAAGATTCCGTCGCTGTGCTCAAAGATTGTGGTTTCGACGATGACGAGATCAGCGAGCTTCAGCAGGCGGCCGTTATTCCTTCTTAACTAGTGCAAGTCCAGAAGGGACGGGAACTGGCGCGGGGCAACACATTATCGATATGGGCGAAGCGGTGAGGAAAAAATCATGAGTGTCGAGTTGTTGGATTCACCCCGGTTTTATGGCTTTCGAGTTCGGCGCCAGATCGCGGGGAAAACCTATCAGGAGTACTTTTCCCTGAAGGAGAACGGTAAACGTATTCGAGGCGCGAAACGCGCCGCCGCCAGAAGCCAGGCAGATGCGCGCGATGCTGAACTCTGTGTGTTGCAGAAAAAAGCCAGGGAAAAAGCTGCCAAAGAGGTTCACTTAGACGCCAAAGGACAGGTGCGGGGTATCCTGTGCCGGTTGAAATCGGAGAAGAGCGGGAGCAAGACGCCAGTGTTTCAAATCGGCGTGATGTCCCAGATGCAGAACAAGATCGTCAATACCACAGTCTCAATCAACAAATATGGTGTTGATGAAGCCTGGCATAAGGCAGTCGATTTTTTCGTTGCACACAAGAAGATCAGCAAGCGTTCGCGTGCTTACAAGGATCTGCTGGCTGCCAAACCGAGCCCTGCCCAGGTTCGTCGCCTCACAGGACAAACGGGTAAGAAACGCAAACAATGAGCTACGCCCAGGAGTACCAGCGTTCCTTGACCGACCCGGAGGGATTCTGGCGCGAGAAAGCTGAGTTGTTACCCTGGTTCGAGTTTCCAAAAACCATTCTGGATCAGGACCCGAACGGCGCCTGGCGTTGGTTTCGCGGCGGTAAGATGAATAGCTGCTGGCTGGCTCTGGACCGTCACGTAGAAGCGGGTAGAGGCGAACAGAACGCATTGATCTACGACTCCCCAGTGACTTCTCAGATACGCAAATACACGTATTCGGAACTTACCGAACGCGTATCGCGAGTTGCCGGGGCGCTTCAAGGGCTTGGTGTCGGCAAAGGCGATAGAGTCATTGTCTACATGCCGATGGTTCCCGAGGCAGCGATAGCGATGTTGGCCTGCGCACGATTGGGCGCTATACATTCGGTTGTATTTGGCGGATTTGCGGCGCCAGAACTTGCTACGCGCATTGATGATGCTAAGCCAAAAGTCATCTTGAGTGCATCGTGCGGCATTGAGTTTGCGAACGTCATTCCGTACCAGCCAATGGTGCGTGAAGCGATTTCGCTTGCCAGCCACAAGCCTGAACATAATGTCGTGTTGCAACGCGATCAGTGTATCGCCGTGCTCGACAACGAACGAGATCTCGAGTGGACACAGTGGGAAGCGAAAGCCAAATCGGTGGGCTGCACCGAGGTTGATGCAACGGATCCTTTGTACATTCTCTACACCTCGGGCACGACAGGCAAACCGAAAGGTGTGGTGCGAGACAACGGCGGTCACGCAGTTGCGTTGAACTACAGTATGTCTGCCATTTACGGGGTGGATGCTGGGGACGTGTTCTGGGCAGCTTCTGATGTGGGTTGGGTTGTCGGTCATTCCTATATTGTGTATGCCCCCTTGTTTAAGGGTTGTACGTCGATTCTTTTTGAAGGTAAGCCCGTCAGAACACCGGACGCTGGGGTTTTCTGGCGGGTGATCGAAGACCATAAAGTCAACTGCTTTTTCGTAGCGCCAACAGCCTATCGAGCGGTTAAGAAGGAGGATCCCGACTGCAAGCTGCAGAAGCGATACGATATTTCATCGCTCCGATACCAATTCGTGGCGGGCGAAAGGCTGGACCCAGCCACTTATCATTGGCTGCGCAAACACCTGGATGTGCCTGTTATCGACCACTGGTGGCAGACGGAGACCGGTTGGTCGATGTGCGCGAACATGGCTGGTATTGAACTCATGGAGTGTAAACCTGGCTCGCCAACCTTGCCGGTTCCCGGTTACGACCTGCGCATTCTGGACGAAAGCGGTCGCGAGGTAGGCCCCGGCCGGGAAGGGTCGGTTGTGATAAAGGAGCCGTTGCCACCGAGTGCGTTCACAACAATTTGGGGAGATCACGACCGTTACATCGAGGCGTATTGGTCGAAGTTCAAAGGCTTCTATCTCACGGGCGATGAGGGTTATCGAGACGAGGACGGCTACGTCTACATCATGGGACGTATCGACGATGTCATAAACGTTGCCGGACATCGACTATCCACCGGGCAAATGGAGGAGGTGATTGCCAATCATCCTGCCGTTGCCGAGTGTACGGTTGTCGGCATTAGCGATGAGGGAAAAGGGCAAGTGCCGCTCGGCTTGTTGCTGCTTAAGGACGGTGTGAACATTGAAGACGACGAACTCGAACGCGAGTTGGTCCAGATGGTGCGGCAGGGGGTTGGCGCATTCGCGAATTTCAAACGAGCAGTGGTGGTAAAACGACTACCTAAGACTCGTTCGGGTAAGATACTGCGTCAGGTTCTGCGCAAGATGATCGACGGTGAAGCCTATGTTGTACCGTCGACGATAGATGATCCCGGCGTTCTCCCCGAGATCGAAGGCATTCTCCGGCAACGCAGCGTGATGGGAGCGCGATGATCATCGTCCATGCCACCATTCCCATTCGATCGGATTGCCGGGAAAAAGCCTTAGAGCTGGCTCGGCAGATGACCGCAGCGACTCAGGCGGAGGTCGGCTGCATTTCATACGATTTTTATATTGGCCTCTCCGACCCCAATACCCTGATGTTGTTCCAGGAGTGGGAGAGCATGGAAGCGCTGATGGGACATTTCCAGACGGAACACATGGACGAGTTTCTGAAGGAACTGCCTCAGGTTGTGTCAGGTGAGGTCACCACGCGACGTTATGCGGTACAAAGCGTAGATGAGGATTCCGACGAAAGAGGAGGACCGCCCCCGGTTATCCATTGACGGGCGTTTTCTTTACCGCGTAGGTGCTCAAGCACAGTAGCGCCACAGCAAATCCCACTTCGAAAAGGCCGATCATACGATCGCTCGGATCGACCGCTAACAACACCCCATGCACGAAGTAGAACGTACTTATGAGCGCTGTGAAAAAGAAGCCGCGCGGTTTACGCATGAGTAACCCGGGGAGCACCACGAGCAACGGCAACACCTGGACGATGAACCAGAGCAGGTTTATCGATGAGTTTTCCATTGGATGAACAAAAAACTGTCGCAATCCGGTCAACGCGAAAAGTGATCCGATCATCAGCAGTGCAACGAATTGCAGCCCTCTTACCACAGGGTCACGCGTCTAATCGCTGCGCTAAGTCGGCCAGACGCTTGCCCTGAGCGATGGCGAGGGTCTGCTCGTGGCTCGAAAGCTCGGCCTGCTGATGTACGCCGGATACGTGGCTCGGACCATAGGGTGTTCCGCCGGTTGTGGTTTCGTTGAGGGCTGGTTCGCTATAGGGCAGACCGACAATCAGCATACCGTGATGCAACAACGGAACCATCATAGATAACAACGTGCTTTCCTGGCCGCCATGCATGGACCCCGTGGAACAAAATACACTCGCGGGTTTCCCGACCAGCGTGTGGCTGAGCCACAGGTCGGCTGTGTTGTCGAGGAAGTGTTTTAGCGGTGCGGCGATGTTCCCGAACCGCGTCGGCGAGCCGAGTGCGAGTGCCGAACAAGTGGCAAGGTCTTCCTTGGTGCAATACACGGCACCCTTGTCTGGTATGGGTGGTTTTGTTTCTTCAACTTCCGTTGCAACGCCAGGTACCGTGCGCAACCGCGGTTCGAAATGGCCATGACCTTGCACACCGCGGGCGATATAACGAGCCAGATTGCTCGTACCACCACTGCGACTGTAGTAGAGAATCAGGATATGAGGCAACATCCTTGAATACTGATTGCTTACTAGTGCTTGCTAGAGCAGCGCTAGAACGTTTTCCGGAGGGCGACCGATGGCTGCTTTGCCGTTGGCCAGCACGATGGGTCGTTCGATGAGTACGGGGTTGTTCACCATCGCGTTAATGAGTTCGGCTTTACTCATTGAGGCATCCGCCAGGTTGAGTTCCGCATAAGGCGCCTCTTTCTTGCGCATCAACTCGCGTGGGGACAATTCGAGCAGAGTTAAGATCTCTCCGAGTTTTTCTACGCTGGGCGGCGTCTTGAGATACTCGATCACGTTGGGCGTAACCCCCTGTTCTTCCAGGAGCGATAGGGTTTGGCGCGACTTGGAACAGCGCGGATTGTGGTAGATGGTGACTTTATTCATGGTCTTTATAATGTTTTAGGTTTATCTGGTTCCGAATACGCTTCGCTCCCCATTTAACCACAGTCATTGGGTTTAACAGACCTCTCGAGGAGACTTCAACATGCTGCAGCGATTAGGGTTTCAGTTGCGCTGGTATCTGGAGCAGATGGTCCAGCAATTCCTCGATCACGATTGTATGGTACGGGCAGGTGCACTGACCTACACAACACTCTTTGCGTTCGTGCCGATGATGACCGTCGGCTACTTCGTGGTTTCGGTAATGCCGGAATTTTCCGGGGTTGGCGGGCAAATCGAGTCGTTCGTATTCGACAATTTTCTGCCGGACAGTAGCGCGATCGTTCAAGAGAAGTTGCTGGAATTTTCCGAGCGAGCTCGGAATCTCACAGTTCCCGGATTTGTGTTTTTGTACGTCACCGCATTTCTCATGCTGGTCACCTTGGAGAAGGCGTTCAACGTTATCTGGCAGGTAGCGGAGCCGCGCCGTGGATTGTCTCGATTTCTTCTTTACTGGGGCGTGTTGACGCTCGGTCCGGCGCTGGTTTTCGGAACGATTGGTATTAGTGCCTACCTGGTCTCGATGCCGTTGGTGACTGATTTTGAAACTTACGGTGTGGGCACGGTAATGCTCGGCTATCTGCCGCAGCTGTTCACAGTGGCGTTGTTCACGGTGCTTTATTATGCCGTCCCGAACTGTTTCGTGCCTTTCAAGCATGCAGCCCTGGGGGGATCGTTGACGATGTTGATGGTGGAGTTGGCTGAAGAAGTGTTTGCCGCGAGTGTGTCGAATTCCAGCATCGAGCCCGTCTACGGGACATTTGCGGCCGTCCCACTCTTTCTGATCTGGCTGTATTTTTTATGGGTGATAGTGCTTGGTGGCGCGATCTTCGTGCGCACGCTGTCATTTGAAAGAGACCTGGAGGGTGAACAACGAGAGCCTATGCTGGTCAAATGTTCGCGGATATTGCAGCTTCTCTATGACGCACATCTGGAGGGGCGCTCGATTTCGGATGTCGAGATCAACAAACGGGTACACTTGAATCGCACCGAGCACGATCGCGTGTTCAGCGTGCTGCAGGAACTGAAGCTGTTGAATCAGACAGAGGACGAGCGATGGTTGCTGGGTCGCAGTCTAAAGGCGCTGACTTTATGGGATCTCTACCAGCGGCTGCCGGAAGGATTGAGCGGTGACCGGCTCGCAGCAGTGAAGGATATGGACAACGTCGTTGAACCCTTGCGTTCGCTCGTGCAGTTTGGCTCTAACCAGATGTCGATCAGTCTGGAAGTAGTTTTTGGAGGTGCAGTTTGATAAGTAACTTGCGTGTGGCCGTGGTGCTGTTGTCAGCGCTGCTTTTGTCGGCGTGCTCGGAGCCAGACCTTCTTCTCGCCGATGGTAAATTCAGTCGGTTCAGCCACTGGGAGGGGCGTTGGATCATCATCAACTATTGGGCCGAATGGTGCGCACCATGCCGTAAGGAGATTCCGGAGTTGAATCGTCTGCATGCTGAGCGCAACAGCACCGGCCTAGTTGTCCTGGGCGTGAATTATGATGCACTGCGAGGGGATACGCTTCTTGATCTTGTGAAACAAATGGATATCCACTTCCCGGTGCTGGTAGACGATCCCCGGCTACGTTGGAATGTGGAGCAACCCTCGGTGTTGCCGACCACGTTGATCATCAATCCTGACGGCAAGCTGCACAAGGTGTCGCAGGGTCCGCAGACGTATGAATCGCTCAGCCGGGCAGTGGGGCTCACGACCGAAACCTGAATCCTGCCAAGCGCCGTGCGTCATTGATCCCGGCAGGCTTCCAGGCCATAGATAGCACAACTAGCCTGCAGCACAGGCAACTCGTCTGAGCTCTTGTTGTGCCAGACCGTACGCCAGCGACCGACCACCCGCTCCGGGTAATTCAACCGCCCACGGCTGCCGTTATAACGAGCGAGAGCGTCCACGAGGTCTCCTTCGGCCACCTTGAGGTAGTGGGCGAGAATGGCGGTGCCGTAACGGACGTTGGTGTCTATCTCGGTGAGAATATCCTGGGGTCGACCGATCTCCAGGCGCCAGAAAGGCATCACCTGCATTAGTCCCTGGGCGCCAACGCGTGAAATGGCGAATCGGTCGAAGGCGCTCTCGACATGCATTACCGCAAGGATCAGATCCGGATCCAGCTGCTGCCAGTGGGCCTCCGTATAAACTCGATTCAGAATTTCTAAACGCTCTTCTTGATTGTCTACGAAGCGAGCCAGACGCTGTTCGGACGCGTGCAACCAGACTTCCATGTCGAATCTATCCGCCCCTTCGTAACGTTCTGCCATGGTTGTGGCAAGCTTCTCGAGCAGCTCGGGGTCGACGTCCTGTGCGAAAACGAAGCTGGTGACTGCACTCAAGCTCAGACCCATTACTAGCAGCGGTCTCAAAATGAGACCGGTTCTAGGGAGCGCAGGGATGCGCGACCGTTTTCCGAAGAAAACCGTGCAGCAAAAATGCCAGGACGGCATTTTTGAGACCGCTAATAGTGAACGCAACAACACCCCTTTAGCCTTTAACGCGGTCCAGGACTTCGGCTATCGCGACCGCGATGGTCTCCTTATCGGTTCGGTTGCGGTATTCGACGTTCCCTTCGCTCAGGCGGCGCTCGCCAACGGTGATGCGGTGGGGAATGCCAATCAGATCGGCATCGGCGAACTTCACGCCAGGTCTCTCGTCGCGGTCATCCAACAATACCTCCATGTTCTCATCGATACACGTTTGATACAGCGCATCCGCCGTTTCACGAACCGCCTCGGACTTTCCATAGTTCAGAGCGACGATGTGCACGAAGAAGGGTGCAACGGGCTCCGGCCAAATAATGCCGATTTCGTCATGATTTTGCTCAATGATCGCTGCAACAAGGCGAGTGACGCCGATGCCATAACAGCCCATGATCGGTGCGATGCTCTTGCCGTTCTTGTCGAGAACGGTTGCCTGCATTGGTACGCTGTAAATGTCGCCAAGCTGGAAGATGTGACCCACCTCGATACCTTTCAGAAACTTCAACTCCCCCTGGCCGTCCGGGGCTTTATCACCCTCGACGACGTTGCGAAAATCCGCGGCGGTAACGGCATCTTCGGGTACGTCGCGCGCCCAGTTACCACCCCGGTAATGGAATCCTTCCTCGTTTGCACCTGACACCCAGTCGGCAACCGCTAACGCGCTTTCATCGGCATACAGGGGCAATGCCAATCCAACCGGACCAATCGAGCCCGGTTTGCTGCCGGTGGCGGCCTCGATGTCTGCTTCGTTTGCAAAGCTTAAGGGGACGGTTACGCCCGGCAACTTCCCCGCCTTCACTTCGTTTAACTCATGGTCGCCGCGGAGAACGAGAGCAATCAGCGAGTCCTCGCCCTCCACGATCAGGGTCTTCAGGCACCGCTGTTGTGGAACTTCCAGGTATGCCGCCACAGCTTCGATGGTCGTTTGACCGGGGGTTGCAATTTTTTCCAGTGTTTCCGTGGGATCCGGGCGAGGATCCGGACGTAGTGCGACCGCTTTTTCGAGGTTTGCAGCATAGTCACCCTCGCTGGCATAGACGATCGTGTCCTCACCGGATGTGGCCAATGCTTGGAATTCGTGGGAATTTGATCCGCCGATATTACCTGGATCTGCTTCAACGGCACGAAAGTTCAGCTGCATGCGGGTAAAAATACGCGTGTAGCAGTCGTACATCTCCTGGTAGGACTTATCGAAAGACGTTTGGTCGATGTCGAACGAGTAGCCGTCTTTCATGATGAATTCGCGGGAGCGCATGACGCCAAACCTTGGTCGAATCTCGTCACGGAACTTCGTCTGAATCTGAAAGAAGTTGCAGGGTAGTTGCTTGTAGCTGCGTATCTCGCGACGAAAGAGATCTGTGATCACTTCTTCGTGGGTTGGGCTCAGACAGAATTCGCGACCGTGACGGTCTTTCATGCGCATCATCTCGGGTCCCATCTTGTCCCAACGACCTGATTCCCGCCACAATTCCGCTGGTTGCACGACTGGCATCAGCACTTCTTGGGCACCGCTTTTCGTCAGCTCTTCGCGGAGAATTGTTTCCAGTTTGCGAAGTACCCTGAGACCCAGGGGTAACCAGACATACAAACCCGAAGCGATCTGTCGGATGATCCCGGCACGCAGCATGAGTTTGTGACTCTGCACATCCGCGTCAGCCGGATCTTCCTTGATGGTGGGAATCAGAAATTGACTCTGACGCATGGATAGATCCTAAGCGCTTGATTTAAATATTAGGCTTTGCAGGATAGCCGATAATAAAGAAGCAATGAAAATGTACCTGCTAGATAGCCAGATAATAGTAAGGGCCGCAAGCGGCCCTTTTGTTCCTTCTTGGCGTGGATGGCTAGCCGACCATTGCCTTGAGCCGTTTCAGCGGGGTAACCCGCACTCGAATCGACGCCGGCTTTGGCCCGATCATGATTTCCTCACCGGTAGCCGGGTTGCGGCCCATACGTTTTTTCGTCGCTGGCCGTTTGACCGACCGAATCTTCAGCAGACCTGGCAAGGTAAATTCGCCTGCACCACGCTTCCTGATGTGACGCTCGATCAGAATTTCCAACTCATCGAGTACAAGAGCAACCTGCTTGCGCGAGAGATCGGTTTTCTCCGAAAGTTCGTTCAAGATAGCAGTTTTGGTCATCTTGGTTTTCACTGCGGTGATTTTTGGGTTTGCCGGGCCTTGTTTGGCCTTGGATTTGGCCGAGGCTTTCTTACGTGCCATTCACTTTTTCCTTACTTGGTTAGTTTCTGGATCAAATTGGATAGACGATTCCATACGAGCTTTGTGGGTACTTCTTCAACGGTGAGGAAGCTTGTAAAAACCACCAGGATTCGAACTTTCGTTTCTGACTTGGCTATTACTTGCCTTAGGGCCTGCCTAAGGACTTAGTGGTGTCCAGCGCTTGAGCTGCGACGGCGCTTTATAGCGCATGTGTAAGAACCAGGCAACAAATTGCCGCGAAAGCACTGTATTTTTGCTGGCTTTTCTAAGATCATGCGCCGCTCGCGAAATGCAAGGTGCAAATTTCGTCGCATCTGCTAGGTTTTTAGAAATGTATTCCCCTCGCGATAGCGAGACCCAACCGCCGCAAGAGAGTGTTTATTAGAGTCGATGCCAATTTACGAATATGTATGTGATAGCTGCGAACATCAGTTCGAGACGATTCAGAAGTTCAGTGAGGATCCGTTGCAGACGTGCCCCGAATGTGAGCAGGATGGGTTGCGCAAGAAAGTATCGGCCGCGGCGTTCAGGCTCAAGGGCAGCGGCTGGTACGAGACTGATTTCAAGTCGGGGAATAAACGTAATGTCGTCAGCGACGACAAAAAATCGTCAGATCCAGGTTCGGAAACCAAAAAATCGGACAATAAACCCGACAAGAGTGCGACCGACTCGAGCAGCAAGAGCACGAACTCGTCGAGCGAGAGCAAGCCCAGCAAGTCAGCATCGTCCGACTGAGCATAAGGGTCTGACGAATAAGCCGAATAACATAGGTAGCGTGATGCGGAGTCATTGTTGTGGGGAGCTGGATGCGACTCACGTAGCGACCGAGGTTGAGATCTGTGGCTGGGTTCACCGTCGGCGTGATCATGGCGGGGTGATTTTCCTCGACCTGCGCGACCGCACCGGGATCGTTCAGGTGGTATACGATCCAGACACCGAAGAGAGCTTCAAGACAGCCGATAAAGTCCGCAACGAGTTCGTTCTACGCGTGACTGGCAAAGTTAGACCCCGTCCTGAAGGGTCGGCCAACCCGGATATGGCAACGGGAGAAATCGAGGTCTTGGGTGCAACACTCGAGATTCTCAATCAAGCCGCCACTCCACCGTTCCAACTCGATGAGTATTCTGACGCCGGTGAAGATGTACGGTTGCAGTACCGTTACCTGGATCTCAGACGCCCGGAGATGCAACAGCGGCTCAAGATGCGCGCGCAGATCACGAGCGTTGTCCGCTCGTTTCTCGAAGAGGCGGGTCATTGGGAGATAGAAACTCCGACCCTCACCCGTGCAACACCCGAGGGTGCTCGCGACTACCTGGTACCAAGCCGCACGCATCCGGGTGAATTTTTCGCACTTCCGCAATCACCGCAGCTATTCAAGCAGTTACTCATGGTGTCGGGAATCGACAAGTATTATCAGATTGCCCGTTGTTATCGAGACGAGGATTTGCGAGCTGATCGACAGCCGGAGTTCACCCAGATCGACATCGAGGCGTCGTTCGTTTCCGAGCAGGACGTGATGGATCTTTGCGAGAACATGCTGAAGACGCTATTCAAGAAGGTGCTTGATGTTGAGCTTGCAGACTTCCCGGTACTGACGTGGGATGACGCAATGCGCCGCTATGGCAGTGATAAACCGGACTTGCGAAACCCTTTGGAACTCACTGACATTGCGGATCTCATGAGCGACGTGGAGTTTAAGGTGTTCCATGGCCCGGCTAACGATCCCAACGGTCGGGTCGTCGCTTTGCGAGCCCCGGGTGGAGGCAGCCTGTCGCGCAAGGCGATCGATGATTATGGCGAATTTGTCAGCCGCTACGGAGCAAAAGGTCTGGCCTATATAAAGGTGAACGATCTGGCTGCAGGCCTTGAGGGGTTGCAATCACCGATCTTGAAATTCCTTAACGAAGCCGTGGTTTCCAAGGTGCTTGCCCGCGTGGGAGCCGAAGATGGCGATGTGGTTTTTTTCGGGGCAGATAATCGCACGGTTGTGAACGATTCCATGGGCGCGTTACGCAATGAACTCGGTAAAACCCTTGATCTCGTTGAAGATCGTTGGGCACCGTGTTGGATTGTCGAGTGGCCGATGTTCACGGAAAGCCGAGATGGCTCGATTGCGCCAGAACACCACCCGTTCACCTTGCCTACCTGCACCGTGGAGGAACTTCTGGATAATCCTCTCGCCGCCAAAGCGGCCGCCTATGATGTTGTCTTGAATGGCCACGAGCTTGGTGGCGGTTCTCTTCGAATCCACGACGAGACGTTACAGAACGCTGTATTCGAAGCACTCAATATCGCTCAGGAAGCAAAAATCAAGTTCGGTTTCTTTCTCGATGCGTTGAAATTCGGCTGTCCGCCTCACGGCGGTATCGCTCTCGGGATGGATCGGCTGGTCATGCTGATGACGGGAACACATGCTATACGCGATGTCATGGCCTTCCCCAAAACCCAAACTGCGGCTTGTCTCATGACGAACGCTCCCAGTGCGATCGATGAGCAACAACTGCGCGAGTTGCACATCAGGCTACGCAGTAGCGGTTGAGAGTTATATGGCTGGACACAGCAAATGGGCCAACATCAAACACCGCAAAGCGGCCCAGGACAAAAAACGCGGCAAACTCTACACCAAGCTCATTCGTGAGATTACGGTTGCTGCGCGCCTCGGTGGCGGTGAGCCCGATGACAACCCGCGACTTCGGGCGGCAGTCGACAACGCGCTTGGGGCAAACATGCCCAAGGACACCATCGAACGAGCGGTTGCCCGGGGGGCTGGTGGCGAAGAGGGCGGTAACGTTGATGAACTGGTATACGAAGGGTACGCCTCCGGTGGCGTAGCCGTTCTCGTTGAGGTCATGACCGACAATCGCAATCGCACGGTGGCGGAGGTGCGCCACGCATTCACCAAACATGGCGGTAACCTGGGTACCGATGGGTCAGTAGCTTATCTGTTCAACCGCCAGGGGATCATCAGCTTCGCTCCCGGTGCTGATGAAGAGAAAATCATGGATGTGGTGCTCGATGCGGGTGCCGAGGATGTCGAATCGGAAGAGGATGGCGCCGTGACGGTGGTGACCCCGTGGGAGCAACTTGGTCGGGTTGTCGATGCACTCAAGGCCGGCTCGTTGGAACCCGACCACAGTCAAGTGACCATGGTGCCTTCCACTTACAGTTTGTGCGACGAAGAGCTTGCCGAGAAGGTCATCCGCTTGATCGATGCACTCGAAGAGCTCGACGACGTCCAGAACGTCTATAGTAATGGAGATTTTCCCGCCACCGTATTGGACGGGTAGCGGTCCGCGCCTTGCTGAGAAACCACGCGGACGCAGCGTGAACGCTGAACCATCAATATTAAGTTGTTGGAGCACTAGTGACCGTTCGTGTTATCGGCATTGATCCTGGTTCCCGGGTTACCGGTTTTGGCGTGCTGGAAGTCGATCGTGGCCGCCTGCGTTATATCGATAGTGGTTGCATCAGAACAGGCAAAGGTTCTCTGCCGGAACGCCTTGCCGTGATCTACCGAAGCGTTCACGAGCTCATCGGTGAACACGCCCCCGAGGTGCTTGCGATAGAGGACGTTTTCGTCGCTCGTAATCCGGCTTCCGCCTTGAAGCTCGGCCAGGCACGAGGTGTGGCTATTGCAGCTGGAGTGGCTCATGGCTTGGTCGTGCATGAATACGCGGCACGGCGGGTCAAGCAGGCAGTCGTCGGAACTGGGCGAGCGACGAAAGAACAGATTCAGCATATGGTGCGCGTCATCCTGAAATTGCCCGGTACACCGGCACCGGATGCAGCGGATGCGCTTGCGATTGCGATTTGTCACGTTAATACTTCGACCCTGAGATGACTGTGCAAGAGGAGCACTACATTAGCCCGCAGTACTCACCATGATCGGAAGGATCAAGGGCCAGCTTGTTGAAGTAGTTGAGAATGTCATTCTCCTCGATGCTGGAGGTGTGGCCTACGAAGTTGAGCTGACCAGCACAGCGCTTGCCCGCCTCCCCGCGCGCGATCAGCAACTGAGCTTGTATACCCACTTTGTGGTTCGTGAGGATGCACAGTTGTTGTACGGATTTGCCACGCGTGAGGAACGGGATCTGTTTCGTGTGCTCATTCGTATCAATGGCGTCGGTCCGAAACTTGCCGTGAAACTGATCTCGAGCATCGATTTGCACGATCTTGCCGTATCCGTGGCGAACAAAGACGTTGCGATGTTGATGCGAGTGCCCGGGGTGGGGCGCAAAACAGCCGAACGCTTGCTGGTCGAGCTCAAGGACAAGTTGGGCGACCTGGTGTCGGGCGAAGTCGCTACCCTGGATCGCGGTGATAATCGAGCGGCGCTCGAAGCCGAAGGCGCACTGATCTCACTTGGGTACAAATCCAGCGAAGCTGCCAGAGTCATCAACAGTGTGCGTAGTGAAGGCGGGAACGCCGAGGACTTACTTCGCGCTGCCCTGCAGAGAATCGGCAAGGTTGCCGAAGTGGTGCCTTGAGCATCGAGCGGGACCGGCTGACGGATCCGGTGAGCGACACAGGTGAAGTCAGGCTTGATCTGGCGTTGCGTCCGACACGTCTTGATGAATACATCGGTCAGGTCGCGATGAAAACGCAGATGGAGATTTTCATTGAAGCGGCGAAGAAACGCGGGGAACCGCTGGATCACACGCTGATCTTCGGTCCACCCGGCCTCGGCAAGACGACGCTCGCTCATATCATTGCCAATGAGATGGGTGTTTCCATCAAGTCGACCTCGGGGCCGGTGTTAGAGCGCGCCGGAGACCTTGCCGCGATGTTGACTAACCTCGACCCGGGCGACGTTCTGTTTGTGGACGAGATTCATCGGTTGAGCCCCGTTGTGGAGGAAATCCTCTACCCGGCGCTGGAAGACTTTCAGATAGACATCCTTATCGGCGAAGGACCGGCCGCACGGTCATTGAAGCTCGACTTGCCGCGTTTTACGCTGGTGGGCGCTACCACGCGCGCTGGCTTGTTGACCTCTCCACTCCGGGACAGATTCGGCATCGTGCAACGTTTAGAGTTCTACACGGTCGAAGAATTGTGCGAGATCGTGAATCGATCCGCCGCCAAGCTCAATCTGAAGGTAGAAGTAGAAGGGGCTGAAGAAGTGGCACGTCGTTCCCGAGGTACACCTAGAATCGCTAATCGACTGTTACGCCGCGTGCGCGACTACGCTGAGGTAAAGGCCGATGGGGTCATTACCTGGCGGATAGCGGATGATGCGCTCCGCATGCTCAATGTCGATAGTGAAGGGTTCGACAACATGGATCGGCGCCTTCTGGAAACCATCATCGACAAATTTTCGGGTGGTCCGGTTGGGCTCGATTCCCTGGCAGCCGCAATCAGCGAAGAACGCGACACCATTGAAGATGTGTTGGAGCCCTTCCTCATTCAACAGGGTTTTCTCATGCGTACGCCCCGTGGTCGAGTTGCGACAGCAAAAGCATATCTGCATTTTGATCTGGTGATACCGGAAGGATTGCCTGGTTACTCGTCGGACGTAACCCCGAAGCAACTCAATCTGGACTCCGGATAAAAATTTCTAAAGGAGCCGTCTTTGCCGGAACAGATTTCTATTTTTGAAATTGTCGCCAACGCAAGCCCGCCGGTGCTGGCGGTCTTGGCTATCCTGGTGCTGGCTTCGTTGGCATCCTGGGTGATGATTTTTCAACGATGGTTCTCCCTGCGTCAATCGATAATCGACATGGATGAGTTCGAAGATCACTTCTGGTCGGGTATCGATTTACGCCAGTTGTATTCGGAGCTCGATGGCCAGGATGATCTCACTAGTATCGAAAAGGTATTCGTTGCGGGATTCAAAGAATACAGTCGACTGACCGAGCAGTCCGGCGCCGATACCGAGTCCATCATGCAAGGTGCTCAGCGGGCCATGCGCGTGGCGCTGACGAGGGAGGAGGAAAGTCTCGAAACGCACCTGGTCTTTCTCGCGACAGTTGGGTCCACCAGTCCGTATGTGGGTTTGTTTGGAACCGTTTGGGGCATCATGAACTCGTTTCGCGGCCTCGCTAACATGACCCAGGCGACACTCGCGACGGTAGCGCCTGGTATCTCTGAGGCTTTGATCGCGACGGCGATGGGATTATTCGCTGCGATACCGGCCGTGATCGGCTACAACCGTTTTTCTGCGCGGGTCGAAGTGCTCATGAAGCGTTACAACGCTTTCAGTGACGAGCTTACCGGCATTCTTTACCGAGCGGCTCATTCACGTGGCTGAAGTCAGATAGAGGAGCAATAGATGGCACGCAGAAAACCCATGTCTGAAATCAACGTAGTGCCGTACATCGACGTGATGTTGGTGCTGCTAATCATCTTCATGGCCACGGCCCCGTTGTTGACTCAAGGGGTGATCGTAGATCTTCCTAAAGCGCCGTCGCAGCCAATCGATAACCAGGAAGAAGATCCGCTCGTCATCTCGGTAAGGGCTGACGGCGCCATTTTCGTCAATTTAGGCATCCAGAACGCTGACGACGAAGGTACGCGGGTGACTATTTACTCACTGGCGGATCAGGCCGGTAAAATCATCCGTGCCCGTCCGAATGTGCCGGTTTATGTAAAGGCGGATCACACGCTCGAATATGGTCTGGTGGTGGATGTCATGACCGTACTGCAGAAGGCGGGCGCCGAAAGTGTTGGGCTTATCACCGATCCTCCGGAGTTGCGGGATCTAATATGACGTCGCAACTGCGTTATTACTTCGTTCCCTTCGTGCTTGCGCTGGCATTACATGCGGCTGCCATGATGGCGTTGTACGCTGGGTGGAATCCGGACCGTGAAGAAAGCCGCTTGATCAAGCCGCGGATGGTGCACGCTCAATTGATTGTGTTGACACCCCCAAAGGTCAGGCCAAAATCAGCGCGGCAGCCGGTGGTGGAGAAAACACCCGAAGTAAAAACCGCACCGGTGAAGGCACAGCCGGAACCGGTGGAAAAACGACCCGATCTCGATGCGATACGGCGCGAGCAGGAACGCGCCGAGAGAGAAAAATTGCTCGAGCGGCTCGCCGAAACTTCGTTTTGGGATACGCTGCAAGAAGAGGCGGATGACTTGACCGCGAGCGATGCGGCAGATGAAGAAGCGATGATCGCTCGGTCGTATCAGTTTGGCGTCTACAAGCTTGTAGTTGCCAACTGGTCTCGGCCGCCGAGCGCGCGCAACAATATGGAGGCAAAGATGCTCGTTGAGTTAGTACCAACGGGTGACGTTGTGGCGGTAACTCTGCTCACCTCGAGTGGCAACGAAGCCTTTGATCGGTCTGCAGAAGCCGCGGTGCGTAAAGCACGTAGATTTGAAGTACCTGTGGAATCGAAACTATTTGAGCGGTATTTCCGCCGCTTTACCTTGTTGTTCAGACCGGAGGATTTGTTGCGTTGAGCAGTTTGTTTAGAATTTTGTCGTTGAGCGGACTACTTTGTTTGAGTTCGTGGGCGGTTGCCGCGGATAGTCTGGATACCATCATCATCGACGCAGGTGTCGACAACCCAGTGAGGATAGCCGTTGTTCCATTCCGCCAGCGCGCCGAGCTCGAGGGGTTGCCGCAGATGTCGGATATCATCGGCTTCGATCTCGCCCGCAGCGGCCAGTTTGCTCCGCTGGATGAGGACAACATGTTGTCGTTTCCAGTGGAGGAGCGACAGGTGTTCTTCCGGGACTGGCGCATCCTCGGTGTGGAATATCTTGTTATCGGTCGTGCCAATCTCGAGTTCAACGGCGATGTATCGGTCAGCTATCACCTGTATGACGTTGCGAACGAACGCCAGATGTTGAGCGATCGGTTGACCGCCACACGCGGTAAGTGGCGCGACATTGCCCACCATATATCCGATGCTGTGTTCGAAAAAACAACGGGCATCAAGGGTGCGTTCGCGACGAAGATCATATACGTGCTGGCCAAAGATGCGGGTTCACCCAGCGCTTCGTTCAGCCTGGAATTGGCCGACTCGGATGGCGAACGCGCGCGTACGCTGTTCTCGTCCCGCGAACCGATCCTCTCGGCAAGTTGGTCGCCGGATGGACGCAAAGTGGCTTACGTGTCGTTCGAAACGGGGCGTCCGGCTATCGTTATACAAGACATCGCGTCCGGGTCGCGCGAGCTACTCACTCAGTATCCCGGCATTAACAGCGCGCCCGTTTTTTCGCCGGATGGGCGCAGCCTCGCCATGGTGCTTTCCCGGGATGGCAACCCGGAAATTTACGTGATGAACCTCACCGATCGGCGTTTGCGGCGTATCACCAGACATCACGCTATCGACACGGAACCGAGTTGGACGCCTGACGGGAAGAACCTCGTGTTCACTTCCGATCGCGGTGGCAAACCACAGATTTATCAGTTAGAAATGAGTACGAACTTCATTGAGCGCTTGACTTTTCAGGGAGATTACAATGCGCGCGCACGTCTGCTTCCCGATGGTAAACACCTCGTATTTGTACACAGGCGCAACGGCGTTTTTCACATCGCGTGGCAGGATCTGGAGCGGGACGTTCTACAAGTCTTAACCGAAACTTCACTAGACGAATCGCCGTCGCTGGCACCCAATGGGACCATGCTAATTTACGCGACTCAAGATCGGGGGAAGGGTATACTCGCCGTCGTTTCCATCGACGGTCGTGTGAAGTATCGTCTACCCTCGTCGTCAGGGGATGTTCGGGAGCCCGCTTGGTCTCCCTTTATTAATACTCTTTCCGAGGGTTGAGAGTGACGAGCAGTTCGATACCCCAGAGAATAACAGGAGAAACACAGATGACTCAGCACTGGTTACGGAGCTTCTTTTTACTGATGCTCGCCGGTTTAGTTTTGGCCGGTTGCGCTTCCACGAGCGTTGACGAGCCAGAACCGGGTCCCGAGCCTGACGAACCAGAAAGGGTAGAGCCTCCACGTCCGCCGCCTCCTCCACCGAGTGACGTGGATGATAATGATGATCCGGTGGTTCCCGGGACGAGGAATCCGATTTCCCGCACCTTCTATTTCGAATACGACCGTGCGGTGATCAAACCCAGCGATCTCGCTGCGCTCGAGATGCACGCGACATTTCTCAACAGCCATCGGGATCGCAGTATCGTGCTGGAAGGTCATTGCGACGAGCGTGGTACCCGCGAATACAACCTGGCCTTAGGAGAAAACCGTGCAAACGCCGTGCGCAGCTTTCTCACCTCGGCTGGGGTTTCTCCCAGGCAGATCGAAACCGTCAGCTATGGCGAAGAACGTCCGGATGATCCGGGTCACTCAGAAGCCGCTTGGACACGTAATCGCCGTGCGGTGATGATCTATCGCTAATGGTAGGTAACCAGTGACGGTACGTCATCTTGTTTACATTTTGTGCGCGGCTTCGGCCGCGCACTTTGCTTCCAATGCCGAGGCGGCTGTTCCTGTGGAAGAGTCGGTGGCGGAGGAACGGGTAAACCGAACCGAGGTAAGACGGCCGCCTGCCACCCGCAGCTTTGCGGCACCCATCATCGAAGAAGAACAACCAGCAGGGGACAACCGGCGCCTGTCCGAGCTTTTTTACCAGCTCCAGGTTCTGCAGCAGGAACTTCAGGAACTGCGCGGTATGGCTGAAGAGCAGACTTACCAGCTGAATCGGTTGGCTCGCGATCAGCAAAAGCAGTACATCGATCTCGATCGGCGTATTGCAGCTTTGCGTACTAACAGCCCGACACCCACTGTAGGTGCATCGACACCGGACGCCCGTACGTTCGTGCCAGAAACCCCGACGGGTGGGCCTGCCACCGAGCGAGGCGCGTATACCGCGGCGTTCAACCTCATGAAAGGACGCCAGTTCGAAGAATCCGCAACAGCGTTCAATCAACTCATCAATGACTACCCGAATGGTCAATACACGCCAAACGCGTTTTACTGGCTCGGTGAGTTGTATCTGACTAGTGTTGAGACGGAGAAGGCACGGCAATCGTTCGTGCAGGTTGTGAACCTTTATCCGGATCATCAGAAAGTGCCTGATGCGTTGTACAAACTCGGCGTGGTGTATCACCGGCTGGGTGATACTAAGCAATCACTTCAATACCTTAATCGGGTGCGCAGCGAACATCCGCAAAGCTCCGCGGCGGGTCTTGCGGAATCGTACGCGTCGGAACTTCGGTGACCAGGCCGGAGGGCCAACTCCGGATCACAGAGATTTTCCTGTCCCTGCAAGGTGAAACCAATACTATGGGATTGCCGACAGTGTTCGTGCGCCTCACCGGTTGTCCATTACGATGTCAATACTGCGACACAGCCTATGCCTTCAGCGGCGGCAAGCTCATGTCGTTTGACACCATCCTTGATACCGTGCAAAACAAAGGCGTGCGTTACGTAACCGTGACAGGTGGTGAGCCGCTTGCGCAACCCAACGTGCATATGCTGCTCACAACACTTTGCGATGAAGACTTCATCGTGTCTCTGGAAACTAGTGGTGCCGTTGACATTTCCGGAGTCGATCCGCGTGTGGTGAAGATACTCGATATCAAAACGCCCGGCTCAGGCGAGGTGAGCAGAAACCTTTGGAAAAATATCGATCACTGCGATACCAAGGATCAGATCAAGTTCGTCATCTGCAATCGTCAGGACTACGACTGGGCAAAGTTGAAGTGTGATGAACACACCTTGTCAAAGAAGGTAGCCGACGTGCTGTTTTCTCCGAGCGCTGATGAGCTGTGCGCGACTGAGCTGGCAGATTGGATCATAGAAGACCGACTACCCGTACGCATGCAGATCCAACTGCACAAATACCTCTGGGGAGATCAACCTGGGCGATGACGAGCGCATTGGTATTGCTTTCGGGTGGGCTCGACTCCGCCACAACCCTCGCCATGGCGCGGGCGGAGGGTTTCGAGTGTTATGCGATCTCGTTTGCGTACGGACAGCGCCACCGTGTCGAACTCGACGCCGCTGAGATGATCGCAAGAAAATTTGCGGTGCTCGAGCATCGTATCGTGCCCATTGATCTGTCCGCCTTCGGTGGATCGGCGCTGACCGATAACGCGATTGATATCCCGGAAGCTTGCGAAGTTTCGGGTGACACTATCCCCATCACGTACGTACCGGCGCGTAACACGGTGTTTCTCTCTCTCGCATTGGCGTGGTCAGAAGTATTAGGGGTGAGAGATATCTTCATGGGTGTGAATGCGGTGGACTATTCGGGTTATCCCGATTGCCGGCCTGAATTCATTCTCGCCTTCGAGACCATGGCCAATCTGGCCACTAAAGCAGGCGTCGAGGGGGACCGATTTACCATTCACACCCCGCTGATCGATATGCGCAAAGCCGACATCATCCAGCGCGGCCTCGCGCTCGGCGTAGATTACCGGCAGACGGTGTCTTGTTATCAGCCCAACGATCAGGGCGAAGCCTGTGGGAGATGCGCAAGTTGCCGGTTGCGCAGGGAAGGTTTTACCCAAAGCGGTGTTGCAGATCCAACGCGGTATGCACCCACATAGGCACGGGGTTTACCAGCTGTTGCGCAACTCTCGCAGTTTGATGAAAACCTCACGCGGACTGGGCTCTTCGGGTAGGTCGGAAAATGCTTCGCGTAACCGGCTGATGACGGTGGGGTTTGTCAGGCGGAAAAAACTGTTCACTTCCTTTTCAAGCCCCAGCGAGGTAACCAGGGCATGATCTGGATCGTGATCGTCGTTCAACCGTTCGAGGAGACTGGCGGCTTCAGCGTTGTCCGGTTCGCGATCGAGGGTGAATTCCAGGTTATTGGTGATGTAGTCGTGGCCGGGATAAACGAGCGTCTCGTCCGGAAGCTTCGCGAGTTGTGACGCAAAAGTATCATAGAGTTCCTCGGGGTGACCGCCACCATGACAGTTCCCGGCGCCTGCGTTGAATAGTGTGTCTCCGCAGATCAGGGCGGGAACGTCAGTTTTCGACAACAGGCACACGTGACTCATCGTATGTCCGGGAGTATCCAGGGCGAGCAGCTCGACAGTTTTTCCAACCTTTACGACATCACCTGCAGCCAGCCCAACATCGACGCCGTCGATGCGCGACCCGGCGTTTATGTGCGCAAGAAGTTTAGCACCGGTTGCCGCGATCATCGGGCCGTTTCCGCCGGTATGGTCGCCGTGTTCATGAGTGTTGACGATTTGCGTGATGGTCCACCCTTTCTCCTTTGCGCGCTTGAGGCATTTCTCGTAGTCCAACGGATCTACAGCCAGCGCATCACCGGTTTCAGGACATGCGATGAGGTAATTGAAGTTGCGATAGGCGTTACCGGTCCAGATCTGCTCGACAATCATTGGTGCTACTCCAGAAGCTTCGGGTATGAAGGTAGGTAGTGTATCAACATACTGGGCGGCGCATGACAGTAACTGGCATCGTGAGACAGGACACTAGGTACACCGTCGGTCAGTAGATGTGGTTGATACTTCCAAGCTGGTTACCCGAGCTGTATGTTAGGTATCGTGGTGTCTAATAAAGAGATCTGATTGCAAGGGATCGCTCAGCAAGACGACAAGGACGAAATATCATGACCATCGAGTATCAGTTCCACAGTAGTGAGCATTGTCTTATGTGTACAGTGTCTGGTGAAATTCGATTGGAAGAAATTTTCGATTACGTAGACCAGGTGATTGATGATCAATCCGTTGTGGGTGAGTTTTTCGAGATCGTCGAATTCTCCCAGGTCGATAGTTTTGATTTTGGCTACTACCAATCCGAGAAGGTAATGGCTAAGTTAGTCCAACTATCGAAATGCAAAGACTATTTAGGTTCTTGCCTGGTTGCTGAGAAAGATCTTGCTCGCGGAATGACAAATATTTTCCGAGTCATGGGCGAGAACACTGGTCTCAAAATTCTCGTTTTCACTAGTGTCGCTAAGGCGCGTAAACACGTAGCTGAGTACTTTGCCTAGCTGAACAATCGGTCCTTTGCACCGCGTTCCGAGCCCTGCGCTGTCCTACTTTAAACCAAGTTTTCACGTTCCTTGGTGTCGTACGTCCTGCTCATAGATAAGCTCGTCTGCCTGGTAAACCTCGATCTTAGAGATTTGCACACTTGCTCTTTTTAACAGGTCTTCGACGTAAGGCATGAAGTCCACACCGCCGGGGAGCACGTGCGCAGTGCTTTCCTCTTCTCCGTGGCAGAACCTTATGTGGATACTTCCGGGTTCTTCCCGATCAGCTCGCTCATGTGTTTCAGTCTGTGCGGTACCACCCTGTTTCCCTGTGTCCCAGCCACGATCGTCATCGTCATGGATCCATGTGGGAACCGGCCGCTTTACGTGTTGGTAGATAGCGACGACTGCCTCTCTCACGACGGCGATCGCATCGTCGGCGATAATCGCCTCCTGGAATAGATCGTTCTGTGCCAGGAAGCGATGAATATACGACCTCCGCTGCTTCTGCAGCTTCCTGACTCGCTGCCAAACACCCGAACCCCAATCCAGTGGAGGAAAAGCGCCCATCAGGATGGCTCCGTCAACGTTCACCTTAAAGCGATAAAAAATATCCCTGTCGTTGAGAGCGTCCCCGCATGCAATCACGAGTACCGTCCAAGACGTCGTGACCGCCCACCGAACGTACGTACCTTTATCCCATTTATTTTTGGCCTGGTGGGAGAGCGTTCTCGCATGCAGTGCATCTGTCCACAGGTGGTGGTGAGGACTTTCGACGATTTTGGCGTGTACTGGTTGGTCGATATTACTCATCGTAATCTCTCGGCTTGTCGCTTTGGCTCGCAACTGACAGAACCGCGCAGCTCCTTTAACAACGACAAGTATATGTTCTCGAACGTCCATTGTGTTAATTCGGACCCATGTAGTCAGGGGGAAAGGCAGTCCTCGCTCGTTTTATCGCGTTTCTGACGCCATCAGAGACTCAAGCACAATCGACGACCCATTGTGGTGGCTTGACTCGTGCTTGTGACCAGGATGGTTGGTTCATCCTCGGAGTTATCAGAAGTGATTGATTTTATTAGTTTTTCTGGTGGGTCGTGTGAGGCTCGAACTCACGACCAACGGGTTAAAAGCCCGGTGCTCTACCAACTGAGCTAACGACCCATGGAGAAAGGAGCGCGAAGTTTACGCATCGTGCCGGTGCTAGACAACCCTGTCGGAGCTCAGTGGGCAAGTTCGATCAGTGCAGTCCGGGTTTCCTCGTCCGCAGGGTAGAAAGATTCGACCGTTAACTCCTCTATCGTGACGTGCTGCGGGGCTCCGAAGTGGGCGAGCATCGTGAACAAAGCATAACGTTGGTTGTCCTTTTCGAGCACCATGTTGACGGCCGGGGCGGGCGGGGTCGACCAGTCGGGGGTTTGCCATTGTTCGGGTGCGTCCGGATGGGACTGAATCTCCTCGATGAGCACAGGCAGCAACGCATCGTTCGGGTTGACCAGCAACGCGCGCCGAGCACGTTGCAGGAAGGTGGATGTGAGTTCCTGCCAGTTGACGATGTAAGGTTTGAGTCCCAGATCGCTCAGGCACAAGCGCACGATCTGGAATTCCGTGGGGGAGCCCATCCGCTCGAGCGCGGCGAATGGATCGATGAAAATAGCGAAGAAGCGCAGCGCTGCATCGTTTGCCATCACCATATTCCAGCGGCCGTCCAGCACCATGGCCGGGTAGGGCTCGTGGTGTTCCAAGGTGGCTTTCAGCGCGCCGTGGAACACCGCGATGGCGTCTTCATCCAGTGGCTGCTCGGCATAACACGCTGCGTATCCGGCGCTGTGTAACAACGCGTTGCGTTCACGCAGGGGAATATCCAGGGATTCCGACAGCGCAAGCACCATGGGTTGGCTCGGATTGGAGCGGCCGGTCTCCAGGAAGCTGATGTGACGCTGGGAGATACCGGATTGAGTAGCCAGAGCCAGTTGGCTCAAACGTCGGTGGTGGCGCCAATCGCGCAGAACCGCACCGAAGTCCGTTGTCGCGCGCAGTTCCAGGGCGGAAGTGCTCATCGGGTAGGCTTCCTTCGAGGCAATCTTAAGGGAGTTTACCTTCCTTTACTGGCGAATCGATTACCCCCAAGGTAATTGGTTCTATTACCTCATAAGGCTACGCTGCAAGCCGATCTTGACCAGCAGGAACATCCAGTGAAAAACGTCTATTTAGTGTTCGCCATCGTGGGGGCGGTCGTCCCGATGTTCTTTTTCTTCAACTTTTTTGCGGCGTCTGGGTTGGGGTTGCCTGCGTTCGTGTCGGCGTTGTTCGTCAATGGTGCGGCGGGTGGATTCACTGCAGATCTGCTGATTACCTCAACCGTGTTCTGGATTTATATGTTTGCTCGCACTGAAGGCCCCAAACCGTGGCTTTTTGTGGTGCTGAATCTCACTATCGGGCTGTCTTGTGCCTTGCCAGGATACCTCTACGCCAATATGCGGCGTGCGGAGTCGCGGTAGAGGCGAGTTGCCAAGCAACTCGATTGCGCTACGTTGCCCTCCTACCAATCGAACTTGTCGCGTTCGGTGTGGTTGAGCAGGAAGGACCAGATCGACTGGTCTAGCTTGGGATTGTTCGCTTCGGCCCAGGCGTGCAGTTCGATCAACAAATTCAGCCCCTCGGCGTGATGGGTCATCACATCACTCAAGCGCAGAGATTGTGGTTCACGGTGCAAAAATGTTTCCCGAGCAGTGGTGTTGGGTACACCCTCTGCGGTAAAGAGAGCCTTTATCTCTACGATATCCGCCAGCCGATTCGCCACAGCACGCTCACTATCCTGACCGAGGGCTTGTAGCAGTACGGCAATCATGCCGGTGTTTGCCATCGCATAGGCTGAGCTGGTTTCCGGCGCGATGGACAACGCAAGTTTCATGGCCAGATCCCCCAGCGCCTTGCCTGGTGTGGTGATCACAACACAGGCTCCGCATAAAGGTGTGCTGAGTTGGGACTGAGCCGATCTACGAGGATGCGGTTGTGGCGGTCCGTCATGAGCCATCCGGCAACCGCGAGGATTGGTTCTTTGGTCGTGCCGTTTGTGAAGTTTTCGGTGGAGGAAATCCAGATCGCGAGCCCTTTGAGCGAGGCGAATATCTGCCACCAGCGGAAGGCTTGAGGATCAACCCGATAACCACTCACCTGCTCCCAGATGGCGATGGCGTCTACGCGCGGAATCAGGCCACCGGCGAGAGTGCGCTCCGGCCAGGCCCATAATGGATCGAGCGACCAGGCCAGATCTTCCAGTGGATCCCCGATGTGGGCCATCTCCCAATCGAGAATTCCTTTGATATCGCCTGTTTCGGTATATAGAAAGTTCCCGGACCGGTAATCGCCATGTACCAGGGCGAGGTTGCCTGAAGGGTCGGGAAGATTTTTCTTGAGCCAGCGAATGGCAGCCTGGGCAACAGGTTCGGGATGCAGCGAGTCTGCATCGATTACGCCTGCCCAGTAATCGAGTTCGTGGGCAGCCGGATGGGTCGGTGTCTCCATGAAGCTGGTGATACCCAATGTATCGATATCGAGGGTTGCGAGCTTACCGAGCAGGGTCCATTTTATTTCGCCAATGCGGCCGCGAACGCCAACATAAGGAGGCAATGCCAGGTCTGCCACCGCCGAATTGCAGCCTGCTATCTCGCGCATCACCGAGAAGGGACGCTCTAAATGTTGCGGATCTTCTTCGAGGACGAGAGGCTCGGGCACGGGGATTTCTGTCGGGTAGACGGCGACGTAGGTCTGGTATTCGAGCGCTCGTTCGGTATCGATGAGGCTCGAGGTTGGATCGCGACGCAGGATGAGGCCTTGCTCTCCATCGGCGCCGCGCAGCCGTACTCGATAGGTTTCCCGGGACGCACCCCCTGGGATCTGCTCGATGAGGGTGAGTGTCTGAGTATGACCCCAGCACTCCGTCAGGTAGGTCGCGAGCCGTTCACCGATGGCTTCGAGAGACGGGTTC
>SMUY01067641.1_pt1 | contig 25852 bp, 21 predicted proteins | sample 2456441 | NCBI WGS metagenome assembly SMUY01 (sample SAMN11095931, study PRJNA526329) | marine sediment metagenome | biome: Marine sediment; feature: Surficial sediment; material: Deep marine sediment; isolation source: Hadal surficial sediment | place: Pacific Ocean | collected 2014-11 | depth...
GATCCGCTCCCGCGCGCTGAGCTTGCCCGCAGCATGCTGGCGGGCGAGGCGCTCCTCGCCACCGCCGACCAGCGCGCGTCGCTCGTAGTCCTCGAGCTGCTTCCGCTTATCCATCACCGGCTTCCCACAGTCGTGACCGTACACCAGCATCCGTTCGGGCGTCGTATGAACGCCGCGTTCGGCCAGTGCAAGGCGCGACGAGGGAACAGATTGGGCAACTGTGACCGAGGACGCAACGCCGCAAGACGAGATGCAGCGGCGGCCGCGCGCTAGCGAGGCTCCGCCTCAGACCATCCCACCCCGGTCGCCTCCGCCCCGCTAGCCACGCTATGCTCACAGCCCCGCTACGCGGGGGCTAGACTCCTTGAACGGCGGTTTCGTAGTGACAAGGAGTCTAGCCCACCGGCTGCTGGGCCTTGTCCCAATCCGCCAGGAACTTTTCCAGCCCGATTCCGGTCAACGGGTGGGTGAACAGCGCCTCGATCGCTTTGGGCGGGCAGGTGCAGACGTCGGCGCCTATGCGGGCGGACTCGATGACATGGATCGGCCCGCGGATACTGGCAACCAGTACCTCGGTGGAGAAGTCGAAATTCTCGAAGATCTCCACGATCTGCGCGATGAGATCCATCCCGGAGGTGCCGATGTCATCGAGCCGCCCGACGAACGGGCTGACGAACGACGCGCCGACCTTCGCCGCCAGCAGCGCCTGTGCCGCTGAGAAAATCAAGGTCACATTGACGCGGGTCCCTTCTGTGGTCAGGGTGCGACAGGCCTGCACCCCGGCCTTGCCGAACGGCACCTTAACGACGATGTGCGGGTCGATTGCCGCCAGCTCGCGGCCCTCACGCACCATGCCATCGCTGTCGGTCGCGACGACCTCGGCGCTCACCGGCCCCTGCACGACATCGCAGATCCGCTTCAACACGGCGCGGGGATCGCCCCCGACCTTGGCCAGCAGCGACGGATTGGTGGTCACGCCGTCGATGATACCGAGCGGCGCGAGCGCCTCGATGTCCTCCACGTTCGCGGTGTCGATAAACAGTTTCATCCTCTTGTCACTCCTGCGAGACATCACCACGGGACCACATTGTAACGTTGGACGTCACGTTCGTCGCCTCGAGAAGATGTCTAGCCGCCCGTGGTGAACGTCATGCTCCGGCTAGCGACGCTGCACCCGGCTGCGCTCGTCGATCCGAGACGCACCCTCGCTGGCCGCGACGACGTCGTTGACCAGCTCACCGACACCCTCGACGGTGACCACGACCCGATCGCCTGGCACGATCGGCCCGACACCCGGCGGTGTGCCGGTCGAGATGATGTCGCCGGGCAAGAGGGTCATCACCGCGGTGACGAACTCGACCAGGCGCCGAATCGGAAAGATCAGCTCCCGCGTGCTCGAGTGCTGGCGGCGCTCGCCGTTGACGTGGGATTCGATGGCGATCGGCCGGTCGAGATCACAGGCCGCGATGCACGGCCCGACCGGCGCGAAGGTATCGAAGCCCTTGGCGCGGGTGTACTGGACGTCGCGCCGCTGCAGATCGCGGTCGGTCACGTCGTTGACACAGGTGAGGCCGAGCACATATTCATGCGCCCGTGCGGCCGGCACGTTACGCGCGGTCCGCCCGATCACCACGCCCACCTCGGCCTCGTAGTCGACCCGTCCGGCGCCGGGCGGAATGACGATCGACGCGCCCGTGCCGATCACGGCGGTTGAGGGCTTCAGGAAGATCAGCGGCTCGTCCGGCAACGCCTTGTGCATCTCGGCCGCATGGTCCTTGTAGTTCAGCCCGATGGCCACGATCTTGGACGGCACCACCGGCGCCAGCACTCGCGGCTCGGGTCCCACCACCCGCGCGCCAGCGGTGTACCGCCCGAACGGATCTCCCTCGAGGACATGCCAGGTGCCGTCGCGCCGGAGGGCGTGTGTGGGGTGTCCGTCGTGCTCGATCCGATAGATAGGGTCCATGGCACTGCGCCACCGACAGTTGGTGCTCCGTGTCACCGGGCCGCGTTCTCCACCTGGTTGGAGAGCGGGCTGACGTTGGGTGGCGTCACGGTGTCGACCGCGCGGACGGCATACACGTAACGCACACCCGGCTCTGCGGTCGTGTCCCGGTAGGTATTCTCCTGGACCGGCGCCGGGGTGAGCGGCTGCAGTGTCTCACCTGGCGGCACGCCGCGCAAGACCAGATACCCGGCAAGGTCGTCCTCGTCGTTCGGCTGCCAAATCAGACTGACCGCCCCGTCGCTGCCGACGCCGGTCAGCCCCTCGGGCGCCGCCGGTGGGAAGGTGTCGACGAGGGTGACACAGGTCTGTACCGACAACCCGCTGCGCATGTCGAGCCCGCCGACGACGTCGAGCGTGCTGACCGCATAGCAGCGCTCGACCCCGAACTCGACACGGGCGTCGGCGTACGCGGGTATCGTGAGCGGCATCGTATTCAGTGGCTGCGGCATCGCCGGCGGCCCATCGTGCGACTCGACGATCTCGTAGAGATCGTAGCGGGACGCGGGCGGCCACTCGACGATCGGGCGGGACGGCAGGATGGGCCGCGGCGGAGTCGTGCCCGGCGTCTCGAACGCTGTCTGGCCGGTCGTGGTATTCGCTACTGCGTCCGCCGGTGTCGCGGCCGACGCATCTCCCGCGGCGGGCGCCCCGGGAGCCGACCCGCCGGTCGAGGTCGTCGGCGCCTGCACGGTGGCGCGTGCCCCGGGCGGAAGCTCCCACGTGACGTCGATCACCTCCTCGGTGTAGGTGACCCCGGGCGCCGGAGGCGGCGCGGGCGGCATCATCAGCGGCACGGCCACTCGCTGGGATTCCGCCTCACGTCCCTTGCTGGACACGCCCACCACCACATACGCGCGCTGCAGCGGACCGGGCAACGGCGGTGTCATCAGCGGCGGCACGATGACCGGCGTCTCCAGCGTCTCGTCATCGTCCTCCTCGACGTCCCGCTCGTCCTCCCACGGGTCCACGGGCACCAGGGTCGCCGCTGCCAGCGTCTCCGATACGACGACCGGAAAACCCTGCCCTGGCCGTGGGTCGTCAGGGGGCTCCCCCGCCGGGTCCGCGGCGATCGCGTCGGCCGGCGTCTCCCACGGTCGCACCTCAATCGACGCGACCAGGGTGGCCGCCGCCTCGAACTCCTCGAGGTTGAGCCTCCGGTCGGGTCGCACTCGCGGCTGCGTGGTCATCGCATACACGTCCACTCGGACGAGATCGGCCGGATCGGTACCGTCCCGATTCCGCGTCGGGAGCGTGAAGCCCACATACACCGTGCCGCCGATCCGGCGCACCGCCAGCTCGGTGACCGGCGCCGGCACCAGCACGAACGGCGCCAGCGGCGGGCCCCTCATGCCGCAGCCCCAGAGCTGCACCATCACCACCAGTCCGACGAGGAGCGTGGCTCGCAGTCCGTGGTGGACGTCCGGCGTCGCTCCGCGGGTCGTCGAGATCGACGCCGCGCCGGGCCCCTGCCATGCGTGACGAGGAAGCATACGGGCCGTACTCGACCCCGCTGAGGAACGCTCAGCACAGACCCCGTGGCGGATGCAACGCCAGCCGAATGCACCGGGACGTCCACCACGGGCTGCCACGTGCCCGACCAGGGTCACAGGATGTAACGGGAGAGGTCCTCGTCGTTGACGATGTCGGCCAGCATCTTGTCGACATAGGCCGCATCGATGACGATCGTCTTCTCGTCGAGTTCAGGAGCGTTGAACGAAATCTCGTCCAGCAGTTTCTCCATGACGGTGTGCAGACGACGCGCACCGATGTTCTCGGAGCGCTCGTTGACCCGGGTCGCAAACTCGGCGATACGGTCCACCGCGTCCGGCTTGAAGGTCAGGGTGACGCCCTCGGTTGCCAGGAGCGCCGTGTACTGCTTGACAAGCGACCCCCGCGGCTCGGTGAGGATCCGCACGAAGTCGCCAGTCTCGAGCGAATCGAGCTCGACCCGGATCGGAAAGCGCCCCTGCAGCTCCGGGATCAGGTCCGACGGTCTGGCGACGTGGAACGCGCCGGCGGCGATGAACAGGATGTGGTCGGTGCGGACCGTGCCGTGCTTGGTGTTGACCGTCGTCCCCTCGACGATCGGCAGGATGTCCCGCTGCACCCCCTCGCGGCTCACGTCCGGCCCCTGCCCACCTTCGCGGCCGGTAATCTTGTCGATCTCGTCGATGAAGATGATGCCCGCCTGCTCGACCCGCTCCACCGCTGCCTGGCCCACACTCTCGCTGTCGACGAGCTTCTGTTCTTCCTCCTGCACTAGATAGGCGAGCGCCTCCGGCACTTTGAGGCGGCGCTTCCGCGACCGCCCCTGGAACAAGTTCGGCAACATATCCTTGATGTTGATGTCGATCTCCTCGATGGAGGACCCGGAGATGACCTCGAATGACGGGAAGTTCTTCTGCGGGACGTCGACCTCGACCTCACGATCGTCGAGACGCCCCTCGGCACGCTGCGCGCGCAACCGCTCTCGTGTCCGCTGATGCTGCTCACGCGCCGGACCGGGGTCATTGTCCCGGACCGAGGGCGGCAGGGGCGGTAACAACAGATCGAGCAGCCGCTCCTCGGCGCTTTGACGAGCCTTCACACGCACCCCGACCAGCCGCTCCTCGCGCACCATGTCCACCGCGAGCCCGACGAGGTCGCGCACCATCGACTCGACATCGCGGCCCACGTAGCCGACCTCGGTGTACTTCGAGGCCTCGACCTTGATGAACGGCGACTGCGCCAGACGCGCCAGCCGCCGGGCGATCTCGGTCTTGCCAACACCGGTGGGGCCGATCATCAGAATGTTCTTCGGCGCCACCTCCTCGGCCAGATCCGGCGGCAGCTTCTGACGCCGCATCCGGTTGCGCAGCGCCACGGCAACGGCGCGCTTCGCCTGCGTCTGCGAGATGACGTATTTGTCGAGCTCGGCGACAATTTGCCGGGGGGTCAGGGTGTCGAGCAACGGCTCGATTGCCCCGTCTGGCGGGGCCGACCCGATCACCTCGGTCGACTCGGGAAGGTAGATGGGCATCTAGTTCTCAAACGGGGCTTCGCCCCGAACCCTTCGCGGGCGCTCGAGGGGGCCCCAGTGCCCCACTCCGCGCCCGCGGGGCGCGCATTGCCGCGCGCCCTGGCTGGTGTTTCTCCGCACCCTGCTAGGAACCCGGGCGGAAGCGCTGACGTGGAGCACGAGCCTACAATCTTTCGATCGTGACATTGGCGTTCGTGTAAATGCAAATGGACGCGGCGATGCCCATCGCGTGCTCGGCGATCTCCCGAGCTCCGAGCTTGGTGTGGCGCGCCAGCGCCTTGGCGGCTGCCATCGCGTAGGCCCCCCCTGAGCCGATCGCGATGATGCCGTCGTCTGGCTCGATCAGATCGCCGTTCCCCGACAGCAGAAACGTCGCGTCGGCGTCGAGCACGATGAGCATCGCCTCGAGCCGGCGGAGGAGACGGTCGGTCCGCCAGTCCTTGGCCAACTCGACCGCCGAGCGCTCCAGGTTGCCGCGATACTGCTCCAGCTTGGACTCGAACCGGGAGAACAGCGCGAACGAGTCGGCGGCGGAGCCGGCGAACCCAGCCAGGATTTTGTCGTGGTAGAGCCGCCGGATCTTGCGGGCGCTCTGTTTCACCACGGTGTCGCCGAAGGTGACCTGTCCGTCGCCGGCCATGACGACCTGCTTCTCGTGACGCACCGACAGCACGGTCGTGCTTCGAATCATATGCCGAGCCTATCCAAATGCTGAAAACCGTGTCAATGCGGGGACCCAAGAAGTCAGAAGTCAGATGTCGGGCGGAAAGCAGACGCCATAGACGTCATGTCGGCCGAACGCCCACAGCTAGGGCCAGCATTGCGATGCCGGTGTTTCCCTCTAACAGTGGCGCAGGGCTTTAGCCCTGCGATGCCGGCGCTTTCGCGCCGCTCCGGCTAATCCGGCGCATGAGGAGGTAGATGGGCACGCCGGTGGCGATGACCAGCAGACCGGCGCCGGAGGTAGCCGGACTGCGCCACAACGCGCTCAGGACGATGAGCAGGCTGGCCACGACAAACACGGTCGGCGCGACCGGATACCCCCACGCCCGGAACGGTCGAGGCTCGCGGGGGTTCCGTCGGCGCAACACGAACAGCGACGCCACGGCAACACCGGCAAACAGCACCACCGCGAACCCGGTGTACTCCACAAGCTGGTCGAAGCGACCGGTCAGCACGAGCACACTGGCCCAGACGCCCTGGGCCACGATCGCGACCAGCGGCGTGCGGAACCGGGAATCGACCCGCGCGACCATCGCCGGGAACTGTCCGTCGCGCGCCATCGCGTAGTAGACACGCGGACCCGCCATGACCATGGCACTGATGCTCGCGGCGATCATCACCACCGTCGCGGCCGCGACCGGACCCGCGACCGTGGGCCCGAAGAGCCGGTCGGCTACCGCATCCACGACCCGGGCCTGTACCGTGGCGAGCTCCGCCACAGGCAAGGCATAGACGTAGAGCACGTTCAGGAGCAGATAGATCACCACCACCGCAAACGTGCCCACCCCAAGCGCCAGCGGCACATTGCGGCTGGGGTCCCGGATCTCCTCGGCCAGATACGCGGCCGCGTTCCATCCCGAGTAACTGAACATGACCGGGATCAGCGCCAGCACCCAGAGCGCAGGCGCGACGGCCGCACCGGCGGTGAAGTGTGCGGTGTCCCCCTGGCCGAGCCCGAATCCGAGCGCCACGAACGCGACGAGGAGTGCGACCTTCGTCCCGGCCAGGAGGTTCTGGACGATCCGGCCGGGACCGAGACCGAGGATGTGCACACCCGACAGCGTGGCGATCACCGAAATGGCCACGAGTGCCTGTGGGGAGACCACGAGATCGAGGAGGCCGAGCGGCAGGGTGACGAGCGGGGTCGTGTCGCCGGCCACCGGCAGGAACCGGCCGAGATAGCTGGCCAGCCCGACCGCGCTGGCGGCGATGGCGCCCGCGAACCCCGCGACGAACGAGGTCCATCCGGTGAGAAACGCCGCGAGCGGGCCGAACGCCTCGCGCAGATACACGTACTCGCCGCCGGCCCGCGGCCGCAACGTGGCCAGCTCCGCGTAGGCCATCGCCCCGGCGAACGCCAGCGCGCCGCCGGCGCCCCACACGGCGAGCATCGCCCAGGGATGCGGCACCAACTGCGCGACGGACGCCGGCACCAGGAAGATGCCGCCGCCGATGACGTTGGAGACGACGATGGCTGCACCGTCGAGCGGACCGAGACGGCGATCGAGCGCAGGCGGCAGGGGTGTGGACGCTGGAGCAACGGCGCCAGCTGCGGCGGGCACCTAGTGGTGCGTCTCAGAAATGGGTTGACGGGTGCGGCGAGCGATCGTCGCTGGACAGGCGCGCCCACGAGACATGGTCACCGTAGGTCGTCGAGGAACCGGAGCACCGCCAGCGGCACGGAGCACTGTGGGGACGGGTGACCCCGCGGGGCTGACGCCCAGCGCTGGCCGTGGCGGGATGCCCCACCCGGAAATCCTGTAGCGCATCTCTGGGTCAGGACACTCACTGCATGAGCAGCCGGCGGTCGATAGAGACCGCGTCGAGACGGACCCACTGGTTGCCGCGGTGCTTGACGAACAGATCCATCTCCACGTCGACGAAATCTCGATGCGCCAACATCTCGGACCACGCCTGCTCACCGGTGTAGCCTCGCCCCGACTGGAGCCGAAACACCTGTGTGGACCGCCCCGCGTCGAGGCCTTCGGTGCCGAACGCGCGGACGTAGGCGGTGCCCCAATCCTCCTCTTCACCCTGGCGTCGGAACACGGCGTTGAGCTGGAGGTAGCGGATGGTGTCGTCGGTGCTGTTCTCGAGCCGGAACGACACCGATGGTACGAGCTTGTTGCGACCCAGGCTGTCGAGTCCGGCGTCGAACCAGCCGCTCGAGACCTGTGTGAGCCGCAACGACGCCGGCATGTCGAGGGGAGGCCCGGCGCAGCCGGCGACGACAAGCACGCCCAGGAGGATGCCCAGACGAATGCTCATGATCATGCGCATATTGTATGCTGAGCAGTTTGTGGCCCTCACCCCGGCCCTCTCCCCCAGGGAGCAGGAGACAGGGGAGCCTCCCATCACCGGCTATTGCGCTGAGACCCGGCTCAGGACGTCGATCAGCTGCTGGCGCGCCAGCTCGGCGCCGGTCACCTCGAACTCGCCGAACGCGCGCTGCAGCTCGCTCAGATCGGCCTGTCGCTGGTTGGCGATGCGCTCCTCCTCGCGAAGCAACTGGCGCACGCTCCGCAACAACCTCTCATCGGCGGCGGCCACAGCGCCCGCCCCCCGGGAGACGTCAGCACCCCCCCGAACGGGCGGGATGTCCCGCGCCCGCGGGCCCGCCGCGACCGGCGTGCCGCGCAAAGCCTCGATCTCCTGCCGCGGATCGACCCGCACGAGCGCCGGATCCGACTGCGACGCCGGCGCCGCGTCGGGCTGCGTCGCCCCGGCAGACCCGGTCTCCCTCCAACCAATCCGGAGCACCATCTCACCCCGCCCGATCGCCAATTCCGGTTTCGCAACGCCTGCGGCGACCGCCAAGACCACGATTGCCGCCGTCGCGAGGCCCCAGGCCGGCGGGTGTCGGAGCCTACCCCAGAACGACACCGGTGCATGCTCTGGATGTGCGTCGGAGACCACGCGAAAGCCGAGCTCGGCCTCCGGCGGGGCCCACACCTCGAGCGTGCTGCGAACACCCTTCAGCCCCCTGGCCTCATCGGCACACCGCGCACAGGTGCGCAGGTGGGCTTCGACACGAGTCCGCGCGTCTCGATCGACCTCCCCATACAGGTAGTCGATCAACGCGTCCTTCTCGACACAGTTGTTTGTCTCGGTCATCGATCTAGATTCACCACCTTGCGACTGGTTCTGGCCATCAATGCGGTCGGCGGCAGCCCAACGATGCTCGCCGTGCCTTGCACACCGCTGCGCTGCAACTGACGCCGCAACACGCTGAGGCCCTGGTAGAGCCGGGTCTTGACCGTGCTCAGCGGGCATCCCTGCAGGTCGGCGATCTCCTGGAACGTGAGCCCGTGGTATTCCTTCAGGACGATCGTGGTCCGCTGCTCCTCCGACAGGGCTGTCATCGCGCGCGTAATGACCCGCCCGAGATCGCGCCGGACCACCAGCTCCTCGGCCGTCTCCACCGGTCCGTGGACCGCTGCCGGCTCGGTGTCGGCGTCGAGCGGCGTAACCATTGAGGACCGCCGCTCGCGCCGGATCCAGTCACGGCACAGGTTCAGGGCGATCCGATAGAGCCAGGATGAGAACTTGGCCTGGCCCTTGAAGCCCTTGAGCGCGCGAAAGGCCCGCATGAACGTTTCCTGGCAGACGTCTTTGGCGTCCTCCTCGCGGCCGAGCACACGGTACGCCAAGGCGAAGATCGGCCGCTCCCAGCGCACGACGAGCTGGTTGAAACTGTCCGTGTCGCCGGCGGTCGAGAGCACAACGAGCTCTTCGTCAGTCCTCTGCATACTGAACACGGCGGTCTGGGCTCCGCTCATGGTGTGCCGATCGCGTCGTGAGCATAGGTGGCCCGGGGGAAGCGGGACACACGTCGTGCCGGTGCCGTCACCCGACCTCGGTCAGGGTCACCAGTATTTCATTAGACGCCGTAGGGTCCGACGTGGTCTGCGACAATCTCCCCCGGGACGGCGCGCCCCCGTCGTGCCCACCAGGCACGTCGACATGCCGGCGCCTACGGTATCATTCCGGGCGGCACAGCGCGCCCCTGCGAGCGAAGCTGCGCCTCGACCCGACGAGCGAACATGGCACAACTTCGCTCGCAGACGCTGTTCTGACAGCCCCGCGACGCGGGGGCCAGACATCTCCGTGCGTCATGAAAACGTGCGTCGAATGTTACGATGTCACCCGTAGGAGATGTCAAGCAATCCGTGGTGAAAGTCCCGCGTTGCATCGAGACCGGTGACGCGCCTGTCTGACAAGGCGACGCGGGAACATACCGGCCGTATGTGACCGAGGAGCAACGCAGACAGGCAGGATGCAGCGTCGGTCGAATGCAGCGGGACTTTCTCCACGGGCCGCGAGCACCCCACCGGCACACGGAAAACTGGGGGCCCCTTCGCTGAATGGTGCTACGCTAGCGTCTCGTCGTGAGCGTCAGGCGTCGCACCGAGACCGGTCGTGACAGTTGCCGCATCCGGACTCCGCAAGACGCGACGCAGCGCGAGTACCGGCAACTACTTGACCGAGTCGCAACGTCGCCTGGCGGGACACGACGTACGGTCGAATGTCGCTCGACCGTCACCACGGACCGCCAGACTGTGTTGGTGGTCGGATTGTCATGATCGACGAAACCTTTCTGACGACGGACGAAGTTCTCGCGTATCTGCAGGTCAACCTGAGAACCGTCTACCGGTTGATCAAGGCTGGCAAGATTCCGGCGGTCAGGGTGGGTCGCCAATGGCGATTCCGCAAGACCGACATCGACGCCTGGCTGGAGCGAGAGCGCTCGCACAGTATCCCTCCGGTGCGCTCGTCTCCCACGCCAACGCAGCCAGCCAAGCCGGACGGGCGACCCCGTGTGCTAGTCGTGGACGATGAGGCCAGCATTCGCGATCTGCTATCGAAGATGCTGGCCCTGGCCGACTACGACGTCGACGTGGCGGACGACGGGCGGGCCGCGCTCGAACGGATGCGGAAGGGCAGCTACGACCTGCTCATCACGGACCTGAACATGCCCGGCATGGACGGTCTGACGGTCATCCACGAAGCACGACGGTTGAACGAGCACCTGCCGGTGATTATCGTCACCGGGTTCTCGACCGAGGCCAGCGCCATCGAGGCTGCCAATCTCGGCGTGTCGGGGTATCTCACGAAGCCGTTCAAAGTGCCGAAGGTGCTCTCGGTCGCAGCGAAAGCGCTCGGCGAATAGCTTCGCTGGCCGCACTGAGAGTACACGGGACACACACCGCCGGCTCCCTGCCCGCTCACCCGAGGATGCTCCAACTCTCGTCCCTGACCAAGGGGTTCGGCGACCGCACCCTGTTCAAGAACGTGACCTGGCGCCTCTCCGCCGGCGACCGCGTCGGGCTGTGCGGCCCGAACGGCGCCGGCAAGACGACGCTCCTGCGGATGCTGGCCGGGCTCGAGGAGCCGGACGCCGGGACGATCACCAAACGGACCGGACTGACCGTCGGATATCTTCCCCAGGACGGGCTCATCCACACCGGGCGGTCGTTGGTCGACGAGGCGCGCACCGCGTTTCAACCGCTACTCGACATCAAACGGACGATGCACGAGCTCGAGCACCAGCTCGCCGACGAGCGGGGGTCGCGCGAGGAGCATGAGGGCATCCTGGAGCGCTACAGCGAGCTACAGCACCAGTTCCGGGACCAGGACGGCTACACCATCGACCTGAAGGTCGCCGGCGTGCTGAACGGGCTCGGGTTCGGCACAGACGAGTTCGAGAAGCCGACCGACACCTTCTCGGGCGGCTGGCAGATGCGGATCGCCCTCGCCACGCTGGTCCTGCGACAGCCGCACGTCATGCTGCTCGACGAGCCGACGAACCACCTCGACCTCGAGGCGCGCAACTGGCTCGAGGACTTCCTGGCAGGCTATCCCCACGCCCTCATCCTGGTGTCGCACGACCGGTACTTCCTGGACCGCGTCGTGACACGCATCGCCGAGGTGGGGCTACGGACGATCACGTCATACGTGGGCAGCTATTCCGAGTATCTGGTCGAACGAGATGCGCGGATCGCGGTGCTCCGCGAGCAGAAGAAGCGGCAGGACGAGGAGATCGCCCGGATCCGCCAGTTCATCGACCGGTTCCGCTACCAGGCGACAAAGGCAGCGCAGGTACAGAGCCGCGTGAAGATGCTCCAGAAGATCACGCCGATCGAGGTCCCGGTTGAGCGCAAGCGCGTCCACTTCTCCTTCCCGGACAGTCCTCGGAGCGGTCGGGTCGCCCTCGAATTGCGGGGCATCCGCAAGGCCTACGGGTCAACGGTGGTGTTTGACGGGGTGGACGTCCACGTCGCCCGCGGTGACCGGATCGCGCTCGTCGGCCCCAACGGCGCCGGCAAGTCAACCCTGATGCGGCTGTTGTCCGGGGTGGAAGCCCCAGACGACGGGACCCGGATCGAGGGGCACAATCTGGTCGCCCAGTACTTCGCGCAGGACGAGGCGACCCGGCTCAACCCCGACCTGACGGTCTACAACACGCTGGGGTCCGGCTCGCCCACCGAGATGCTGCCCGCGATCCGGAACATCCTCGGCGGGTTTCTGTTCTCGGGAGACGACGTCCACAAACCGGTGCGGATCCTGTCCGGCGGCGAACGTACCCGGTTGGCCGTCGCGCGGATGCTGCTGCGACCGTCCAACACCTTGCTCCTCGACGAACCAACGAACCATCTCGACATCGATTCAACGAACGTCTTGCTCGATGCGCTCGCGGACTTCGGTGGCACCCTGGTTTTCGTGTCACACGACCGGTATTTCGTTGAGCGGATCGCCACCGCGATCATCGAGATCGGCCACGGTGACGCGGTGCGGTATCCCGGCACCTATGAGGAGTATCACTGGAGTAAGACCCAGCGCACCACGCACCGGCCCGATGCCGGCCGCCGCACGGCGCCCGCACGAGGCGATGCCGGACGGCGGCCGCCGAGAGCACAGACGGCACCACGTGGCTCCACAGTGGCCAGCCGGGAAGCGCGGCGCCGCGAAGCGCAGTCCGAGCGTCGCCTCAAGCGAGAACAGGCCGCCAGAGACAAGCGGATCGGCGCCCTGGAACAGCGCATCGGCGACCACGAGCGCGAAATTCGAGACATCGAGGAGGTGATGGCCGCGCCAGGCTTCTATGACGACCGTCAGGCAGCCCAGCCGGTCGTCAGCCGCCACGAGAGCCTGATGTGGGAGGTCGGGGATCTGATGAGCCAGTGGGAAGCGCTGCAACAGATCGACAGTGCGGACGCCGATGACTAGCAGCCAGTGACGAAAGGCCGCTGGCTCTTCACCATGCACTGCTCGACTGCAGTGCTGGTCGATTACAGTATTGTTCTGTCATGGTCAAATATGTAACCATCGTCTCGCATGCGGACGCCGCAGCGCCGCCGCCCACTTTGCACTGTGTCCGTTGAGCCAGCCAGAGCGGTCATCGCAACGCAACATATTCATTCATAGATACTTACACGATCGAACCCATGGCCGACCGCCACTGGTGTGGGCTATGGACCCCTCGAACGGACTGACTCATCTGCCCACATCTCTGGGGCATGTGTCTTGCTCTCCTTTTGAAAGTGGTGAGAACTACACTTCAGCGAACATTCTCGGTGGCAGGAGCCACCGACTGACATTATTGGCATAACGATGACCGGTTGGCCAGACACACGCCCGGATGTCCGAGCGACACACGGTCTTGGGGCCCACGCAAGAACAACGTCCCATGTTCGGCCGCCGGTACATGCCGAAGCTGCCAGCGTTGGACCACGTCTTACAGGGGGCGAATATGGCCCGTCTGCGCCCTCCTCGCGCCGTGCCAGCCAGGCGCCTCGACGCCCCAAAACGGAGGAACGTATTCGTGCGCGGACCCTTCGTGTCCAGCATCAGAGGTTCGCCGACCCCGCCGGGGTGTCCTGTTGAAGGCGACCACGGATCAGTCTGACAGTGTGCCCGACCCGATGGTTGACCGAGAAGCGTTCTACCGAAACGTCGTGTACAGCCTGCGCAACGGAGTGATCACGCTCTGGCGCGACGGGTCCATGGCGGACATGAACGATGCCGCATATCGCATCCTCGGTCTGGACGCAGACCCGGGGCACATCGGCCGGTCGTTTCACGACGTCCTGGGCAACGACCACGATCTGGTGGACGTACTCGCGCTGGCCTTCACCGACGCGGCGCTTCCGAACCGCGCCGAGCTGCGTCTCCGATCGTCGGGCAAAGTGATCGGCTTTACCCTGTGCCGGATCGTGGATCGCGATGGGACGATGTCTGGCGCGGCGCTGCTCTTCAAGGACCTGACCCGGGTCGATCAGCTGGAAGAGCGCGAGCGGCTGCGGGATCGCCTGGCCGCCCTGGGCGAGATGGCGGCGGCGATCGCGCACGAGGTCAAGAACCCGCTCGCCAGCATCCAGATCATGGCCGGGTTGCTGAAGCGGCAGCTGCCGGACTCGCCCGACGCGCACGAGCTACTGACCGACATCATTCACGAAGCCAAGATGGCGAACCGGATTGTCGTCGACGTGCTCGACTTCGTGCGACCGATCAGCCTGGAGGTCGACCCGGTGTCGGTCAGGGTCGTGCTCGATGACGCGGTGGCGGCTGCGCGTAGGCATCCCAAAGCCGGACACACGACGATCGTCACCGACTGCGCCACCGATCTGCCCGACCTCGACGCCGATCAGCTGCAGTTGCGTCAGGTGTTCACCAATCTGCTCATCAATGCCATGGAAGCACTCGTCGGCGGAGGACACATCTGGATCACCGCATCCTACGCCACCGTCGACGCATCACCCGAACCGTCCGAGCCGCCCGAGTACGTGGGCTACGTGACCATCGAGGTCGCGGACGACGGTCCGGGCGTGCCGGTCGACGTCACCGACCAGTTGTTCAGCCCGTTCTTCACCACCAAGCCGAGCGGGTCCGGGCTGGGACTCGCGATCGTCCGCAAGATCATCGACGCCCATGACGGGCAGATCGAAGTCACACCACGTGCCGGGGGCGGCGCGACATTCAGGGTGCGGCTGCCGGTGTCGCACCACGTCGAGGCGGTGCGGGTCGCGGGAGGCGACCGCGCAGCAGGGGGAAATCATGTCTAAGGAACGCATCCTCGTCGCGGACGACCACGATGCGCTGCGCCGAGGGATCATACGCGCGCTGCGCGAGACGGGGCACGACGTAGAAGAAGCCGCGAACGGCAACGCCGCGATCGAACAGCTGCACAATGGGCAATTCGACGTCGTCGTGTGCGATCTCAAAATGGGAGGCAGCGACGGTCTGGATGTGTTGCGCACCGCCAAGGCGCTCCACCCGACAACGGCCGTGATCCTGATGACCGCCTTCGGGTCGGTGCAGACGGCGGTCGAGGCGATGCAGCTCGGCGCGTCCGACTATGTGCAGAAGCCGTTCGAAATCGAGGAAATGGAGCTCAAGATCGACAAGGCGCTCGAGGTGCGTCGGCTGAAGCACGAGATCGACTATCTGCGCCACACACAACCCGACATCTACGACTTCGACCGTATCGTGGGGGCCAGCGGCGCCTTGCAGCGGGTGCTCGACATCGTCCGCAAGGTCGCCAAGACCAACACGACCGTGCTGATCCGCGGCGAGACCGGCACCGGCAAGGAGCTGATCGCCGGAGCGCTGCATCACAACTCGCTGCGAGCGGACCAGAGCTTCGTGCGGGTCAACTGCGCCGCCCTCCAGGAGAACCTGCTCGAATCCGAGCTGTTCGGTCACGAGAAGGGGGCGTTCACCGGCGCCGACCGCCAGCGGATCGGCCGGTTCGAGCAGGCCGACAGGGGCAGCCTGTTCCTCGACGAGGTCGGCGACATGAGCCCGAACACTCAGGCGAAGATTCTGCGCGTGCTCCAAGAGCAGGAGTTCGAGCGGCTCGGCGGCACCCGCACGATCAGCGTCGATGTCCGGCTGATCACGGCGACAAACCGCAGTCTGGCCGAGATGGTCGCCACCGGCGAGTTCCGAGAGGACCTGTACTACCGGCTCAACGTCATGGCGGTCGATATCCCGCCGCTGCGCGAGCGGAAAGAGGACATCAACGCACTGACCCAGACATTCATCCGGCGGTTCTGCGGAGAACTTCGGAAGCAGGTCACAGGGCTCGATCCGGCCGCCGAGAAGCTGCTACATCGCCACAACTGGCCCGGCAACATTCGCGAGCTGGAGAACGCGATCGAGCGGGCGGTGCTGCTGGCCGAGGGCGACGTCATCACGCCGGACGACCTGCGGCTCGGAGAGCAGTCCCCGGCGTTCAACGGATCCAACGTCGCGAGCGTGGTGAAGATTCCACCGACCGGTATCCCGCTGGAGGAGGTCGAACGACAGGCGGTGGTCGAGGCGCTGACCATGTCGAACTGGGTCCAGAAGGACGCCGCTGAGTTACTGTCGATCACGCCGCGTGTGATGAACTACAAAATCAAGACACTCAGCATCGAGATACCGCGACACCGGCGCGCGGCGGCAATCAGCACCTGACGCGTGCGCGTCAACTGTCGGCTCTGGGCGTGGAGCGCTCGCGGCCCCGGGTCCCAGGACCGCTCGCAGCCCGTGGACCCGGTCGCCGATCTCCGGTCTCTGAGCCCGCACACCCTGAGCAGCGTGCCCGAGTGCCGTGGGCGAAGGACTACGCCCTCGGATGCGTCTTCTTGTAGAGCGACATCAGTTGCGCGACGGTCACGTGGGTATAGCGCTGCGTGGTGCTCAGACGGGCGTGACCGAGCAACTCCTGGATAGAGCGCAGGTCTGCCCCGCGCTCCAGCAAGTGGGTGGCAAAGGAATGCCGCAGTGCGTGTGGGCCGATGCCGTAGCGCCTGCTCGTCGCGGCGACATACCGCCGAACGAGTCTATCGACGCTCCGCGTCGATAGTCGCCCGCCTCGATAATTGACGAACAGCGGCTCTGTGGGCCGTCTACCGCGACGGCGCGGCACCTCCCGCGTGGGCGCACCCGCGACCAGCGCCGCCCGATCCCCCAGATAGGCACGCAGCGCCGCCGCCGCGTTGCGGTTGAATGGCACGATGCGCTCCTTGCCACCCTTACCCAACACCCGCACGAGTCGGCTACTGAGGGTGACGTCCTCCAGATCGAGCCCGACCAGCTCGCTCAGCCGCAAGCCCGACGCGTAGAACAGCTCGAGAATCGCCCGGTCGCGCCGCCCGAGAGGCGTCGTGGCGTCAGGACCGGCGAGCAGCTGCTCGACCTCTCGTATGTCGAGACGCGGCGGCACCTTCCGCTCCTGCTTGGGCGTCGCCACCAGGGCCCCCGGATCGGTGTCCATGTGTTGCTCGCGTCGCAGATACCGGCCGAACGACCGGATCGCCGCCAGCCGCCGCGCCGACGACGCCCGCGCGTGCCCACGGTCGTAGAGCTCGCCCATGAACGCCCGAATGGCGTACTGGTCGACCTCACCCGGCGCGATCCGCTCCGCTGGACGGTCGAGATACCGCTCCAGGAATGTCAGATACTGTGTCAGGTCGCCCTCGTAGGCGCGCACCGTGTGCGCCGACAGATTGCGATTGAGACGCAGATACTCGAGAAACGAGCGGAGATGCGTCCTCATGATGGGCGTGGTCCGACGCTGGAGCTCAGGGCCCACGCAAGAACCACTTCACATGTCTGGTCGCCGATACATCCCGCCAGGGACGGCGCTCGACTGCTGCTCAGCGGGGTCGCATTTGCCCGATATGCTCGGTCGTCGCGCCTTGCCAGCCAGGCGCCTCACGGCCCTCGGTGCATCACCATCATTTCGAACGGGACCACTAGAGCCGCTCGCCAGGCCTCGATCTGTGTCAACGCGCGCTTGGCCACTGCCCGACGCCTATCGGCCCGCCGCCGCGGCGCCCCCTCCATGACCGGGATCAACCCGAAGGCGATGTTGGACGGCTGATAGTTGGCCGGGTCGGCGTGGGACACGTAGTGCCCCAAGGCACCAATCGCAGTCGTGCGTGGCGGGGCCTGCGGCGCTTCATCCCGCGCCAGCGCCGCGGCGTTGAGTCCGGCAATCAGACCACTCGCGGCAGACTCGACGTACCCCTCGACCCCGGAAATCTGACCGGCGAAGAACAATGACGGCCGATGACGCGCCTGCCAGGTGGGACCGAGCACCGTCGGTCCATTGATGTACGTGTTACGGTGAATCATCCCGAACCGGACGAATTCCGCCGCCTCGAGGCCGGGAATCATCCGGAAGACCCGCGCCTGCTCCCCCCATTTCAACTGCGTCTGGAACCCCACCAGGCTGTAATGGTCCCCGGCCACGGTGTCCTGTCGGAGCTGCACGACCGCATAGGGCCGCCGACCGGTGCGTGGATCGACGAGCCCCACCGGCTTCATCGGCCCAAACCGCGGTGTGTCCTCGCCGCGCTGCGCCATCACCTCGATCGGCAGACAACCTTCGAAGAACCGCTCCCGATCGATCTCGTGCAGGGTCGCAATCTCCGCCCCGAGCAGCGCGGCGTGAAACCGGGAATACTCGTCCGCCGTCATCGGACAGTTCAGGTAGTCCCCCTCACCCGGGGCACCGGCGGCGCCACCCCCGGAGACTGCGTGATCCTCGAGCCCAGTCTCGGCCGGAGCCGGCGTATGCCGCCCCCAACGCGACGCCCTGAACACGATGCCCAGGTCGATCGTCTCCGCCAGCACGATCGGGCTGATGGCGTCGTAGAAATACAGATGATCCCGGCCCACGAACTCGGTAACCGCCTGCGAGAGCCTCGGCGAGGTGAGCGGACCGGTGGCCACGATCAGCGGCTCCCGGATATCACCGGACAGCGACAGGTCGGGGATCTCTTCGCGCCGGATTGTGACCAGGGGGGTCGCCTCGAGCGCCGCGGTGACCCCCTGGGCGAACCGGACCCGATCGACCGCCAGGGCCCCGCCCGCTGGCACGCGCGTCTCGTCGGCCACGCGGATCACCAGCGACCCCAACCGTCGCATCTCCGCTTTCAGCAGCCCGACGGCGTTCTCGATCTTGTCGGCCCGAAAAGAATTACTGCAGACCAACTCCGCGAGACTGTCGGTCTGGTGGACCGGCGTCGGCCGCACCGGTCGCATCTCGTAGAGGGTGACCGGCACACCGCACGCGGCCGCCTGCCAAGCCGCCTCGCTCCCGGCGAGCCCGCCGCCGATGATATGGATCATTCCTTACGTGGGGTGCTGCCCCACACCCCGGCTCGTCGTTCGCGGGGACCCCAAGGCCCCGCGCCGCGCCGCGCGGGCGCGCACATGCGCGCCGTGCCGCCTGCGGGCCTGACGTGGGGCGCTGCCCCACACCCCGGCTCAGTCGCTCGCGGGGGCCCCAAGGCCCCGCGCCGCTCCATCGCTGGCGCGCACGTGCGCGCCGTTCCTCTCAGGTTGTGGCGCTGCGCCATCTTTCATGATGACGAGCCCAGACGCACCGCAGCAAGTCCCCTCTCCCCGACGGGGAGAGGGACAGGGTGAGGGGGTGAATGAAGCCGGCGAAGCCCTTCAAGCCCCCTTCTGACTTCTGCCTTCTTCGTCGAGCGTTTTTCACGCCGACGCCGCCTCCTCGGTGCGCTTGTAGTCGCACTCGTCGTTGTTGCAGAACACCTGATGCCCCGAACGCTTCGTGACCTTCTCGACCAGGTACGGGGCGCCGCAGGTCGGGCAGACCTCGGCCAGCGGCCGGTTCCAGAGCGTGAAATCGCAGTCGGGATAATTGTTGCAGCCGTAGAACACCCGGCCGCGTTTCGACTTCCGCTCGACGACATCGCCGCCGTCCTTCGGGCAGGCCACGCCAGTCGACTTCAGCTTCACGTAGCGGCACTTCGGATAATTGCTGCACGCGGTGAACTCGCCGAACCGGCCCTGCTTCACCACGAGGTTGGAGTCGCAGCGCGGGCACTTTTCGTCGAGCAGCTGGTCCGGCTTCACCGCCGTCAGTCCGCCCTTGCTCTCGATCAGCTTGCGGGTCGTCTTGCAGTCCGGATACCCCGAGCAGGCGAGGAACTGCCCGAAACGCCCGCGCTTGACCACCATCGGCTTGCCGCAGTTCTCACAGACCTCGGGCTCCTCGCCCGCGTCCGACTCGGGCTGTTCGAACTCTCGGGTGTTCGTGCACTCCGGATACGCGCTGCACGCCAGGAAGACACCGAACCGACCAACCTTGACCACCATGGGCGCCCCGCACTTGTCGCAGGTCTCGTCGCTGGGCAGCCCTTCACCCTTGACGTTGGGCATCGTCTCGACCGCCTGGCCCAGGTCGACGCTGAACTTCTCGTAGAAGCTCGAGAGGATGGTGCGGTAGTCGGCCGTACCCTCCTCGATCTTGTCGAGCTGCTCCTCCAGGCCCCGCGTGTAGTCAACCGCCAGGATGTCGTTGAAGCTCTTGACCAGCAGATCGATCACCAACCGGCCCAACCGCGTCGGCCGGAACTTTCCCTCGATCTTCTCGGCGTACTCGCGCGTCTGCAGTACACCGATGATCGACGCGTAGGTACTCGGGCGGCCGATGCCGTTCTCCTCGAGCTCCTTGACCAGTGTCGCTTCGCTGAAGCGGGGCGGCGGCTGGGTGAACTTCTGCTCCGGGGTCAGCTTCCGCAGCTCCAGCCGATCGCCGGCGGTCAGCTTCGGCAGCAATCCGGTGGTCGCCCCCTCCTCCCCCTCGGATCCGGCCGGCGGCTCGACGGCGGCGTCCGGCTCGGCGCCGTCCGACCCCGGCTGCACGTAGACGCTCAGCCAGCCGCTGAACTTCGGCACCGACCCCTTCGCCCGCAACAGATACTCGCCAGCCTCGACCTCGACTGTCGTGTCGTCGAACGTCGCCGCCGCCATCTGCGACGCCACGAAGCGGTTCCAGATCAGCCGGTAGAGCACATACTGGTCGCGGGTCAGGTGCGGCCGCACCGTCTCCGGGTCGTATTGCATCCCGGTGGGGCGGATCGCCTCGTGGGCGTCCTGGGCGTCCGCCTTCCTGCGGAAATAGCGCGGCTTCTCCGGCACGAACGCGGCCCCGTACCGCTCGCCGATGTAGCCGCGCACGTCGGTGATCGCCTGGTCGGCCACCCGTGTCGAGTCGGTCCGCATGTAGGTAATCAGGCCGACCGCATCTTCACCCGGCAGCTCGATCCCCTCATAGAGCTGCTGGGCGATCATCATCGTCTTCTTGACCGGAAACCGCGCGGTCTGCTGCAGCTTGCTGGTAATGAATGGCGGGGGCGCCTGCTTCTTCCGCTCCTTCGTCGCGACCGACCGGACCACGAAGCTCGCCTGCTCGAGCTCGGACACGACCGCCGTGGCCTCGGCCTCGCGGGTCACCTTCAGCGCGTGCGTGCCTTTCTTGACGACTCTCGTGTCGAACTCGGGCGGCACCGCCCCGGCCAATCGCGCAAAGAGGTGCCAGTACTCCTCGGCGACGAACCGCTCGATCGCCGCCTCCCGGTCGCACACGAGCTTCAGCGCGACCGACTGGACCCGTCCGGCGCTCAGCCCACGACGCACCTTGTCCCACAACAACGGGCTCAGCTTGTACCCGACGAGCCGATCCAGCACACGCCTGGCCTGCTGCGCATCGACCATCCGCTGGTCGATCGTGCGCTCCTCGTTCAACGCGGCGAGCACCGCCTTCTTGGTGATCTCGTTGAACCGCAGCCGGCCGATCTTGCGGCCCTTCGCTCCGAGCTCGTTGGCCAGGTGCCAGCCGATCGCCTCACCCTCGCGGTCGGGGTCGGTGGCCACATAGATCTGGGTGACACCCTTGGCGGCGTCCCGTAGCTGCTTGATGACCTTCTTGCGAGCCGGAATCGACTCGTAGACCGGGACGAACCCCCCCTCGATGTCGACACCCAGCGTGCTCTTGGGCAGATCCCGGATGTGCCCCATCGAGGCGACGACCTTGAAGTCTTTCCCGAGGTACTTGGCAATGGTCTTCGCCTTGGCCGGCGATTCCACGACAACCAGTGCCTTTGGCATATGTCCTACCCTACGTCTGCGACATCCAATGACCGCCCGGACTCCCAACGCCGGTGCCGTGACGTCTCAGATCTACCCTACCACCCTTTTCCTCGTGTCCTGCTCAGCGGCTCGCGACAGTCGGCCGTGGTGCGGCATCCCACGGCGGGCTGCGCTGGGGTTCAGCCACCGGGGTCACACATGCCCACTATGCGCCCTCGTCGCGCCTTGCCAGGCCGGCACCTCGCCGTCCTCGATGTGTGCGAACGGGACCACTAGGTGCGAACGAACCGGCCGCCATCACGACGTGCCACCCGGCCAGCGAGCTCGAGCTCCAGCAGACGCGGCAATAACCGGGGGCCATCGAACCCCGATAGGGCGATCAGGTCATCCAGATCGTAACTCTCGCCCCGCGACAGATGCCGGAGCACCGGATCCTCCGACACCACCTCGTCGGCCCGTGTGTCCCGGGCCACCATCCCGACGAGCCCGATCTCTTCCAAGATATCATCCACATCCTCGACGACCTTTGCGCCGTCCTTGAGCAGGGCGTGGGCGCCGCGGTTCCGGCCATTGAGCACATTGCCCGGCACCGCCATCACCTCGCGGCCCTGTTCGAGCGCCAACCGCGCCGTGATGAGGGACCCGCTGCGCGCGGAGGCCTCGACGACCACCACCGCCCGCGACAGACCGCTGATCAGTCGATTCCGCTGCGGGAAATACGCCGGCCTCGGTGTCGTACCGGGCGGCAACTCACTCACGAGCGCCCCCCGCCGCACCAGATCACGCGCCAGCCCGCTGTGCTCGGGAGGGTACACGATGTCCACACCAGAGCCCAGTACAGCAACCGTGCGTCCGTCTACAGCCAACGCACCTCGATGCGCGGCCGAGTCGACACCCCGGGCGAGTCCGCTGACCACTGTGACGCCGCGCCGCGCCAATCCGGATCCCAGCTCCCGACCCACATCGCGGGCATACGCGGAGCCGGCACGCGAGCCCACAATCGCTACTGCGGGCGCCCCGAGCGCGTCCGGATCGCCGCGAATCCACACGACCGGGGGCGGGTCCGCGATCGCGGCCAGCGCCGTCGGGTAGCGAGTGTCCGCCCAGGAAACGGCGGTGATGCCGCCCGCGTGCGCGGCCTCGAGCGCAGCCTGGGCGGCCGCTCGGGCCGTCGCAAGCCGACCCGACGCCGCGAAACCGGGGTCGATGGCAGCGACAACCGTGTCGAGAGTCGCGCCAGACCCCGCCCCCATCCGACCCGCGCCCCGGGGCTCGACCAGCCAGCGCACGATGGCCGCCCGGCCACCGCCCTTCCACCACAACATCGCCAGCGCGACCCAATCGGCGAGTGTCATCCTCTGCACCTCCCTCGCCGTGCTCGCACGGCTGACATGTGTAGACATCGGTCGACTTTCCGGGCATGCCCGGCGTAGGAGCTTCGTTACTGGTGATGCGCGACGTGGTATGGAAAGTAGGACCGCGCGACACCACACCAGTCGGTGCGGCGCCAGACACGGAGGGAGGGATGTCCCGGGCGAGAGCGAGCCCGGCCACAGCACCCGACCGCGGCCGACGCCGCAACCGGTGTGCCCGACCTGTGTCGATTATACCGCGGGCAGGCCGCTCGAACGACTGCGCCTCGCCGGGTATCCGATGGCCAGCTGAGACAGGACCCGTGGGACCCACGCGCAATCGCTCGCAAAGGGTCGATTCCGCCGTTGGCAGAGCGCTTGCATCTCTGACAGGCGACTGGCTATAGTGGTAATGGATCTTATGGTCCGGAAAAGACTGTTCGCGCTGGCGCTTGTCCTCGTGCTCGGGGTCGCGACACCGCGCGCGCAGGCTACATCTGACGCGAAGGCGCAGGTCGCGTTCGGCATTAGGGTGGCGCGGCGCGGTCTCTGGCGGGAAGCGATGTACCGGTGGCAACGCGCGATCGATCTCGACCCGACCTACGCACCCGCGTGGAACAATCTCGGCATCGCGTTCGAGCACGACGGACGGTTCGACGAGGCGCGCGAGGCGTACGAAACGGCGCTCGACCTCGACCCAAACAACTTCTTGATCGAACAGAACTACGATCTCTTCCTGGAAGTGAATGACCGTGTCAACCAGAACCCTCGCTAGTCTCGCCTGTGTGGCGCTGCTCGGCGGCTGCGCCACGTTTTACGAGATCCCGATCGAGACCGCGTTGACGCCCAAGCTGGACATCTCCAAGTTCCAGCGTGTGCTGATCGCCGGGTTTATCTCGGGCGGCTCCGAAGATGTCGACGCGAACGTTGAAACGGCGCGTTTGCTGCGCAGTCAGTTGCGTCGCAACTCTGAGCTCGAGGTGATCGATGCCGAGGTGCTGCCGTTGCTCGAGATCGCGAGCCAGCAGGCGCGCCTGACCGAACGGGAGGACGGCACTGTCCCGGACGGATTCGCGACCGCCGAGGCGGACGACACGGAGGACCCGATCGGCGAAGATGACTCGATGACCGAGGAAGAGCTGGAGGCCTACGAGACGATCTTCGCGAACGTCGGATACTGGCGGGATCTCGGCGAGGAGTATCAGAACCCGCTGATCCTGACCGGCTCCATCTACTTTTCCCCACACGCCCGATCCGGCATGGTGACCCGTGAACGCGAGGTGTACGACTCGTTCGGACGACGCCGCACCGTGCCGGTGCGCACGTATCGGGACCGCCGGGGGTTCGTGCTGAGCCCGAAGTTCATCTTCATCGACGGCGAAACCGGCGCCACCCTCTACACCGAGCGGCACCGGGAAGAAATCCTGTACGACGCGTCCCAGAACACCCCGGCGTTATCGTCCTATTTCGAGTTGATGGACCGTCTACTCCCGTCCGTCCTGGGCGCCTTCAGCACCCAAAGCATCCGCGGGACCCGGACGCTGCTGAAGTAGCCTGCACCCTGCCAGAGCACGACTGGCCTTTACAGACGGCTCAACGCGAGAGTACCCTGACAGGGTTGTGCGGGCGGTGGCTCGCCCGCCCATAGCGAAGGGACAAACGCGTGTTCGCCATTATTCAAACCTCGGGGCACCAGGTCAGGGTGGAACCGGGGCAGCACATCGATGTGGCTCGGCTCGGCGTGGAGACCGGGGCGGACGTGACGTTCGACCAGGTCCTGTTCGTGAGCCGGGACGACGGCTCGCTGGTTGCCGGCAGCCCGGTCGTGCCCGGTGCCCGTGTCGTCGGCGTGGTGGATACCCACTTCCGCGGCCCCAAGATTCGGGTCTTCCGGCGCAAGCGGCGGAAAGGCATGCGACGCACACGCGGTCACCGCACCGATCTGACGCGTGTCCGGATCACCGAGATCTCGGAGGACGCAGACTGAGGCAGTCATGGCACACAAGAAGGGACAAGGCAGCTCACGCAACGGCCGCGACAGCCACTCGCAGCGACTGGGCGTGAAGCGCCACGACGGCAACGTCGTCACCGGCGGGTCGATCCTGGTACGGCAGCGCGGACGGCGGTTCCGTCCCGGTCTGAACGTCGGTCTCGGCAAAGACGATACGCTCTTCGCCAAGATCGGCGGCAAGGTACGGTTCGAGGACCACGGCGCGCATGGCCGGGTCATCAGCGTGTTGCCACTCGACGCGTAGTGTCCCGTCTCAGAGTTGTGTCGTGACCCGCTGTGACACGACACGAGTGCTGCACGCTCACCCCAGGCGGTTCGCGCTGCGGACAACATAGCAGCCGGTAGTGACAGTCCAGCCACATGCGACCGGCGCTGCATCCCGGACCGGCCGGCGCTGGGCCATTCCTCACACGGGTCACCTACTGCCCCGTTGCCCTTCGTCACGCCGTGTACCGGCCAACCGCGGCGAGTCTCGGTGTGACGCGGGACTGTCACCACGGACTGCTAGCGAAGCTGCGCCTCACACCGATGAGAACAGTGAAGCGCAGCCTCGCTAGCAGACGCGTGTCTCACAGGCCCGCTACGCGGGGCCTAGCAGTCCGCGGTGCCAGTCGGCGCGTCGCACCGAGGGTGGCGATGCGCCGACCTGGCAAGGCGAGACGAAGGAGCAAACCGGCAGTATTCGACCGAGAAGCAACGCAGGCAGGGCGGATGCAGCGCCAGCCGAATGCAGCGGGACTTTCACCACGCGCTGCTAGACATCTCCGTGTGTCATAAAACTTGCGTCACAACGTTACGATGTCACCCGTAGGAGATGTCTAGGCATGTTCGTCGACGAAGTCGAC
>SMUY01195371.1_pt1 | contig 25764 bp, 23 predicted proteins | sample 2456441 | NCBI WGS metagenome assembly SMUY01 (sample SAMN11095931, study PRJNA526329) | marine sediment metagenome | biome: Marine sediment; feature: Surficial sediment; material: Deep marine sediment; isolation source: Hadal surficial sediment | place: Pacific Ocean | collected 2014-11 | depth...
AATATCGTTCATGAGTAGAATTTACAGGAAAATTAGTTTCACCAAAAAAATGTTGTTTCGTGCTGCCTACTTACATAGCCTGAAAGACGTTTGGATTTGTGGAAAAGTCTAAATGGGATTTAGAACCAAATGACGTTATGATATCAGGTTCTTCATCCCACAATGAACTGTCACTATGCAAAATGATCTGAATAATAATCTTGAACAGGATCTTAGAACCAGTAAAACCCGCATTAAACAGGAAATGTATGCATTACAGAAAATTGGCGAACGATTAATTAAACTCAATCCTAAGCAATTGGCAAAATTTTGCTTACCAGAGACATTAAAGGACGCAATAATCGAAGCTAAGCAAATACGTAAACACGAGGCCCGCCGTCGACAGATACAATTTGTCGGCAAGCTGATGCGTGAAGTAGATGTAGGACCAATTCAGAAAAGGCTTTCCACCTGGGATGGCGTATCTCTGCAACATATCGCATGGATACACTTAGTAGAGCGTTGGCGTAATTACTTGCTAAAGGATAAACATGCCTTCGCTGAATTTGGACGACAATATCCTACCGCTGATCTACAACGCATACGGACGCTCACGCGAAACGCTCACAAAGAGAGTCTCTCCAAAAAGTCGCTCAAAAGTTTCCGCGCCCTGTTTCATGAATTACAAACAAGTATTCCAGAAACTTCCGAACAAAATGATACAACAATAAAATGAACAATCCAGATATACAAATGAATTCTGAATCAACATGGCCATTGATCAATTCTAGGCTATCCTGTTTCTGACCTACTGCTCAATCAATTCTTGTTTCTGCATATGACCACTATATCCACCGACCTATTGCCCAGCATTGTAATTGAAACTGGAGATCATCCAACTCACACTATTCTATGGATGCACGGTCTTGGTGCAGACGGAAACGATTTTGTTCCCATCGTCCGCGAACTTGATCTGCAATCTAGTATCCATACTCGTTTTGTGTTTCCCCATGCGCCGATGCAATCGGTAACTATTAATGGCGGGTCTGTGATGCGTGCGTGGTATGACATATCTAATCAAATTTTGAGTAGCCACGAAGATGTAGCTGGCATACGTGCCTCACAATTTGCAATAGAAACACTGATCAGTCAGGAGAAGAAAAACGGTATTAGACCAGAAAATATCGTGCTTGCGGGCTTTTCTCAAGGGGGTGTGATAGCGCTTCAGACCGGCCTACGCCATCCGGAAAAACTCGCTGGCATCATGGCACTGTCGTGTTATTTACCACTGGCACAAACATTTGCGACAGAAGCTCATCAAGCCAATTTATCCACCCCTATTTTTATGGCGCATGGTCGTAATGACCCAGTCATACCACTGACGCTAGCGACATTATCAAGACAACAATTACTTGAATCAGGCTATTGTGTGGAATGGAACGTGTACCTGATGGCACATTCAGTTTGTATTGAAGAAATTGCCGATATCAGCAAATGGCTAAAGCAAGTATTAATATAACCTGATAGAAATATTCTATCCCGCTTCTGGCGGATTAACACGATTAGCAATCTGCCACTGCTATCTAGTTTAATTGTTTATAACATCAACTCTGCTGCAGCGCAAAGTACAACTCCAAAGTACAACTCTCTAGTACTTTCAACTAGTAGGTAGTAGACCTGGTCGAACACCTATGATACTCATTCTGTATCTACAGGTATCTTAGTTGCTGCTAAATACAGCTTCCGCACTTAAATTATAAACATCTAGCGATCGAAATTTCGACCCCAAGCATGCTTTAGGGATGTTGCTTTTGTGACGGATCTGTGACGAACCCGATGCGTATTATCCCAGCTTTTGCAGCAATCGACATCACCTGTGCCACACGCTCATAAATGACATGCCTGTCAGCGTGTATATGCAACTCTGTCTTTGGGTCCTGCTTTACCTTCTCAGAGAAGCGTGATGTGAGCTGCATCAGAGCAACCGGCTCACCATTCCAGTAGAGACTTGCGTCATCTCGAATGCCAAGTGCAATATGCTCTGGTTTCGTGATATTTGGACTGCTTGATGCTTTAGGCAAGTCCACCTTGACTGAATGTGTAAGCAACGGTGCAGTGATGATGAAGATTACCAACAACACCAACATTACATCCACCATCGGTACCACATTAATCTCAGCCATTGGCGTCTGACGCCCACCACTATCCATACTGCCAAATGCCATCACTTCCTCCCTTCAACGGGAGATACTACACGTAGCGATCGCACTTCCCCTGCTGAACTATTGGTCTTAGCGCCGACAGAGATTAGCGCAAAAATATCATGAGCAAAAGCATCCAAGCGTGCCAGCCATATACGATTACGGCGTACGAATGCGTTGTATGCTAAAACTGCTGGAATCGCTACGGCTAATCCAAGTGCTGTCATGATAAGGGCCTCACCCACCGGCCCGGCCACTTTATCTAACGTACCCTGGCCGGAAAGGCCAATTTGTACCAGTGCGTGATAGATGGCCCACACAGTACCAAATAAACCGATATATGGAGCTGCAGAACCGGCTGAAGCCATTACCGTGAGCCCGTTTTCTACACGAGTAGCTTCCTGGTCTATACCGTTGCGCAACACGCGAGTTATAAATTCGCTTGCGCCGCCTGCTGCCGCAAGTTTTTGCAAACCATGCCTTTCTGAATCAACAGCAGCATCCAATGCAAACCGTGCAAGTTGAGCAAAAGCATTATTAGTCGAACCACCATTTAAAGTAGAGTCTACCTTCTGCAATGAATCAGCGCTCCAGAAACGCTTAAGAAAAACCTCCGCACGTCTCCCTTCTAGAAAATTAGCAATACTCTTGGTAAAAATAAGATACCAACTCGCCACGGAGAGCATGAGCAGCAACACAAGCACGCTGATGCCAACTCCATCGACTTGGGTAAGAAAATGTGCAAATCCAAGCCCTTGTTCCATGATATTAGTATCCTTGTAGTACGAAATTAAAAGGTTGTAGCGCAACAGCCCGCACTGGCTGTCCGTTACGCAGAGATGGATTGCAGCGCCATGTTTTTACTATAGCTAAAGCTGCCTCATCTAGGCGTTTGTAACTACTACTCTCAACTACTCTTGCAGTACTCACGTAACCATCCTCGTCCAATTCTACTCGTAGAACCAACTTGCCTTCTTCACCAAGTCGACGTGAAAGTGGCGGATAAGATGGTGGTATCAATTCGGGACATGTAACAGACAACTCTGTAAACAGATTAATAGGCCCAGCCGGTGCCGACACTAGTGCTGGATCGGGGATTGGCGCTTCTACCACTGCGACCGGTGGAGGTGAAGGTGAAGGTGCAATCACCTCAGTCTCAGATAATACTGGCGCTTCGGGCACAAGTTGCTGCAGTTGCTGCTTCTCTACTGGTCTGGGCTTTAGCTTTGGCTTTGGCTTTGGCTTAGATGGAAGTAAGGGCGAATCAAGTCTACGTACTTCTTCCACTTTGGGCTCAGTAATGAAATTTACAAAAATCGTCGCAATCTGTTCAGGCAAAGGAATTAATCGTTGTTGATTCAATAAAACGTAAAATAACGCGCTATGGGTTGCTAGAACAAACAGGAGAGCCGGTAAAAAGACAGGGAGATTGAGCTTTGCAAGCATATATTCAGAAGCGTTTGAAAAGTAATCTACGTTTACCAACTAGAAATAACTGTAAATTAGTGGATTCAATCATTATCGATCTAATTCTCTCGCGACTAGATTGGTGCGCCTTAATTTCAATAATACTAACCATATTTGGTAATTGTAAATCTAATTACGAATGAGTCGTATACTATTTACGGAATTTTACCACTTAATTTATACGCCCACATATAAAGAATGCAAGAAGGGTTAGCAAATTCTCCCTTTTTATAGCTCTTTAGATAGCCTATCTAGGCAAAATGATTAAATAACAAAGTATTAAGTAAACGAAAGTTACTTCATGATTCAGTAAATTATCGCAGAATAATAGCAATCAGCAAAATCTTCTAACTTGATAATGACGTCGTAGTCAAAATTACGCGAATAGCAGAAACGACTAGTATTTAAGTATCCACGGGTATCCACGGGAATTCAAGAAACTATAGTTCATATAGCTATATCAAGTACTTACGTGTATGTCCTGATTAGCAGTGAGTTTTTAGATCAAAGAACTTTAAGCGAATATACAAACATGTAGTAATTAAAACTTGTCGGCTTCTCTAAATATAAATTCTCACCAGCCTGTGACCCCTTACCAATTCTGCTATAAACTGTCCCAGAATATTGAAGGAATTTGCTATTATTAATTGTAAAGACCGAATCGTTTCCACCAACTATAGGCAAATCGTCTGGCTACCCAAGAGGAATTTTCCAACTTTTTGATAGGAACCGAGCGACGTGCCTATAAAAAGGTGCTATTTTCGGTGCGTGACGAACATGTGGCGCTGGATATCGTCCAGGATTCTATGATGAAACTTGCAGAGAATTATGCTGCCAAACCGCTGGAAGAACTTCCTCCTCTCTTCCAACGCATTCTGCAAAATACCACTCACGATTACTACCGGCGGCAGAAAACCCGCTCGTTATGGACTACCCTGTTTTCATCTTATACTCCTAAAGATCAGGAAAACGAAAGTGAAGAATACGATCTGCTGGAGACTCTGTCAGTAAAGAAAGAATCAAATTTCAGCAGTGACCCATATAAGCAACTGGAACAATCTCAACTCATTGATTCTATTGAAAGAGCAATAACAATTCTGCCTACACGTCAACGTGAAGCTTTTCTATTACGTTACTGGGAGGAGATGGATGTCACTGAAACCGCAGCCGTAATGGGATGTTCGGAAGGTAGTGTTAAAACTCACTGCTCGCGCGCATCCCATACTCTTGCTGCTATACTCAGGAAAAATGGAATAGAACTATGAACGAACCTGAACTAGGAAGAAAAATCGCACAACTGTTAGACCGCGGTCTGGACGATATCGAGCAGAATACATTGAATCGCCTACAATCGGCGCGCAAAACCTCCCTTGAAAATCAACTTTTGGTCGAAACGTTAGTACCCGCTGGTGACGGCGGCACCATCGGCGCCGTCCATGAGGGATACTTCCGGAACTTTAATACTAAAAACCTACTACCACTGGCCGCCCTACTACTTGTTCTAGTCGGTATCTCCTACTGGCAGACCCCCCAGTATGGAGACGAAAATGAGGAAATCGACATACTGCTGCTCGCCGATGACCTACCAATTAATGCTTATTTCGACAATGAATTTGATGCATGGCTAGACTCCTAACGGTAGCACTTTGTTTATATTTTTCACTACCCAATTACGCTCAATCTGAGCCCAACCAATCTTCTTGGACAAGATTAAGCCCTCAGCAAAGGGAAGCCTTGGCACCGCTTGCTAAAGATTGGGACAGGATGGATCCTGCCAAAAAACAAAAATGGCTTGGTTTCACCAAACGCTACCCAAACATGACTCCATTGGAGCAGCGGCGCATACAGATGAATATTGGTGATTGGAATTCACTTACCCCAGATCAACGCAAACAAGCACGGAAGAAATACCGAAAGATAAAAAATCTATCCCCAGAAAAACGCCATGAAATTAAACAAAAATGGCGAGAATACAAACAATTGCCAAAATCTAGTAGGAAAAACCTGAGGTAGTAATCGTACGTAACATTCTGACCCTGACTCATACCCATCCATAACTTCATAGTGGCAACTATTAGTTTTGATACTGCGGGAAGCACCGCCCTCTGAATGAATTATCCCAAAACAATTGAGACTTCTATGCCCGGAGTCTGGCGGAGACTGCTCAGTATGATTTACGAATTGTTACTCTTGGTTGCGGTTCTGTTTATTGCTGGTCTTATATTTCATCTCATATTCCGTGATACGGATTCACCTTTTTTCAAGATAGTTTTTCAGCTTTATCTGTTAAGTGTGGCTGGTATTGATTTAATTTGGTTCTGGACGCATGGCGGCCAAACTCTGGCAATGCAAACCTGGAAACTACGAGTAATAAGCGTTGATGGAAAGAAAATCAGCATTCGGCAGGCGATTGCACGCTACCTTTTTGCAGTAACTGGTATCTCTTTTTTTGGATGCGGAATACTCTGGGCACTGTTCGATCGTGACCGTCAGTTTCTACATGATAGACTGGCAGGTACCAAAATCATAAGTGTAGACGGATGAAACAAGAATGAAGGATTGTAGCTGCTAAATGATAAAAAATGGAAGTTCACAAACAAAGCCTTCATCACACAGTTCCTCCTACCGTCAACCCATCTATTCGTAGCGTTGGCTGACCCACTCCTACCGGTATGTTCTGACCTTCCTTACCGCATGTGCCAACGCCCGGGTCAAACGATAGGTCGTTTCCTATCATGGCGATACGCTTGAGCACGTCAGGACCATTGCCGATAAGAGTCGCACCCTTTACTGGATAAGAAATTTTACCGTTTTCTATCATGTAGGCTTCTGCAGTAGAAAAGACAAATTTCCCGCTGGTGATATCTACCTGTCCACCACCGAAATTCACCGCATATAGACCATGTTTTACCGAAGAAATAATATCTTCAGGGCTTCTGTCACCATTTAGCATATAGGTGTTGGTCATGCGCGGCATGGGAATGTGAGCAAATGACTCGCGTCTACCGTTGCCAGTTACAGACGCATTCATTAGCCGCGCATTCAGGCTGTCCTGTAAATAACCTTTCAGAATGCCATTTTCGATCAACATAGTACATTGAGTGGGATTGCCCTCATCGTCAATGTTCAATGATCCGCGTCGTCGAGCAATCGTACCATCATCTACCACGGTTACACCATCGGCCGCAACGCGCTCGCCAATGCGCCCAGAGAATGCAGAACTACCCTTACGGTTGAAATCTGCTTCCAGCCCGTGACCAATGGCTTCGTGTAACAGTATTCCCGGCCAGCCAGAACCTAGTACCACAGTCATGACTCCGGCTGGAGCAGATTTTGCACCCAGATTAACAACTGCCTGTTGTACCGCTTTCGCTGCGTAATCACGTAATACGTCATCAGTAAAATAGGTGTAATTAAAGCGCCCGCCACCGCCCGCGACGCCTTGTTCGCGATGACCATTTTCCTCGACAATAACTTGCAGTGAAACTCGCACCAAAGGTCGAACGTCTGCGGCTAATAGTCCATCGCTGCGCGCTACCAGTATCACCTCGTATTCCCCGGTAAGAGAGGCCATCACTTGGATAACGCGTTTGTCGATCGAGCGGGCATAACCTTCTATTTTTTCCAGCAGCATTACCTTGTCCGCATCCTTTAGACTGGCTATGGGATCCTGAGGCATGTAAAGCTCACGTCCTCTGCATCGCTTGACTGCCTGTACCGAATGTGACACACCCTGCCTAGCAATGGCACGTGTAGCCTGTGCCGCCGAGGTAAGTGCAGGCATACTAATGTCATCGGAGTAAGCAAATGCCGTCTTTTCTCCACTTACCGCACGTACACCCACTCCCTGATCAATGTTGAAATTGCCAGATTTCACTATGCCTTCCTCTAAAACCCAACCCTCTGCACGGCTATACTGAAAATAAAGATCGGCGTAATCTACGTGATGCGTAAGTATTTGTCCGAACACCTGTTGTAATCTGGCTGTATCTATTTCGTATGGCGTCAGCAAACAACGATCAGCCATATTGAAAAGATCGTTAGGCTCGGTAACAAGTTCTGTAACCATGGCATCTGGATTCATTGTCTAATTTTAAAGAAACAATATTAAAAACGGAAGTTAAGTTTAGTTTAGCAGAAATGCAAGGTGCGATGTTTTAGTGCGGGCAAACTGTTTCGTACGCTAGTCTGATAGCCATGGTTTATATTTGCAAGTACTACTCCTGACCCGTGTGGTAGGCGATCGAGTACTACCCCCCAAGGGTCTACGATCATACTGTTACCGTAAGTTTCACGACCGTTAACATGAAGACCACTCTGAGCAGGCGCAATCATATATGCTAGATTTTCAATAGCGCGAGCGCGAATCAGCGTTTCCCAATGAGCCTTTCCGGTGATTGCTGTGAAAGCTGATGGTGCGAAAATAACATCCACCTTTCCCATCGAGCGATAAAGCTCTGGAAAACGCAAGTCGTAACATATGGAAAGGCCGATACGACCAAACGGTGATTCCAACGTAACTACTTCATTGCCTGCTTCGATGGTTTTCTCCTCAGCATAACGCTCTTTACCAAGCACAAGATTAAATAGATGTATCTTGTCGTAACGAGCAACCTGCTTGCCAGAGTTATCATATACAAGGCAACTGTTTCTTACCTTATCAGGCTTGGATGACACAAGTGGCACAGAACCTCCCACAAGCCATATACCATGGCGCTTGGCAGTTCCACTTAGAAACTCCTGTATCGGCCCACTACCAGCTTCTTCACGCACTGCTACCTTGTCAATGTCTTTCATGCCCATAATGCAAAAATATTCGGGAAGCGCTACCAGCCTCGCTCCCTTGGATACAGCTATATCGATCAGCCGCGCAGCCTCTTTCAAGTTGGCAAGTACTTTGGGTCCAGCTGTCATCTGAATGGCAGCAATACAAATTACACTACCGGGCGTTTCTATGGGGTTAAATGTAGTGAGTGTTGAATCTTTGGACATTGTTCTCAACCATTAATTTGCAATTCAATTATTTATGCCAAACAGGATAAAGACGAAATGCCTGCTGTACAAACCTCGATCGACTACGCTAACTTCTACCCGTCCTTATTATCGTTTAGTCCCTTTAGGCTGCCGTAGTTTTCAGTGCAACTTGGTTATGATAGGCTCCGTCCAAGTACCGGTAATGTTGTATTTATTAGATATAATCGGGTCTTCTAGTGACTTATTTACGATTATAGTTGCAATGTCAACAACCGGTGTAACCAGGCCCAATGAAGGAATAACTGTGACATGTAGCTTATAGGTTTCCGCGGACAGATTCGTTTTCCCTTTTATTTTTACGTCTGCCGCAGGCCCCCCAATCTTAAGGTCATCTGTAAACGCTGTACCACGGGTGATACTAGCACTGCCAGAGAGTTTGTCAAAACCGAACCCGTCACCGAACACATCACGGAAATCCAATCTAACTCTTCTTGGCAAAGCTTGCAGATCAAAAATACCAAATAGTTTACTAATGCCCAACTCAAATTTTGGAAATTGCCCATTCTTGGCCTGCACCTTAATTTCACCAGATAGAGTTGGATAATCAATTGATTGGGGACCACCGAACCACGACAGCACACCTTCAAGTTTGCCACTGCCACGTTTAACTCGATCAGGATAACCAAAGCGCGTCAGAAACATATCAATATCACTTGCTTCTAGTTTGATATTCATCTGAATGCTAGGAGAAGCGGAATGATTTTTCCATATTCCATCCGCTATAAGCGAACTGTCGTGATTGGAAATGTATAGTTTTTCGATTCGCCAGTTCTGACCTTGTTGACTTGCAATTAATTCAAGCTTGCCGAGTTGTTTCTCATTGATGATAAGTTTGTCCGCCACCACGTCAAGCGCAGGCAGGCTCTTTTCTTGTTGCTGTTGCTTTGCTATATTCGGCTCGGTTGAGTAAACAGCGGGCACAATTAGCCTTTTCAATCGTGCAACCACTTTGCCCTTATTGTGTGGGTACCAGTTGACTTTACCGTCAATTTCCCTGCTTAAAATGGTGGAGCGCCATTCTCTGCTATTGATGCTGGCATCCAACGCTACATCGTTAAAGCGCCTACCAAGAAAATTAAGTACGCAAATCTGTAAATTAATTCTTGTCAGGCCTAAAAAAAGCTCATTCGTCTCATTAGGTTTATTAAAAAAATTGAATCGTTTTAATAAATCACGCCACTGATCCAGGTCCAGTATCGGCAATGAACCAATTAATAATAAACCTGTATCAGGCAACATCGAAGGTGCTGTGCCTAAACTCAAAATACCACGCTTTACATAATAATTTCCGGCCTCATCCCGGAAACGCAAGATTTTCGCTGCTACTAGCGTGCCATAGCTTATGTTCAGCATATCCTGTTGTAAGTCTATAACCTTCTTTTCAAAACGTAGTGGGATCACATCATTAGCCATCTTGGAAAAAGGCTCAGGAAAATCCGAAGTAATGCCCTGTAAGGATGATTCAATGGATATATTTACCAACTTGTCGTGAATTTGAAAAACCGCACGCCAATCAGTGCTTCCACGTAAATACTTTGTCCATATCTGTGTAGCTCTAGTGGGTCTACCCTGGGTAAGTTGGCGCAGGTTATCAAGATTAGCCTTACCAAGCACTGTCAAGCGTATACCACCGCCTGGTGGAATTGTGGAATTGATCGTTACCGGCCCTCCGAGTATCTGGGCACGAATTTTTTCCGTATTTATACTGGACTCGGTGAATGTCAAGATACCGTTTACTTTCTCTAGGTTTATTACTTTCTCTAGGACTGCTTTCTCCAGGTAAGGTACGTGGAAACCAAGAGCAATCTGATTATTATTAAACTGATAACTACCAGCTATCTTGATATCATCAGAGTATGGCAAGGGAATAGAAAGATCGAGCAGCAGTTCCCCATTCCCAATAGCACTGATACGGTCAACAGTGTCAGGAACATAGCTACCTACCACATGTTTTGCGGCAAATTTCATAAATTGTTTGGTAGATCCAGCAGCCACACCCTTAATTTGTAATATCACATCGGATGCCATCATGTCAGCAATCTGCACTTTCACTTTGCTTAATTTGGTATCAAATATGTTCGCCTGTGAAATATTAATTTCCATCTGGCTACCCTGAAACAATAGATTTGCTGATATATCTTCTATCTTTGGCCATCCCGGGATATAATCTAACACCACCCCTGATGCTTTCATGCTAATTTGAAAAATACCACGTTTATTATTGTTGAAAGGGAATTCAGCTAGGCTCCCTTTGAGACGCAGTCGCACATCATTCAGTTCTCCCGCCACTATCAATTTCTCAATCCATTCATGAGAAAATTTATTCCCCATCAGCAAATATTGTCCCACATAGAGTGCGTCTGCATGCATCAGATGGCCTGCCAGATCAATTTCACCTAGGCCATCACGCTCAGTACGATAACTGCCGTGAATGCCCCCGGAAACATGCTTGTTTGCGAATGAAATATTGCTGAATTTAATTTCTATAGAATCTTTATTTGTCAAAGAACTCCAGCTAGCTTGGCCGGTAAATGTATCGAGCAATAGCACCTCGCGGAATATCCTAGGCAAATCCAAACTGACCTTTCTCGAATTAAAATTTAGCGTACCGCCTTTATCGCTTATATCTATATAGCCGCTGACACCGCTGAATGCTGGCACCTCCTTAAATCTATTCATACCTATATTAATAAACCTTCCTTTCACGCTTAAATGTACAGGCGCTGACCACGCACCATCCCATTCCGCTCGCATGTCATGAATTTCTCCGCGAGGAGACAACCCATTAAGCCGCTTACGCAAAGGCCCATCTATAGGAAAATATTCCACCAGATCTCCCAAAATACCTAGGTCTAGCCCATCAACACTTAATTTCCCACTAACATGTTTCCCATCATGATCCCGAACTGTTTGCAGCAAAAAATCTACTGGTTGCAATACACGCTCTCCGCGAATGACAGCACCCAATTGACGGGCAAAGAGTTCAAAGCCTTTGTTTGTATTGTTATTTATTTTTTTCCATCCCACTCTGCCCTTGAGGGAAGCAAGATCCAGCTCTGGTAACTCATGTGTTAAGCGTATTTTGACATTTTCCAAGAGCAAATCTGCTGTCAGCCGTTTTATGTCTCCCCCATCTAAATTGATCCACATTCGAAGCGCTCCAGTACCACGATTGATTTCAGTCATTTCTGAAAGCGTGAACCAGGTTCGCCAAGCGGCAATATCCGCATAATTCAATTTGACGAATAACCGTCCATGCCACTGTTCAGGAGTATTCAACAACTCCCCGGTAAAATCTCCACGTACATCTAGCGGTGAAGCAAGTTCAGCGGGAGGAGTAACACGTACACCAAAACGATGACGATTTCCTCGATTTTCCAAATGTAAGCTAACTGCTTTGAATTCCAATAACGGTGCGCCACGTTTTTCATCCTGCCAGAAAATATTGGCATCAACAACATCAACATGTCTCTGGTGCAGCAACCAAGTTAGAAAACCGATCTGGGTTGCAGTTTGCTCTCTGCTAATCGTAATGCCCGCTACATGTAGCACTCCTTTAGCATCGTGGTATACCGTAAGACTGGGTTTCACAATCTTAATTTCACGAAAGTCCAATTCACCATGCAACAATGAAAGCCACGAAAATGTACTCTCTATTCTATTTAGCAACAATACAGGACTACCCTTTTTGTCATGTACCTGTAACTTACGCAGCATCAGATTGGGGTATAAGCCATCCCAGTTTGCGCTAACTGAACCTATGGTTACACGCTGTCCAACTGCCTGAGTGATAGCAGAAGCAATGTCTTCACGGTAATGGTCAATGTCAGGTAGCAGCCAATAACGCAACGTCAACAGTAACAGGCTGACACAGACTGCTAAGACAAGCAGACACGACGTCAGAAACCGAAACAAAAAGCCGCTACGCTGCACAAGAGGTAAAATTGCTGACAAGTTCAATAAATTCTTCCAGTTTTGCAGCCGGGAAGGTACGCTCTACTCTGCCCAGACAGGAAGGACCAAAATATGCTCTCAGGACTTGATCCGATTGATAAGATGCGATTGTATCTAGGGTTGGATACGGCAATGCTTTTCTTCATGTAACCTTCCGAATAGATTACATGAACACCAATAGAATAACTAGTTTAACAAAAATTATTGTAGCTCTGAATCCTTAACTATGCATACAACCAATTACTTTGCTGAAAAAAAAATCCATTCTAGCCTAACTTTTAGTCGCTATGCACAACGCTTACTAGAAAGCGAACCTGAATTGTGGACGGAGCTTAAACAAAACATGCAACATCCTTTTTCTAAAGAGGAAATGCAAGCATACCTGAATACATTTCCTAATGTTACAAACGATGCAAATGCCCTCCACAGTGCCCTACGCCACTTGCGCAAGCGAGTAATGCTACATCTAATAACACGCGATCTCAGTGGATTAGCAGATCTTTCCGAAGTGATGATGAGCATGACTAATTTAGCCGAAATTACCATTTGCTTCGCGCTAAAACGTCATCAAACTTGGCTGACCAATCCTGACCGCTATGGCTTCCCCAAGGGTAACAAATCTGGAACGAATCAGGAAATGCTAGTGATCGCCATGGGTAAACTAGGCGGAGGTGAGCTTAATGTGTCATCAGATGTTGATCTGATATTTTTTTACCCAGAAGATGGCGAAACTAGTGGAGTCAGGCCTATTTCCAACAATGACTTTTTTGCCCGTCTAGGGCGCAAACTAATTGCCAGCCTCAATGACATTACTGCTGATGGCTATGTATTTCGTGTTGACATGCGGCTTCGTCCCTATGGTGAAGGCGGCCCTTTAGTTATGAGCTTCGCCATGCTGGAAGAATATCTTGTTACCCAAGGACGTGAATGGGAGCGTTATGCTTGGATCAAAAGCCGAGTAATCGCGGGCCCACGCAAAATGGAATCGACACTTATGGAACAAATAGTACAACCGTTCATATTTCGGAAATACCTGGATTTTGGTGCTTATGAATCCATGCGTAACATGCACTCGCAAATCCGCGAAGAGGTCAGCCGTCGTGAAATACACAACGATGTCAAACTTGGACCAGGTGGCATTCGCGAAATCGAATTCATCGCCCAAGTATTTCAATTGATCCGTGGTGGTCGTAATGCAGAACTGCGTATCCGTCCCACGCTTGCTATATTAGAGCGTCTGTGTGAAAAAAGGCAGTTAACAAAAAGAATAGTTGTAGAGCTCACGAACGCCTATGGCTTTCTGCGTAATCTGGAACACCGTTTACAATATCTCGATGATCAACAAACACAGACATTGCCAAGAAGTTCAGCAGACCAAATACTAATAGCAGCCGCCATGGGATTCCCCGACTACGATAGTTTTCTACAAGAACTCGACACCCATCGAATCAATGTAACCCGCCACTTTGAGCAAGTCTTTACCACTTCGAATAAATCAAAATCCCAGAACGCACTGACATGGCTGTGGCAGGAACCGACAGAGAAAAAATCGGGGGTTGTGGTTGCACGACTGGATGCTATGGGATTCTCTGATCCGGAGAAAATCCTCGCTCATTTACAGAAATTCCGCAACAGTACTCGCTATCGACAACTACCAGATTCCAGCCAACAGAGAATCGATGTGTTGATCCCCATCCTGATTGAAGTGGCGATTAAATTTCCACCTGCCGACACTACCCTGGAACGCATGTTGCAGCTACTCGAAAGTGTGAGTCGACGTGCTTCCTACCTTTCGTTACTACTGGAGCATCCTCAGGCCCTAGAGCGAGTAGCCAAATTAGCCAGTGTCAGCCGATGGGCTAGTGAATATTTAACACGACATCCAATTCTACTGGACGAGTTACTTAATACGACTGACCTCCACAGCACACTCGACTGGTCCATATCCAAAACGGAATTAACACAGCAGTTGAAAAACACCAACACAGTTGCGGAAAATGATATAGAACACCAGATGGATGTACTACGGTATTTTCATCATTCCAAGGTATTTCAACTGCTAACCAAAGATCTGGAGGGGCTATTACCTCTGGAAACCTTGAGCGATCATTTGACTAATCTCGCCGATCTGGTTCTTGATACGGTCTTGCGTTTAGCCTGGTCAGGGTTGAGAAAAAAATACCAGAATGAGCCTACCTTTGCCATAATCGGCTACGGTAAACTGGGGGGAAAAGAGCTGGGTTACGCATCCGATCTTGATATCATTTTTCTTTATGACGACTCTCGTCTCGACGCATCGAAAATTTATGCAAAGCTGGGTCAGCGCATCAACTCCTGGCTTACCAGCTACACCTCAGCTGGGCTGCTGTATAAAACAGATTTGCGCTTGCGCCCTAATGGTACCAGTGGCTTGCTGGTAAGTTCTATCGAAGCTTTTAGACAATACCAGAGGCAACAAGCTTGGGTATGGGAACATCAGGCATTAACACGTGCGCGCTTTGTGGCAGGAAACTACCATGTGGGCAAAACCTTTGAGCATATCCGCAAGGAAGTCCTATGTCATCGACGTGATTTGGCGAACCTTAAACATGAAGTTTTAATCATGCGACAGAAAATGCTGAATAGTCATCCCAATCCAACTCAGCTATTTGATATCAAACATGACCGTGGTGGCATTATTGATGTCGAATTTATAGTGCAATATCTGGTTCTTGGCCATGCATGCAACCACTCGGAACTAACGAACAACATCGGTAACATTGCATTACTTAAACTTGCTGGGAAATTTGGACTCATTCCTATGACAGATGCTGAAGCAGTGCTCGAAGCTTACCGCGAATTCCGGAAAATGCAACACCGGCTAAGACTGAACGCCGATTCGAGTCAACCAAACACACAAATAAAAGGAAGTGGGCCACATAAATTTGCACGAATTGAAGCAGATTGTCTACACAATGCACGTACAACAGTATTACAATTATGGGAAAAGATATTTGGTGTGTAGTTTCATTTCAAAATAAAGATTTATTTTGCCGCCTGAGGTGCTCCTTCCAGCCAATACATCGTTAGCTCTCCTTTGCCCTTGACCGTAATCTTGTGCGGACCATCAAATTGATATCGATTGCGAAGTCGGTTATAGGTGGTGGTATCCACCTGGATTTTTCCAGAAACACTGTAAGTGGATAAACGGCTAGCAACATTTACTGTGTCGCCCCACAAATCATATACAAGACGTTTTGTACCAATAACACCACCCACCAGTGGCCCAGTACTGATACCAATGTGGATACCTAAATTGTACTTCCTGAATTCTGGTTTTACGGTAATTAGCTCAATCATCTCTAAAGTCATGTCGGCCATAGCGGAAACATAGTCAGAATGCACATTGACTAGCCCCCCTGCCGCCATGTATGCATCACCAATGGTCTTAATTTTCTCCAAATCGTATTTTTCGACTAGGGAGTCAAAACTAGAAAATACACCGTTCAACAACACTACCATCTGCTGTGGCGACATTTCCTCAGTTAGACGAGTAAAATTTATGATATCAGCGAACGCCACTGTTATGTCAGCATGGCCGTCCGCAATCGTGGCCGAATTCTGTTTCAATCGCTTGGTAATGTGAACGGGTAACATGTTGAGTAGAAGGCGCTCGGATTTCTGCTGTTCCAAGAGCAGTAAAGAATGCTCCTCATCCAAGTGTTTTTTGATGTTTTCCTGCTCTTGTACAAAAAAACGTACCAGCAGAAAGATAATGGTGGAAACAACAACAAAATTAAGACTAAAGAATACGGCTATGGTCTTTAGCGGTACGCCACTTTGAATACCTGTCATCAAATAGTAATCGAAAAACCCAGATAGTGCATTAAGTATAATGTATGCGGTGAACCAAGGAATTGATTCGCGGTAGCCATAAAGAAACATCGCCCCCAACGGAGATAAAAATGCCCAGAGCGCTACACCACTGGAAGTAACATAGTTGCCAATACTCCATTGCATAATGAATGGAGCAAACAGAAACAGACTCAATTGTATGATACGAAAAAAATTAAAGTTACGAGTTATAAGAAATATCGCAAGGGACGTAACAGAAATGACTTGGTAACCCAAAGGTACCGTAGTAGAGAATTGGATACCCATGCTCCAGTAAATGCCTAACCACCCTACAACACCAATGTTCATCAGCCCACAAGTAAGAATCAGTAGATCCTTCTTGAGTTTTGTTTCTTTAGTGTCAGATGGTAGGTAGACTCTTGATTCTAGAGCCCCATCTAGTCCTATACTTTTGCTGCCCATTAATTTCTCCGAATATTGTGATCGAGAAGTTCACTTTAAGATATAACTATATGTTTATACTGTAAATATTACGACAATAATATTTGGGTGGCATGTTATGCTTAATCCTAAAGTGTATATTTGTGACGGGGTTGGCTCTATCAGTTTTATCTATAATTACTACGACAACCTTTCAACAAACTTTAAACTATCTCTAAAGAGATCAAGAACCAAAATCATATATAGGAACATTCTGTTTACACAAATCATATATAAAATCAAGCTAGCTCCTGCGAACTTTCCATGTTCTCATTCCTCCATAAAAATGGGTTAGAATGTATATTCCAAATTATTCTTGGGAATTTCTGAATGTCAATGGCCGACAGAGACGGCGTGATCTGGAACGATGGAAAAATGGTTCCTTGGCGCAATGCCACTACGCATGTACTTACCCACACCCTGCACTATGGTATGGGAGTGTTCGAGGGTGTACGTGCCTACCAAACTACCCGAGGTACAGCTATCTTCCGTCTATCGGAACACACTGACCGGCTATTCAATTCAGCTCATATTTTCATGATGAAAATACCATACGACAAGGACACGTTAATGCAGGCTCAGCTTGAAGTGGTAAAACAAAATAGGCTGGATTCATGCTACATTCGTCCTATTGTTTTCTACGGCTCAGATGACATGGGAATTTCTGCCAAAAAACTCTCAGTGCACGTGGCCGTTGCGGCCTGGTCATGGGGCGCATATCTTGGCACAGATGGCCTCCAGAAAGGAATTCGGGTTAAGACTTCATCGTTCTCTCGCCACCACGTCAACGTCAACATGTGTCGTGCTAAATCAGTTACTACGTATGCCAACTCGATGCTCGCCCACCAAGAAGTGGTACACGATGGCTACGATGAAGCATTGCTCTTAGGTGTGGATGGCTATGTGGCAGAAGGATCGGGTGAAAATATTTTTATTATCAAACACGATAAGATATACACTCCTGACATGACTTCTTGCTTGGAAGGTATTACTCGCGCCTCTATCATCGAACTCGCTGAAGAGATCGGCATACCAGTAATTGAAAAACGAATCACCCGTGACGAGATTTATTGTGCCGACGAAGCGTTTTTCACCGGCACTGCTGCGGAAGTCACACCCATTCGAGAGCTTGATAACCGTCTCATCGGTAACGGCAAACGTGGCCCAATCACAACCAGGCTGCAGGCTATGTTTTTTGACTGTGTAAGCGGCAAGGCCAACAATCATGCTAACTGGCTTACTTATGTTTGACAGAGCTTAGTGGATCAATTCATGCGGAATCACACTATTGATAACAAGCAAAACAGGATAGAAATCACAATGGAGGATTTACCGCTACACTGCCCAACACGGTCAATGCGGTTATGGAACTCACATCCTCGTGTATTTCTACCAATCGAAAATATCGGCGAAGCTTTGTGTCCATATTGCGGTACACTATACACCCTCAAAGGCGGGGTGATGTCAAGACATCTATAGCCTGCTTACGCATACTTACGTAACAACTTCACCCATAAAGAAATCTGTGGTTCTAACAGAAATACTCGTACAAATCCGGATACTACGGTGGTCAAATTTGACCTACTATGGAATTTGCGTTTTGAAAGCAAGTACTCTCTAGAGAACTATACTACTATAACACAGTTGAGGTCGGAATAAATCATGAAAAAACCACTATCAATTTCATCATCAAACGAATTAATTCACATAATCATCTTTGATCACAGATAAGAAGACAACTAAAACACTTTTTGTCTATATCAAGCGGTGTCCAAATTTTTAACATTACAATTCCCCTATGTACAAACTTCCCCATGAAATTTTCAAGGCCTACGATATACGCGGTATTGTTGGCAAAACTTTAACTGCTGAGATTATCAAATCTATTGGTCACGCCATTGGCTCTGAAGCACGAGCTCGCAGTCTTATATCAATAGCAATAGGACGTGATGGCAGACTTTCCGGATCGGAACTAATACAAGCTCTTGCAAAGGGCTTACAGATAAGCGGCATCAACGTAATAGATGTAGGAATGGTCGCCACACCTATGCTCTACCTAGCAGCTCACGAACTATGCAATTATTCTGGTGTAATGGTCACCGGTAGCCACAATCCACCTAATTACAATGGCCTGAAAATTGTACTGGATGGTGAAACTTTGTCGGCCGAATCGATACAGGATTTACGTATACGGATTGAAAACAATGATTTTGTTAATGGTAATGGTAATTACTATAAACAAGACATAACCGAAATGTATCTAAAACGTATTACCAGTGATATCAAACTGGTACGCCCGATGAAAATTATCGTTGACTGCGGCAATGGTGTGGCCGGTGCTTTTGCACCAACTCTCTACCGAAGGCTGGGATGCGAAGTCATCGAGATCTTTTGCGAGGTGGATGGGACTTTTCCCAATCATCATCCCGATCCATCAGTTCCTGAAAATCTACGTGATGTAATCCATGCACTGAATACAACCGACGCAGAAATTGGACTCGCCTTTGACGGCGATGGCGATCGCTTGGGTGTTGTTACGAAAAACGGTAACATTATTTACCCAGATCGTCAGTTAATGTTATTTGCTGCTGATATATTATCTAGGAATCCAGGCGGACAAATCATTTTCGACGTAAAATGTACACGCAATTTAGCGCCATGGATTGAGCGTCACGGCGGCAAACCAATTATGTGGAAAACTGGGCATTCATTCATAAAAGGCAAGCTGAAAGAAACTGGCGCTTTACTGGCAGGCGAAATGAGTGGACACATTTTTTTTAAAGAACGCTGGTACGGATTCGACGACGGCCTTTACGCGGGCGCACGTTTACTGGAGTTACTTAGTCGCCACGCAGACAGCAACTCTACATTAAATGCGATTCCCGATACAATCAATACTCCGGAACTACAAATCAGGCTTGAAGAAGGTGAAAACTATACGCTTATCGCACAACTGCAGAAAACTGCACGCTTTGATAACTCGGAACGAGTCATCACCGTTGACGGGTTGCGGGTAGAATATAGAGATGGCTTTGGCTTGGCACGTTCCTCCAACACTACACCTGTGGTAGTGTTACGCTTTGAAGCAGACAACAAGATAGCATTAAAACGGATCCAAGACGATTTCCGTAAGGTTATCCTGCAAGCTAAGCCTGATGCAATATTGCCATTCTAATAACCTGATGCAGTATTGCCGTATTAATAATTTTACTTTGTGTGTTGAATTTATTCAATAAAATAGGAAGATAATATAAAAATCAGGGTTCTTTTTATCTGCATGGGCAATATCTGCCGCTCACCCACAGCAGAGGTAGTATTTAGACATCAAGTCAAAGCCGCAGGTTTAGAAAAAGTAATTCATACCGATTCAGCTGGTACTCATGATTTTCATGTTGGCCAATCACCGGATAGTCGAGCACAGAGTGCAGCGATACAACGGGGCTATGATATGAAAGAATTACGTGCTCGTCAGGTGCATTTAAAAGACTTCAACACATTTCACCATATTCTTGCAATGGACAAACATAATTTCTCCATACTCAATCAACTCTGCCCGTCACAGCATAACCATAAACTTGGAATGCTAATGCAATACAGTAAAAAGTTCTCCGAATACGAAGAAGTACCTGATCCATATTTTGGTGGGTATTGGGGTTTTGAAAAAGTACTGAATATGATAGAGGATGCGGGACAAGAACTGCTTAACCATATTTGTAAAGAGAACTAGACACAAGCAATCTTGGCCCAAATAAAAAAGTGGGGAGGGGTTTCCCATCCCATATTTACTCAATTTTGATCACTTTATTTGTGTGTCTCAATTTGTATCAGTGGTTCATGTTCTTCTACCGGCAGCGCAATAGATCTTCCTCTCCGCTGTTTCGGCAACGCTGGGCCTTTAGTCGTAGCAACCTCCATAGTTGTTCTTTTTACCGGTATTGTCTCGATCATGACCAACTCACTTACAGCTAAATCCTGTGATTTGATATCACGCGACACTGGAGACTGCTGAATTACTTTAGGTTTAGATTCAGATGACACTTCTAGTTCTGCTACTAAGTACGCATTCTGAGTTCCAGTAAATTTATCTTGAAATGATTCTCCCTCTACTGTGGTTGGGTTAGACATGGCTAGAGAAATTACCGGCTCTTTTACAGGTTTTTCTATAACTGGTAGCTTATCCACCTCAGATATTACTTGAGACACATTTGGCCCCGTCTCAAGAACCATTTCATCTGTATTTACAGTTTTAACAAGAGAAATGGGTTTTGGTGCAGCATCCGTATGATCGCCCACAGTCTCCTCGTGAGCTGGCTCATCATGCATAACTGCAGGTTGTATTGGCTGCCTGTCTCGTTCAGAAGTTTGTTCATTTCCGCGCTGGTCACGCCCTAAACGTACACCCCGATCACTCTGCCTACCGCCGCGACGCCGACGTGAGCGGACACTGTCTTCACATTGTGTCGTCTGATTTTCGATTGACAGCTGTTCCCCTCCTGTCAAAGACTTATCTTCTGTTTTAACTTTCTCATCACGTGATGGACGTGATTGTTTCTTATGCAAAGGACGTTCATCCTGGGTTTTTTGTCCACCATGCGGAGAATGTTGAGCAGCTACCTCTCGTCCCTGAATCAGAGCGCCCCCTATTTCACTCCCAGATTCATCGTATGCACCACGTATCTGTTGCCCACCTTCTATTTTCTTGTCACCACGTTCTCGATTTCTCCCTTCGCGACCACGATCGCGACGCCCGCGGTCTTGCCGCTGCAATTTTGTTTTTGCTTGTTTCGGTCCCGTAGTTTTCTCCTCTTCACCACTTATTGGTTTGAACCAACCAAAAACTCTGTCCAAAAAAGAAAGCTGCGCTTTTCTCCCACGCATAGGAGCTGGCCGCGATGGCGTAATACTCCCCACCGCTGCTTGTTGTCGAACCGGTTTTGCTTCTTGTGCAGCTGACGGTAAGTTCACTTCTTTAGTTGGTTTCTCTACCATCTGATAACTAGTTTGGATCTCGCTTAGTTTCACGTTGTCATGGCGTAAACGATCAATATTGTAGTTTGGCGTTTCCAGATGAACATTAGGAATCAAAATTACATTTACTTTCAATCGTGTTTCAATAGTATGTATCTCCGCACGTTTCTCATTTAGCAGATATGTAGCTACATCCACTGGTACCTGGACATGAAGTGCGGCAGTACTCTCCTTCATTGCCTCTTCCTGAATGATCCTGAGAATATGGAGAGCGGAGGAATCTGTGTCACGAATGTGGCCAGTACTGTGACAACGCGGACAAGAAATGTAATTACTCTCACCCAACGAGGGACGTAATCGCTGACGCGATAACTCTAGTAAGCCAAATCGAGAAATCTTGCCTACGTTTACTCGCGCGCGGTCATAACGCAAAGCATCAAGTAAGCAGTTCTCCACTTCGCGCTGGTTACGAGTAACTTCCATATCAATAAAGTCAATAACTACAAGCCCGCCCAGATCACGCAGTCGTAATTGACGTGCAATTTCTTCTGCAGCTTCCAAGTTGGTGTTAAGTGCGGTCTGTTCGATATCTGAACCACGAGTGGCGCGCGCCGAGTTCACATCTATCGATACCAATGCTTCAGTGTGATCAATGACTATGGCACCACCCGAAGGCAACGTTACTTGTCGCGAGTAAGCTGTCTCGATTTGGTGCTCAATCTGGAAACGAGAGAATAACGGCACATCATCGCTATAAAGCTTGATGCGACTGACATTATCAGGCATAACGTGGCTCATAAACTGGTAGGCCTGCTCATGAATGCTTTCAGTATCGATTAGGATTTCACCAATCTCTTGATGGAAGTAATCACGTATGGCACGTGTTACTAGACTGCTTTCCTGGTAAATTAGAAATGCGCCGCTTTGGTTTTTGGAAGCATCCTCAATAGCACGCCATAGCTGCAACAGATAATTTAGATCCCACTGCAATTCTTCTTCACTACGACCTATACCTGCAGTTCGAGCAATAATGCTCATGCCAGGTGGAACAGCAAGATGCGACATCACTTCACGTAGTTCGGCGCGATCCTCGCCCTCAATACGACGAGACACTCCACCTCCGCGCGGGTTGTTGGGCATCAAAACCAAATGGCGCCCAGCCAGTGAAATGTAAGTAGTCAGAGTCGCGCCCTTGGTACCGCGTCCATCCTTGTCTACCTGAACAATAAGTTCCTGGGACTCACGTAGTACATCTTGAACACGAGAACGTGCAGAATCAACACTTTCCTTGAAATAAGATCGAGAAATTTCCTTGAATGGTAGAAAGCCGTGACGCTCACCACCATAATCCATAAATACAGCTTCAAGGCTGGGCTCAATACGGGCAACGACCGCTTTATAGATGTTACTCTTGTACTGCTCTTTGCCGGCTAATTCAATGTCAAGATCAATAAGTTTCTGACCATCAACAATGGCGACACGAAGCTCTTCCGGCTGTGTCGCATTGAATAACATGCGTTTCATTATTATATTTCTCCCGCGCGCTGATCACGAGCGAGCAAGCCTTACATGGTAGGACAACATCTGACTCACGTGTATAAGAATCTCTTAATCAGGCAACTTTGTCATGGTATCGAGCTGCAGTTAAAAATTACCATTCTCCGGCTTGTCACTAAAGGTACTGCTTTTTAATTAAGCAGAACTAGAAATTAAGTTTCTGTCAGATTTCAACTATGGCTACCCCAGAAAGCGGTAGCTACGATACTGAAATCTGCGTGTGCTTTGAGCGCGCAATTCAATTACTATCGCTACTTTTATTGGTGAGCAACGTTAACCAAGTTTCGGAGTCGGCTCTTGGCCTTATTCTGTTAAAATCCCATCAACAGTGCCATTTTGCACACCGGGTAAAGGATAGAATTGGACTCCGAGTTAGTAAGTATAAGTAAAATTAAGGATTTAGGCAAAGATTTTCCTTCGGATACAGTGATCAAGGAAATCATTGGCGAGGACAGTAATGCCCAGCGTATAGATAATTTCTTGATTAAACGCCTCAAAGGTATTCCTAGAAGCCACATCTACCAGTCTCTACGCAGTGGCCAAGTACGGATCAACGGCAAGCGTGTCAAAGTTAACTACCGGTTGCAGAAAGGTGACACGGTACGTATCCCACCGGTAAGAAAAACGAAAAGTAATTCATCAAATAAAATGAAAATGGCTGAATTCAGATTCACTCCATTTGATGTTTTATTTCAGGATGAAGCCCTTTTGGTGATTAATAAGCCAGCCGGCATGGCGGTACACGGCGGAAGCAATATAAGCTTCGGCGTCATAGAACAGCTACGAGCCCAAAATCCTGATTGGAAATTTTTAGAACTAGTTCATCGTCTCGATAGAGAAACGTCTGGGGCCCTTCTACTTGCCAAGAAACGTGCAGTACTTGTCGAGTTACATCGACAGATCCGTGAAAGAAAAATGGAAAAACGCTACCTAGTACTGGTGAAGGGCAAATGGCATAATCCAAAACAGAGTGTGAAGTTGGCACTTAATAAATATATTACAACATCGGGAGAGCGACGTGTGACGGTAGCTATGGATGAAAAAGAGAAAAAAGGGAAAGTGGAGGCCCATACGGTGTTCACTTTGCAAAAATCCTGGCAGGATTTTAGTTTATTGGAAGCGGAACTAAAAACCGGACGTACTCATCAAATCCGCGTGCATCTTGCGCATTTGGGTTTTCCTATTGTAGGTGACGATAAATATGGTAATTATCTGCTTAATAAGAAACTGAATAGGCGTAGTGGACAAGGGCTCAATCTAAAGCGGATGTTTCTACATGCCTGCGTAACAGTGGTAACACACCCTATGACCGGTGAGAGATTACGCATAGAAGCACCGCTAGCGAAGGATCTACAGAGATTTTTGAGTGGATTGAATAAGAGAGAATTGACAACACAGGCAAGGTGAATTCTGAATCCTTTATAGACTGATTTTATTCTTCTGATGAGCAAGAAATTCGATTTATTGGTGTTTAACTGGGATGGAACACTGGCGGACTCCGCAAATGTTATCGTATTTTCTATAACAGGGCGCAGCTCATGATATGGAATTGGCTGAACCATCAAATGAAGAGGCACGTCATGTCATCGGTCTGGGGTTAAGCGAGGCCATAGAATACCTTTTTCCTGATCTCCCTTCACAAAAGATTGGATTATTATCCGATCGCTACTGACATCACTATCTTGCACACGACCAAGAAATTTCACTGTATGAGGGCGTAATCGAGATTATTAAAACCTTGCATACAGAAAATTTTCTATTAGCCGTAGCAACTGGTAAAAGTCGTACTGAACTTAATTGTGCTTTCATGTCGAGTGGACTAGAGGGCTATTTTCACACCAGCCGCTGCGCCGATGAAACTTTTTCAAAACCCCATCCAGCAAGGATGCTAGAATTGATGGGGCAATTTGGCGTAGAAACTGAACGCACTCTGATGATCGGAGACACCACTCATGACTTGCAAATGGCGATCAATGCTAGCGTCTCTGGGCTTGGCGTTACATATGGCGTCCATCCTAGAAAAAACTTGAATCTCTGGTACCACTTGCATGTGTTGAAAGTGTGATGAAATTACGTTTATGGTTAAATACAAATATCTAATCCGTACAAGTAATAAACTTGTGGATGGCGGCACAGGAATTTGCTTTAATGTAAAGCATAGCCATGAATCCGAAACTGCTGCAACATTTGTTATTCGTCATAAATGAAACGTCGATGCTTACCCCAATCGACACCTACATTGAAACCGAGTTAGACTGGATAGAAAGTAAATTTTTGATCGTTCAGGAGT